>ERZ808051.100-NODE-100-length-115660-cov-22.727745_pt1 | contig 115660 bp, 107 predicted proteins | sample MGYA00380199_ERZ808051 | MGnify/ENA primary metagenome ERZ808051 (study PRJEB31490, sample SAMN06133391) | mouse gut metagenome | isolation source: J11 | host: mice | place: China: Chengdu | collected 2015-05 ... | reverse complement strand
CTCTGGACACCGTGTCCAGACGTGGAGCAAGGTTGAAAGGCAGCACTTCCGGGTGCTGCCTTTCTGCGTTTCCCCACCTACCCAGCGGGAAACTTGTACGCATAGGAACCCCGTTTTACATAGGAGGGCAGATTATGGCACAGACGAGGACCAGCTACCACAAGGAAGTAAAGACGGCCTCTTTCCAGGGCCGGATGATCACCGTTGAAAACCTGACCCCCATTCTCGCCCCCAAGGTGCGGGACAAGCGCAAGCGGGAGATCGAGACGGGACTTTATTCCGTGTTCCGCAAGTACGCTCCGGGCCGCGCGGAAATGCGCTGACCGGGTGACATCCTTGTGATTTGGGGCTGTCTTTGGTATAATATACTTGTAAAGGTTGACAGCTCCATTCCGATACGGAAAGGAGCCGACAATGGAAAATCGCATTGACGCTATGGGGACATCCAGTCGGTGGAGCTGGAGGATGATATGTTCAATACCGTTATCACCATTCGTACCGGGACGGACACCATCCGCTTAACTACCCAGCAAGCAGCGCTGAGCGGCCTGCGGTCTTCCGGCCATTTCGCAGTCCTGTATGCCGGCAGCTTCAAGAACTGGCACAAGGAAAACCTGGAGGGGACTCTGAAGGCACTCAAGGCGCTGGGGAATCGCTGACCGCAGCTCACACCCCGAAGGTGATCGGTTCAAATCCGCACAGCAGCAAAAAATCCTCTGATTTCCCAGGGAATCAGAGGATTTTTTGTTGACGTTTCTGTATTTTTGGTGCTTGCAGAATCTCATCTGAAAAATAACGAGCGCCTGCGGCTGGCCACAGACACTCGGGTGTATTCATTCAGCCCCTTTGAGATAATCCAGAACTTCCGCCGCAGTGGTATCCGGCTTCACCTTGGGGATAACCTTCTCAATGACGCCCTTCTCATCCACAATAAAGGTAGAGCGCACCACCCCCATGCTCACCTTGCCATACAGCTTTTTCTCCTGCCACACGCCATAGGCTTGAATGGCTGTGAGCTCCGGGTCGGATAGTAGAACGAAGGGCAGGCTGTATTTCTCCGCAAACCTTTTGTGGGAAGCTGTGGAATCCTTGCTGATCCCGATGATCACTGCATCCATCTGTTGAAACTCCTCAAACGCCTCAGCAAACGCGCAGGCCTGCCTGGTGCAGCCCGGCGTATTGTCCCGAGGATAGAAATACAGCACCACCTTTTTCCCCGCGAAGCTTGCCAGGGACACAAGCTTCCCCTCCGAATCCGGCAGGGTAAACTCCGGCGCTTTTGCGCCAACCTCCGGCAACTTGTTCGTTTCCAAACCCATCACAACAGCCTCCATTATCAAAATGTTCTAAGGATTTCGCCTACAGCCCTTTTCAGGCATGGCGCGTGAAAATTTCGGGTTCCTGCCGGTTCACCTTGTTCAACTATCCCACCGAATAGCGAACCGTATTGTATACGCTGATAAAAATGATGATGGCCATCAGAACCATAAATAACTGATCCACCGCCTCACCACTGATTCTTTTGTTCACTGAACGGCCCGCCATTCCGCCGCCGATCCCGCCGCAGACCATGAGAAGCAGAGCGCCCCATTCAAACTCCGGCACGCTGTGCGTCAACAGCGTTGTCGCTAAGCTTGCTATCTGACTGAACAGAATGATGTACAGACTATTTTGTGCGGCGGTCTTTGTATCCATCCCAAAAAAGAAGAACAGCACCACCAAATTGATCGGCCCGCCGCCAATACCCAAAAAGCTGGACATAATCCCAAGGACAAAACCAATACACAGGCACCCTCCCGTGCCCTCCACCCGACGGGGGCTGATACGGTCCTTAAATATGGTATACAGCAGAGTGCCGAGAGTGACCACCGCCAGGCAGGCTGCTTGCACCGCCCCCACGGTGTTGGAGTCCGCAAACAGCCCTTTTATCACGCTGAACAGCTGCTTTCCGGCAACTCCCCCCGCCGCCGCGCCAATCGCCAGCGGCGTCCCGGTTTTGACATCGATTTGGCTGCCGCCTGACACTGTATTCCGAACCACTGAGTACAGGCTCATGGAAAGAACCGTCAGCCCAGACAGGAAGCTGATGGTAGATACGCTGTCAAACGCGCAAACGTCCAAAACAGGTTTGATAATCACCCCGCCGCCGATTCCACAAATAGCGCCGGCCACAGACGCCAGAAAGCTGACCAGCAGATAAAGCGCAAGCTGAAGCATCCCTAACCTCCTTCCGAACTCAATCGCGTCAAACCCCGACCATTCCTACCCTTTTGCGTTAGTGTACCATCAACCTAAGAAAAAAGTCAAGCAAAACACAGCACCCCGCCGCTTCTACAAATTAGGAGGCCGCAGCCTCCAGGCAATCGGTTCCTAACGGTAGAAGCTCACCGTTGGAGCTTGTCCCGCTGTGTCGGACACTTTTTGCCGTTCACCCTTCCCCCGCCTCCCCCGCCGCCAGGATAGACTCCACACAACAGGCGGCGTCAACTCATCTGAAGAAACGCACTCGTAAAGACAGCAAAAAGCCTTGAACCGCAACAGGCTCAAGGCTTTTCCTCTGGCAGCGGATGAAGGATTCGAACCCTCACAAACAGAGTCAGAGTCTGGTGTGCTACCATTACACTAATCCGCTGTATCCATCTCTGTCCTCAAATGGACCGAGTGCTATTATATCAGAACATAGGATTTTGTCAAGTTTTTTTTCGCAAAACCTGAAAAGATTTCAAAAAATTTTGTCAGCAGAAAATACGGGCCGCGGCTTGACTTATCCTACATTGTATGGTATAGTATCAATGCTTTGTAAAGTCCATAAACTTTACACTGCATCCACTTGGCGGAGGTGAATTCCCATGAAGAACCAGGCTTATCGGATGGCCATGCTGTTCGATTTTTACGGCGATCTTTTGACAGAGCGCCAGCGGGAATTTTATGACCTCTATTATAACGAGGACCTTTCCCTGGCGGAGATCGCCGAGAATTACGGCATTTCCCGGCAGGGTGTGCGGGATGTGATTGTCCGCGCAGAGGCCGCTATGACCGAAGTTGAGGACAAAACCCACATCATCCGCCGCTTTCATCAGTCCCGGGCCGCCATTAACGCCATCGATGCGGCGGCGGACCGGCTTCTTCAGGCGGTGGACGCGCGCATTTATGACGACGCCATGCTGGACGCACTGGCGCGGGAAATCAAAAGCAACGTGGCCAAGCTGAATCAGGAGTAACTTCTATGGCATTTGAAAGCTTAACCGAAAAATTGTCCGCCACCTTTAAGCGTCTGCGCGGGAAGGGCCGTCTCTCCGAGGCAGACGTAAAGGAAGCCATGAAGGAAATCAAGATGGCCCTATTGGAGGCGGACGTCAACTTCAAAGTGGTCAAGAGCTTTGTGGCCTCGGTGACAGAGCGGGCCGTCGGTCAGGACGTGATGGAATCACTCACCCCCGCCCAGATGATCGTGAAGATTGTCAACGAGGAGCTCACCTCCCTCATGGGGGGCGGCGACAGCAAGCTGGCCATTTCCTCCGCTCCTCCCACTGTCGTCATGCTGGTGGGCCTACAGGGCGCGGGCAAGACCACCAATGGCGCGAAGCTGGCCGGCCTGATGAAAAGGCAGGGCAAGCGGCCTCTCTTGTGCGCCTGCGACGTGTACCGGCCCGCCGCCATCAAGCAGCTGGAGGTAGTGGGTGAGCAGCTCGGCATTCCGGTGTTCCAAATGGGGCAGATTGACCCGGTGGATATCGCCAAGGCCGCTGTGGAGCACGCCCGCCGCCACGGCAACGACATGGTTTTCCTGGATACCGCCGGCCGGCTCCACGTGGATGAGACCCTCATGGACGAACTGCGGCACATCAAGGAGGCGGTAACCCCCACCGAGATTCTGCTGGTGGTGGACGCCATGATCGGCCAGGACGCCGTCACCGCCGCCAAGGCATTTGACGACGCGCTGGACATCGACGGCGTGATGCTCACCAAGCTGGACGGCGACGCGAGAGGCGGCGCGGCACTATCCATCCGGGCGGTGACAGGCAAGCCCATCAAATTCGCCGGCACCGGCGAAAAGCTGGACGCGGTGGAGGTGTTCCACCCCGACCGCATGGCAAGCCGGATTTTGGGCATGGGAGACGTGCTGTCCCTCATCGAGAAGGCTGAGCAGAACCTGGACGCCAAAAAGGCCGCCGAGCAGCTGGAACGGCTGCGGAAAAATAAATTTACCCTGTCCGACTTCTACGACCAGCTCACCCAGCTGAAAAGCATGGGTGGGTTGGAGGACATCGCGGGCATGATCCCCGGTATGGGTGGCAAAAAGCTGGATTTGTCGGCGGACGAGGGCAATCTAAAGCGCATTGAGGCCATCATCCAATCCATGACCCCCTATGAGCGGGAGAATCCAAGCGTCCTCAACTCCAGTCGGAAAAAGCGCATCGCCGCCGGCTCCGGCACCCAGGTGGTGGACGTGAACCGTCTGCTCAAGCAATTTGACATGGTGCAGCAGCTCACCCGGCAGTTCTCCAACCCCAAGAAGGCCAAGGGCCTGTTTGGGCGCTTCAAAGGGATGGGTATGCCATTTTAATGTTGGTTCTGCTCCTTCCGGAGCATTTGCCATAAATGAACAATGACTTTTGGAGGTGAATATACGATGGTTAAGATCAGACTGCGCCGCATGGGCGCCAAGAAGGCCCCCTTCTACCGTGTCGTCGTTGCCGACTCCCGCTATCCCCGGGACGGCCGCTTCATCGAGGAGATCGGTACCTATGACCCCCGGCAAAATCCCGCCGCCGTCAACATCGACGTGGAGCGCGCCCAGGCCTGGATTCGCACTGGCGCTCAGCCCACCGACACCGTGCGCGACCTGCTGAAAAAGGCCGGGCTGTAAGCTGGATCGGAGGACACATGAAGGAATTGCTCACTTATATCGCCCGCAGCCTGGTGGACGATCCCGATGCGGTGTCCGTCTCCGAAACTGAGACCCCTGTTGAGACGGTGCTGGAGCTCCGGGTCGCCCCCGGCGACATGGGCAAGGTGATTGGCCGTCAGGGCCGCATCGCCAAGGAGATCCGAGCGCTGATGCGCTCGGTGGCCCAGCGCCAGGGCAAAAAAATCTCAGTCGATATTGTTGACTGAATCTGAGAAACAGGCGGGGCAGACCCCGCCTGTTTTCTTACCATAATAGGCCAGGAGGTACCCGTTTCATGAAAGAGTTTTTAGACTGCGGCGAGATCGTCAACACCCACGGCATTCACGGCGAGGTGCGCATTGTGCCCTGGGCGGACAGCCCGGACTTTATATGCCGCTTTTCCACCCTCTATGTGGACGGCAGCATGAGAAGCGTTCGGTCCAGCCGCGTCCACAAGGGCAGCGTCATCGCCGCGCTGGAGGGCGTGAACACGGTGGAGCAGGCCATGGCCCTCAAGGGAAAAACCGTCCAAATCCGCCGGGAGGACGCCAAGCTCCCCGACGGGACCTTCTTCCTGGCGGACATCATCGGCCTGGACGTGGTGGACGAGGCAGGGAATAAGCTGGGCATTCTGCGGGAGGTGCTCTCCCCCTCCCACCAGCAGGTCTACGTGGTAGCCGGGGAACGAGAGATTATGATTCCCGCCGTGCCCGAATTCGTTTTGGAGACCAACATCCAGGGCGGGTATCTCAAAGTGCGGCTTATCGAGGGGATGTAGGGACCATGTACCATATCGACATCATCACACTGTTCCCCGACACGGTGGGGGACGTGCTGTCCGAGTCCATCCTGGGCCGGGCCCAGGAGCGGGACTTTCTGCGCATCCAAACCCACCAGCTCCGGGACTATACCCTAAATAGACAGAAGCAGGTGGACGACTACCCCTACGGCGGAGGGCGCGGAGCGGTTTTGCAAGCCGACCCCCTATTCCGCTGCTGGAACCATCTCCGCTCCCAGGCAGAAGGAAAGCCCCGCACCATCTACCTCTCCCCCTGTGGCAAAACCTTCACCCAGGCGGACGCCAAGCGGCTGGCCTGGGAGGAACGCCACCTGATCCTGGTGTGCGGCCACTACGAGGGGGTGGACCAACGCTTCCTCGACGAGTGCGTAGACGAGGAAATCTCCCTGGGAGACTTCGTGCTCACCGGCGGGGAGATCGCCGCCATGGCGGTGGCTGACGCGGTGAGCCGACTGGTGCCCGGAGTGCTGTCCGACCCGGAGTGCTTCGAAAACGAGAGCCACTGGAACGGACTGCTGGAATACCCCCAGTACTCCCGGCCTGAGGTGTGGCACGGCAGAGCCGTCCCCCCCGAGCTGCTCACCGGCGACCACGCCAAGGTGGAGCGCTGGCGGCGCAAGCAGTCTCTGCTGCGCACCAGGCAGCGCCGGCCCGACCTGTACCAACAGCTGGACCTGTCCTCCAAAGAGGACCAAAGACTGCTGGCCGAGCTGGAGCGGGAGCTGAACCGCCCTTCCCTGCCCCAGCCGGTGGAATACCGCCGGGCGCAGGAGGGCGACCTGGACGCCATGGACACCATTTTAGCCCAGGCCAAGGCCGTGCTGATCCCCATCGGCCAGTGGCACGAAAACTATCCCGCCCGGGAAGATTTTCTGGAGGACATGGCCCGAGGAGAGTGCTATGTCCTCACCTGCGGCGGTGAAGTGGGAGGCTTTTTCACCCTATCCGCCCAACCTGAAGCTGGCTACGCCGCCATCACCGACGGCAAGTGGGGCTCCGACGAGCCCTATGCCGTCATCCACCGCTGCGCCGTGGCGGATCGGTGGCGGGGCTCCGGACTGGCGGGGCGCATGACCGCCGCCTGGGAAGAACTGGCCCGCGTCCAAGGGCTGGAGTGGCTCCGGGTAGACACCCACAGAAAAAACAAGGCCATGGTGGGCCTGCTACGGAAGTCCGGCTTCCAGTACCGGGGAAACGTGCTGGTGGACGCCCCACCCCCTCACGACCCCCGGCGGGTGGCCTACGAAAAACGGTTGAAACCGAGGTGTACTCAATGAATATCGTAGTGTGCGCCCTGAAGGCAGCGGAGGGGGACCAATCATGAATCTCACCGATATCCGCGATATCAAGGCCCTGCTGGCCCGGCACGGGTTCCACTTCTCCAAGTCCATGGGGCAGAACTTCCTCATCGCGGACTGGGTTCCCCAGGACATCGCGGACGCAGCGGGGCTGGACGAGGGCTGCGCCGTGCTGGAGATCGGCCCCGGTATCGGCCCCCTCACCGTCCAGCTGGCCCGGCGGGCTGGAAAGGTGGCGGCGGTGGAGCTGGACAGGTCCCTGCTGCCCATCCTGGCAGAGACGCTGGCCGACTGCCCCAACGCGGAGATCATCCCCGGAGACGTGATGAAGCTGGATTTGCCTGCGCTGGCAGCGGAAAAATTCGGAAGCTTGCCGGTCAAAGCCTGCGCCAACCTGCCCTACAACATCACCACGCCGGTGATTACCAAGCTGCTGGAGGCGGGCTGTTTCCAGTCTGTCACGGTGATGATCCAGCGGGAGGTGGCCAAACGCATCTGCGCCGCCCCTGGCGACTCCGACTGTGGGGCCTTCTCCCTGTTCTGCCAGTACCACGCAAGCTGCGAGCTGCTCTTTGAAGTGCCGCCGGACTGCTTCCTCCCCGCTCCCAAGGTGACATCGGCCGTGGTGCGGCTCACCCCCCACGACGCCCCTCCGGTTGCCGGAGACAAAGACGCCATTTTCGCCGTGGTGAGGGCGGCCTTTGCCCAGCGGCGCAAAACCCTGCTTAACGGCCTGTCCGCTGCCTACGGCAGCCGCTTTTCCAAGGATCAGCTGCGCCAGATCATTCTGGACTGCGGGCTGCCTGAGGCCGTCCGGGGCGAGCGGCTGGGATTGGAGGAGTTCGCGGCTCTGGCCCACGCGCTCAAATAAACCGCCCTCCTTTGTCAAATCCTGCGCCGCCGCATAGGATGAGACAAAGGAGGGTTTTCCTTATGCCAATTATTTATCTGTCCCCATCCACGCAAGAGGCAAATATGTATGTGAACGGCGGCAGCGAGGAGGAGTGGATGAACCGCCTTGCCGACGCCATGGTCCCATATCTAAACGCATCGGGCATCCAATATAGCAGAAACACCCCGGACATGAACGCCGTGTCCTCCATACGGGCCTCCAACGCCGGTACTTACGATCTCCACCTGGCCCTTCACTCCAACGCCTCCGCCCCCAGCAACTATGGCAAAACCAGGGGCATCATCGTATTTTATTACCCGGGCAGCTCCAAAGGAAAGCGGGCGGCGGAGATTATGGCGGACAACTTAAAAGCCATCTATCCCCTGCCCAACCGGGTGCGGGCTGAGGCAACCACCTCAATCGGAGAGGTCCGTCAGCCCAGAGCCCCGTCTGTTTTCATTGAATTGGGCTATCATGACAACGAGGACGACGCCACCTGGATCAAAAACAACCTGAATCAAATTGCCCGAACCATTGTGCTGGCCCTCACGGAGTACTTTGGAATCCCATTTTTAGGACCTACAACCCCGCGGCAGGGCGTAGTGGATGTGGATTGGGGCTATCTGAATATCCGCTCCCGCCCTTCCACATCCGCTCCTGTTATCGCGAAAGCCTACGACGGAACACGGCTTACCATCTTGAACCAGTGGCAGGGCTGGTATCTGGTGTCCTTCGATGGCGCCGAAGGCTATGCCAACAGCGACTTTATCACCCTGCTTTGACTTGGAGCGTGGGTCTGTCCGCGCCCTAAACACCCTGCCGCCGGGACGGATATGGATCCCCGCCCATGACCTGCCCACCGCTCTGCGGGCTTTGGAACTGCTCTGTACAGTGCAGAACACGCGGCAGTTCCCCCGTCCCCAGCTGAACGGGGACTTGATTTAGCCCTTTACAGAATGTTCAAAGATATTTCAAAGTCTATACACCATTTTGAAAGAGAATATGGTATTCTTAATCATGTCAGATGCAATGACAACTCCTCCCTCTCTCTTTTGTTGAATCGGTTTTGCGTCAGCCCACCGTTTTCGCGGTGGGCTGACGCATTGCTGTAATGGCTGTTTTCTCCGAAAAGATCACTTCAAAAAATTTTATTTTTCCTCTTGCTTTTTCCCCAACAATATGGTACTATACTTTAGGTTCATCTGAGCCAGTAAAGTAAATTTCATCCGGGTGTGGCGAAGTTTGGTATCGCGCTTGACTGGGGGTCAAGAGGCCGCAGGTTCAAGTCCTGTCACTCGGACCATTTTCTCGATAAAAACCGCTGATTTTCAGCGGTTTTTATCATTTTTAATAACTTTTTCTGCGCTTTTATTTTTCTTGGTCATTGCCCGACCCAGATTTGACCCATACCAGCAAAATTTCAGGGAGTGCCGGTTTTTTCTTTCGGCGCTCCCTGTGTCTATCTCAGTTTTTGCTACGGCCCTTTTTCAGATGGCTTGGGCGATGAACCCTCCCATTCGATCAGCGGCTTCTCTCCGCATATCCCCGGTGACGTGGGCGTAGGTGTCCAGGGTGAAGCCCGCGCTGTAGTGCCCCAGGATGTTGGACACCGTCTTGACATCCACCCCCTGCTGGATGGCCAAGGTCGCGAACGTATGACGCAGGCCGTGGAAGGGCAGGTTTTCGGTAATCCCCGCCTTCTTCAGCAGGGTCTTGTGCAGCCGCCCGATGCAGTCCGGGCCATACATCTTCCCCGTCACCGGCGAGGGGAACATATAGGGGTTGGATGGATGCTTTTCGTGTTCTTGCACCAGGAGATCCACCGTTTCCTGCGGCAGGCAGATCGTCCGCACCGAGTTGGCGGTCTTGGGCTGGGTGACCCGTACCTCCCCTTTCAGCCGTCCCGCCGACTTTGACACCGTCAGGGTTCGGGCTTCCACGTCAAGATCAGTCCAGAGGAGGGCTGTCAGTTCTCCCCGCCGGATGCCTGTGGTCAGTTCCAGGTAGAACATGGGCAGGACGCCATGCTCCTCCGCCGCGCTGAGGTAAGCGCCGATCTGCTCTGCCGGAAGGATCTTCATCTCCTTCTTCTCCTTGGGCGGCAGGCGGCAGCCGATGGCCGGGTTGTAGGGGATCAGGCGCTCCTTCACCGCCTGATCCAGGGCCGTGCGGAGCATGGCGTGAAGGCCGCGCACCGTTCGGGCGCTCAGGCTCCTGTCCTCCATGCCCTCGTATTTCTCCACCCTTCCGCTCTTTTTCGTTTTATTGTAGAATTTTTGGAGATCCAGGGTGGTGAGCTTTTCCAGTTTGATCTTGCCGATGTTGGGCGCGATGTGGTGTTCAATGTAGCTGCGGTAGTATTCCGCTGTGCTGTCCTTGACGGCAGGCTTGCAGTAGTTCTCGTGCCAGAGCCAGCACCATTCCTCCACTGTATACTGGCCCGCCTTGGTCACGTCGATCTTTCCGTTTTTCTCAATGGCCTGGGCCAGTTTCTCCTTGCACTCTTTCTGGGTTTTGGCCAGTACGTTTTTGTAGATGGCCTTGCCCGTCACTGGGTCGCGGCCCGCCGTATACCGGCCCTCCCAGCGGCCGTCGGGGCGCTTTCGCAGGCTGCCCTCGCCGTTTGCTCTTTTCTTACCCGTGGTCATTCACCTCCGTTTCTGATGTCACCATCGTTGTTGTCCATGCACTCGGCCATCATCCTGACACCCAGACGGAAGCCCAGGATGAAGTTTTCCAGCGCCGTGATGTCGTCGATTTCGTGCTGTGATTCGACGAGTTTTGCCAGCACCGTTTGTCCGGCCTCGTCCAACTGCTCTGTAAGTTGGTTTTCGAAACGGGCCACCCGGTCTGTTGCCCGTTTCAGCTCTGAATGGGGCACCATGTCCTGCGCGTTGGGTGTGATATTGCCGTAGTAGAAATCTTCTAAAGTGTTTCGCATTGTTTTCGCCTCCTGTAGCGACACACCATACCACAGGCCGGCGGGAATATCCACGGCAAACAGGAAGAATTATCAGTTCAGACATATCTTTTTTGCCTGTGGCGGCTACCCATTGATTACTTCCCCATTTAGTAGTACAATTAAGTTAACGCCTGTTGGCCGGCACACCTGGGATATAGGAGAGGAAAGCGATGCAGAACACTAAAAAAGTCCCAAAGAAGGGGATGCGGCTCCTGCTGATGGTATTTGGCGGCATCCTCGCAGTGATGCTCCTTGCGGTGGCCGTCCTGGTTACGGTCCCGTTGATGGAGCGGGTAGACACCACCCCTGTGGCTGGCTCGGCCGACTGGATGGCAAGGCTGCCGGACGATGTGACTCTGGGCGAACTGTCCATCCCCGGCACCCACGATGCGGGGACGCAGTATGTGCAGCTTGGCTTTTTCTCAAAGTGCCAGGCCCGAAGCGTTGGCCAGCAGCTTGAGGACGGCTTCCGCTATCTTGACATTCGCCTCGCCGTCAACGGGGACGGGCTCGGCCTAAACCACGGCTTCTGCGAATGCAGAACCGGCGGCGTGCCCTGGTCTGATCGGCTCATGCTGGAGGATGTGTTGGAAGATTGCTATGCCTTCCTCTCTGCCCATCCCACCGAGACCGTGATCTTCGCGGTCAAACAGGAGCACGGGGACGAGAGCGTGGCGGAGTTTCAGCGTATCCTTGACCGCTATATCCAGGAAGATGCCGAGCGCTGGTATCTTGGCAGCGAGTTGCCCTCCCTGGGCGAGGCCCGCGGCAAGCTCATTCTCCTGCGCCGGTATGAGGACGAGGCGGAGCTTGGCGTGGTTGCCGGTACCCCGCTCATCTGGCCGAATCAGAACAGCTATGATGACCCCGCAAGGGCGTTTTCCGACCAGGACTGCTTTGTGGGCAGCCTGACCCTCGCCGTGCAGGATCGGTATGAGTATGACGAGGAGGAGAAGTGGGCCGCGTTCTGCGCCGAGGCAGACAATCCCGATGCGGTGGTGCTGCGGTTCCTCAGCACCAAGGGACATATGACGTTCGGGCACCCGTATCGTTACGCCAAAGAGCTCAACCCCCGACTGCTTGCACTCTGCGAGCGTCAAGATATGTCCCTGGGGTGGACGGTCATTGACTTTGGCAATGCCCAGCTCGCCTCGGCGATCTATGAGCAGAATTTCTGAGTGTTGTGTGGCCTCCGGCAAAGCCAAGCGGGCGGCGCTCCGCAGACGCGGAGCGCCGCCCCTGTGCATCATTGTAGCTTATTGCGGGTACCGGGTGTAGCTGATATAATGTGGTTGCTGCTCCAGCCACACCAGCGGAAGTATTGCCCACCCCACCAAGCATGGTTATTCATACCGCTCTCGGTAACCTTGATGTACGTCTGTTTTACACAGGCTCAATTTATTAGTCTCTTGCCATCTGCGTGTCAATCCAGCCGAGGAATTTCTCCTTTGGTACCACGATCCTGCTGCCGATTTTCAGTGTGGGAAAGTCCTTACTCCGTACCAATTCATAGGCCCCTGCGCGGCTGATGCCCAGCACCGCCGCCACTTCGGGAACGGACAGCATTAGCGGCAGCTGGTCGTACGAGGTGTACTGTGTTTTCTTCATAATCGTCCTTTCTCCCTCCTATGCGGAAGGGTTTTTAATTTGTTGAATGCGTCTTGTTGATATAGTTCCTCCCCAAAATTTAGGGTAACCCTACGAAAATTTCAACGTCACCAGCCCATGGTCATCCCCTCGTCCGGGTGGTCGTCGGGCTTGTGTCCCATGGCGATCTTCTTCTCCCGGATCTTCTGCAACAGCTTGCGGTCAGTCCGCATACCCGCCGAGTTGTGCTTGGGCAAGGAGTTGTCTTGAAATACCAGGCTCATACTGTGGAGTAGACGAACCACCGCCAGCGTTGCTCCAGCGATTTTGGGCTTATCCAACCGCTCTAATAGAAGGCCGGCGTATTCGTTGCCCTGCGCCGCCGCTTGGCTCAGCCAGTATTCGGCTTGTTCCACGTCCTGCGGAACTTCCTGCCCGGTGAGATACAGCTTGCCCAGCAGATATTGCGCACCGGGATGGCCCGCGTCGGCACACTCCGTGAGGTACTTCAGCCCTTGTGTCACATCTTTGGCCACGTTCTCTCCACTGAGATATTCCTTTGCCAAACGATACCCGGCGCGGAGCGAACCCCCTTCCCACGCACGCTCCAACCACTCCATGCCCGCGGGCGGGTCGCACACATCCAGATCATCCGAGAGCAGCAATTCACCCAGTGCGCACTGGGCCGGGATCATCCCTGCCCGTGCTGCTTTTGTGAACGCCTCCGCCGCCAGCGCACTGTCCGGGATGAGGACGCCACCGTCCCGGTACAGCGTCCCCAGCACATACCACGCCTGGGGTACACCGTAGTCCGCCAACTCCTGCATCTCCAATACTGCCCAGTCCTTGTTTTCCATGGGCTCCTCCGGATCGTCCAGAAGCCGTTTCATGTTCCAGTACCACTCGTTGCGGGAATAGTCATAGCTGTCATCCTCATTCGGCGGCTGTTCGCCTTCGAAGGTCAGCGCAGAGAGACGAAGGCTCTCCGCCTCCGCCACCACGGCGTTCTTAATTTGCCGAAACTCTTTCCGCTCAGACAACTTTTGCTTTTTGGGCGGTGCGTCGGAATAATAGCCCTCCACCTCGCCCTGCAGCATTTGCCACTGTTCATAGCATTTGGCCACCGCGGGCAGGCGCTCCATCTCATCCACCACCTCGTCCACCAGCTTTTTCACCCGCTTGGGCAGATAGCCATACTTCTTTTGCCCCTTTACACCGTCCAGCGCCTGGGCAAGCTCCCACATCCGCTGTTCCGCCTTCGGGTGGTCACAGATGCCCTGGCGCATCTCCTTCACCAGCGCCAGCATGGACGCCCGCGCCTCACGCACCAGTTCGTCCCGGGAGACGGTTTTCTGTCCGTACAGATGGAGCATCTCCTGGTGAAAAATTTGATTCGTCAGCGTGGATTTGATTTTGCGAATGCCGTCCCGGTCGAGCCAGCCCTCCTTGGGTTGGCTCGACCACGCCACCATGTGGACATGGGGGTGATCTCCTTCATCGTGGAACGCGGCGTACCAGCGGAAGTGATCCGGCGGTATCCCCATGGCCACGGCGATCTCGTTGCGCTCCTGGCGGAGCAGATCCCGCCACGCCGGTGCGTGGTCATACCCCAGCCGCGCCGCGTCCTCCCGCTTCAGCGAGATGATGTGCGTCCACACGTTGCCGGTGTAGCTGTCCAGCTCCGCCGCCGCCCTTTGCAGATCCACGCTGTCATCATCACCGAACAGGCCGTGGCTGCCCAGACGCTCCACCCGCGGACGGGTGGCGATGTACTTCAGGTACACATCGGAGCGGTTGGCCTGCTCCCAGTTGCACTCCAGCGCTGTGGAAATGAACGCGGAGGCGTGGGCCTTGGTGTGGGATGCCTGCCAGTCATCGTACTCCAGCAGCTCCTTGGTGTCAGGGAAATCCCGCACCAGGGAGCGGATTAGCTGCTCCTGGCTCTTGGTGGCAGGACGGTCATCCGGCACCAGCTCCACACCATCCCGTGTGCCGATGTAGCGCAGGTAACCACCGCCGCCCCCACCTTTGCCGCCGCACTTGATGTACGGGCTTTTCAGAATCAGCTTGGGCATCAGTCGTCCTCAATGCGGCGCGCGATCTGCTCGAAGCGCGTCTGGCCGTTGGTGCGCTTCGCACGTTCCACGCTCTCCCCGCGTTTGCGCCGCAGATATTCCTCGTCCAGCTCTGTGCAGTCCGCCAGGATACTCATACACATATCCACCTCCACCGTCAGCTTGAATATCAGCGACGCCATGCGGTTTTCCATGGTGCCCAGCCGCCCGTTGATACAGGAGCGGATAGCCGCTGGGAGGAACAGCCCCGCATCCTGGGCGCTGAGGTAGTCCAGATAGAAGTCCAGCGCGTGCTCAACGAACACGGTCATACTCCTGCTGCCGTCCTCGTGGCAGCGGCGTTCCAGCTCCGCCTTCTTCTCCGGTGTGAGATAGACCGCCAGCTTGTCCTTTTTCTTCATTTTCTGCTCCTTTCCGGGGTTTGACCCCTGCAAAAAGCCTGTTGTTTTGCGCTGTTTTGGGATTCTTGACCCCATCGGCGCATTTTCCCTCTGCGTTTGACCCCATTCGCAGCCCGGGAAAACGCCCGCACTGCGGGCGTTTGTGGCCTGGCGGGTGTCACTTGTGACGCCCGGTGTTTATCCTGCTTTCGTCGTCGCAAGCTCCACACCGCTCATTTCCGCCCTGACGGGCGAAAAATCGCTCGTTCCGCTGCTCCTCCTCTCCCCATCGAACCCGCTTCGCTGGGCTTCGATGGGGGCCCCAATCGTTCTGCCCTGCGCCCCAACATCCGGGCCCTCCTCGTGGTAGGTCAGTCTGTTCTGCGGCCAGGGCAGGGGCGGCAAATCCAGCAGATAGTAGGTGTTGTTGCACTGCCGCCTCCGGCCCTTGCGGTCTGTGGCATAGGTGGGCACTTTGCGGATGAAGCCCCGCCGCTCCAGCTCATCCACCGCCTTGCGCGCCGTGGTGTCGGAACAGCTACAGGCATTGGCGATGGTCTGCATACTGGGCCAGCAGGTATCCTTGCTCCCCGCACGGCTGCGCAGGTAGCCATACACCGCCAGCTCCCGGCAGCCCAAGCCGTAGCTGTAGATGGCGTTGCTGGTTTTGAAATAGCGCTCTCCCAAAATTGACATGGTGGTTCTCCTTTCATTGTCCATGGGGTTGATTGCCTGACGCGGAAAATTTGCCTGCCTCCCTCCTCCGCGCAAAATAAAATATTGCCGCCACAGGAATTTGTGGGGGCAATATTCATATTGCGTTTTCACTTGTGTGTGGTAAAATATTACTGCTGGGAGGTGAGGACGTGGCCCAAGTCAGATATCAAATTTTTCAGCTGTCCGCCCGTGCGGTGATGAGCTACGCCGCCGAGACAGCAGACGGCTACTCCTTCAGCCTCAGCGCGTCGGCAACAGAAAAATGCAGAAGCAGAACAGCGGCGCACGAGCAGGACAGCAACGCCCTGTTCTTCCAGACCATGTGCGTTCTGCAGGGTGATGGTTACGCCGAGCCCTGCGACGGAACATTGATCCCCGACCTGTCCGATGCCATCTTCTATATGGACTTCGACCGCGTCTTTGATCGCAGCGCTGCCAACAAAAAGCAGCGGCTTCGCCAGGAGAAGGCCCGGGCCATGTTCCGGCCCGAAGGTGTGGGACTGGACTTCGGCTCCGGCCCGCATCGGTACGTTGCCTTCGAGCGCTCCGGCAGCATGAGCCGGCAGGCGCGGCTGTCTTTCATCCGGGCAGACCTCTATGATACGGTGCGCCGCCGTATCGTGCTGGGCATGAATATCGACCAATGCCAGCTCTCCAAGCTGTACGCCTACAACGGACTGATGCTGTCCAGCGGTGCGCGCATCGACGGCATGGATATCGACCGGCCCCATCGGGTCATCGTGGTGGACAATCCCGCCCGCACGGAGCATCTCGTCCCCGTCATCACCGTGGAGGACGACGACACAGAAAACGCCACCCGGAGCTATCACCGGGTGGAGAAGAAGACGGACGTGTCCATCACCTGTTTTGACGGCGAGGGCCTGATCTCTCCCCGGTTCGCCGCGCGGATCGACCAGGAGCTGTGCGGCGGACACATCCACACCTCTTTCCAGATCCGCCTGCCCTACGTCAAGGGGATGCTCCACCAGGTGGACTTCCACACCTTCTTGACCGACTGTGGCACCCGCACCATCACCGACCTGTGGGGCGTGGAACACCCCGTGAAGGACGTGGATGTGATCCTCAGCCGCTCCATGTGCAAGGGGCTGGGGTGGATGGCGGAGTGCGGCATGAGCTGGGCAGACTACTGGAACGCGTTCCGGCGATACCGTCACGCGCTGTACATCACCAACGTGAGCAAGGAGAGGCCGGAGCAATTCACCGAGCTCAACTACCAGTTCCTCACCACCGTGTCGGTCCGGGCAGACGAGTTCCGACCCGCCGACCTGCCGGACGGCTGGGAGCACAGCCCGGAGGAAGACGAGCGCCACTGGCTCACCAAGCAGACGGAGCTGGCCTACTACAACTTCCGGGCCAACGAGCAGTTCCGGCGGGACTACTTTCTGCGGGCGCTGGAGGGGCGGCACTTCTGGGAGCGTGAAAAGAGCCAGAAGTATTATCTCGCCGCCGTTCTAAAAAAGAACCCTCTGTTCATCGCCGAGCCGGTGTACGCCCAGGCACTGGACGACATGGCAGAGCACATCGTGAAGAATTACGCCGTAGGGCGGCTCATCGTGGCCGGGGACAACCGCTACCTGTCCGGTGATCTGCTGGACTTTTTGGTATTCCTGCTGGACTTGAAACAGGCCCATACCAAACGGGAACGGACATTCTGCGCCTCGGCGTTCACCAACGCACAGCACTTTCCCAACGGGGCGTTCTATGCGCCCGGCGCAGTTTACCCTCCGCAAGAAGTATGCACGCTTCTCCGCAATCCTCACATTGCCCGCAATGAGGAGATCCAGCTTTCCTGCTATGACGATAAAAACAATATGCGCCAGTTCTATTTTCACCAACTCACCGACGTGGTGATGGTGAGCTCCAATATGTTGGCGGCGGAACGTCTGGGCGGCGCGGACTACGACGGCGACATGGTGAAAACCATCGCCGACCCGATTATCAACGCCTGTGTCCGGCGCAACTACGATATCGACCGATTTCAGAAATATAAATCTCTGGAGAATAGGGAGAACATTCCCCTGCTGATGATTCCGGCGGCGGAACCTCGGATCGCCTCCGCCCACGACTGGGAGGCCCGGTTCGAGGCGGTGAGGGACACCTTCTCCTCCCGGGTGGGGCAGATCTGCAACGCCGCGCTGGACCGCAGCATCATCGCCTACAACGAGAACTCTGAGGACGAAGAGCGCCAGCGGTGCCGGGAGGAGACGGAGCTGCTGGCCATCCTCACCGGGCTGGAGATCGACGCGGCCAAGAGCGGGGTGCGGCCTGACCTGGAGGAATTTCTGGGTCAGCGGACGGTGAGGCGGACGCCGTTTTTGCAGTACAAATATCTGGCGGAACACGCCGGAGAGCGGCGGGCGTGGTATGAGCCAACCCACGTCCAGAAGCTCAAGGCGTTCTTCAACAAAGTGGATTGGAGCCAGGTGGACTCCAATGTGGAGCGGCTGCCCTACTTGGCCTACCTGCTGAAAAAATACACGCCGAAACTCAAGACAATTCCAGCGCAAGATGGGGAACTGTTTTCCTTTGCCGCCCAACCCAATTGGCAGAACAAACTGGATGAGGGCACTTTGGAGGCGGTGGACGCTCTGCTCAGGGACTATGAGGCTTGCCTGTCCCGCATCCGGGCCTGCCGGGCACCTGTCCGAAGCAAGGGGCGGAAAAATGACGTGGAGCGCATTCTCTTTTCCCGTGGTCAGGAGGAGGGCTGGGATGCGGACGAGCTGTATGCCCAGTTGGGCGAACTGCCGCCGGAGCGGGTGGCGGAGGTGCTGGAGGCCATGCGTCGGGATGGGTGGCAGTTCCTGGACACGGAGGCCCGGGAGCGCTTCCTGCTGGAATGGCTGCCGGAATTTGAGGAGCTGTTCGACCTGCTGACAGATTTCCGCTTTGGCGGCTACCGGGTGCTGTGGGATATCCTGCTGGACATTGACCAGGAGAACATCGCCCAAGACCGCAAGCGGCTGAACCGGGATGGGGACTCCTCCGCCTTCGCCGCCATGATGGAGGCGTATCAAAAAAAGACGGCCTCCCAATCCTATCGAGATGCCGTCTCTGAAAAATGCCGGGAGCTGCTGGACGCAGTTGTGAAACCTGTGACCGCAGTGCGGTATGTGGTGGCGCTAGGCAAGCGTGGGCTGCTATGGGAACTGCTACCGGACGCCGTTCTGCCCAACGTGTTGGAGGTGCGCCATGCTGAATGAGTGGCAGGAGTTTTTGGACTATACTGGGCCGGTGACCTACAAAGCTGGCAGCAAGAAGGACACCTCCTGGCTTGGGCGGTTTACCTTCGAGGCCCTGCGGGAGTTCGGCGGGCTGTCCCGAATCTTAACCATCTTGGCACGGGGCTTCCTGTTCCACGACTTGGACGGGGCAGTGTTAGACAGCCAGCCCAGAGAACAGATAGACTACGCCCGTCGGGGGCTGTGCGCCTGGTGCAGTGTGCCAGAGCGGGCAGGCGCAAAGCCCGGGTGGCAGTATCGGACGGATTTCGGCTCGCTCCACGGAGAGTTCCCGGCGCTGGTGGATGAGGATGGCCGGGGTTGGTTCTGCCGGCATTTCCACGCAGCCATGGCTTTCGCACGGGACAATCCGAAGGTGGTGCGGAAAGTGTATTCCGAGACCGCCACTGATCTGGACAAGAAATTTGACGCGGAGTGGCGCAAAAAGGTGCGGCAGTTTCAGATGCCGCTGTTTTCCTCCAACGCGGACGCCGCGTGGATCATCCGCTTTGACGATGTGATTGCCGACGCGCTAGAGTTGGGCCCGTTGCGACGGAATGAGGTGGAGCTGCCCGAGGCGCTTCGGGCGAAGATCGAGGCTGTACGGCCGGAGAAGTTACCCAACCAGGTGATTTATACGCTTATCGCCTACTATGCCGCTAATCGGCCCGAGGACAGTGATTGGGTGGTTCTATCGGTGGCAAATTTCGATTGCTGGTTCGGGGACACCAATTTCGGGCGGAAGTATCTCAGCCAGATCCCGGAGGAGATCGTCCAACGGAGCAGCAGCTTCGGCATCAGCCGATACCGGGTACTGCCGGAATTTCTGCCGTAACAGAGTGAAGGACTGAGCCGTTGCCGGTTCAGTCCTTCGCGTTTTCAACAGGGGGCCACAGCGGGCACACGGTGGCCAACACGGGGCGGTGAGGGCTGGGGAGGTGTTAACAAGCTTTCATCGCTCCTGCGGCGCACAGCGGGCGTCCTGCCCAGTCTGATTTGACCGAGTGGGACGCCCGTTTTCTGGGTAGCTGCTCAGTTCGTTCGCCAGATGCCAGGCCAGCCGAAAGCCGCAGATGAAGCTGTCCATGGACATCTCCTCTGCCAGATGGTCTTTGGCGTCGATCAGCCGGAGCACCAGCCGCCGTTCCGGCTTGTCCAGTTTTAGGATGAGCTGTTTATGGATGGCTTCGATCTCCGTGCGGGTGTCCGCCGACTGGGGCGGTGTATAGAAGCTGTCGTACAGAGCTGTCAGGGTCTTGTTCATACCGTCGCCTCCTCGTGGTACAAACATATACCACAGGCCAGCGGGAAAAGCTACTAAAATTTTTCGGAGTGTACCCTTAACTTGTTGAATGCGTTTTGTTGATATAGTTCCTCCACAGATTTTTGGGTGGGGATACCTGACTTTGTATCGATAAAAGGCCAAAACAGTTAGCAGTTTGTAGTGCAATAGAGGCGGCCTAACTGTGCTTAACGGATTGGCCACTGTGTTGTTTAGAGCAACGCTAAATGCACCCTTGCTTATATATAATATTTAAATGGTTTTGCAGCCCAATTTACCTCTGGAATTGCAGTGAGAATATCACCAATTTTGTCAGAAAATCTTAGCGTAACAGGTAGACCGTCTCCATATATACAGGCATTATAGTTTAACTTTGTAAGTGATAATATGTCTCTTATAACAGTAGCTATATCAGCCTGCCCCCTACTAATCTCTATTTGAAGCGGTCTCGCTACTTCCATATGATTGGCAGTCTCGGTTTTGGGGATAAAACCTTTTGTCCAAAGATAGCCACTTTTTTCATTTACATATAGGCATAGCCCTCTCAAAACACCATACTGCGATTTTGGATCTGAATTATCTCGCAACAGACGAAAACCGCTATTCTCTTTTATAGTCACACCAACCAAATTTGTACTTGGAGTTTCTTGTATGGCATCCTGAAAGCCACGCCATTCACTATCAATAAACGCAGTTCGACCGTGGATAAACAATTCTTTTGGATAGCCTTTATGTTTTGTGTGATAGGCCTCAATAGCTATTGACAATAACGCTTTCGCAGACGCACGATCCAAATGGAAGGTCTTTTCGTCGCTACTCAACCAAGGGCCTATATTGCCTCTAAATACAACACCATCACCTGAATCAAGAAACATTTGAGCTGCACTGCAAGCATATCCTCTTTTTCTTCCCGTTTCTTGTAATTTTTTAAAGACCAGGCCCACGTAGCATACACCATCGCGTATTGAATCTAACTTCCACGGTAAATATCCTAATTTATAATACAAAGAACTGGAATGTGTCCAAGCTAAGTGCGCCTTCATATCATCATTATATTCTTCACCGGAAGCTTTATTATGAAACTGAAGCGTTGACTGAAGCATTACTTGAATTGGGCATGTTATTTTGTTAAAAATTGCTCTTGCTTTTAGTTGATCATGGAAATCAGAATCTGATTCATACATTTCAGCATACTGACTTATATCTTCGTTTTCTTCTTCAAAAAAAGAAATTTGGCCAGAATTGAATGTTTCTATCCTCCGCTTACTATATGTAGGTTTCCCTGAAACGGATTTCGATCTACATAATGTTAATACCGTATTGGGAACTACAACATACCAAATATCAATAACAGATTCCTCATCGTCAATATATCGTTTGATTGCATCCAAATATAGTGAAACCAAATTATAGGTTCTTTCTTTTAAGTTGGGTATAGACAACGCAACTTGCAAATCTTCTTCTTGCAAAATAATTTTGGCAGATGGATCTGGTGACCAATCAATCCCGAAAACTGATTTGAAGCCAGGAAAAAAGGGACGCCCCAAAGATTTTGTATAGATTGGTCTGTTCATTTGCATGACAAAAGTATGATAATACTCCAGTCCTACTTGAGTACCAACATATCCAGCCCGAATAGTGCTACTACCTCCCACGCTTTGATAGGGGCCAAAAAGAGTAAGTCCATCTCTGCTATCTTCAGCAGATTGATTGTGAGCAAATTTTAGTTTTGGTTCTTCAATGTAGGTTAAATGATTATTCATCACTGTCTCCATTCGTTTGCTTATAAATAGATGGGTCAATATAGTTTTTGTCAGAAGAAAATCGTTCGGGTTGACTTCTAATATACATCGCATTTTCTTCGCAGCAAGCGGTACAAAAAATATGCTGTGTTCCACTTGACAAGTAGAACATACTTGCCTGTTGCAATTCTTTCCATTGCTTATTATACATTAATCGTCCTTTGCTGCGTCTTGCAGCAATCTGCGCTCCTTCTGGCAAGGTTTGACCAGTACTATCTGTAAAAATCAAATGCCATTTAATGATTACTCCAGGTGTCGGATATCTGGTGAAATATCCACTCAGCGCAAAGTGCCATTTTCGTGTAGTTTTATAAATTCCAGATAGTGCCTTTGGCCGACTATCTGCGGAACGTTTTGTCTTTATACCATAAGGGAAAAAATATACACTTTTACTCCGCTTTTCTGAAGTTGGTTTATAGCGACGCATTTTATGTTGATAGAACATTTCGCCTATCGTCCAATTGATAATGGATGTTACGTCTCGAGACAAATTGGAGACATTTTCACCAAAGTAAGTATGTGGAGAAACACAATCTTGTAGTACATTTTTAGTGTCCAACGGTATAAAGTCTACATCTTTTCCAGTCCATTCAAACACACATTTATTGCACGCAAATGTTATTGTAACTTTTTTATTTACTTTCATTGGAATATGTCGCTCTTTTAACAAGTCAACAACATCTTCAGATCTATAAATGTATACGGATCGTGGCAACTCAACCGAAAATAAGTTGCTACAATATTCATCCATATCATCAGTTATCTGAGATCTAATTGAGGCTTGAGACGTGTACCATCGGTCAAGATAATATTGACTATCGGAATTAGAGTTAAGTTTTGGAATATTTTCGTCGCTAAAATGTTTTAATAAGGCATCTAAGCCCTTTGCCCAATCATTATAAAAATCAATAGCATTCAGCCGCAATATTTCAACTGGAAAATCATTGAAATTAATGTCATCAATTCTAACTGGTACAATAAAATTTGGAAATTGCCTTCGTACTTTATCAGCAACTGCTAACTCCTTTTGAACGCCATCTCTTCCAGAATCGATTGAAGCTGCACTTGCAACAAAAATAAATTTTACTGCTTCATTTCGAATTGTTTGCTCAATTGTATTCCAAAAGTCAACAGAGGGAGAAAGATTATTAATATCTACCCAGACATTATAACCACAGAGTTCTAACTTTGTAGCCAACCAAGCCGCAAATGTATTGTCAGCAGGAGTCGCATGGCTGATAAATACTGTGTCTTTCAATGCAATTCTCCTCTCATATCTTGTCTATGTTCAGAGTGAGCAGCCTATGGATGGCCTTGATCTCCACATAAGGATATCTGCTACCTGGGGCTATGCGCAGAAGTTCTCATACACATCCTATTAATTTGATCACATATATACATATATGAATCGGCCAGAAATTAAAGGTATTATGTTTGATGTCAACCCCATTCAAAATTTGGCTGACCCATTATATCACAATGCTTTGCACTTGGCTAAACCAAAAATATTCAAGACGATCTAAACTGACCATATTATACGGGTAAACCTACAACCTATAAAACATTATCGCTCCACATCTCACACTGGCTCATCACCGTCTGCACCGCGTCCTCCATCCCTTCCGGCGGGTATTTATGCTTCTTCAGGAGACGCTTCACCAGCCGTCGCATCCCGGCCCGGGCGCTCTCCTTCTTCTGCCAGTCGATGGTGCGGTTTTGCCGCAGAAGGTCGGTCAGTTCCTTGGTGATGGCGATCAGTTCCTCATGCTCGTAAAAATCCTTGATGGCTTGGGGCTTGGTTAGCGCGTCATAAAACGCCAGTTCCTCGGCGTTCAGCCCCAGCGCCTCGCCTTCCGCGTTTGCCTGTGCAATATCCTTTGCCAGCTTCAGCAGCTCTTGGATGACTTCCTCGTTGGTCAGCATTCCATTGAGGTAGCGGTTCATGACACTCTGGATAATCTCACTGAATTTTTCCGACTTGACCACATTGCTCCGGCGATAGATGGATACCTGCTCGGCAATCAGCTTCTTCAACAGCTCTACCGCCAGGTTTTTCTCCTTCATGCGGGCGATTTCTTCCAGGAATTTCGGGTCAAAGAGGGAAAACTCCGTCCCCACGTCGGAAAACAGGTTGATAACACCCTCACTTTTGATGCTGTGCTTGATCAGTTCATTGATCCGCTCATTGACCTCCGACAGGGTGAATTTTTCACCCGTCCCGCCCGTGGTCAAGCGCACCACCATCGTTCTGACCGCCTCGAAGAACGCGCATTCCAGCCGTGTCTTTTCCTCCACCAGGCTGGCACACAGCGACAGCGCCTGCCGGAGCAGCAGCGCCTCTTTGATGTAAACGTTATGGGTTTTCTCGTTATCCGCCAGATCGTTTTCCAACACCCGCCTGCCCAACAGGAAGTTGGCCCCGCCGCTGATGGCCTTGGCCCGCTCAAGATCTGTCCCGGAAATAAAGGCCGAATAATCAAAGCCGTGGAGCAGATCCCGGCAGATGGACAGCTTCTCCTGGAACTTCGGGTATGCCGCATGGCTCACGTCGGTATCGCCGTAGTTCTTTTTGTCCCGGCTCGTATAATCGTTCATGGCCTGCTTCAGCGCCTGAGCGATGCCCACATAGTCTACCACAAGCCCGCCCTCTTTGTCCCCGAACACCCGGTTGACGCGAGCGATAGCCTGCATCAGGTTGTGCCCAGCCATGGGCTTATAGACATACATGGTGGCCAGTGACGGCACGTCAAAGCCCGTCAGCCACATATCTACCACGATGGCGATTTTCATGGGCGAGGCGTTGTCCTTGAACTTCCGTGCCAACTCCTCCTTGTGGGCCTTATTGCCGATGATCTGCCGCCATTCCTCCGGATCGTTGTTCCCTTGGGTCATGACCACACCCACCTTCTCTGTCCAGGCAGGCCGCAGCTCCAGAATCCGCTTGTAAATCTTCATAGCAATGGGTCGGGAATAGGCCACGATCATCGCCTTGCCCGTCAGCAGATTGGCCCGGTAGTTCTCGTAGTGATCCAAAATGTCATTGACCAGCGATTCGATGGTGGTATCCGCGCCCAGAATGGCCTCCATCTGGCCCAGCTCTTTCTTGCTCTGCTCAATCACATAGGGGTCGGCGTTCTGGGCCATCAGGTCATATTCCGCGTCGATCAGCCGCAGGGTGGCTTCGTCCAGCTTCAGGTGGATCACCCGGCTCTCGTAGTACACCGGGCGGGTGGCCCCGTCCTCCACGGCCTGGGTCATGTCGTACACGTCGATGTAGTCCCCGAACACCTCCCGGGTGCTGCGATCCTTGGAGGAAATGGGCGTCCCGGTGAAGCCGATAAAGGTGGCGTTGGGCAGATTGTCCCGGATGATGCGGGCGGTGCCGATGACAGTTCGGGCCTCCACTTCCCCGTTTTCCTTCTGTTTTACCACTACCTTTTCGCTCAATCCGTACTGCCCCCGGTGGGCCTCGTCCGCCATGACGATGATATTTCGCCGCTCCGAGAGGGGCCCGTCCCCCTCCTCGAATTTCTGCATGGTGGTAAAGATAATCCCGTTGGCCTGACGGCCCGCCAGCAATTCCTTCAAATGTTGACGGCTCTGGGCCTGCTGGGGCGTTTGGCGCAGAAAATCCCGGCACCGGGCAAACTGGCCGTAGAGCTGATCGTCCAAGTCGTTGCGGTCGGTGATCACTACGATGGTGGGGCTATCCAGCGCCGTCTGGAGACCGTGGGCATAGAACACCATGGACAGAGATTTTCCGCTGCCCTGGGTGTGCCAGAACACCCCGCCCTTGCCGTCTGTGGCTGTGGCCTTTACTGTGGAGGCCACGGCCTTTTTGACCGCGAAATACTGGTGGTAGCCGGCCAAAATCTTGAACGTCTTTTCGCCATCCACGTTGAAGCAGATGAAGTTTTTCAGGATATCCAAAAACCGCCGCTTCTCAAAAAGCCCCTCGAAAAAGGTGTCAAAAATCGCCGCCTTGGTGTTTTCGTAGCTTCCATCGGTGGTTTTCCACGCCATGTACCGATCCTCACCGGAGGTGATGGTTCCCGCCTTGGAGGTGGTCAGGTCGCTCATGACGCATACGGCGTTGTAAATGAACATGGATGGGATCTCGTGCATATAGTTTCGCAGCTGACGGTAAGCGGCGGAGGCGTCCGTCTCCTCCCGGGAGGGGGATTTCAGTTCCACCACCACCAGGGGAAGGCCGTTGAGAAACAGGATCACATCCGGGCGCTTCTCAGAGTTCTCCACAACCGTCCACTGGTTGGCGATGGTGAAGTCGTTGTTGCCAAGAACTTTGAAGTCCACAAGATAGACGAGGGCGGAGCGCTCCTCGCCGTGTTCCACGTACTTCACCGGCACGCCGTTTTGCAGGTAGTCCGTGAACGCCATGTTCTTTTGCAGCAGGGAGCCGCCCTCAAAGTTTCGGAGCTTGTACACCGCCTCAGCGACGGCCTCCTCCGGCAAATCACGGTTGATGCGCCGCAGGGCGGGCAGGAGCGCCCCCTCGTACAGCGGGGAGTGGTAGTCCCGCTCCACGTCGGGGCCATATAGGTAATCGTAGTCCAGCTGTTCCCGGAAAAGCTGGAGGACGGCGTTTTCGTAGTGGAACTCGGTGAAATGATTTGACATATTAAAATCTCACCTTTTATTACGTGTAATAGAAACACAGTATACAGAAACCGTAAATTTGTCAGAATTATTCTTCTTGTATACGTCAGCCACACATTCAATATAACCATTTGATGCAAAAATAGATAGTTCCTGGTTGAAAGATTCGGCTAGCTTCATAAAACTTGAACTGTCGGCCCATCCCAGCCCATAATGATAGCATATTTTCCGCTCAATATTTGCCCATCCCAGATCATCGGTTTCAAATTCAAAACCTTCAAACGATTTTGCCATATTAAATCCTCCTATAATTGAATATATCTAAAATTTATATTTAGCAACTCAGAGATAGATATCGGACACATCAATCTCGCCGGACGTAAGTTTAGGAAGAAGCATATCGCGAACAGCTACCAGTTTTTTGTTTTCAATCCGATTTGAAATAATGCAGTTTATAATTGGTTCTATAAGAACAGAAATTTTTGCGTAGTCATTTGAAGATGGAATTAAAACTTCTGCTTTTGCAAGTTCCTCTCGTTTAATATGGCCCATAGTAGTGGCTTTGTCGGCGGCAATGGCAACAAAACGATTAAGATGATGAGCCGTCCATAAATAGTAAAACCACTTGTCATAATGAGTTGATGTAACTTTGAATAGATGTTGATTCAGACCGCAAGTGCCACCACACCAGAAATCAACAAGTAGGCTCCCCGACCATGAGAAAATAACATCACCATCATGAACAATATATTCTGGCCTAATGCTTGCTGAACAAAGTTCGCTGCCACTGTCACATGATCCTTGCCGTAATTCCTTGATCTTCAAAACCGGCAGTTCAGGCTCTCCATCTGATGGCCGATACTTTTGCATTGCAAGTCCGTTCAAATAATCTGCAATATGAAGTAAATTTCTCTGCTCCCAACCCTCAGGAAGTTTTTGAACGTCTAGAAAGTGGTGTTTGAAAATTACTTGCGCTTGCTGCTCTAGATTATCATTTATCTTCTTATTTACCGCAATTCGGTCATCCAAACTTCTAAGAACTGCTCCAACTTGACGCTGTGTGTCCACATCAAAACATGGAACATCGTATTGCATAATCGCCATCTTATCCCCTCGCGGCATCTTCGTTCCCTTTGCTGTTGCAGTAGCGTACTCAAAAAACGCATCATTTGCTAAAACATAATACAAAAAAGTAGGGTCACACCCGCCGTTTGTCCGAAAAACAAGCACATCATTGGAACATCCCCCATCATATTCCGCCATCCATATTTTCTTGAAATAAGGGCGAATATTGGAAACTAAAATATCCCCCTTCAAATATTGCTGTACATATTGAATGGCTGGAAGGGAACTCGCTTCTACGATGCCCCCTTTGTTTGGCACCATATTTTCGGTTGAAATATAATTCTTTGCGCTTAAGGACTCGACTGCGATTTTTCCCTTTGCATACGCGCATAGGGAACTGAGCTTAGATGTCATACCCAATCGCCCCCAGTTGCTTCCTGATTTCATCCTCCAGCTCGTGGGACTTGGCGAACAGCTCCCCCAGCTCGGAGGTCAGCCGTCCCATCTTCTCCTCGAAGGGCTCCCCGTCCCCCTCCTGCTCCTCAATGCCCACATACCGCCCCGGCGTGAGGATATAGTCCTGCTTCGCGATCTCCTGGAGATCGGCCGCGGCGCAGAACCCCTTGACCTCCTCCAGCCTCCCCTCGGCAAAGGCGTTGTAAGTATTGGCGATCCGGGCGATGTCCTCCTCCGTCAGCTCCCGCAGTTTCCGGGTCACCATGGTTCCCAGCTTTCGGGCGTCGATGAACAGGGTTTTCCCCTTCTGCCTCTTGCTTTTCGCCAGGAACCAAAGGGAGACCGGGATCTGCGTGGTGTAGAAAAGCTGGGGCGGCATGGCCACAATGCAGTCTACCAGGTCGGCCTCAATGATGCTTTTGCGGATGTCGCCCTCCCCACCCGACTGGGAGGACAGAGAGCCGTTGGCCAGCACCATGCCAATGCGCCCGCCCGGGGCCAGGTGCCAGATCATATGTTGGAGCCACGCGAAGTTGGCGTTGCCTGCCGGGGGCAGGCCGTAAGCCCAGCGCACATCCTCCGCCAGCTTGTCCTGCCCCCAGCCGGACAGATTGAAGGGCGGATTCGCCATGATAAAATCCGCCTTGAGCTGGGGGTGGCAGTCATTAAAGAACGTATCAGCGTTGAATTTCCCCAGGTCGGCCTCAATCCCCCGGATGGCAAGGTTCATCTGGGCCATCTTCCAGGTGGTGGGGTTGGAGTCCTGGCCGAACACGGAAATTTTGTTGATGTTCCCGCCGTGGTTTTCGATAAACTGCGCCGACTGAACAAACATCCCGCCGCTACCGCAGCAGGGGTCGTAGACCCGCCCGTTGTAGGGCTGGAGCACCTCCACCAGCGTGCGCACCACGCAGGCGGGGGTATAGAACTCCCCGGCCAGCTTGCCCTCCTGCTCGGCAAATTTGGACAGGCAGTATTCATAGGCACGGCCCAGAATGTCCTTGCTGCTTCCATGCTCAATCATCTGGATGTTGGTGAACAGATCCACCACATCCCCCAAGCGGCGCTTGTCCAGCTCAGGCCGGGCGAAATTTTTGGGCAGGATATCCTTCAGGCGCTTGTTCTCCTTCTCAATCGCGCGCATAGCTTCATCAATCACCGCACCCACCTCCGGCGTGTGGGCGGCGGCAGAGATCACTGACCACCGGGCAGACTCCGGCACGAAAAAGATATTCTCGGCGGTGTATTCGTCCTTGTCCTCCTCGAAGCCGTCGCCCTCGGCCACCAGCTCGTTGTACTTTGCCTCAAAGCGGTCAGAGATATATTTCAGGAAAATCAGGCCCAAAACGACAGACTTATACTCCGAAGCATCCAAGTTGCCGCGAAGGACACAGGCTGCGTCCCAAATTTGTTTTTCAAAGCCGATGCTGCTTGTATTTGTTTCTGCCATCTCAACTTTCCTCCCAAATTTCACTCGATCTGTTTATAGGCATTATATACTATTTATTTCTTGGTTGCAATCTGTTTTCAGGCCGATTCGACAACTGGATATCCAGCAAATGGCACACAACTGCTTTTCAAAGTTCATCAAGGTTGCAACACCTTGTGTGGTCACACCCACCCACTGCACGATAAGTGTCTGCGAAACCCGCCCGTGGTTAGCTACGGGCGGGTTTCGTAGGCACTGCGGTATTCAGCGGTTTCATTCTTTTCTCGTTGGTCAAATCAGGCTCCACTTACAGATTTCCCGCACCAATCGGCTCCCAACGGTAGTACCCTCCGGCAGCAAAAACATCGCCACCTGGTTTTCCACTCCGCCGTCGCTGATCAGATGGGCGTAGTCCCCATCAATGGATTCCACAGTATAATAGACAGGCTCCATCACACTTTTCCTCTCAATTTCTTTAAAATCGTCTCGTCCGCCGGACAGAATTCATACTGCGGGATCTCCTCCACCGTGATCCAACGGATGTCGTTGTGTTCCAGCATCCGTGGCGTTCCTTCGCTGATTGCAGCGTTAAACAGCGTCAGATGTACATTTAGATCCGGGTACTCGTGGTCTACCTCCATGAACACCTCGCCCACCGAAAGGGTGACGGCCAACTCCTCCTGGCACTCCCGGATCAGGGCTTGCTCCTTTGTCTCCCCAGGCTCCACCTTGCCGCCCACGAACTCCCACAGCAGGCCCCTGTCCTTGTTGGCAGGCCGCTGACAGATGAGGAACCTGTCCCCGTCCCAGACAAGGGCCGCCACCACTTCCGTCACTTTTTTCTCCATGCCGGCCGCCCTCCTTACAGTAATTCGTCGATCCGATCCTCCGCTTCGCTGAGCAGATCCTCCAAGCTCTCGTGGGCCTCCGCCCATTGCTCGAACTCCTCGCCAGCCATGTCCTCCGGCTCGTCATCGTCCATATCGCACAGCCGGGCTTCCAATTCCGCCCGGTACTCCTCCAGTTCCTCCAGGAGCAGGCTGTCCAGCTCGCCGCCCAGCGCCGCGAACCACTCCCCATCCCGTTTGGTAAAGCGGATGGTCAGCTCCAAATCCAGTGCCTGCTCCACCAGTTCTTTGAAAAAGTCAATCATCATGCTGCCTCCAAGTGCAGGAAGGATTTGCTTTTCAACCCTGCTCGTGCTATCTTATTGACAGTATATCACAAATCCGCCGCCGGGGAAAGTCCCGGCGGCGATATTGGAGGAGTTGGTATCTATGGTTCGTGAGATCATGCACGATGAGACGTTTTTAGCCCAGAAGGCCGAACCCGCCGCGCCGGAGGATCTGCCCGTGGCCCAGGATCTGCTGGACACCCTCGCTGCCCATAAGGACGGCTGTGTTGGCATGGCGGCAAACATGATTGGCGTGAACAAGCGCATCATCGTCCTTGACAACGAGGGCGAGTACACGGTCATGTTCAACCCGGAGATCGTCAAAAAATCCGGGCCCTACCAGGCGGAGGAGGGCTGTCTGTCCCTGTCCGGCGTCCGCAAGGCCAAACGCTGGAAGTCCATCAAGGTGCAGTATCAGAACGAGAAGTTCCAGACCCGCTTCAAGACCTTTACCGGCTGGACAGCCCAGATCATCCAGCACGAGATCGACCACTGCGAAGGGATCTTGATCTGACGGTCATCCTTTTGTGAATCTGCACAAAAATATCTGGACATCTCTCAAAATATATGGTATATTTAAGAAAGATTATCCCCGCCGCGGAGATGAAAAGGAGGAAAGACCATGGAACTCAAGTTTTTTAAAATTCCCATCAGCGTCGGCAGCGTCTCCCTGCGGGTGGCCAAGGGCCACTTCGCCACCAGAAACAGCCACACCAACTACTTTATTGACGTCACCGAACAGCAGTCCTGTCTCCGGGAGGCGGAGACCGTGGCCCGCCAACTGGCCCAGCGGGACCTGACCCGTAATACAATGGTGGATACCATCCTATGCTTGGACGGAACCCGGGTCATCGGCACCTGCTTGGCCCACGAGCTCACCCAAGGCGGCAACCGCTCAATCAATACCGGAAGGGATATCTACCTGCTCCGCGAGAACCTGAGCCGCGACGGAAAGCTCATTTTCCGGGACAATGCCAGATTTATGCTGGATGGAAAAAACGTACTGCTTCTGCTCGCCTCCGTCACCACCGGCAGCACCGTCCGCAAGGGAATGCGCTGCGTCCAGTATTACAAAGGGAACGTAGCGGGAGTCGCCTCCATTTACAGCCATGTGAAGGAGGTAGACGGGATACCCGTGGTGTCTCTGTTCAATACCAACGATCTCCCCGACTATGCCAGCTACCACCCCGACGAGTGCCCCCTCTGCAAAGCGGGCCAGCCTTTAGACGCCGTGATAGACAAGTACGGCTACGCCGCGCTGTAGCGGCCCAGTCAAACTGATGAGCCCCCTCTCCTGTCATCGAGCAAGCCCGAATGATGGGAGAGGGGGCTTTCATATGATCCCTTCCTCAAACTGCGGATATCTCGGCCGCATTCCTTCGCCGCAATGCGGAGATTTGCCAACTATTTTGGGGAGGCTTGACCTATCATATCAAACCTACAAATTCTGGGTGTGCCAGAGGACACTGTTCGCGCCGCCGTGCCCTACGCCCTGGTGGGAACTTGGCCGGGGCGCTTTGTCACCGTTTGCCCCAACTTGGCTGTGCTGGCCCGGCCGGACGACTTCTGCTCCCCCAAAACCGCCTGTGGGTGTCCAACAAAAGCTATTTCGAGTGCTACGACCAGGAGCCGACCCTCATCTCCCGCCACCGGCTGGCCGGGAACGTCCGCAGCTTCCATTTCACCGAAAATGGAGATATCTGCGCTGTCACCTTCAAAGACAGGCGGTATTTGCTTCGGATCTATCGGTTCTCTTGACCTGCGAGCGAGTACGCTTACCTCTTAATCCGTGCGCCCCCATCCCCAAATCACGGACATACTATCTGCGGGAGTACTTTGACAGCTTTTTAAACTGTCCAAAATACTCCCGCTGCTTATTACACATTTTTTGCTTCCTTTAATTCAGAGCTCCACCACATCCATCGCCGCCCGTTCCACGCACAGGGCGTTCCGGGTGTCCAGCACTAAGGACAGTTCTGCCACACCTGCCACATCCATACGGGGATGGAGCACAGCGGCGTATTGCAGCGTCTGGAGATTGTCTACCATTTGCTCTAAGGAAAACCGCAGAGGCTGCGCCTCTGTAAACGCCCCGCAAGGGGTCTGCCTGAGGCAGATGGCCCCCTCGCCCCTTGCCGGGGGCATGGCACGCGCGGTCAGCGTACACCGAACCGCGTAAGCCGCCCGCCGATCCAGCCTGATCTGAGTCGGATTACACTCATTCCAGCAGATGCACTCCCCACAATGGGACTGCTGCCGCCAGGGCAGGCGGCAGCCCGGACTCCACAACAGCCCTGCCTGCCGCTCTATCAGATGGAGCGCACATTTTGGCCCTTTCTCCGGCCAGCCGGACGGCGGGCACACCTCTGGCCTGCAGACAGGGGGAACGGTCGGCGGACAAGGTACACAGACGGGAGGACACGCAGGCGGGCACGGCCCGGGGGGCGGACCAGGCGGCGGGAGGGGCGGACATACCTCCAGCACCTTTTCCAGCTTATTTTTCAGCAGCATCTGATTCTGCGCTACCACATCCAGCAAGGAGGCAACGCTTTTGTTTACCACCAGCACCTCCTGTGCCGTAGCGCAGGGCTTTGCGCCCGGTAAAGTGCCCAGGATGTACTGCAGCTTCTCGCCCTCGGCGTTGATGATGTGACTCAAAGCCAGCTCCTCCATGGCGATGGAGGCGATAATCATGGTCAGGGCTTCCTCCCGCGTCAAGTCTGCCCCGTTAGGGGGAAAAGAAGGCATAGACATATACGATACTCCATAGCGCCCGCCCGGCTCAGGACCGGGACGGGGTTGTGCGGCAGAGGAAACCCTGCCGCCGTTCCATCTTATGCGGCTGAAACTGCCCTGTTCCGCGGTCACACACCGTCAACCGCGGGCATAGAATGCCGTGGAAGCCTCGCCGGGGAGGGCATTTTGCCCGCGCCGTCGCTTCGGTGCGCCCGGCCTGCGCCAGACTTGAAAGGAGACACATTTCTATGTCTATGCCAAGTTTTCCCAACATTGACCCGCCCATTCAGCGGGAGGATGCGGTCAATCAAATCCTCTCCTCCATCGCCATGGAGGAGTTGGGCCTGAGCCACATCCTCAACGCCGAGGGCGAAAAGCTGCAATATATTCTGGGCACCATCCCGGGCCTCAGCGGTCCCGCCGCCACCGTGAGCGACGTGCTGTCCGCCAACGAGAGCGTCCGGAGCCTGCTGGAGACCGCCGCGCAGAACCAGATCTTTTTGAAGGCCAAGATGCAGGGCGCGCTCACCGCCTCCCCCATGCAGGGTCCTACGGGACCCACCGGCCCCACGGGAGCCACCGGCCCTGCGGGCGGTCCCACCGGGGCCACCGGAGCCACCGGGGCCACGGGCGCCACCGGAGCCACCGGGGCTACCGGAGCCACAGGCCCTGCCGGGGCCACGGGTGCCGCAGGTGCCACCGGGGCCGCCGGGGCCACGGGCGCGGACGGAGCCGCCGGGGCCACGGGAGCCACCGGACCCACCGGACCCACCGGGCCCAATGCCACCGCCACCTCCGCCTACGCCGCCAACACCAGCGGCTCGCTGATCGCCATCGTCCTGGGGGGCACCCTGGTGCCCCTGCCCGACGCCCAGCTGCTGTCCCCGGACATTACCGTCAACGGGGCCGGGACCATCTTCACGGTGAACACCACCGGACGCTACCAGCTGTCCTATGACATCAACATCACGGGCACTCTGGCCAGCGGCACCCGCCTGCTCATCAACGGCTCGCCCATCACCGCCTCCACGGTGGCCCCGCTGCTGTCCCTGAGCCACTTCTCTAACGAGCTTCTGCTGGACTTGAACGCCGGGGACACCGTCTCCCTGCAAATGTTCGGCGTGGCGTCGGGGGCCGCGCTGCTGCCCGGCTCTGCCGGGGCGTCCCTGACCATTCTGCGTCTGAGCTGAGGAGGGTTGCGTTATGTCTCAGCCCACATTCCCCCAGATCGATCCTCCCCTGACCCGGGAGGGAAGCCTGAACGAGATCATCTCCTCCATCGCCATGGAGGAGCTCAGCCTGAGCCACATCCTCAACGCCGAGGGCGAGAAGCTGCAATACGTCCTGGGCACCCTGCCGGGGCTTGACGAGGCGGCGGCTCTTGAGGAGGTACTTCAGGTCAACCAGAGCGTAAAGGACACCCTGTCCAGCGTCATGGAGCAGCAGATGGCACTGTCCGCCAAGCTGAGCGCGGCCTTAAAGGCCCCCACTGCTCCCGGCCCAGCCGGGCCCACCGGACCCACAGGACCCACAGGCCCCGCCGAAGGGGCTACCGGACCCACCGGGGCCACCGGGCCCACCGGGCCGGACGGCGCGGAAGGGGCGGCTGGAGCCGCCGGACCCGATGGGGCCGCCGGGACCACCGGGGCCACAGGCCCCACCGGAGCGGCGGGAGCCGCCGGGGCCACCGGGGCCACAGGCCCCACCGGACCCACCGGATCAGCCGGCCCCAACCCCACGGCCGCCGCAGGCTTTGCCGCCAACACCCAGGGCACCTCCATCCTGGTGCCCCTGGGGGGCACCCCGATTCCCCTGCCCGACGACCAGGTGCTGTCCCCGGGCATCACCGCCAACGCCGGGAACACGACATTTACCGTGACCGCGGCGGGCACCTATCAGATCTCCTACCATGTGAACATCACCCTGGCCCTGCTGATGGGCACCCGGCTGGTGATCAACGGGGTGAACAATGTCCCGTCCACCGTCGCCCCGGTGGCGGCGGCCACCAACTTTGAGAACAAGATCAAGGTTGTCCTGCCCGCCAACTCCACCATCACCCTCCAGATGTATCCCATCGCCCTGGCGGGGACGGCGATCCTGGTGGGGAGCGGCGCGGGGGCGTCGCTGACCATTATCCGGCTGGAGGAGACCAGCACTGCAGCCGGCTCCGGTCCAGAACATGAGATTGAACCGCCCAGCGAGGAAGAATAAATCCGATTCGTGGTGGCCGCTGAAAGGTGTTCTCAACAGCCCATTCAACGATATTCTTACCGAAGGGGCGGCGCGGCCGCTGCTTTGACACACCATGGCCTCCCGCCGGCAAACCGGCGGGAGGCCAAACACCGTAAAGCAAAGGAGGCTTTGTCTATGGTAAGCGTCAGCCTGTGCATGATTGTCAAAAACGAGGAGGACGTGCTGGAGCGGTGCTTGAACAGCGTGTCCGATCTGGTGGATGAGATCGTCATCGTGGACACCGACTCCATCGACCGCACAAAGGAAATCGCCGCTCGGTTTACCGACCTAATCTTCGACTTCCCCTGGCGGGATGACTTCGCCGCTGCCCGAAATGAGTCCTTCGCCCACGCCTCCATGGACTACTGTATGTGGCTGGACGCGGACGATGTGCTGCTGGAGGCGGACCGGGCCGCCTTCCTGAAGCTGAAGGAGACGCTTGACCCCGCCGTCTCGGTGGTGATGGCCCCCTACCACACCGGTTTCGATGAGAGCGGGCGGTGCACCTTCTCCTACTACCGGGAGCGGCTCATTAAGAACCATGCCGGGATGGACTGGACCGGGGCCGTCCACGAGGTGATTTCCCCAGTGGGACAGGTTTTTTACGCGGACTTCGCCGTCACGCACCGCAAAATCCGCCCCAGCGACCCGGACCGCAACCTGCGGATCTACCAGACCCAGCTAAGCGCGGGGAAAACGCTGGAGCCCCGCCAGCAGTTCTACTATGGCCGGGAGCTTTACTACCACCGCCGATGGGAGGAGGCTCTGGAAGTTTTTGAGGAGTTTCTGGCAGCGGACCGGGGCTGGGTGGAAAACTGCATCGACGCCTGTTGCCACTGCGCCTACTGCCAGGAAAAGCTGGGGCGGCCCGACGCGGCGCTGGCGGCACTGCTTCGTACCTTTTTCTACGACCGTCCCCGGGCGGAGGTATGCTGTGAGCTGGGCCGGTGGTTTTTCCAACGGGAGCGGCACGGCCAGGCGGCCTACTGGTACGCCCTGGCTCTGACCTGTCCTCGGGATGACCGCCGAGGCGGTTTTGTCTCTCCGGACTGCTACGGTTATCTGCCCTGTATCCAGCTGTGCGTCTGCTACAGCCGCCTGGGCGACCAAAAACGGGCGGAGGAGTTCAACGAGCTGGCCGCGGCCTATAAGCCGGACGACCCGGCAGTGGCCCACAACCGGGCCTATTTTCAGACGCTATAGCCTGTTTTAAGATCATAAAGCACTACTAAATTGGACTCAAGTTTTATTTGCCAAAAATATTCTCCAACGGATAGAGCAAAGAAAATCCTCCGATTTCCACAGAAATCAGAGGATTTCTTTTCTCAATAGCCGGATTCGAACCTACGACCTTTGGGTGATAAGCTGCTGTCTGCGGTGCTGGCGGGAGCTTTTCAGCACCTTTGGGTTGTATTTTTCTGGGGCGCAGCCGCTCCAATTCCACTGCTTCCGCCCGTTCTTTTCCCACTTGGGGCTCAAAATTTGGAGCGGCTCACGAGGCTTCCGCTGTCAAAAGGAAAATACTGCGCAGCCTCGTTTTACAGCTGCCCATTTGCAGTTGAGCTTCCTTACACAAATACCAGTGAAATTGCGGGCACGTAGGTCAGGATCAGCAACAGCACAATGGCCACCAGCAAAAATGGGAACACCCACTTGAACATATCCTCCATTTTGATCTTAGCCACAGCGGCACCCACAAACAGATTGCAGCCGTAGGGCGGTGTGCACAGACCGAAAGCCAGGTTCACCGCCATGATCACGGCAAAATGGATGGGACTCACGCCCAGCTGCACAATGGTGGGCAGCAGCATCGGCGCCATAATGGTAATAGCAGGCACCGTGTCCAGGAAGCAGCCGATCACCAATAGAATCAGGTTAATCACCAGCAGCACCACCATAGGATTGCTGGACACGTTGGTGAGGAAGGTGGTGATGGCCTGCGGCACCTGCTCAAAGGTCATAAAGGTGGAGAACACGGTGGAGTAGCCCAGCAGGAAGGAGGTTGCGCCGTTGAGTACTGCTGCGCCCACCAGGGTCTCATACAGTGATTTCCAATTCATATCCTTGTATACGAATACGGAGACAATCACCGAGTACACCACGGATACAGCGGCAGCCTCAGTGGGAGTGAAGAAACCGGAATAAATGCCGCCCAGAATGATGACTGGAGCCAGCAGCGCCCAGAACCCATCCTTGGTGGCCTTGCCGACCCGCTTCAGACGGGTCCACAGAATCTGCTTCAGCGGCAGCTTTTCCGTCTTCACGGGCACATCGGTCTTTGTGCGCCTACAGATAATCACATTGACCACCAGGAAGGTAACGCCGATGAGAATGCCGGGTAGGATACCCGCCTTGAACAGATCGGGCACTGAGGTCTTAGTGGTGGCGCCGTACAGCACAAAGGACAGCGACGGCGGTATAATCGGGCCTACCGTGCCGCCAAAGCACACCAAGGTTGCGGCATAGGCGGGGTCGTACCCCTTATCCTTCATCTCCGGAATCATCATGCCGCCAATCGCGGCGGTGGTGGCCATGCCAGAGCCGGACAGCGCGCCAAAGAACATACACGCCACCATGGCCACGCAGCCCACCGCGCCGGTGAGGAAGTCCACCAGCGCCGAGGCAAAGGCCACAATCCTTTTTGCGATGCCGCCTGTGGAGATCACCGAGCCGGCCAGCATGAAAAAAGGGATCGCCATTACCGTAAAGGAGAAAATGCCGGAGTAGCAGTACTGGGCGTTTACCACCATATTCAAATCAGAGCAGTAGAACATGGCGATCATGGTGGCCCCACCGATGGCAAAGCCCACGGGCACGCCCACCATCAGCATGATGATCAGGACAACCAGCAGCACAATGAGGGCGGTATTCATTCCTCCCTGCCCCCTTCCTTCTCCTCCGGCTTGCCGTTTTTCAGGCACACCGCCGAGTTCACAATGCTGCCCACACAGCGCAGCATCATCAGCCCGCAGCCCAGCACAACCGCCAAATAGCCCCAAGAAGTGCTGATTTTAATCCCGGCATAAGGAGATGTCCACTGGCTGACCACCAGGGAGACGCCATAATAGAAAGTGACAGCGCAGATGCCAATCACAATGACGTCGGAAATCACGTTGAACAGCTGGGCTACCCGGTAGGGCAGACGGTCCACCAGCATGGTAATTTTGATATGCTCACCCTTGCGCTGGGCGATGCTGATGCCCAACCAGGATATCCAAACAAAGAGGAACTTGCCCAACTCCTCCGACCAGTACAACGAGTTATTCGCCTTGCGCATAATGACCTGGATGAAGATAATGAGCACCATGGCGGAGAACAAAACCACCAGGATGATTTCCTCTATTCGGTTTAGAACGTCAATGATACGGTTCAACATTTTCATAGAAACCTGGAGCGCGACTGCATCGCGCCCTTTTCCTCCTTTTCTCGCAGGTTGAGGCGGCGGGCCGAGCCTTCCGGCCCGCCGCCTTGTGGGTTTATCTAACGGAGGCTTGACGGTTGATTATTAGGGCACGGTGTCCAGCCAGCGATCCATCATCTCATCGCCGATGCGTTCGCGCCACATATCGTACAGAGGCTGCACGGATGCCTTGAAGGCGGCCACTTCCTCGTCGGTAAGCTCCTCCACGGTGGCGCCCTCATCTTTAAAGCGCTGGATGTAGTCCATCTCATTGGCGCGCTCCTCATCGCGCTGCTGCTTGCAGGCCAGGGTCACGGCCTCCTCCACCAAGGCCCGGTCCTCAGCGGACAGGGAGTTGATCCAGTCCAGGGAGCACACGATGGGGAAGGGAGAGCTGGCATGGTTGGTGATGGTGATATAGGGCGCGATCTCATGGATGGAGAAGTCGTTGAAGACGCCCAGGGAGTGATCCAACGCCTCCACAGTGCCGGTGGAGAGCGAGGTAATCACCTCACCCCAGGACATGGGGGTGGGGTTAGCGCCCATATCCTTCCACATCTCGATGTTCAGCTCATCCTGGGCAATCCGGATTTTCTGGCCGTTCAGGTCGGCGCTGCTGTGGTAGCAGCCAGTGCGGCTGATCACCTGACGCATCCCGTTATAGTACATACCAATGCAGTAATATCCAGATTCGGCCAAGGTCTCGTTGAACAGCTCCAGTCCGCCGTTCTCAAAGGTGCCCTTTTCCCAGTCCTCATAGGTTGGGTACAGGAAGGGCAGATCCACGCAGCTGGAGGCGGGGCCAGAGATCGAGCTGACCACAGAGGACAGGTCAAACTCCATGGTAAGGGTGCCCAGCTTTACACCGGCTACCATGTCGGGGGAGTCGCCCAGCTGCCCGTCGGGGTAGACCTCCACCTTGAAGCGGCCGGGGGCCTTCTCCTCCAGGTAGGTGCCAATCCACTCGCTCCAGACATGAGTGGACCGGGTGGAGGAATCCGTGTGGCCGATCTTAATCACGATGGGATCGCCGGAGTTGTTGCTGCCCTGGTTTTCCGCGGGCTGACTGTTCTCAGCGGGGGGCTGGGAGTTGTTGTTCGCATTGTCGCTGGGGCGGCCGCAGGAGGCCAGCAGGGTGAGACACATCGCCGCGCTCAGCGCAAGAGCAATCCATTTTTTCATTTTCATCATGTTCTCCTCTCTTTCAATTAGCAGTTGTGTTTCTCTGTCCAAACGGCGCTGCCGTAAAACAGACTCAAGGATTGAGGTTCAGGATAGCCCGCGCCTGCGCCGGACTGGCCACGGGGCGGCCCAACAGCGCCGCCATATCCGCCACCTTCTTCACCAGCTCGCCATTGCTTTTAGCCAGCACGCCTTTTCTCAGATAGAGATTGTCCTCAAAGCCCACCCGGACGTTTCCACCCATGGTGATGGCGGCGGCGGCTAAATCAAAGGCGGACTTTCCAATGCCGGTGGCCGTCCAGGTGGAGCCGGCCGGAATGGCCTTCACCATCCAGTCCAGGTTGCCAGCGGTGGGCGGGGTGCAGCCGGGGACGCCCAGCACAAAATTGAACTGCATGGGAGCGCCGGGAAGAAGCCCTTTCCCAACCATTTTCAACACAGTATCAATGTGTCCCATCTCAAAGCACTCATACTCCGGCTTGATGTGATTTTCCAGCATTCGTTTGCCGAAGGCCCGCATGGTGGGCATATCGTTGACAAAAATGTCGTCCCCGAAATTGCAGGTGCCGCAGTCCAGAGTGGCCATTTCCGGCATGAGCTCGGTGGGCTGAAGGCGTTCCTCCGGCGTCATGCCGGTGGCGCCACCGGTGGACGGGATCAGGATGACGCCGGGACAGGCGGCCTTGACGGCGTCCATCACCACGCGGAAACGCTCCCGGTCTTGGGTGGGCGTTCCGTCGTCCCAGCGCACATGGATATGGATGACGGAGGCTCCGGCATCATAGGCTCCCCTGGCCTCCCGCACCATCTCCTCCAGCGTGTACGGCACCGCCGGGTTTTGCTCTTTGGTGACCTCCGCCCCGCAAATCGCCGCAGTAATAATCAGTTTTTCCGTACCAATCTCCCCTTTCTTCTCCTATTTGATGGTTACTTGCAGTAGCGCTGAATAAAATACTCCCTCAGCTTGTCCTCCCGGCGCACGATGTCAAAGGCAATCTCCGCATGGCCAGGATAATAGCCGTTGCCAATGAGCATGGGTACGTGCTTGCCAACCCCTTCCGCTCCCAGGGAGGCCTTTACAAAGTCCGTGCTCATGCTGAAGAAGTAAATCATCCCCTCGTCCTTGGTCACCAAAATTGTGGCCAGCTCCGTATCGGCCACGCTCACGGTGCTGACTGCGAAGTCGGCCAACCGGCCGCCCATAGCTTCCATGTAGCGCTGGTACGCCTCCAGGGGCTGCTGGCCGTTAGCCTGGATGACCACGTCTGCTATGCCCAGCCGCCGGACGGTTTCACACTGTTCGGCAGAGTATTCCATGCACACCACCGTTCCTGTGGGTGAAACGCGCTTTTTCGCCTCGGCCAAACACAGCAGACCTGCCTTGCCTGCGCCCATGACCACCACAGTATCCCCCACCTTGGCGTTGACGGACACCTGGGCGGGAGCTCCGGCCACATCCATCAGGGCCAGGCTGAGCTGGTCCCCCAGATCCTCCGGAAGCTTGGTATAGATGCCTGTCTCAAACAAAACCGCATCCGCTCTACAGTAAACCTGCTCGGTGTCCACATCAATGCGGGTGATTTCATAAATCTTCAACGGAGTTAGGGACAGCGACACCAGCGTAGCGATCTTGTCTCCCACCTTCACCTTGGCGGAGGCCGCCAGATCAGCGCCGATTTCCTTTACCCGGCCGATAAGGATGCCGCCGGACTTGCTCACCGGGTCCTGGAACTTGCCGCGGGCATTGACGATTTCCAAAATGGCCTGGGCAATTCTCTCTTGATCCCCGCCGCACTCCCGCTTGATGCGCCCGAAGGCGGTTGCGGTTGGCTGAAGGGCAATTACGTCAATGAGCATTTCGTTATCGAAAATGCGGGGATCGTTGCTAATTTTTTCCGCTGCCTGGGGCAGCAGCCCCTGGGGGAAGATGGTGCGGTGGCTGCCGTATTTATCCGCTCTCATAAAAAAGCCTCCTCGGTTCATTCGCACAGCTTAGAGCTCCTGCTGCTTTTATCTGCATATCCCGTGCCAAATTGATTCTGCCGAAACAAAAAAACTGCACAGGGGGATGGGCTGAGCGCCCCTCCCCCTGTGCGGTTCCTTTTTTAAGCCGGAGAATAGAAAAAAAATTTTTTATCCGTACCGTCTACGGTCCTTATTTAGCGGCCCATGCCCATAAATCCGATTTAAATTCGTATCGGAGGATTATTTTCGAATCGAGGTGATTCGTTTTTGTATCATCTCTCCTTCGAATCTAACCCGATGCCGTACTGCCGTAGCTTGCGCACCACTGAGGGTTGACTGATTCCCAGCAGCTTCGCCATTTTACGGGTGGAGCCGCATTTCTGCCTGCAGTCCCGGAGGATAGATTCCTCATGCCGGGCCAGCATATCCTTCAGCGTCCCCGACTCCGGCTCTGCCAACGTCGCCAGGGTCCGGGTTCCGGATAAGCTCTGCTCTACGGGCTCCTTTTTGTCGTAAGACAGCGCGGCCAAAACATCCCGTATTTCAATGACCTGGTAGTCGGTGATAATCATAAGCCGCTGGATCAGGTTTTGCAATTCCCGGATGTTCCCTCGAAACGGCTGGTTTTCCAGAAAATTCAACGCCTGTCTGCTCAGCACCTTATCCAGCTGAAATTCCCGGTTATACCGCTCCACAAAGTGCTCGGCCAGGGGCGCGATATCCTGCCGCCGCTGGCGCAGGGGGAGAACCGTGATGGGGTAGACATTGAGCCGATAATAGAGGTCCTCCCGAAAGGCCCCCTCTTTCACCATGGCCGCCAAGTCCCGATTGGTGGCGGCCACAATGCGCACGTCCACTTTAATGGGGTTGATCCCGCCCACCCGGACAATCTCTTTCTCCTGGATGGCTCGCAGGAGCTTGGCCTGAAAAGACAGAGGCAGCTCCCCCACCTCGTCCAAAAACAGCGTGCCCCCCTGGGCGGCCTCCCAAAGCCCCATCTTCCCTTTCGCGCTGGCTCCCGTGAAGGAGCCTTTCTCATAGCCGAACAGCTCCGATTCCAGCAGATTTTCCGGAATAGCGGCGCAGTTGATTTTTATCATCGGGAAGCTTTTGCGGTCACTGTTCTGGTGGATAACTCGGGCAATGATCTCCTTGCCCACTCCAGATTCCCCGTAAATCATCACATTGGATGTATACCGAGCCACCTTTAGCGCCTGTCTGAGCGCGGCCTTGGACTGGCTGCTGCGAAAGATATAGCCGCTGGTGTTGACCGATTCGGTCTCGTTACAACCCTCCGCCCTGGCCTCCCGCTGGTAGTCCAGCCGGTGCCACTGGGAGCCGGCAAACTCTTGCTGAATGGCGTCTTGCATCTGTGGGTAACGCCGCAGCAGGTTCAGAGTGTACTCCGCATGGCCGTCCATAAAACCGGTGTAAGGTATGATGGATACCTGCTTGCCGATTCCCTCGGCCGTGAGCCCAGCAAATTTGTAGTCGCAGCCCAACGTGGCAAAATAGATGGTGCCCCGTGGCTTTACGGCCACAAGAGAAGCCACCTCGGTACTAACGGAGTTGATACAGTTAACCACCACATCGAACCGGCTGGTGAAGGCGGGATCGGTCTGTGTACACAGCCGCTGAACATCGGTGGCGTTCAGGCTCAGCACTTCATCATACAGGCCGTAGCGCTCTACAATATCCCGGTGGGCCGCATTGCGGACGACCCCCACCAGGCAGCCTGAGCTCCCCAGCTTATCCCGGGCCCCGTAACCGCTGAGCAGGCCGCTGCGCCCTCCAGCACCCAGCACCAGCACCGACTGTCCCCGTTCTACGATATGGTTGGTGCAGGTCGCCACGCCTGCCTCATCCATGGCGGCAAGGGCCACCTGAAGAGGGATATCAGTGGACTGTTTTACCACGGGAGAGGTGGCAAACAAGATGGCCTGCCCCTCCACAGTGAGCTGGGCGCAGTCATAGTCCACAGCCAGAATGCGCTCCAGCCGCAGAGGCGTGATCGTCAGGGAGGTCAGGGAGGCGACCTCATCCCCCACCTTTAGCCCATAGTGGTTTGGGTACTCCGAACCCATCTGGGCTACCACCCCATAGAAGCTGCCCCCGGTGTTTGTCACCGGGTTGTGGAACTTTCCACGTTCCTGGATAATCTCCAACACCCGGTGACACAGCAGACGGTCAATATCCCTGGCTTCCTCGCGGATTTCATTGAAGCTCACCAGGTTGACGCTGACTACCTTCACGTCGACCAGCAGCTCATCGGGACGCAGCTCCATCGTGTTGTCCACCCGCCATGCCTGCTGGGGCAGGGCCTGAGCGGGTTCGATGGATCGGCCGATGCCAAATGTGTCGCTCATAGGACTTCCCTCCTAACGGCACCGCTCGGATGCCCTTGCCAATAGTATAGCGCATTCGCCCAGCAATTCCAACAGGAATTGAAGACAGCAACAGCAAGAGGGGATCCCAACGGATCCCCTCTCCTGGATTATTTCCGCTTGCAGGCGGCAGGCGTCACACACGTCCCGCTGGCCCGGCAGACGAGTATGGGCTCGTCCAGAACATCGGCGGCGGAGGCGCTGATCTCAGCCCGGGTGGTGATGACCTTGTACGCTGTGAACACCATCTTCCGGGAGGTATTCCCCACGGAGACAATCTCGCCTCTGGCCTCAATGTAGTCGCCAGCATAGACAGGCGCTAAAAATTCCACATTGTCGTAGGCGCAGAACAGGCCCTCATCCCCATCGCAGCGAATGAGCATTTCGGTGGCTATGTCGCCAAACAGATGCAGCATATGGGCACCGTCCACCAGGTTTCCGCCGTAATGGGCATCCTTGGCCGACATCCGTACACGCAGCTCAGAAGTGATTTTGTTCATGACTATGACGCTCCTTTCAAGTTTGGGCAGCTTACGCTTTTCCCTACTCTATACTGTGGAGCAAGTTCTATGCCAAACTGCGGGCCAGCAAGCCCGTTCACCCCTACCGCCCCGCCTGAAGGCTGCGGAACTGGCTGGGCGAAACACCATACTCCCGCTTAAAGGCCCGGAAGAACGTGGAATAATCGGCAAACCCCACCCGTTCGTTGATGGCCTTCAGCGGCACGCCCTGGACAATGAGGGATTTTGCCGCGATCAGCCGCCGCTGCGTCACGTAACGATAAAAGCTGACCCCCAGCTTTTGGCGGAATATCTGACTGATTTTGCTCTCGCTGACCCAAAAATACCGGGCGGTATCCGCCAGCGTAATCTGTTCGCTCAGGTGGCTTTCGATATACGAGAAAACCAGGTCCAGCAGCTCCGGTTTTTCCGCCGGAGCCAGAGGCACCCCCTTTCGTTCGGCCAAGGCCCGGGCCACCTGGGTCAAGAGGATGGTGGTATTCCCCGCCACATACGCCTCCCACCCTGGAGCCCGGCGCCGCGCCTCCCGAACCCCGTCCTGGATTTGATCGCCCAATTCCTCCCATGCGGTGCCTCCAGTGCGCAGCAAAAACCCCTGTCCCCAGTCGGCGGAAGTCAGAAAGGGGAAGTTCAGTCCCATCTGGATTATAAATTCCGGACTCATCCACACTACATCTCTCCGATAGGGTTCCGCCAATCCTTTGGGCAGGATGGGCCGGTGGCTGACCCCTGGGGGCGCGAATATCAAGTCTCCTCGCTGAAGCCGATACCGGCTGGGGCCCAAAAGATACTCCACGCCGCTGTTGCTTCGGCAGAAAAGCAGCTCATAAAAACTATGGCTATGGAGGGAGATGAACTCCCCCGCCGCGCTCTCATCCCGGTGGGTGTCCACATAGCGGTGGGACATCTCCAGCTCCTGGTACATATTGGCCCAATCCACGCCCTCATCCACCAGCTGCTCCCGCAGCTGTTCCCGCTCCTGGAGCGTAAATCCATAAATCCCCGTTCCCTTTGTGAGCAGACGATTCAATTCGTCTAATTTCATAAAGTTCTTCCCCTTCAGCTCTCCACTTTTATTGCAATTATAGCATATTTTGCTGGAATTGCAACCTTTTATGCGAACATTGCAATTTCATTGCTAAAGCTTGTCTGTTATGCTGAAAATGTCAGGATAATAGACAGACAAATTGAGAGGGAGGTAGTTTCAGTATGTCAAAAGCTCCAAAAAAGCCGGGTGGGCTGACCAAAAAGCACTGGATCGGCTATGCCGTGGGTGATCTGGGCGGCTGCATGACCTTTGCCCTGATGGGCTCCATGGTCACCCGGTACTACACCAACATTCTCCATATCGACACATTGGTCCTGGCGGGCCTTCTGCTGGTATGGAACATCTGGGACGCAGTAAATGATCCCATGATGGGCGTGCTGATGGACAAAATTTATTCCAAAACTCACAACAAGAACGGAAAATTCCGCCCCTGGCTGCTGCGCTCTGCGCCGCTGCTGTGCATCACCTTCATTGTGCTGTGGACTGTCCCAACCTTCTTTGAAGGCACCGCTCTGCTGGTGGTGCTGTTCTTCTGCAAGATTCTCTACGAGGGCTGCTACACCATGTTCAACATTCCCATGGGCTCCCTGCTGTCCGCCATGGCCAACAACGACGAGGAGCGCGCCTCCCTGTCCTCTGCCCGCGGCTTCGGCGGCATGGTGGGCAATATGCTGCCCATGCTCATCTTCCCCATCCTGCTCCAAACCATGGGCGAGAATTCCGCCGCCTTTGGCGCGGGCGCCGCTGTGTGCGCCGTCATCGGCTTTGTCTTCTGCCTGCTCCACTATTTCTGGACTGAGGAGCGCAATGTGACCTACGCCCCCGTCACAGAGGAAAACAAGGTCAAGGTCACAGACATTTTCCAGATTTTCAGCAAAAACCGGGCTTTTGTGGCTCTGTGCCTCCATGGCGTGTGCATCTGCACCATGCAATATGTATCCTCCACCCTGGGCACCTATATGTACAGCGACGTGCTGGGCAGCATCGGTCTGATGAGCATGACTACCGTCATCTCCATGCCGCTGATGATTGTGGTGCTGTTGGTTTCCCCAAAAATCGCCAAAAAGCTGGGCCTGGAAAACATGATCCGCTACTGTCTGCTGATCGGCAGCCTGCTGTATGTGGGGCTGTTCGCCGCCCATGTGGTCATGGCGGTCAATCCCTGGGTCCATATCGTTTGGTCCTCCCTGGCCGCCGGCATCGGCATGGTCTCCATCCAAATGCAGTGGGGACTGGTTGCCGAGGTCACAGACTACAACGAAATGCTCACCGGCAAGCGCAATGAGGGCACAATCTACGGAACCTTTAATCTGTCCCGCCGGGTAGGTCAGACTGTGGGCAATTCCGCCGCCGTCCTGGCCCTGGGCTGGATTGGTTACGATAGCGTGCTGGCCGCATCCGGCGGCATTCAGAGCGCAGGCACCATCTTCGGCATCAAGGCGCTGTGCGTACTACTGCCCGCAATTTTCTGCATCGGCTCCTGGGCCGCGTTCAAGTTCGTGTGGAACATCACCCCCGAGGTGCGCGCCCAGATCACCGCCAATAAGGACGCAATCGCCGCCAACCAGGTAGAAAAATAACATCCCCATCACCAACCAGCGGGCGGCGCGGCACAGGCCGTATCGCCCGCTGCCCAATTCTGAAAGGAGCGTATCATTGATGGAACTGCGCACCCGCATCCTGCCCAAAATGCTCAACAGCGAAGTGGAGGCATATCTGGAGCACAATGACATCATTTTTGTGTCTGTGGGCACCGTGGAGCTTCACGGCGGCTACCCCCTGGACAGCGAGGCCGTGATTAGCGAAGCCTTCGCTCTGGAGATGGCGGAGGCCGCCGACGGGCTTATGCTTCCCGGCCTTCAATACTTTTACGCCGGAGCCACCGCCTCCGGCCGCGGCACCACCCAGGTCAGTGTCCGCCAGGGCATCGACTACCTGTCCGCCATCGCCCACAGCCTGCTGCGCCAGGGCTTCAAGCGCCAGGTGTATATGAGCTTCCATGGCCCAGCCATGATGACGTGCAGCCCCATGGTGCGGGATTTTTACGACGAGACCAGCGTTCCCATCCTGTACATCGACCTGGCGACCCAGATGGGCAAGGCTGCCCAGAGCATGGCGGGCAATCTGGGCGACCTGGGCCCGGAGGCCATGCTGAAGTTTATGCGGATGTTTCACGGCGTTACTCTGGGCTCCTATGACAAGCTGGGCCGTCTGGAGGACGTGCCCCTGGTCACCGGCTATCAACACCAAACGCCCCAGAGCTGCGCCCGGTTCAACGACATTCTCAACCTGTCCGCCCAGAGCGGCAGCGTAGGCTACTGCTTCCAGGAACACTCCGACCATATGTCCACCATCGATCTGCCCGATGAAGCTGCGCGGGCCGCCTTAGCCGCCGAGGGCCGGGAGGTCATCGCTCAAACCGTGAAGCAGATGGATCCGGCCCACATTGTGGCCCAGCTGCGGAACCTGAACGAATATAACCGCCTCACCAACGAAAAGTTCCCCTGGACCCCCAGCGCCCGGAACACCAGGACGGTGTGAGATGGACTACCGTGTAAATACCCCCTGCGGTCCGCTGCGGGGAACAGCTGGCCGCCTGCCGGGAATAGCGGCTTACAAGGGCATCCGCTACGCCAGGGCTGGGCGGTGGGAGTACTCCGTGCAGGTGACGGGCTGGGAGGGAGAATATGACGCCTCCCGCTATGGGAACTGCTGCTATCAGCCCCGGGCCTTTTACGACGAGGCCCAGGCTCCGGAAAAGGCCTTCTACTACCGGGAGTTCCGCCAGGGTGAACACTACGACTACAGCGAGGATTGCCTATTTCTCAACATCTGGACGCCGGAAAACGCCCGGATTGGGGACGGCCTGCCGGTGATTGTCTACATCCACGGCGGCGGCTTCACCGGCGGCTGCGGCCATGAGAAGCACTTTGACGGCCCCGTCTGGCCCCTCCACGGCGTCATCGCAGTGACAATCAACTACCGCCTGGGCCCTCTGGGCTTCGCCTGCCTGCCCCAGTTGAAGCAGGAGGCGGGCCGCACCGGCAACTACGGCCTCTATGACCAGCTCACCGCCCTGCAATGGGTGCGTGACAACATTGCCGCCTTTGGCGGGAGCCCGGACCGGGTGACCATTATGGGTCAGAGCGCCGGGGCTATGAGCGTCCAGCAGCTGTGCCTGTCCCCTCTGGCGCAGGGGCTGTTTTCCGGGGCTGTGATGTCCAGCGGCGGCGGCGTAAGCCGCCTGCTCACACCCTCCGCACCGGAAAAGCACTTCCCCTTTTGGCAGGCGGTGATGGAGCGCTGCGGCTGTCACGACCTGGCCCAGCTGCGCGCGGTGGCGCCGGAGCGGCTCTTTGCCGCTTGGCAGGCCGCCAAAAAGGAGCTCAAGGGCGGCGGCCGGGCCGCCGGCCCCTGCCTGGACGGCCGTCTCATCTGCGCCGGGGGCTCGGAACTGCTCAAGGCCGGAAAGCTCCGGGCCATTCCCTACCTCATCGGCTCCACCAGTCAAGACGTAATGCCCCCAATGATTCACAAAATGGCCGCTGCATGGGCGCGAGCCCAGGCGGATCAGGGCAAGCGGGACAGCTACTGCTGGTTCTTTGACCGGCAGCTCCCAGGCGATGACTGCGGAGCGTGGCACTCCAGCGATCTATGGTACTGGTTTGGAACCCTCTCCAACTGCTGGCGGCCCATGATGCCCCAGGACCATGCCCTCAGCGCCCAAATGGCGGGCTACCTCACCAATTTTGCAAAAACCGGCGACCCCAACGGCGATGGACTCCCCCGTTGGGAAGCCATGAGCCGAAACCAGCGCCTGGTAAATCGCATGGGTGAGGCCCCCACCCATATGGCCAGCGTACATATGCTGCCGCTTATCAAAACTATGCTCACCAACAAGGCGGTGGGTGAGTAGCGTTTAGAGCACCGCCAGCGCTGCCGTCATCAGAAGGAGGAATTGTTATGCTGTTTGTGGAATATCCGAAATGCTCCACCTGTCAAAGAGCCCGAAAGTGGCTGGAAGCACGGGGCCTTTCCTTTGAGGCGCGTCACATCAAGGACGCCCCGCCCACCGCCGCCGAGCTAAAGAGCTGGCACGAGCGCAGCGGCCTGCCCCTGAAGAAGTTTTTCAACACCAGCGGCTTGAAATATAAGGAGTTGGAACTGAAGGACAAGCTGCCCCAAATGAGTGAGCAGGAACAATTCGCCCTGCTGGCCTCGGACGGAATGCTGGTAAAACGGCCCATCCTGGTGGGGAACGATTTTGTGCTGGTGGGCTTCCGGGAAGCAGAGTGGGCCGAAGCCGCCGGCTTGAGCGGCCTTCAGCCGGAATAATCCTCACCCTTGGGGGAAAACACCAGCTTGATCTGCATCTCGTCCCGCTCGATCTCAGCGGACACCCCTCCGCCCATCCGCTCCATCAGCTCCCGGACAATGGCCAGTCCCAGCCCGGCCCCGCCCCTCCCCCGGGCGAGGCTGCCCTGGTAAAAACGGTCAAAGAGATGATTCGGGTCAGGCCGGGGGCCAGGGCCCAGGGGATTGGAAAAAACGACCTCCCCCGCTCTCCCGGAAACGCGCAGCCCCCCGTCCCCATGGCGCAGGGCGTTTGCAATCAGGTTGCGGTACACTCGGCCCAGCGCCGCCGGCTCTGCCCACACCGCCAGCTCCTCCCGGTCAAACCGCAGCTCCGGCTCCACCCCTGCCGCCTCCAGCTGGGGGTAAAACTCCGCCAACGCCTCCCACAGGGGCGGCAGAGCCGCCACCTTCCCGCACTCCAGCGGCACGGCTTCATTCAGCAGCCGGGTGTAGAGAAATAGCTCGTCTAACAGACCGTCCAACTCTGTCAACCGCTTTTGTACGATGCCCAGATATTCCTCCCGGCGGTCCGGCTCCACTTCCAGCAGCTGCAAATAGCCCATGGCCCCGGCCAGAGGGGTACGGATGTCGTGGGAGATACAGGCCATGGTGTACCGCAGCTCCTGCTCCCCCTTCAGGCTCTCCGCCCGCAACCGCCGCCCCTCCTCCAAGCGCCGGTTCACCGCCCGGCACAGCCGCCGGGCCGGGGCGCTGTCCATCCCAACCGTCAGGCGCAAATTGCTCTCTGCCGGAGTCTCCTCTAAAACGTGGGCCATCTCCTCCATCTGGCGGCGGTAGCCCCACAGGCGCAGCGCCGCAAAGCCCAGGGCGACAAGGGCCAGGATCAGGGCAGGCAGCATAAAAAGTCCTCCTTTTATAAGTCCCCCGCCCTATGGGCGGGGGACTTGGTTCATATATCCCGTCTCTCCATTGCAATCAAGCTCCCGGCGGCGTAGAGCGCGGCCCAGCCCAGGGAGCAGCCCAGGATCATGGCGATCCGGCCCGCGTCCGGCATGGGCGCACACTGGAAACGGACCACCATATTGAGCAGATGCTGCGCCAAGTCAGGCCATCCAAAGCTCTGGCACAGACTTTGCAAAAGCGCCGCCACAAGACCGCCCCCGGTAGCCACCGCCATGATGACGCCCAGTGTGGGACTGCGGGTCAGCAGCACCAGCGCCAGCCCCAGCAGGCTGAAGGCCCAGGTGGGAAGCCACAGCCAGAAGGTGTACTGCAGAATTTCGGCAAAAGAGCTTGGCTCCAGGCTCAGTCCCATAAGGACAGGGCATACCAGCGAGACCAGAACGCCCAAAATCGTAATGATGGCGCTGTAAAGTCCGGCGACAAAAATTTTGGACAAGACATATTCCCACCGACGGGGACGGGCAAAGCAGATGTTTTTCACGCATCCGCTGGAAAAATCGCCGTTGACAAACAGTGTCAGCCCAGTGCAGGCCAGCATCAGCAGAAAGCCGCTGCCCAGGCACTCGTGAAGAAAGTCCAGCCGGTTCATGCCGCGCAGCATCTCAACCATATCCTCGCTGTCCCCGTTGGTCACTACAATTCCGGTGCTTTGGAGTGCGTCCAGCTTCGCCTGGTCGATTACGGCGGACACCATGGCTACTGTCATCGCCAGAAGCGCCGCCGTCACTCCCAGCACAATGTAAAAGCTCCGGGTCTTGAACAGCCGCCGCAAATCCATACGCAGCAAATTAAACATGATCGCTTCCTCCCATCCGCTCCAGAAAGTAGCCCTCCAGGTCCTGCCGGTGCAGGCCCATCTCCTCCACCGCGATGCCCGCCTGGATGAGAATCCGCCCCACCGTTTTGGTATCCACGGCTTCATAGATCCGGATTTCCCCCTCCGGCCGCATTTCCCAGCGGGTCAGGCGGAGCTCCCGCTCCAGCACAGCCGCCGCCTTTTGCGGCTGCTCCGCGCGCAGGTGCAAATAGTCGGTGCACTTCTGTTCCAGCTCCCCGGCGGTGATCTGCTCCACCATCCTGCCGTTCTGAATGATGCCGTACCGAGTGGCAATCTTACTCAGCTCGCCCAGGATGTGGGAGCTGATGACCAGGGTGATCCCCCGATCCCGGTTGAGCCCCAGCAGCAGCTCCCGCATCTCCCGGATGCCCTCCGGGTCCAGGCCGTTGATGGGTTCGTCCAGCAGCAGCAGGTCCGGCCCGCCCAGCAGGGCCAGGCCCACCCCCAGCCGCTGCTTCATGCCCATAGAGTAGTGCTTCACCGGTTTCTTCTCTCTGGGAGCCAGGCCCACTGTCTCCAGAATCTCGTCCACCTGCCGCTCCGGGCTGTCCAGCCCCAGGAGCGTGGCGTACAGCCGCAGGTTCTCCCGCCCGCTTTGGTCGGGATACAGCCCCGCCTGTTCAATGAGGGCCCCAACCCGCCGCCGGGCCACTCCGTCCCGAATGGGTTTGCCGAAGATCAGCGCCTCCCCCTGTGTGGGCCGGGCCAGCCCACACAGAAGCTTCAGGGTGGTGGATTTACCCGCGCCGTTCCGGCCGATAAAGCCGTAGATGTCCCCCTGCTCCACCCGCAGGTCCAGGTGGTCCACCGCCCATTTGTCTTTGTAGCGTTTGGACAAGCCCGCCGTCTGTATGACTGCCATGCAAAAGCCTCCTTGTTACATTCCAGCCTCTTGATGGCCTCCCGCCCCGGAGGGGACGGAAAGCCATCAAACCGGGATTTTTTGATTGCAGGCTCAGTCTAACAGGCGAATGCCCAAACATCGCAAAGGAATACTAAAGAAAGTGCAAAGTTTTCAGTCCACCCGCCCCTATGGGTCTACCCTCGCGCTTCCACTTCCGACAGCTTAAACCCAATCCCCCACACTGTCTGAATATAGCTGTCGGTGCCGCTGGGGCGCAGTTTGGCGCGGATGTTGCTGATGTGGACGGTGATGGTCTTGTCCTCTACGGCGCAGGCTTCCCCCCACACCGCCTCGTAAATCTGCTGTTTGGTAAACACCCGCTTGGGCTGACGGGCCAGCAGCTCCACAATTTTAAACTCGTGGGCGGTGAGGCTCACTGGCTGTCCTGCCGCCGTTAACGTCAGCTCGTCCAAGTTCAGCGCCCAGTCTCGGTAGCGCAGAACCTCTCCGCTGGGAACGGCGCTGGCGTGGCGCAGCTGCACCAATATCCTCGCCCACAGCTCCTCCAGCTGGTAGGGCTTCGTCAGATAGTCATCCGCCCCCAGCCCCAACAGCTCAACCTTGTCGGACAACCCCGCTTTGGCAGACAACACAATGATGGGAATTTGGCTGGTTCTGCGAATTTCTGCGATCAGCTCTCCGCCAGATAGCCCGGGCAGCATCAGGTCTACCAGCAGAAGATCAATCCCACCCGCCTGCCAGAGCAGCCTCCCCTCGGTGCCGGAGAAGGCCTGGACGCACTCGCACCCCTGCCGCCGCAGATACCGGGCGGTGGCGTTGTTGATATCGGTATCATCTTCAATCATCAGGATGCGGGGCATGGGACGACCTCCTTAGTCAGCGCGCGGGTTGGCGGTACACGCTTTGTCCTTCTTAGTATACACAATTTGGCTGCTATTTTCAAGGCGCATACCGGCAACAGCGTGTCCTTCCATTCACTCCTGAATCACAATTCCCCGGCTGGCGCTATCCACCACGCCCTTGGATACAACCTTAGCCCCCGTATACTTTTCCAGCAGTCCTGCCAGCTCGTCCAGCGCCGCCCTCAAGTCCCCCATCCGCGCCGGGTCCACGCACTCCATGGCAATGAACTCGCTGGTCGTTGCGTCCTTCACCGCAGTGCGCTTGCCGTCCCGCCAGTTCCAGCAGCGGCACACCACGCCGGCAGCGTCATAGTAGGCCACCTCGCCGGGCCGGGGAGGATCGGGCTCGTCCGCGCCGATAGGCAGAAAGTCCTCGCCGCCCGCCATCACGCCCAGATGGAGGTCGCCGTCAAAGGCATCCATGTCCTCCGCCCCGATGGGCAAAGCATACTTCAGCGAGATGGCGTTGGTGATGTCCACCGTAGGCGCGATATTCCCTACCGGCTCCCCTTTGGACACTCGCTTCAGCAGCGCCTCAATGGAGCAGCGGGCCCCCTTCTTGGTGGGAAACCTCTGATATGCCTCCCGCCACACAGCTACCGGCCGGTTCTGGGACAGGGCCACGCCCTCGTCCAAGTGGGCCAGGGCGGCGGCGTTGGCGTTTTTCAGCAGCTCCGCCACCTCGGCGGCCTGCTCCGAGGCAAGCTGTGCCCCTTCGCTGACATCTTTTACAGTGAGTACGCCGATGGCGGCATCTGGGAACAGCTCCCAAAAAGAGGGATCCGCAATAAACTTTTTCATGATGATAATCCTCCTAAAATAATAATTCTGCATCGGTCCCCGAACCAATCCGGTGGCCGAATATGCACACATGATATTCTCACCCCTGCGCCGCCTTCACCGGCTGAAGCACCCTTCTCTCCAGCCATGTGCGGTCCACGCCTTGGGGTTGAGCCTGATACGGAAAGAGGCCGCTGCCGGCCCTATGCCTTATCTCGCGGCCTCAATCCGCAAAAAACATGACGCCAGCCCTTCTATCTTCTGTGGCCTAACGATAGAAGGTCTGGCGTCCCCCTCTTTACCCGGCGGCAAAGAGTTCCCCATTTATTTTTTCACATCATACCACGGGCCATTTGAAAAGTCAACCGCTTTTACAGCCCCTGCAGCCTTTACGCAATATCCTTCCCCCGATACCACCACAGGCCGAAGCCCGCCCCCAGCGCCCCCAAGGTGCATCCCGCCAGCACCGGGGCTGCCTGAATCTCTCCGGAGAAAAGCCGGGCAGCATCGGCATAGTAATACGGGGTCAAAAACCGCAGCCAGTCCAGCCCGCTGTCCAGGTTGATCAGGATGCCCGCGAAGTAGAGCAGGGCGGCCAGCCCCATGGCCAGTCCAAATCCGCCCCGGCGCAGCAGAGACGACAGGCCAAAGCACAGCCCGCCGAGCTCCAGCTGCATGAGCAGCAGAGCGCCGTGGTAGCGCAGCAGATCGCCCCAATCCGCCTCCTCGCCAATGAACAGGATGCCGCCTGCGCCGCAGGCCAGACAGATCAGATTCATCCCCAGCACCATGAAAAATAGCGCCGCCAGCTTCTCCACCGCGATTTGAACACGGCTGACAGGATGGGTAAGCAGGAACTCCGCCGTATGGCCGCCCTCCTCGCCGGCCAGCAGACCCATTGCGGTAACAGCGGCATAGAACGCCCCACCCAGCCCCAGAATATTGCCGCACTCCGTACCATAGAAGCCCATGATGGAACCGAATTGCAGTTTGTCCAACCCAAAGGCAGCGGAAAACTCGCCCATGCCTGCAAACAGGGCGGACATATCCTCCATGGACCCTGCCATAGACGGATACAGCCCCACACACACCGCCATCAGCCCGCCCACAACGGCGGACCACACCAGGAAGCTCACTGCGCCGGCGCGCAGTTCCTTGCGCAAAACGGTCATACTTTCACCTTCCCCTCGTAGTAATCGAAAAAGCGGTTTTCAATGTCCAGCTCCGCCGTGGTCCCCTCTACCACCAACCGTCCCTCTCGGAGAATGGCGGCGCGGTCGCAATACCGCTGGACTTCGTAAAGCACGTGGGAGGACAGAAGCACCGTGGCACCCTCGTTCTGCCGTGCCTTCAGCTCAGACCAAAAGGCCCGCTGCACCAACGGGTCCAGACCGCTGGTGGGCTCGTCCAGAACATACAGCCGGGGGCGGTGCTGCATGGCGCACACAATAGACACCTTTTTGCGGTTGCCCAGGCTCAGCTCCCGGATACGCTTTTGGGTGTCAAGCTCCAACACTTCACAAAGAGCAGCGGCCTGGGGCCGACAGTCCTGCTTCCGCAGATCGGCGGAGAGCCGGATGACCTCGCCCGCCCGCATATCCGGGTAGAACATGGCCTCGGAGGGCATATAACCCACCCGAGCCAGGATTTTCTTTCGCTCCCGGACGCAGTCCAGCCCCAGCACCCTGGCCGACCCGGCGGTGGGTGACAGCAGCCCCAGCAGGGTGCGGATGGTGGTGGACTTGCCCGCCCCGTTGGGGCCGATGAAGCCAAAGCACCCGCCCTCGGGGACGCGGAGGGTCAGGTCTGTCACCCCCCGGGCCTTGCCATAGGTCTTGGTGAGATGGTCGATATGAATCATAGATATTCCTCCTGATAGAGATGCTGCCGCAGCATCTCCGCATATTTTTTGTACTCCTCAAACAGAGCGTTGATCTCCTCGGCGGTACACGCGCCGGTCTCCGCCAGCATCCCCTCGGCGGCCAGCATCAGCAGCCGCACCACCGCCCCAGGATCTACCCCATCCTTGAATTTGTGCAGATCCATCCGGCTGAGGAACTGGTCGGTGGACTGGGCTAATACGTCGTCCAGCTTTTTTCTCAGCTTCGGCGTAAGGATGCTGTCCCGCTCATAGTAGGCCCGCATAACGAAGCGGAACAGACCCGGCATCCGCCGTACCATGTCCATCTTAATCTCCTGCCCCTTCTCCAGTGCCAGGAAAAAATCCCGTTCCTCAAAATACTGAAAAGAGGCCAGAAAAGTCTCCATGCAAGCGTCAATGGCGTGCTGGAACAGGTAAAGATACAGCTCCCGCTTGTCCTTAAAGTAGTGGAACAGCAGGCCCTTGGACACCCCCGCCCGCTTGGCGATGGAGTCGGCGGAGGTCTTTTTAAAGCTGCCTGCCCCAAATTCCACCATGGCGCTGTTTCGGATGAGATCCTGACGTTCTATGGAAAGATTAAAAAACTTCTGATTCACGGCCGGCCCTCCTTTCCTCTCCACCATACCGCCATTGACCAAATCGGTCAACCCCCGTACGAGCGAAATCTTCCGTCCGCGAAATAAAAATCAAATCTGTTCCGCCATGCCTGTCCTGTGAAACGATATCAGCCGCCTTCTCCTTCAAGAGATATTGACATCATTCCCCAAAAACCTTACAATGTACTTCCATACATTTTTCATCCACACCATAATAGAATAGAGCAGAAAGGATGGCAAAATATGACAGTTGTAAGACGTTTCCTCTCCAAAGCGCTCAGCCTTTTGCTGGCGTGCGCCCTGTTCGTGACGGGCCTGCCCAGCGCTTTCGCAGCGCAGGGGCCTGTCCAACGGCAGACGGGGTCCACCGGCTCCATCGGAGTCACCCTCCGGTTTGACCTGCCTCAGACGGCTGAAAACGCCTCCGGCCGCGATATCCGGCTCCAAATAAGCGGAAGCGCCGGTCAGACTACAATTTCCCTTCCGGCGGGTACGGCAAAGGCCAACGAGCTGGCCGCCGGCATCTACACCGAAGTGAAAAATGTAGACGGCGAGGCGCTGACCACGGAGGAGCGGGTGGGCTATTATCAGGCGGAGCTCACCGGCCTGACCGCCGGACAGACGTATACCGTGAAGCTCACCGGCACAGGCTACAAGCCCTTCCAGACCACCGTCACTTTGGACGAGTACTCCAAGCACCTGATTGTGGGCACCGGAGACGGCACCTTCTCCTTGGGCGACGTCAACGGCGACGGCGTAGTGGACAGCGCCGATCTGGACGCCATGAATGCAAAGCTGGGGCAAGATCCCAACGGCGCCGGCCTGTCTATGTTTGACCTCAATGGCGACGGCAGGCTGGATGTGACGGACCTGTCTTATATCAACCACAACCGTGGAAACGCCGGTCAAGCTCAGGTGCTGGACACCTCCGCCACCGTTCCCGCCGTGCTGGACACCTCCGCGCTCACCGTCAGTGGGGGCGACGCGGACAGCCTGTTCCAAGCGGAAGGGACCGTAACCCTGTCTCCGGCCGCCGGAAGCGGGGACGTCATTCTCCCCATCCAGCTGGCCTCCGCCGTGGAGACCAGCGTCATTCAAATTACCTGTCCCGACGGCGGCGGCGCCATTCAAGCCGGCCAGGCCGAGGTAGAGCTGGCGGACGGAACGAAGCAGACCGTTGCGTTCGACACTTCCCTCCCCGCCGGGGTTCACGCCATTGGCAGAACTGCGGGAGCGCGGGTGGTTACGATCGACCTGGGTAAGAAGGTGGCGGTCAAAAAGGTGACCATCACCGTCACGGCCACCGCCGGCGGCACGGATTACGTCACCGTCACCCAGGTGGAGTTCTTGAAGGAAATCGTCCCGGACAGCCCCAAGAACAACCAGGCCCAGATTCTGTCCGCCGTGCCGGGCGACAGCAGCGTAACACTGGAGTGGGCCGGGGTCGCCAACGTGACGGGGTATGCCGTCCAGTACTGGCTCTCCGGCAATCCGGATCAGAAAACGTCCTCTCATGTGAACACCACCCGCACCGTGATCTCCGGGCTGGAGAATTTGAAGACCTACCAGTTCCAGGTCACCGCCGTAAACGGCGAGTGGAGGGGCACCCCCTCCGCCCCCGTATCCGCCACGCCGGAGCCGGGCAGCGTCCCCGGCGCGCCCTCCAACATCCAGGTGACTGCCGCCGACCAGTCCCTGCGGCTGAGCTGGGGCAAAACCAAGGACGCCACCTTCTACCAGGTATTCTACCGCCAGTCGGGCCAAGGCTCATTTACCCAGTTCGGCGGAAATGTGTATGGCACCTCCGCCGCCATCACCGGCCTGACCAATGGCGTCACCTATCAAGTGGCCGTGAAAGCGGGCAATGGCAAGGGCGTGGGTCCCTTCTCCGCCACCGCCTCGGGCACGCCCAAGCAGGAGAGCCTGGATATGCCCGACCTGCCCACCGATGGCCGTATCGACAACAGCCACGTCATCGACGTGGTGATGACCAACCCCAACAACGTAGACCGAAGCCTCTGCCCCAATTTTGCGCCCAAGCAGGTGGTGGACGGCAGCGCGGCCACCTACTGGATCGCCAAGGCCTTCTGGGAGAGCATGGAGTTCACCTACACCTTTGATCAGCCCCAGGACATGAACTACGTGATATGGGTACCCTACCTCCAGGAAAACTACAAGTACATGATGGCCCGCTACGAGGTAAAGGCCATGGACGAGGAGGGCAACGTGATCTCCTCCGGCACCTATCCCGCCCCTCAGATGACGGATAAAAACTACCTGGTGCTCACCTTCCCCATGGTCAAGGGTGTAAAACGGCTGTCCATCAGTCTGGCCCAGGTGGAGGGACGCAGCTCGGTCAACATCGCCGAGATGGCTTTCTACAAGAGCGACACGCTGGCAGACGAAATCGCCGCCCTCTTTGCTGACGGAAGCTTCAGCTCCCTCAAGAGCGGCGTCACCGCAGACCAAATCGCCGCCCTCTCCGCCCGCCTGGAGGCCAAGGCCGACTTCTATCTGAACCTGTCCCGGCTCCAGGACGAGCTGGCTCTGGCCCAGGCGCTGCTGAGCGGCCAGACCGACGCCCTGGGCGTGGTCAAGGCGGACTTCCAAAGCCGCGGCGGCAGCCAGGACAGCCAGTATGGCCAGGGTGGCAGCGCCCTTCAGCCTCTCGGCATCTCCGCCCAGGAGGGAGCCACGGTGGCCGTCTATGCCCAGCTGCCCGGCGACAAGCCGGTGTATGTGGTCCCCACCCAGTTCTACGGAGAATCCGGCATCTGGCAGGGCGCCCCCGTCCAGCTGGTCAACGGCCGCAACTACATCACCGTACCCAAAATCGGCTCTTTGGACGCCCAGCGGGGCGGGCCGCTCTACCTGACCTATGCGGGGAGCAGCCCTGACCAAATCAAGCTCCAGGTCCGGGGTGACGGCAACACCTTCCGTATGCCCATTTTGGAGCTCTCCGGCTGGTACGACATGAGCGAGACCGCCCGGAGGGAGACGATTCGAAGCTATGTCACCCAGCTGGAGACCTACGTGGGCTCGCTGAACTCCACCAATCTACAGCTTGACGTACGCAACGCCACCGAGGTATCCACTCCCAGCGTACTGCTGTCCATCCCCGCCGACCGGGCGCTGGCCGGGCTGAAGGGGGTCAACCGCAACACGGAGGAAATGGTGGAGGCCATGTATCAGAACGTGCTGGCCTGGGAGGACGTGCTGTATGTGGCCAACCAGGTCCAGGGCATCATCCCCGCCGCCGGAGCCCGCCCGGACATCTACCGCTATCCCATGAGCGTCCGCCAAAACATCCGCTATATGCGTATGTTCGCCGGGGCCTTTATGTACGCCGCGGGCAACCATGTGGGCGTGGGCTACGGCTCCACCTCCGGCCTGGTGTGCGGCAAGCCCGCCTCTGTCACCGGAGCAGAGAACGCAAACGCCCTGTTTGGCTGGGGCATCGCCCATGAAATCGGCCACAACATGGATAAGCTGGGCAAGGCGGAGATCACCAACAATATCTACTCCCTGGCCATCCAGGCCTGGGACGGCGCGTCCATGCTCCGCCCCACCCGCCTGACCAACAGCAATATCTGGGCCAAAATTTATGACAAGACCTCTATGGGCCGGCCTGGCAGCGCGGGAAATGTATTTGTCCAGCTGGGAATGTACTGGCAGCTCCATCTGGCCTACGATGAGGCAGACAAGCCGCTGGATTTCTTCAACCGCTTCTTCACCGCCTGGAAGGCCAAGGAATACAACGGCTACACCTATGACGAGCGCGTCGCGCTCATCGCCGCCAAGACGGCCAACCGGGACCTGACCCAGTTCTTCACCCGCTGGGGGCTTACCCTGGGAGACAAGGCAAAGGACATTCTGGCCGGCTATCCCGCCGAGACCCGCGCCCTTTGGTATCTCAACGACGATGCCTACGCCTACCGCCTGAACAATGGGGCGGGCTTTACGGGCACCATCTCAGTGTCCGCACAGACTGAGGAGAACAAAGCCAGCCTGACCATCACCGGCGGAGACGACTCCATTCTGGGCTACGAGATCCGCCGCAATGGACAGCCCATCGGCTTCACCACCGAGGACAGCTACACCGACAACCTGGGCTCCGCCAATAACCTGACCTATCAGTACACCGCCATCCCGGTGGACCGGCTGGGCAATCTGGGTTCCGGCGCAGCCGCCAACGAGGTGCGTATCGCCTGGGATGCGGCCATCGACCCCAGCCTGTACGCCATGGCTCAGGATGGGGATGCCGTCACCGCCACCATGAGGGACCGGGCGGTTGCCGTAACCGGCGTTAAAATCACCGGGACGGCGCTGAGCGGAACCTATACCGTGGAAATCAAGGCGAATGCCGCCAGCCAGAGCTGGGTCAAGGTGAAGGAGGGAACCCTGTCCGGCGACAGCACGGTGGGCTACTTCACCAAGCCGGGTGCCGATGCCTCCGACACCCGAATCTGGACCTATGACGCGGCGGCCGTGCGGATCACCGGCGTGCCTGCGGGTGCCTCTGTAACCCTTCTGGACTATCCCGGCGACCGGGTGGACTTCCACTCCCAGGCCGCGGTGGGCAAGCTCAAATCCGACTACCGGTACGGCGATGGAGCCGATGATGTCATTCCGGCCGGCACCTTGGTGGTGCTGGGCACCTATCGGGGCGACCCTGCCTACAACACCGTGGAGCTGGAGGTGCGCTACAGCACTGCCGGCGAGGCGGGGGAGGCCGCTGAAACCCCGCAGGCCGGAGAGAACGACGTGGTGGAGCGCGCCATGGCTGGCTACGCCCTGCTCTTTGCCGAAATTCCCAGCGATGGCAAGGTCAGCGACACCAGCGACGGCTTCTGGCTTTTCGTGCCCAACATGGAGCAGGAAAAGGCCCTCAACGCCCAGGCCGGCATCCCTGAGATGAACAACACTCCCATGGAAATCCGCGCTGTGTGCCGCCGCTACGACGGAATAGACCACACCGGCACCCCCCGCACCACCACCACAACCCTGTGGATCAGCTTCCCGGAGCTTGACACGCTGCCCGAAATCGCCTTCACCGGCGAGGGCGTTCAGTAAGGAGGACTGTGCCAATGAAACGCATCCTTTCCCTTTTCCTTGCCATGGCCATGGCGGCGGCCCTGCTGGTTCATCCGGCAGCCGCTGCCTCCTCCCCCTGGGTGCAGATCAGCGGACAGGGCACCGGTAGCCAGCAGATCAGCCTTCAGGGCTTGTCCCAGCGGTACACCGATGTTCAGCTCACCTTGAACCTGAGCAGCACTCCCGGCGGCATTGACTTTGTGGACGCCGGCATTGACGGCACCCAGGCCTACACTACCTATCGCCTGGACGGAAACAGCCTGACCATCTACCTGACCTCTAAAATTATTCTGAACCAGGGAAGCTCTCTGGACCTGGGCACCCTTACGGCAAACGGCGGCTTCACAGTGGCCTCCGTCTCCGGCCTCAAGCTGCTCAACGTGGGCGCTAACGACACGCAAACCGTCATCTACGATACGGTCAGCATTGGCAGCGGGACCGGCTCCGGGGGGCCCGGAGCCGGCTCCGTGGTGGGCTATTACCCGGTGTCCGCCACCGGCGTCAGCAATGGCTCCATTCAGATCAGCGTCACCCACGCCCAGCGGGGGGACACGGTCACTGTCACCGCTCTGCCCGATTCCGGCTACCGGGTGAACGCCGTCACCGCTGTGGACGGCGCGGGGCGCAGCGTCGCCATGACCAGCCTGGGCAACGATCAGTGGTCCTTTGTCATGCCGGACTCCGCCGTCACCGTGAGCGCCGCCTTTGTCTCCCAGCAGTCCGGCCCGCTGCCCTTTGTCGATGTGGCGCAGAGCGATTGGTTCTGGGAGTCCGTGGACTATGTCTACCGCGCCGGGCTGATGAGCGGCACGGGGGACACCATCTTCAGCCCCAGCACCGCCACCACCCGGGCCATGGTGGTCACCATTCTGTACCGTTATGAGGGCAGCCCCGCCGCAGGACTGTCCACCTTCCCGGACGTGCCCGCAGGCCAGTACTACAGCAGCGCTGTGGCCTGGGCCTCCGCCAACGGGGTGGTCGGCGGCTATGAGGACGGCCTATTCCGGCCCAACCAGGCAATCACCCGAGAGCAAATGGCGGCAATCTTCTACCGTTACGCCCAGTACAAGGGCATCAACGTGAGCGGACGGGCGGATTTGTCCTCTTATTCCGACGCAGACTGGATCAGCCCCTACGCCGCGGGCCCCATGGCTTGGGCCAACTACGCCGGGCTGATTACCGGCATGGAAAACCGCACCCTTCAGCCGGGCGGCTCCGCCACCCGGGCCCAGGTGTCCGCAATCCTGATGCGGTTCTGCAAAAATATCGCGGGACGGTAAGCGGACAGCTCGGCAGCATATAAAAAACGCCTCTGATTTCTATAGAAATCAGAGGCGTTTTTAATGTGTCAGCGTCAGATTCCCCGCATACCCTGCATTCTCTCCAGCACCTCCACCATCGCTTGATTGGCGTCGTACGCCCGATAGGTATATGGGTTGGTGCAGCAGGGATTGGGCTTCCAGGCCGATTTAATCCGCGTCATGGTCAGCACGTTGCCATAGACCGCCTCAAGGGAAACCATGCTCCCCGCGAACAGAGCGCTGGTCATAGGGCCCCGCCATGCGCTGGCATCAAAATCATAGACGCTGCTCCCGTGATTTTCCGTAAAGTATTCGTCCGACATCCGACCAATCACAATGAGCCCGCGGTAGCCCAGCACCTCAAGGTCATTTTGGTTGAGAATGCCCTTGTCCGCCAAGTCCTCCAGGAAGGAGTCGTACTCCCGCTGAGACATACTGGTGGGGCGGTACTTTGCGGCAAGCTCGGCGATATCCGCCGCGGTGGCCGTTTTGCGCGGCGGGTCGTTTTCCACCTTCTCCGGGGCCTTGGACGTTTCCTGGGTCTGTGCCACCCCATGGATCTCCTTTGCCTTGCCCCAATAATTCAGGACTTCGCCGGTGTCTGACCGCCGCGTAATATAACCCCGTTCAGGCGAACCGCTCACTGTGATTCTCCACGTATCTTGAATCATGGAAAAAATCTCCAATCAAACAATTCAAATTAATTGAACCCACCGGCAATCATAAATAGAGCATTTGATGGATTGCCGGATGAACCTTACTGCATCTACTGTACCACAATAAATGCCCGCGCGCAAGTACAAAAGACTTGTGCAAATCAAAAAAATGCGGTAAAATGCAAAGATAGCCAGCAACCCTAACTGAGAGGAGAACACCATGAAGCCATACGCAGAAATGACCGAGGAGGAGCTGAAGGCGCTGAGAGCCCAGCTGAAGGCGGAATACAAGGAGTATCAGGGAAAGGGCCTGAACCTGAACATGGCCCGGGGCAAGCCCTGCACCGAGCAGCTGGACCTGTCCATGGGAATGATGGATGTGCTGGGCAGCGGCGACGACCTGACGTGCGAGGACGGCACCGACTGCCGCAACTACGGCGTTCTGGACGGCATCAAGGAGGCCAAGGAGCTCATCGGGGACATGATGGAAAACCCCATCGACAGCATTATTATCTATGGTAATTCCAGCTTAAATGTGATGTACGACACCATCTCCCGCTCCATGACTCACGGCGTGATGGGAAGCACACCCTGGTGCAAGCTGGATAAGGTAAAGTTCCTGTGCCCCGTCCCGGGGTATGACCGCCATTTTGCCATCACCCAGTATTTCGGCATTGAGATGATCAACGTGCCCATGACCCCTACCGGCCCGGACATGGCTTTGGTGGAGGAGCTGGTGGCCGCCGACGAGGCGATAAAAGGCATTTGGTGCGTGCCCAAGTACTCCAACCCCCAGGGGATTTCCTACTCGGACGACACAGTCCGCCGCTTCGCCCGGTTAAAGCCGGCGGCAAAGGATTTTCGTATCTACTGGGACAACGCCTACGGCGTCCACCACCTGTACGACCACGACCAGGACCATCTGATTGAGATTCTGGCCGAGTGCAAGCGGGCGGGCAATCCCGACCTGGTGTATAAATTCGCCTCCACCTCCAAAATCAGCTTCCCCGGCTCCGGCCTGGCGGCCATCGCCACCTCCCCCAACAACATGGAGGACATCAAAATGCAGCTGGCCATCCAGACCATCGGCCACGACAAGGTGAACCAGCTGCGCCACGTGCGGTTTTTCGGCGACATCCATGGCCTGATTGAGCATATGCGCCTCCATGCCGACATCCTCCGCCCCAAGTTCGAGATCGTCACCAACACGCTGGAGCGGGAGCTGGGCGGCCTGGGAATCGGATCGTGGACCACCCCCAAGGGCGGGTACTTCATTTCCTTCGATTCCCTGGACGGCTGCGCCAAGGCCATTGTGGCCAAGGCGAAAAAGGCCGGCGTGGTGATGACCGGGGCGGGCGCCACTTACCCTTATGGCAAGGACCCCCAGGACAGCAACATCCGAATTGCGCCCACCTATCCCTCTCAAGAGGACCTGCACACCGCCATGGAGATTTTCACCCTCTGCGTGAAGCTGGTCTCCATAGACAAGCTGCTGGGAAAAAGCGCGGTCCATTGATTGTGTGAAACCGGCCCCCGTAAAGACAAACGGCCCCCTGCCGCAATGGCAGGGGGTCGTTTTGCCTATTTACTTTTGCCGCCGATTACAGCCGATTCAGCGCCTTGGCCACCTGAATCAACTGCACGTTCAGGTTCTTCACCGCGTCGTCCATCTCCTGCTGGCTCCAATCCACAAAGCCGCGTCCCTGGGACTTGAAGCCCAGCCGGCCCTCGCTGATGTTCTGCTTCAGCAGAGGCTGAGCCTCATGGGCGTCTTCAATATGGGGGAACAGATAGCTGTGGATGCTCTCGGTCAGGTCCAGCCCACACATATCCATCACCTCGAAGGGGGCGGAGATGCCCACCCGCATCCCGAAGCCGTACTTGATGGCCTCGTCCACGTCCTTGGGGCTGGCGATGCCGTGCTCTACAATGGAGATCGCCTCCCGGAACAGGGCGTGCTGGAGGCGGTTGGCCAGGAAGCCGGGCACATCCTTTTTTACCAGCACTGGATGCTTACCCGCGGCATTGAGAATTTCAAAGGTGCGCTCCACCGTTGAATCGGACACCTGCTCCGTGCGGATCACTTCCACCAGCGGAATCAGGTAGGGGGGATTCCAATAGTGAGTGCCGATGATGCGGTTTTTGTAGGTGGACTTGAAGGCGATCTCCGTAATGCTGATGGCGGAGGTATTGGAGGCCAGAATGGTGTCCGGCCCGCAGATGCCGTCCAGCTTTTGGAAAAAGTCCTGCTTCACCGCCAGGTTTTCCACCACGCACTCAAACACGATGTCGGCGTTGGCAATGGCCTGAATGTCCTCGGTGTAGGCCACACGGGCCAGAATGGCGTCGATCTCCCCGGCGTCTACCACGCCGTTCTCCGAAAGGAAGGTGAGGTTGGCGCGCATATTCTTTGCCGAGTCGTTGCGCTCCTTGTCGTTGCCTACGTAGATGACCGTGACAGGGTAACCCTTAGTGGCAAAAAGCTGCGCGATGCCCACGCCCATTTTGCCGCCGCCGATGACGCCAATGCTCCAGTTGTTCATTTTAAAATCGTCTGCCTTTCTTTAATAATCGTAACATAATTGTGGGAATCATTGTGAAAAAACTCCATATTGCGAATCGTTAGTTAACGCTGTATAATACTACAAGTAACGTGCCGTTCCGATTCGGAAGGTCCGAACGCATCAAAAAACAGTGCGGAAAGGGGAATGTCCATGAGCAAAACAATGCGCCAGCTGCGGCATGAGGCCGAGGCGCTGCTGGCCCGCCGGGAACTGTGGGACGGCGCCGTGCCGGAGCCCGTGCGCGCTCTGATCCAGGACTTGGCCGCTGTGGAGGAGCCGGAAATCGACTTCAAGCGGATCGTGGATGCCATTGATGAAGGCATTTTTATCACGGACAAGAACGGTTACGTGCTCTATGTCAACCCGTCCTATTCCTGCAACACAGGCGTGCCTGAATCCGATGTGCTCCACCGCTATGTTCGGGACATCATTGCCGACGGGGTGTTCAGCGGCGGCTCCACGGTGCCAGTGCTCCAAAGCAAGAAAAAGGTATACCGCCTGTCCACCACCTACCGTTCCGACCCGCCCCGGATGGGCTACACCGCTGGCGTCCCCATTTTCGACAAAAACGGGGAGCTTGAGCAGGTGGTGGTGACCTCCCGCCCCATCCGCAATCTGATGCAGCTGCGGGACGAATTTCCCCAGTTTCTCTCCAAGGCAAAGAGCATTGCAGAGAACGAAATCCAAATCCTCCAGGAGGCCGCGCCCGCCCAGGAGGGCAGCCTGCAGTGGAACGCGCCCCAAATGGAGCAGGTGCACAAGCTCATCTGCCGCACGGCCCCCACAGACGCCACCATCCTGCTCACCGGCGAATCCGGCGTGGGCAAAGAGGTGGTGGCCGATGAGATTTACCGCCTCAGCAAACGGTGGGACAAGCCATTTGTAAAGGTCAACTGCGCCGCCATCCCGGCCAATCTGCTGGAGTCAGAGCTGTTCGGCTATGAGCGGGGGGCCTTTTCCGGAGCGGGAGCCAAGGGTAAAAAGGGTCTGATGGAGCTGGCTCACCGCGGCACCCTTCTACTGGACGAAATCGGCGAGCTGCCCATGGACCTCCAGGCCAAGCTGCTGCGCGTCATCCAAAGCAAGGAAATCCGCCGGGTCGGCGGCACCCAGGACATTCCGTTAGACATTCGGTACATCGCCGCCACCAATCGAAACCTGAAGCAGTGCGTGGCGGAAGGGACCTTCCGGCAGGACCTTTATTACCGCCTCCGGGTTATCCCCATTGATATCCCGCCCCTGAGGGAACGGCGGGCCGATATCGGCCCGCTGTGCAAATATTTCGCACAGCGCTTCAACGAACGCTACCACACCGAATATACATTTACCGACAGGGAACTGGCCCTGCTGGAGGGTTATTCCTGGCCGGGGAATGTGCGGGAGCTGGAAAATGTCATTGAGTATTTTACCATCTGCCGCACCGGGACACAGAGCGCGGACGAGCCCATGCTCCGAAGCCTGCTGGATGCGGATGGCGGCCAAAGCGCAGCCGGGAGCGATGCGGGCGGCATGGCCAGCGCCCTGGAGAATTTGGAGAAGCATCTCATTGAAGACGCGCTCATGCGCAGCAAAAACCTGCGGGACGCGGGAAAGCTGTTGAACATCAGCGCCCCCACCTTATCCCGTAAGATCAAGCAGTACCACATCGACTATCCCCGGAACAAGTAGGATTATTGGGCCAGCTCCACCATGCAGGCCATTCCCTGGCCGCCGCCGATACACAGCGTGGCAATTCCATAGCGCACCTGGCGGCGGCCCATCTCGTAAATCAGCGTGGTGAGAATCCGGGTACCGCTGTTGCCCAGGGCGTGGCCCAAGGCGATGGCCCCGCCGTTTACATTCACCCGGCCGTACAGCTCGCTGCCCATATCCATGCCCAGCTCCTTGAGGCAGCCCAGAGACTGGGCCGCGAAGGCCTCGTTCAGCTCGAACAGGCCGATGTCCTCCAGGGTGAGCCCGGTTTTGTCCAGCACCTTACGAATGGCGTACACGGGACCCAGACCCATCAGGGCGGGATCGCAGCCCGCACTGGACATGGCCTTGATGGTGACCAGGGGCTTACAGCCCAGCTCTTTGGCCTTGGCCGCACTCATGACGATCACCGCCGAAGCGCCGTCGTTCATGCCGGAGGCGTTGCCGGCGGTGACGGTGCCGCCCTGCTTGAAGGCGGGCCTCAGCTTTGCCAGACTGTCTACCGTGGTTTCCGGGCGGGGGTGCTCGTCGATATCGAACAAAAAGGACCCCTTGCGCTCCTTCACCTCATAAGGCAGAATTTCCTCCTTAAATTTCCCCGCCGCCATGGCCTCCTTGGCCTTGCGCTGGCTGTCCGCGGCGAAGGCGTCCTGCTCCTGCCGGGTAATGTGGTACTTGTCCGCCACGTTTTCCGCAGTGAGCCCCATATTCAGGTTGGGGTAAAGCGCCTGGGGCTGCACAATGGTGACGCCGTGGGCAAAGGTATCGTACAGCATCTTATCCCCGCCCCGCAGGGGGGCGTACCGGGCGGAGGGATCCAGATAATAGGTCAGCCGGGACATGACCTCCACGCCCCCCGCGCAGATAATGTCGGCCTCGCCGGACATGATCTCGTACGCAGCGCTCATCACAGCCTGGAGAGAGGAGGCGCACTGCCGGTCCACCGTATAGGCGGGCACCTCGACAGGCACTCCGGCCAACAGGGCTGCGCACCGGGCCACGTTGGGGGTATAGCCGTACACATCGCCCAGAATTACCTGATCCAGCTGGTCCAGCGGCACATTGGAGCGGGCGGCGGCCTCTTTGATCACTGCGGCGGCCAGGTCCTGGGCCTCCACCGTTTTCAGGCTACCCAGGTAAGCGCCCACCGGGGTGCGCACGGCGCTGGTGATGACAACATCCTGCATCTTTTTCATCCTTTCTATCTGTGAATAGGATTTGCGAGAAGGGCTTTCCGGGCAATCGGAAAGCCCTTCTCGGCAGTTTACTTAGAAAATCATGGGGAACAGGAGCAGTCCGGCAATAGTGAACACCAGCCAGAACACGCACATGAACGCCATAAAGCCCCAGACGTCCTTCAGCTTGCTGCCCGTCATGGCCAGGGCGGGGATGATATACAGAGGCTGGATCAGATTGGTGACCTGGTCGCCGTACACAAAACCGTTTACAACCGTGACCATGTCTGCGCCCAGCTTCTGCGCCGCATCCATCAGCAGGGGACCCTGGATGATAAACTGACCGCCCTGAGAGGGAATGAACAGATTGACCACGGCAGAGGACAGGTAGGCCACCACGGGCAGGGTGCGGGCGGTGGAAATCTGCACCAGGCCGGCCACCACGATGGCCGCCAGGCCGGAGTCGGCCATGATGCCGGCGATGCCACCGTAGAACGGGAACTGGAACATAACCTCGGTGCCCAGCTTCATGCAGTCCTTGTGGGCGCCGATAAAGGCGGTGGGCGTGCTGTACAGGAAGCAGTTGATGGTGAGGAAGATGGTAATGATGAAGTTCAGGCTCAGCGCGCCCAGGAAGCCCTTAGTGACAAACTCGTGAACAATCACCACAACGCCCATGATGCCGATCAGCCACATGATGATACGGCTGCCGTTCATCTTGCCGGCAAAGGTGGTGCGGTCAATCTTCATCCACTCCGCTTCCTCCTCCGCAGCGGCATCATCCGCAGCATAGGAGATACCTGCGGAGACGGGAGGACGGGTGACAACCGCCAGAATCATGGTCAGGATGGCCAGGGTCAGAAACATGGCGATGTTCACAGGGTTGTAAACAGTCTCGGCCTGGGAAAGCGTGCGGCCAAAGTACTCCTGCATATAATTGCCTTCCGTGGCCAGCAGACCGTAAACCGCACAGGTGGGGCTCAGGGTCTGGCCCAGGCAGGAGGTGCAGTACCCCGCCACAATCATCAGCGGGAAGTGAACGCCCTTGATGCGCTTAGAGATGGCAATGGCGAACACGGTGCAGGACATGGTGCAGAACGCCCAGTTGATGAAAGAGGCGATGTAGCCCCACACCATCAGCACACACATGGCCACAGCCGGGCTGCGCAGATAGGTGGCCAGCTTGTTTACCGCGCGGGTTACATACTTGGACTTCGCGGTAGCGGCGCACACAATAACCATCAGGGACATCTGCATGGAGAAGGCCAGCTGGGTCCACATTCCGTTGAACCACTGCATACACAGGTCCACAGGGTTAGTCCAGGTGAAAATCAGAGCTGCGAAAAAGACGATGAAGGTCAGGATCAGGCAGAACACCATGGACTCAGGGATGATCTTGTCAGCGGCAAATTGGAACTTCTGACTAAAGCGCCACAGGAAATTGCCTCTTTCTTCTTTCGGCTGTGTCATAGCATATTCTCCTTTTCTCGTTTTCTGTTCCAGATTATTTCAGTCCAAGAATCTCACGGGCCTCGTCCGGGGTAGCGGCCTGACAGCTGTACTCCTCAATGACCCGCTTGGCCCGGGCCACAAACTGAGCGTTGCTCTCCGCCAGAACGCCCTTCGCGTACATCACATTGTCTTCCATACCCACGCGGATGCCGCCGCCCAAAGCCACAGCGCCGTACAGCATCTCCAGCGCGGTGTGTCCCACACCGAAGCAGCTCCAGGTGGACCCGGGACACAGCTGCTCCATGGTCTCCTTCATGAAAATCAGGTTTTTCATGCTGCCGGGGATGCCGTTGGCGCAGCCCATGCAGAACTGAAAGTGCAGCGGAGCCTTGAGCACCCCCTTTTTCAGATAATAGGCGGCATTGGCGATCATGCCGGGGTCAAATGCCTCAATCTCCGGCTTGATGTGGTTGTCCTGCATGATTCCACCCAGCTTTTCCAGGAACGCGGGAGGATTGAGGAACAGGCCGCTGTTGAGCCAGTTCATGGAGCCGCAGTCATAGGAGGCCATCTCGGGGTGGAGCTCGACGATGTGCTCATAGCGGCATTCCTCATTGGGGAAGGAAGCGGCCCCGGAGGTCGTCATATTGATGATAATGTCACAGTCGGGGTGGTTGGCCCGGAGCAGCTCCACCGTTTTGCGAAACTTCTCCTTGTCCATGGTGCCGTTGCCCTCATCGTCGCGCATATGAAGATGGGCCATGGCCGCGCCTGCCTTCCAGCAGGTGTAGACATCCTCGGAGATCTCCTCCGGAGTCATGGGCACATTGGGATTGTCCTTCTTCTTGGGCCATGCGCCGGTGGTGGCTACGGTAATGATACGCTTGTTTTTCAGATTTGGCATGGGCAGTCTCTCCTTTGTCTGTAATGTATGGCGTTCACCGGAAAAGTACACACATCAAGATCAAAAAGCAAACAGCGTGCCAATTTCACAAGCGTGGTTTGGAAGAAAACAAAAATCCGTCTAAAGACGGAGAATCAGCCAAAATAGGCTTATTATTATCAGAAATTTGATTTTAGCAGAAATCACAGCGCGCCCAAAACAGAACATAAATCCGCCAATCCGGCCATTCTTGTTTCAGCCGTGAAAGCTTGTTTCATTTCATAAATAGGCTGGACTCTCTTTCAGCGCCGGCTCCCAGCTCTGAAAATTTCTTTTGACTCATCGGCATCGCGCCATTCCAAATGCAGACAGCACATCTCCAAAAAGCATATTTGTCTAACGAAGACGACCGCACACTCCATGAGTGGCGGCCGCCTCGGCGACGATTTGGTTTTCTATCAACTGGACGCAGATGCCATCGGGTATTCCTGCGCCAAATAGGCGTGTACCACCCATCGGGTCTCCGGCCCGCCCGCCGCGGTACAGGTGGACAGGCTCAGGATCCGGTCGTCCACCCCTGGAACCACCCCCGTTTCAATCTCCGAGCTGTCAACGCAATACTCAATGAACTCCTCCTCCAGCGCGCTCTCCTCCAGGTCCAGCCGATACACAATTTCTCTCACTCCCGCCTCCTCGGCGGAAAAAATCTCATAGCGCCGTACCGTCCCCTCCGTGGCCACATACACGCTTGGGTGCTCCCGCCAAAAGTCTATCCTGTCATAATATTTTAATGTGCCGAACATGGTCTCGTTGTTCATTCTATGGGCATAGACGATGGTGTTGAACCCCATAAAATCCGAGCTGTTGGTGCACTCCAAGAACACTGCGCCGCCGCCGCTGGGCTCCTTTTTCCAGTTGTGAGTCAGGTAATACTGGTTATCTGCCCCCTGCACCACGGGATAGGACAGCTCTGTACCGGGTATGAGAATCCAGCCAATCACGTCCCCGTTGACCTCCCGCAGCCCGTCCAAGTCCAGCTCCGCCAGTGCGGCGGCCTCCTCCGGCAACGGCTGGAGCGTCGGCTCCCAGCTTGGGGTCGGTGTCGCGCTGGGCAGCGGCGAAACCTTTGCGGGCGGCAGGCCGGCCACCCGCTCCGCCTCCCCCCGGTCAGCCACAATTCTGCGCTGCTCTATCCGCCAGCGCACTGCCATAATCGCGCTGAACGCAAATACCAGTGTCAGCGCCGCTCCCAGCACAGCGCGCAGCTTCTTTCCCATCACAATTCCTCCTTTGATAGAAAGCGCGGCCCGGTAAACCGGGTCGCGCTTTTTCCTCGAGCATGATTTTCGCTTACTTCTCAGCCTCCGTGCGCCGCTTGCCTTCAATGGCCAGGAAAACCAATCCAAGCCCGGAAATCAAAGCGATCTCTCCCCAGACAATGGATTCGTCCCCAGTCTGAGGCACATCCGCCAGGGGCACGTCGGGGTTCTCAATCTCCACGATATCAGGCTCCTCCGCCAGCGGCACTTCAGGCTCCTCAATCTCCACAGGCTCCTCAACGGGCTCCTCCTCAGGCATTTCAGCCAGAGGCACCTCGGGCTCCGTAATCTCGACCTCGGGTTCCTCAACCACGAGCACGTTGGACTCCTCAATCTCGATCTCAGGCCCGGGTTCGGGCTCAGTCTCCGTATCAGTCCCGGTCTCAGGCGGCTGGCTTTCGGTGGGCGTGGCCGTATAGACAACCTTACTCTCCACATTGGTCAACACCCTCGGGTCAGGCGCTGTCACGGTTCCCTGGTCCGGGGTATAGCCTTCCTTACTGGGGGAAACCACATTATCCAGGGACTCTGTCTTCACCGTAAAGGGAATTACCTTGACCGCAAAAGGCTCGTCTTCGTTTTCCAAATAGTATCGGATGGTCCAGGTGTACTCGTTGAGCATATACTTGACGGTATGCTTCACATCTGCCGCAGGCATTTTGCCCTCAATGACCTCCTGCTCCGGCGTGTAGCCAGCAAGGGGTTGGGAGACTACCCTGTAATCGTCGCCTGCCTTGTGCTGCTCAGTGACTGGCTGGAAAACCTCCTCGCCGCCCGGGAACTCATAGTGAACAGTCAGGGTGTAGGTCTCAACCTTTCTATAGGTTACGGTGAACTCCATGCCCTTGCCGTCTGTACAGGTGCCCTCGACAACAGCAACGTCACACTCATATCCCTTGATCTCCGGCGAGGCGATCGAGTAGGACGAGCCTTTCCACACCGCTTGGGACTGGTCGCCGCAGGCGGGCTCGCCCCCCTCGTACACATAATGGACCGTTACCTTGGCCGGGGAGTTGCAGATATCGGTGATCTGAACGGCTCCGCATTTGGAGCACTTCATGGTTGTGAGCACCGACTGTCCGTCCTCGGAAAGCTCCTCCGTCTTAATGCCCCAGGAATGCCCCTCGCCCAAATCGTCACAGTACTGGTTGTCACCATCGTTGCGGATGGACTTCTGATTTCCACAAACAGCGCAGTAGTGCGCCACAGGCCCGTTTTCATCTTTAAGGATAGACCACCCGCAGCTGAAGGTTTTCTTGTGTCCACAGCTTGCACAGGTCTGCTCATGCGTTTCGCCGCTGATGGGGACGCCGACATTGCCGTAGTCGTGCTCGCCGTCCGGACAGTACTTGCCGTCGCTGTCGCCATCGCCGTACTTGACCCAGCCGCAGACGGTGCATACCGCGCCTTCTGCGTCGTCGGTCGCTCTGAGCTGGCATTCTTCCGTAGCCGTTTCACTGCAGTGAGTTCCACACTGGCGGGTATGCGTACCGTTGTTGTTGGGTTTCCACTCGCCCCAATCGTGAACGTCTTCGGCATTCGCCTGCCAGCCGCACCCCAAAGAGCATCTAACCGCAGCCATACCAAAATAGTCAAAGCGCTCCGTGGGACAAGACTCTTGATGTGTTTCGCCGCACCCAGTACAGGTCGCCGTGTGGGTAAAAAATTGCCAATAATCTTGGGCGTAGCTCCAGCTGTGCACGTGCTCCTCAGGCTTTTGGATTTCCTCGGGTTTCTGACTCTCCTCAGGCTCGTCATACTTGCTCGCGCCACAGTTTTTGCATTCGCCGTCGCTGCTATAATCGTGCCCATTTGCACAGGGGTCAGGCGTCTCTGTCTCTGCAGGCTTGCTTTCCTCCGTATAGCCGCAATGCTTGCATTTTCCGTTTTCCAGCTCGTGGTTGCTGCCTGTACAAATGACGGGCTTCTTTTCATTGTCCTTATCCTCGTCCAGCGTCTCGTCGGGCTTTTTGTCCTTGTCGTCAGACAAATCATCCACATACTTTGAGCAGTCCGAGGTATGATAGCCGCCCGTGCACTTGCATTCGGGGCATTGGACGGCATCCGCGAAGGCGGTCAGGTTCAGCAGGCTGACGCACATCACCAGGGACAGCACGACGGCTAAGCCGCGATTCAAAAACTTCTTCATTCCTTTTACTTCCTTTCTTTGCACTTTTCGGACGCAAAGGGTCCGGCGGTCGGGCTGCCGTAGCGGAGCCGGACGTGTCCGGCTCATACCGTAGGCCCCATAACTTTGCTGTCCCACGGTTTCCCGTGGTTTGCTCAGTCGCAGTCGGACGGGCATAGCGCCAAGGGATTGGTACGATTTCCCTTCGACTCCGCAGCCTCCAAAACTTTGCGCCCCATTGTTTCCAATGGTTTGCCAAAATGCCGCTTTTTTGTCACCCCGCCGCCGTCGGCACATCCGCCGGCGGGCTCACCCCAAGGCGGATCGGACCCCATCGCTCACACCCTCTCTCATTTTCCACTTCGGATCAATCCTCTGCCCGTACCCGCTGCGGCACAACCGCGCGGCGCCGGCCGGTCAGGTTTAGCTCTTAGGTGAAACGGCTCATTTCATCACTGTTTTCTTCCCAATCCCTGCAGGGGACAGAATTTACCGTCTGTCGCCGCCTTGGCGGCTTCCCTCGGATAAAAGCGAAAAACAACCGCAAAAAAGCGTCCGCCGAAGACCGGCAGACGCAAAAAAGGGCGAAAAAACTATGGGCGAAAATAGCATTTTTCCGCTCTTTGCTTTTTGCACCCAAAAAACGCCTGAGAAGGGGTTGCGCCCCCTCCAAGGGTATGCTATAATATTTTTACCGTTATGTAGCCTCTGCTTTTAGGCGACAGACGGTAAATTCCGTCCCCTAACTGATCAACCCAAGCCGCTCCAGCCGGCGCACGTGCTCCGTGCCGGTGGTCATCAGGTAGATGCGGGTGGTATTCACGCTGCTGTGGCCCAGCACGTCGGCCAGGCTGACAATATCCCTTGTCGCCCGGTAAAAGGTAACGGCAAACAGGTGGCGCAGATTGTGGGGAAAGACCTTAGACGGCTCCACTCCCGCTTGCTTGCACAGCCCCTTCATCTCCCGCCAGATTTGCTTCCGGGACAAGCTGGTTCCACTTTGGGTAAGAAATATTTTACCCAAAGTGATTTTTTGTTTTTTTGCGTATTTCAACAGCTTGCGGCACAGCTTATTGGGCAGCAGAATGCTGCGGATCTTGCCCTTGAGCCGAATTTCCGCCCGTCCTGCCCGGGCGGCCTCCACAGTAATGCAGCGCGCCTCGGACACTCGAATACCAGTGGCGCAGATGGTCTCCAGCAGCAGCTCCAGCCGCTCCCGACCCTGATCCCGGGCGGCGCAGAGCAGGCGTTGGTATTCGCTTCGTGTCAGCTCTCGGGACGAATCCCGAAAAGCCATCCGCTGAATGCTGAGAAGCCTCACCTGACAGTCCTCCCGACCCAAAAATCGGAGTATCCCGTTTAGCGCAGACAGCTTCCCGTTGACTGTCATCGGAGCCCGTCCATCCTCCAGCAGCTTTTCTTTCCAGGCAAACGCCAGCTCTTTTGTCACCGCTCTGCCGTTCAGCCACATGGAAAAGGCTCTGATATCCCGCAGATATTTTTCCACAGTGGCGGCCGCCCGTTCCTCTTGGCGCAGATGCTTTTGGTAATCTCTCATCTCTCTGCTTCCAATGTGCTGTTCACGCATATTTGTTCCTCCTTGTCATAAATGCACTTAGTTTACCACAGTAAAGGAGAAATATGCCGATTTTTCTACCCGTCCCAGTTTCAGCAAAACCAACGCCCTGCACCGCCGCTTAAAAACGCGGCCGGGAGGCCGGACAATTTGTCCAGCCTCCCGGCGTTTTTTCTGTCCTCCTCCAGCCCTCCGGCAAGGGAAGGAAAATTGCAGGCATCTTAGTTTTTTCCTTTGAAGCGGAACGCTGTCACCAGTCCTGCCAGCAGGGTCAAAGCGGAAGCCGCCAGCAAAATCAAGGTTCCGCCCTCCTCCCCCTGCGCACTGCCGCCGGGCGGCTGCCCCTTCCCGTTCCCGCCCTCTCCAAAGACAGACGAGTCAAAGCCTACCGGGGATTGCTGCTCGGACTGTTCCCCGCCCTCCGCCTCCGGCTGAGCGGGGGCAAACGGACCTGCCGACCCAAGGGGCCGGAAGGCGTCTGTGTCCGGCCCCTCCCCACCCAGGAAACCTCCAGGACCGCCGTTGCCCATCGTCCCCAGGTCAGACAGGGCAATGGCGGATGCGTCCACCAAACCGGAGCTGTCCGCGGCTTGCCCCTCATCTGTGGAGGAAATGGTTCCGGCGAGCTGGCCGGACACACTTTCTGCCCGCAGGGTGCAAAAGGCGGTCAGCGTCTCCACCCCCGTCTCAAATTCCTCCGTGGTGCAGAATTTGGTGGGATCCCGCTCCACATAGGGGGCAATGAGGGCTCGGGCCTCCTCAATGATTACATCAAGGTTTACTGTATTTAAAAATTCCTCAAAGTATTGGTGGTACAGTGCGGTATACGCCTCATCCGCGAAAATCCAGTCCGCCATGGGCCGGTCGCCGTTTCCGCTAACGGATAAGGGCGAGTCGATGGGATCATTCACTGCCTCCGAAGCGTCGCTGCCCTGGAAAGTCCCAAAAGCCAGATTATAGTCCCAGGGAATCATGGACAGCCGCCCGTCCTTCTCATAGAGATAGTAGTTGTGCACCATGGCGCCGGTGTAGCTGTCGCCGTTGACCACAAAATTGTGCACCACAAAATAGCGCAGTACCTGGTCTATGTCCAGAGCGTCCTCCACAGCTTCGCCTGTGTTAAGCGTTTTCAGCGCCCAGATGAGCCGGGCCTGGTCTGCGCTGGACACATCGGTTTTGGCGCTGTCGAAGATGTTGGAATAGCTGTCCGGATTGTCATCCGTATATTGCAGCTTCACGTCGCCGGAGCCCATGCCGCCGAAGCCGCCCCCCGGCCCGCCGCCAAACCGTTCCCAGGGATCAAACCCTCCCTGGGGCGCGTCTCCGCTTCCGCCCGTTTCAGGAAATTGGCCGCCGAAGGAGGGTGGAGTAAAGCCCTCCGGCGCAGCTCCCTGTTGTTTCGGCGGCTGCGTACTGCCGGACGCACCGTCAGCCTGCTCCCCGTCGTCACGGTTCATAAACTCGTCCATGTCGAAGTCCCGGCCGTTTCCCCGGCCCCCGCCGAAGCTCATACTGTCCGGCTTGTACAGCTCGCCGTGATCCCGGCCGTAATTGCGCTGAAGGAAGGCGTCCTCCACCCCCTCCACCGCCAAATACAGCCCCCAGTCCTCCCCGTTTACGGTGAGGTACACATAACTGCACAGCGGCGCCTGCGCCCCAAACTCCCCCATCATGCGGTAGGTGAGGTAATCCTTCATCATGGTGTTGTCCTGGATGAGATTGTTCAGGCACAGCTTATCCAAACCGTGGTAGCTCTTGCCCTTGTCATAGTGGTCAAATTCCAGCTTGAAGCTGTAGCGGTCGCTGCCCATCTGGGACACCGTGGACAGAGAGGTGTTCCCCTTCGCCCGAATGCCAATGCTTTGATACGCCTCGTTGTCAATGACCACTGCGCACAGGGCGTACTCCTCATTCTCACAGGTTTCAATAAACTGCTCCCAGTCGTCCATCACAATGTCGATGGTATGTACCTGGGACGTGTCAAACAGCTTCGCCTCATAACCCATCACCCTGGAGGCGGGCTGGACGCCCAAGGCCTGGCCGTTCATAAACAGCAGAGTGAGCAGCAAAGACAGCAGCGCCCCAGCCAGGCAAATGCGGTCGATGTATTTGTGCGCCGCCATCCCGTCACCCCATGTAGTCGCCGTTGTAGCTCACCAGCACGGCGCTGCGCACGCCGTCCATGCCGCACAGCTCATTCACAAAGCCGGTCTCGCCGTCCCTGAGACGCACCTCCAGATTCAGCTCCACCAGCCCCTTCTGCACCGTTTTGCTCTTGACCGAGCACCGCTGGGTAAATTGCTCCAGGTACGCCTTGGCGCGGCCCTCGCTGTCGCCGTCCTCGCACTGGAGCACAACGATATAGGGATTGGCAAAGGACTTTCGATTCACAAACACCAGCAGAATCAGACCGATGACCACGCTTCCGATGACAGCCAGGGGGATCATCCCCGCCGCCAGCACAATGCCCACGGCGATGGACCAGAACAGAAAGGCGATATCCAATGGCTCCTTAATGGCGGCGCGGAAGCGGACGATAGACAGTGCGCCCACCATGCCCAAGGAGAGCACCACGTTGCTGGTAACGGCTAAGATGACCATGGTGGTAATCATGGCCAGGGCCACCAGCGTCACGCCAAAGCTGGACGAGTACATCACGCCGGAGAAGGTCTTTTTGTATACCAGCAGGATAAAAAGACCGATACCAAACGCCAAAATGAGCGCCAGCGCCATATCCAGCAGACTAACACTGGTGACGTTCTCCAGAAAGCTGGATTTGAAAATGTCTTGGAATGTCATAAAAAATTTCTTTCCTTTCATTCATGTATTCACGCCTCGCCTGCTCATAACGGCTCAGACACCATAAATCCGGCAGGCGGCGTATTTGGAGAACGCCCCGGCCCGCCGCCCCTCTAACTGCACAGCGTCCCGGATGACGCTGGGAAGAAACTCGTCCCACTTCACCTCCAAAATGGTGACAGGCTCCCCCGCCGGGATGGTAACGCAGCCGGGATTTAAAAAGTCGGTGCAGCCCAGCCCCGTGCGGATGTCATAGTCCAACGTCACCCGCACGTTGCCTGGAGCGTAGACGAAAGGCTCACGGGTGTAGTCCACAATGGTGCGGGGCCGCAGACCCTGTGAACGCATCTTGCTATACAGCTCTTGCACCAGCGGCCTTCCGCTGTCTCCCATCCAGTTCAGTTCCCCATTCACAATGGCCTGGGCCTCTTGAGCGGCGAGCTGGACCGACACCTTGGTCCCCAGCCCGTTCCGCTTGCTTTTCTTCTCCAGGCGGATCAGGGACAAATCGCCGTTATAATAGCGGATGCGGAACTTCTCCCGGCAGTTTACTCCGTCGATCTTCTCCCGCAGGGCCTTATCCTCCAAGTTGTCAAAATACAGGCTGCGGACCTGATATTGTCCATGGGCGGCGTGGCTGTCCGCCCGACACACCGCCCTCAGCCGCGCCCGAACGGCCAACTGGTCAGACAGGCTGATCTGATGCTTCCACTCATGCCGGTATTGCGCCATAGCGTCACGTCCTTTCCAGAAAGCACTTTAGCACAGAACGCTGAACCGACGCTGAAAATTCCAGCACAAAATGTGAAGGAACTGTAAATTGACTCTTTTTCAGCTTCATTTCAGCCTTGCCTGATAGTATAATAAGGTTGCTAAACCAATCGCGGCGGGAGGAACTTATGAAAATTTTGGTGATTGAGGACGAAAAACCGCTGGCCGACTCTATCAGAGCGCTGCTGGAAAAGCGAGGCTTTGACGTAGAGTGCATATATGACGGCGTGAATGGCGCGGAGTACGCCCAGCTGGGCATTTACGACCTGCTGATTTTGGACGTGATGATGCCGGGGATGGACGGCTTTCAGCTCGCCAGAAGCGTGCGCGCCCGGCGGTGCGCCACCCCCATTCTCATGCTCACCGCCCGCTCGGGACTGGAGGACCGCATTCAAGGGCTGAACGCCGGGGCGGACTACTACCTCACCAAGCCCTTTGACACCAGGGAGCTGTTGGCCTGCATCAACGCCCTACTTCGCCGCCAGGGCGGGCAGGTGGACGAGCTGACTCTGGGAAATACGGCGCTGGAGCTGGGCTCCTGCACCCTGGTGTGCGGGGCGCAGAGCGTGCGGCTGTCCGCCAAAGAGTTCGATGTGATGCGCTTTCTCCTCCAGGCCAGGGACAGCATTTCTCCCAAGGAGACCATACTGGCCAAGGTGTGGGGATACGATTCCAACGCCGTGGAAAACCATGTGGAGGTCTATGTAGGCTTTCTGCGCAAAAAGCTCCATGGCATCGGCTCCAATATCCGCATTGAGGCGGTGCGCCGGCTGGGCTACCGGCTGGAAACGGACGGCGGCTAAGCCAACAACCATACAGATTGACAGCAAAAGGACGGTATGCCTCAGCATACCGTCCTTTTTTCATCACGTTGACTGCGCCGCCTCGTTCAGCGCACACTCCATCTGGCAGTCAAAGGGCTCCGCCTCGGTATGCTCCCGGCTGTACTCCTGTGCCTCAACGCAGCCCATCCGCCGGTAAAATGCCTGGCTCTCTACCGCTGAATGGGCGGAGATATACAGCTTTTCCGCCCCGTGCTCTCTGGCCCACTCCTTTGCCTGCCGAAACAGGGCGGAGCCGATTCCACTCCCCCGAGCCTCCTCCGACACATGAATGCTGGTCAGGTCCAGATACCGGTTCTCTCCGCCGAACAGGGTCCCCTCCACAGAGGCAAAGCCCTTTAGCGCACCATCCACAAAGGCGGCGAACACCACGCCTCCCGTGACGATCGTGTTTTTCAGGCAGGACACCAGCGTCTCATAGTCCGCCTCCGACCAGTCATCCACAAATGGGTCGTCCCGAATCACCCACGCCCCATTCTCTCTGCGCCAGCATTTCGTGACCACCTGCCGCCGGCGAAAGCCCCGGAACAGCGCCCGGCAGATTTTGCCCTCCCCCAATCTTCGGTACTGGATCATATTCCTCACACCTTCCTCCGTATTGGGGTAATGATACCACATCGCGCGCCCGCTTTCAACCGCCGCCCGCCCCATAACGGGACCATCCGCAAAAGCGTTTGCCACGCCGGAATTTTTCTGGTACAATGCTGGTATAATCCGTGAAACAGGCCAACTCAGCGGACTCTTTCGCACAGCCGGTATTGATAGGGCTCCAGCACCCCTGCCGAGCAGGATGCCGCCTCCCCGTCTATCAGATCGGTAAACTCCCCTTCCATGGCGTCCAAGGCATAGGACTTGGGGATTCCAGCGAAATTGAACAGGCACACCAGCTCCGCCTCTCCCGTCCGCCGCACCAGGGCCAGCACCCGGCGGCTGTGGGCATCCCACGTGGTAACACTGCTCTCCGGCCCAAAGCAGGGGTGCGCGGCCCGCAGCTGTTCCAGCCGCCGCAGCCCGTCCCAGATGCGCCGCTGCACCGTCCCCGCCTGGGTGCGCAGGGCCGCCTTCTCCCAGTCGAACCGGGTGCGGTGGAGGTTCCGGCTGTCCTCCCGCAAATCCGGGTCCTCATGATAGCCGTAGCCGTTGAGCTGGCCGATCTCATCCCCGCTGGACAGCATGGGAAAGCCCCCCATACACATGATAACGGCGTGCATCATCAGGTCCCGCTGTACGCCCAGCGCCACTTGGCTCTCGTCTCCCTCGTACAGTCCCTTCTCAATTCCACACAAGCTGGCAGTGGTGCCGCAGGTGCGGGCGTCCTGGGTGGCGGGGTTGTAGTTATACCGCTCCCCCCTGGCAAAGCTGCCTGGGAGGCTGCCTTCAAAAAATTCGTACAGATATTTCTTGTGGGCCAGCGGGTCGATGCCGATGGTTTTGCCATACTCCTCGTTCAGCCCCCAGCCGATGTCGTCGTGGCAGCGCAGGTAGTTGACGAAGCAGCAGTGCGCGGGCAGGGAGTGCAGGTCGTCCAGCTGGCGCTTGAGCTGCCGCACGTCGCCGGAGGCCAGGGCGCTCCACTGGGTGGCCATGGTGGAGGCGTTGTAGAGCAGGTGGCACTCCGGCTTGTCCGCCGTGCCGAAATAGGGGGCCAGCTCCCTGGGGGCCATCACCACCTCCCCCTTTAAAATCACGCCGGGGCACACGCACTCAGTGATCAGCCGAATCATCCGCATGATGGTGTGCACCTGGGGCAGATTCCGGCAGGTGGTGCCCAGCTCCTTCCACAAGTAGGGCACCGCGTCGATGCGCAGCACCTCCACCCCCAGGTTGGTCAGGCGGAGCATACTGCCCACCATGTCGTTGAACACCGCGGGATTGCGGTAGTTCAGGTCCCACTGGTAGGGGTGGAAGGAGGAGCACACATACTTGCCCATCTCCTCCACGTAAATGAAACTGCCCGGCGCGGTCTCAGGGAATACGTCGGGGATGGTCTTTTCCATCTCCCTGGGGATGTCCGGGCTGTCGAAGCAAATGTAACGGTCGATGTACTCCCGCTCGCCCGCCTTGGCCCGCATCGCCCATTTGTGGGTGTCGGCGGTGTGGTTGATGACAAAATCCAGGCACAGGCTCATCCCCCGCCGGCGCATGGCTGCGGCCAGGGCGCTCAGGTCCTCATTCGTCCCCAGCGCGGGGTCCACTTGGTCAAAGTCCTCCACGGCGTAGCCGCCATCGTTGTCCGGGTGGGGCATTTTCAGCAGGGGCATCAGGTGCACATAGGTAATCCCCTGCTCCTTGAGGTAACCCAGCCGCTCCTCCACCCCCTTGAGGTCTCCGGCGAACAGCCCCGGATACATAGTCACCCCCAGCATTTTGCCCGCCCGGAACCAGTCCGGCTGCGCCTCCCGCTTTTTATCCAGACGCCGCAGCGCCTGGCTGCGCGCCCGCCAAACCTGGGACATCATGACCTTCAGTTCGTCCAGGCGGGCCCGGTCGCCATACAGCTCCATATACAGCCAGTCCAGCTCGTCCTGCCGGGCGGCCAGACGGCGCTCCAATTCGTTCATGCCTTTTCCTCCTCCATCTCTCCGGCCAGCAGCCGACGCACCTGCTCCGCCTCCGGCATACTGCGCAAGGCCCCCTTTCGAGTGGTGACTAAGTAAGCCGCCCCATTGGCAAACTGAAGCATAGCGGTCAAATCCTCCCCGCTCAGTCCGTCCAGCCCGTGCTCCAGCACAAAATCCAGCACGCAGGCGCAGAACGTATCTCCCGCGCCGGTGGTCTCAATGACGCCGCCCAGCTTACAGGCGGGCACGAACACCCGCTCATCCCCGCAATAGGAATAGCTTCCCTCCGCCCCGGCGGTGACGTTGAGCAGCTTGATGTTGGGGTATTTCCCCCGCAGAATGGCCGCGCCCTTGTCGAAGTCCGTCTGGCCGGTCATGAACTCCAACTCGTTGTCGGCGATCTTCAAAATGTCGCAGCGGGCCAGGCCGTACTCAATTTGCGCCCTGGCCTCGTCCAAGCTGTCCCACAGGGACGGGCGCAGATTGGGATCGAAGGAGATCAGCGCGCCGCCCGCCTTGGCGGCATCGATGGCACGGCGGGTGGCGCGGCGCACCCCAGGGTGAGTCATAGACAGGGTGCCGAAGTGGAAAATGCGGCTGCCGGCGATCACATCCAGAGGCAGCTCATCCTCCGTAAGCATCATATCCGCACCGGGATTTCGGTAGAAAGAGAAATCCCGGTCGCCGTTCTCAAAGGTTTTTACAAAGGCCAGGGTGGTACGGGTGTCTTTGTCGAACACCAGGTGGTCCATGCAGATGCCCGCTTCCGCCGCCACGTCGTGAAGAAGATGGCCGAACAGGTCCTCCCCCACCTTGCCCACAAAAGCGCAGGAGCGGCCCAGCTTTTTCAGCATGGCCAGCACATTGCAGGGCGCGCCGCCGGGATTGGCCTCAAACAGCGTGTTTCCCTGGCCGCTGGCTCCGTTCTCCGTAAAGTCAATCAAAAGCTCGCCCAGCGCGATAACGTCATACATAGCCGTTTCCTCCTCGAATGCGTGTTGTGTGCGATAGAAAGGATGTGCCCAAACATGAGTGAGTTCTCCTTTTCTGTGTTCCCCAATGAAAACTTTCTGGACCTGCGGCTGTTTCAATACGGCTGGGAGCAGTGCGCCCCCCTGCACTCCTTCGGCCCCTTTGTGCGCAACCACTTCCTGTTCCACTATGTCATCTCCGGCAAGGGATATCTGGACGCCAACGGTTCGGACGGCGTGACTCGCCGCTATACTCTGGAGCCCGACCAAGGCTTCCTCATCTGCCCCGGCCAGGTCAACACCTACTGTGCGGACGAGCGCGACCCTTGGAAGTACGCCTGGCTGGAATTCGGCGGCCTGCGGGCGGAGGAGTTCCTCACCGCCGCGGGCCTGGGCCCCGCCCAGCCCATCTACCGCCCCAAAAGTCCCGCCGCGGGGTGGCCGGCGCGGGACGCCATGCTCTATATCGCCGACCACTCCAGCGCCTCTACCCTGTGCCTCATCGGTCATCTATGCCTGTTTCTGGACGGACTCATTCAGTCCTCCTCCACCCGGCGGGAGCTGCGGGGCAGCCGCCTTCAGGACTTCTACATTCAGGAGGCCGTCACCTTCATGGAGCACAACTACCAGCGGGAGCTCACCGTAGAGGAGGTCGCCGACGTGTGCAAGCTCAACCGCAGCTATTTCAGCAAGCTCTTTCGGGACACCATGGGCTGCCCGCCCCAGGAATTTCTCATCCGCCTGCGCCTGTCCAAAGCGGCGGAGCTGATGCAGACCACCAAGTCTTCCATCGGGGATATCTCCGCCGCCTGCGGCTATCCCAACCAGCTCCACTTCTCCCGGGCATTTAAAAAGCGCTATGGCGTTTCACCCAGGGAGTGGCGCGTCCAGAACAAGGGGCGCACAGACGCGGCGGGGCAGCCGGCCTCACCCGCGCTCCGCTTCTAAGTGCAGCTGGAACGCCTGATAGTCCCCCGGCAGGCTGGGCAGCGGATACCCCGCCGCCATCAGCGCGTCCCCTGGATAGAGCTCCTCTCCCCCGTTTACCCGATAGTCCAGGTCCGGGTCCAGCCCCTTCAGCCGAAGCAGGGCAAAGGGCGCGTTGGCCCGAACCGCTCCTGTCACCACACTCACCAGCGCCTGCCGCCGGTTGGCGGACACCTGCTGCCACGCGGTATAGGGCCCCGCCTCAAAAGGAGATGTCAGGCGGTAGTAGTCTCCGGTCTGAAGCAGCTCACGGCGCTCCCGGAAGGCGCAAATCTGCCGGCGGACGATCTCCTTTTCCTCCTCGGTGCACCGGCCCAGGTCCATCTCATAGCCAAAGGTTCCGCTCATGGCGGCCACTCCGCGGGTCTCCAGCGGTACGCCCCGCCCGGTCTGCTCATTGGGCACGGCGGAAACGTGTGCGCCCACTGCGCAGGCTGGATAGCCAAAGGAGGTCCCATACTGGATGCGCAGGCGGTCCATGGCGTCGGTGTTGTCGCTGCACCAAATCTGGGGGGTGTAATACAGCATCCCCCCGTCGAACCGGCCCCCGCCCCCGGCGCAGCCCTCGATGAGAATGTGGGGATAGTCCCGGCGCAGCCGCTCCAGCAGCTCATACACCCCCAGCACATAGCGGTGGAGCACCTCCCCCTGGCGCTGGGGCGGCAGGGCGGCGGACCACACATCGGTGAGGCTGCGGTTCATGTCCCACTTCACATAGGTGAGCCCCGGACAGGACAGCACCGGGCGCAGCGACTCATAGATGTGGTCCCGGACCTCCTTGCGGGAAAAGTCCAGCACCAGCTGGCTGCGGCCCCGGGTGGGGGCCCGGCCGGGGGCCGCCAGCACCCAGTCCGGGTGGTCGCGGTAGAGCTGGCTGTCCTCACTGACCATCTCCGGCTCAATCCAGATGCCCAGCTCCATCCCCAGCTCTCCGATGCGTTCGGCCAAGGCCTCCAGCCCGCCAGGGAGCTTTTCTTCGTTTACCCACCAATCGCCCAGGCCCCGGCGGTCGCTGTCCCGGCGGCCAAACCAGCCGTCGTCCAGTACAAATAGGTCCACCCCCAGCTCCGCCGACGCCCGGGCCAGCTCCACCAACTTTTCCGTGTCAAAATCGTAATAGGCCGCCTCCCAGCTGTTAATCAGCACCGGATGGCGCATTCCCCCCTGAGGCGGACGGATGAGACGCTCCCGGATGGCCCGGTGAAGCTGTCGGCTCATCGCCGTCAGGCCGTTATGCGCGTACACCATCGCCGCCTCCGGAGCGGTAAACGCCTCCCCCGGCTCCAGCGTCCAGCAGAACTGGCGGGGCTGTATGCCCATCACGAGGCGGCTGTTGTCAAACTGGTCCCGCTCCACCTCCGCCTGGAAGCCGCCGCTGTAGAGCAGCATGGCCCCCCAGCATCCGCCGTTGTCCTCCCCGGCGCCCGGCTCGCACAGCACCACAAAGGGATTGTGCTGGTGGCTGGACATACCCCGGACGCTGCCTGCCCCCTGCACGCCGGGGCGCAGCGGGGCCCGGCTGGGACAGCGCTCCATGGTGTGCCGTCCGTCGAACATAATCAGGTCCAAATCAGCCCTCTGAAAATCCAGGCACAGAGAGGATACCTGAAGCAGACGTACAGAGCAGCTCCCTCCATTCACCACCCGCACCGCACGGGTGATGAGATCATACTCCTCCAGCACACCGTAGAGCAGCTCCACCCGCAGCTGGGACACCGGGTCCTCCAGCTCAATCACCAACGTATCCGCCGCCCCTTCTCCGGCATAAAAGGCGGGCATACCGTCCAAGGCGTACTTTCCGGGGCGCAGCTCACAGCCCGCATAGCGCAGGTCCACGACCTGGCTGCCGTCGGCCAGCTCCGCCCGGATAGAGGGCTGGCGGAAGTCCCCCACGCCGCTGGCGGAGTACTCCTGAGGCACGGTATCCAGAGAAAAGGTTCGCCCGTCTCCCGCTTCCGGGGGCGCAGGGGAAAATCCCCGGTCCGCGTATTGGATCAGGTAGGCCAAATCCCCGCCCCGCAGCCGGGGGCCGTAATAGGTATGCAGCAGCACGCCGTATTGCCCCACCTTCATCTGATAGGTGGTGTTCCGGGTGTGGAGTGTGAACAGCTTCGCCTGTTCGTCGTGTAAAATCATGGAGATCTCCTCCTGCTCATGAAGTCCTGCCTATTTTAGCACAGCCCCGGCGGGTCGTAAAGACCGACGCCGGGGCTGTGACGCATACAAGCGCAGATTTTATTTGCCGCCGGTGGTGGCAATGCCCTCGATGAACTGCTTCTGGAAGATCAGGTAGAGCACCACCATGGGCAGCATGGCCAACAGGGAGCCGGCCATCAGCACCGGGAAGTTGGTGGAGAACTGCCCCCGCAGCGTAGCTAGTCCGGAGGACAGGGTCATCATATTCAAATCGCTGTTTACCACCAGGGGCCACATCAGGTCGCCGAAGGCGAACACGGCGGTGAAGATGGTCAGCGCCGCCACCGACGTGCCCGTGAGGGGGAACATAATCTTTGTGAAGGTCTGCCACTGGTTACAGCCGTCCAGATAGGCCGCCTCGCCGATCTCCTTGGGAATGCCCATATAGGTCTGGCGCAGGAAGAAGACGCCGAAGGCGCTGACAATGCCGGGGAACACCAGAGCGAACACCGTGTTGGCCAGCCCCATCTTGGCCACCATCTGATACTGGGGAATGATGAAAATCTGGCTGGGCAGGGACATCTGCACCAGTACGATGCCGAACAGCAGCTTCTTCCCCTTGAACTCCAGCTGGGCGAAGGCGTAGCCCGCCATGGAGCTGAAGGCCACCGCGCAAATCACCCGGAAGAAAATCATCAGGGCTGTGTTGATATAGAGGTTGAGGAAGGGCAGGCTTTTCACCGCGTCCACAAAGTTGTCCCCCATGATCTGATTGGGCAGAATGGTGGGCGGGATGGCCATGCTCTCGTCCACTGTCTTAGAGCTGGTGAGGAGCATCCACACAAAGGGGAAAATCATGATAACAGCACCCGCGATCAACGCCGCATAGGTCAGGACCGTGAGCTTGGTTTTGGAGGACCCCATGGTATGTTTTTTCACAGTTTACCCCTCCTTAAACATCGTAGTTGACCCACTTCTTCTGGCCCACGAACTGGATGATGGTCACCATACCGATGAGCAGCACCGTCCAGATGACGATGGCGGAGCCATAGCCCCGGTCGCCGGCCACGAAAGAGGAACGGTAGAACAGATACATCAGGCTCTGCACATTGGTGACGGCGGGGTTGGTCTCCTCCACCATCATGTAAATCAAATCGTATACCTTGACCGAGGCCATCAGGCGCATAATCATCACCACAAACAGGGTGGGCGACACCATGGGCAGGGTGATGGTGAAGAACTGGCGCACCTTGCCCGCGCCGTCGATGCTGTTGGCCTCGTACAAGCTCTTGGGGATATTTTGCAGGCCGGCCAGGAGCAGAATGGCGTCATAGCCGATATTGCTCCAGATGGCCACGATGGCGCAGGACACCATCACCACGTTGGGATCGGTAATCCAGCCGATCTTCGTGCCCAGCACCTGGTTGAGAATGCCGTACTCGCCGTTGAAAATCCAGCGCCACACCATGGTCACTGCGGCGGGGGCGCACACCATGGGCAGAAAGAAGATGGTGCGGAAGCCGCCCTTAAATTTGATTTTGGCGTTGAGCATGACGGCCACCAGCAGGGACAGGAACAGCCCTACGGGAACGGTGAGAATACAGAACAGAATGGTGTTCCATGTGGCCCGCCAGAACTCGGGGTTCTGGAACATCTTGATGTAGTTTTCAAGACCCACAAACTGATAGTGGCCAAATCCCAGATGCTCGCAGAAGCTGGTATAGACCGTCTGAACGAAGGGCCACAGGTTGAGCACAATCAACCCGATGATGGTGGGCGCCACCATGATATAGGCCCAGAGCTGCTCTTGGCGGGAGGTCCGGGACAGCTTATTGTTCTTCTTCATAAATACCCTCCTCTCAGTCAGCCGCCAGTTTCTTGGCGGTTTCGGTGTCGATGATGCGCTGCATATTGTCCAGCGCGTCGCTCAGGCTCTGCTGGCCCGCATACACCTTGTTCAGCTCGTCCAGCACAGGACTTTTCCACTTTGGCTTGGCGGAGTTGTTCACGTTCTGCACCCCGTACTCAAACTGGTCCATCACCATCTCCACGTTGATATCATAGCCCGCTTTGTCAAAAGCATCGAAGTAGGGCTGCTCGGTTCCGTTGTAGGCGGAGATGGCCGCGCCGTAGGAGCTGGCCAGCAGTTGGGCCTCCTCGGTGCCAAAGAATTTGATTACGTCTAAGGCGATGTCCTTTGTCTTGCCGTGGGCGGCGGTGGCGTAGCACAGACCGTTGGAAATGGTGGCCCGGCCGTCGCCGCTGAGGGGATCGGGGCACTTGGGCATGGGGGCGATGTCCCACTTGCCGTCCATATTGGGGAAGTTGACGCACTTGTTCATCAGCTCCCAGTTCCCCTCCACGTACATGGAACCGATGCCGGAAAAGAACGCGGTGCCGGGAGCGGTCTCGGCGAAATAGGTCTGCTTGGGGCACCAATCGTAGTCCTGAAGGCCCACGTAGAACTCCATGCCCTTCCTGGTGCCGGGCTGGTCAAACCCAGCCCTGGTGAAGTCCTCGTTCAAAATATAGCCGCCCGCCTGATAGACAAAGCTCCAGTAACCCATCTGATCATCGTTATACGCCAGGAAACCGTAGTTTCCGGTCTTATCGTAGATGGCCTGGGAGGCGCTCACCAAATCGTCCCAGGTCCAGTTCTCGTCGGGGTACGCCACCCCGGCGGCATCAAACATCTCCTTATTGTAAATCAGGAAGATATTGTCCTTATCCTTCGGCACGCCGTACATACGCCCATCGCTGCCCTGGGCGTTGCCGATGGAGATGTCGGAAAAATGATTCTCGTAATAATTGGCCTCCACATCATCGTAGAGTTCGGTCACGTCCGCCAACATACCAAAGTCGGAATAGTACAAAATCTGATTGGTATGCATCCAGAAGATGTCCGGCATGGTGTTGGACTCGGCGGCCGCCTCCAGCTTGGTCCAATACTCGTTCCAGTTCGTTACCTGCACCTCAATGACCACATCGGGGTGTTTCTCCGTGTAGGCATCGCAGATGGCCTGCATACTCTCGCGCTGGGCAATGTCCCAGATCTGGAATTTGAGATGGGTCTTGCCGTCCACCGCGCCACAGCCGCACAGGGACACCAACAGCGCCACAGCCAGCGCAAGCGCCGCAATTCGGGGGATTTTTTTCATAAACACCACTCCTCTGCTTCTCTGCTCCGATTCTTTTCTGCGCCGCCTCTCCGGCTGCGTTTTCACGGAAATCATACCCCTTCTCCCGTGTCGCTGTAAATGGACTGCATTTTTACGAATATACCAAAATGTTGTGTGTAACGCTTTTTGTGCAGTTCACCACACATACTGGCATATTGTTGTAATTTTCGTCCTAATAGACAGAATTTAATTTATATTTTTAGCTGTTTTGACGACTGATTTTCTTGTTTTCCCCTGTCTCGCCAAACGGCAACAGCAAGGTCCATATTTCACCTGGCAAAATGCGTGTTTTATGGAAGAAAAAGGACGGCCCACTGCCTGCGCTGGACCGCACGCCGCCACAGCATTTTTCACGGAGCATATTTCAGGAATGCCCTTTCATTTCCAGTTTCCATCTGATATGATAAAGGGCACGAATGAAGTTCCTGAATCGGCAGATCTCCTCCGTGGTGCAGAGCAATGTGGCCGCCGCAGAGACCAGCGCCGTCAGCGAGGAGCTGTCCGGCCAGGCCGCCATGCTGAATGATTTGGTCTCCAAATTCCGGCTGAAGAAATAGACAAAACGAGGGCGGCCAGCTCCCAAACAGGGAACTGACCGCCCTCTCTTGTCCGCCCGCCAGGGCATTGACAGCGCCGCCCAAACCAGGTAAAATATTGAAAACCTTTGACGGAGGACGGGCAGATACCCATGGAGAAAGATTTAACCCGGGGGCCGGTGATGGCCTCTATGCTTCGCTTTGCCGTCCCCATGATTCTGGGCGACCTGCTCCAGCAATGCTACAACGTGGCGGACACCCTGATCGTGGGCAATTATCTGGGGAAAAACGCCCTGGCCGCCGTGGGCTCCTCCTTCACGCTGATGACCTTTCTCACCTCCATTCTGCTGGGGCTTTGTATGGGCAGCGGGGCGGTGTTCTCCATCCGCTTTGGCCAGCGGGACACAGAGGGATTGCGGGAGGGCGCGCTGGCCTCCTTCGTACTCATTGCCGCGCTCACTGCGGCGCTGAACGTCCTGTCCTTTGCCTGTCTGGACTGGCTGCGGCTGTTCCTGCGGGTGCCGGACGAGGTGTGGCCCATGATGCGGGACTACCTCTCGGTGATTTTCTTAGGCATCACCGCCACATTTTTCTATAACTTTTTCGCCTGCTTCCTTCGGGCAGTGGGCAATTCTCTGGCCCCGCTGATTTTTTTGGCGGTCTCCGCCGCGCTCAACATCGCCCTGGACCTGTGGTTCGTCCTGGGCTTGGAGCGGGGCGTGGCCGGCGCCGCCGAGGCCACTGTCATCGCTCAATATCTCTCCGGCCTGGCCATCGCGGCCTACGCCCTGGCCCGGTGTCCCCAGCTGCGTCTGTCCAAAGGGCTTCGCCTCCGCTGGGCCCGTGTGCGGGAGATCACCGGGTTTTCCATCCTCACCTGCGTGCAGCAGTCCGTGATGAACCTGGGCATCCTCATGGTTCAAGGCTTGGTGAACAGCTTCGGTCCCACGGTAATGGCCGCCTTCGCCGCTGCGGTGAAGATTGACGCCTTCGCCTATATGCCTGTTCAGGATTTTGGCAACGCCTTTTCCACCTTTATCGCCCAAAACTACGGCGCGAAGCAGGAGCAGCGCATCCGCGCCGGACTGAAGGGCGCGGTGCTGACCGCCTTCATCTTCTGCGCGGTGGTATCCGCTTTGGTGTGTGCGTTTGCCCAGCCCCTCATGGGGCTGTTCGTGGAGGCCGCAGAGGCGGAGACCATCCTGGAAGGCGTGCGCTACCTGCGCATTGAAGGCGCGTTTTACTGTGGCATCGGCTGCCTGTTTCTGCTGTACGGCCTGTACCGCGCTCTGGGCCGGCCGGGGATGTCGGTGGTGCTCACCGTGGTCTCTCTGGGCACCCGCGTGGCGCTGGCCCACATCCTGTCCGCCATTCCCGCCATCGGCGTGGCCGGGATTTGGTGGTCGGTGCCTATCGGCTGGGTGCTGGCGGACGCGGTGGGGCTGAGCTTTTATCTGCTCAATCAGAGAAAGCTGTTCGCCTGGGACAGTCCCCCATCGAACGGTTAAAAAACGGCCCCCGCAGAGCTTCCCTCTGCGGGGGCCGTCTTGCGCACGCTCAAGCGCCCTCCAATACCCCGTCATCCTTTGTATAGCCCTCCAGGGAGTTCTCCTTCACCTGGATGCAGATGAAGCGGATGTCAGCATCCTCTGCCGCGGAGAACTGGCGCTTTGCCGCCGGAGAAACGCGAATCCAATCGCCAGCCGCCAGTTCCACGGTTTCCCCGTCAATGACGGCCTTGCCCTTTCCCTCCAGAATCCCGTAAATTTCCTCGTTCTGCTTGTGGGAGTGCACAAACGGCACGCCCACCCCCGCCGGGAGATGATTGACGCTGATTTCCGCCCCGGTGAGGGAAAGGCTGTCGTGCAGCTCAGCCCTGGCCTCAGAACCCACCGTTACCTTTTTGTAGTTTGCCATCAGAATAACCTCCTGTCTTGTTGTAACCATCGTTGGCACATTACAGATCATACCACCTTTTCGTTGTAATGTCAATGGTTACATCACGACTTTTTTCATATCGTTCCAAACATCCTGCATTGTGATTGAGCTCATCTCGTTCTCCATGGCCCTTTGAATCCGCTCCAGCCTTGCGTCCAAAACGGCGTGAATATTTCTTCCCACAGGGCAGTGCTCATTCGGGTCTTCATGAAAATGAAACAGCGCTCCCGAATCCACGCACTCTACGGCACGATAGAGGTCAAGCAGGGTAATCTCCTCCAGCGGCCTTGCCGTATCCGCCCCTCCGCTCCCCCGCCGGACACAGACAAGCCCGGCCTTTTTCAGCTGCTGCAACAGCCTTCTGATCACAACCGGGTTGGCGTTTACACTCGATGCGAGAAGCTCGCTCGTCACTTTATGGTCATTCTTAAACGTCTCAATACATATGAGCACATGAACCGCAACCGTGAATCTGCTTGAAATCTGCATCACGCGCCTCCTCACCCAGAAAAGCAATCTCGCCATATTCTCAATATGAACAAAACCTATTATAATGCACTGCCCGCCAGCGCTAAGCAAAGCGCCGCAGCTAAAAGCAGACCTACTTTTTTCATGCGCAAATTTCATTCCTTTCCTGAGAATTGTTCTATTGTACTACAGTTGTCACCCAAAGTCAAACCGTCAGAAAACGCGAAAGGGGGACGCTTCCTCAAAAAGCGTCCCCCTTCTTTGTTCAAACGTACCCGTCAGCTCAAATTTATTACGAGAAAAATTTCTCCACCGCCGCCACGAACTGCGCGGGGGACTCTAAATGACACCCGTGCCCACCCGGCAAAACCTGTTCCTCATACCGTCCGCCATTGGTGGCGTACCGCTCCAGCACCTCGCGGGTCTGGGCCACCATCGGCTGGGGTGGGATAACCTCCGCCCCCGGCCAGCCGGGAACGATCCCCGCCTGCCCCAGATAGCCGAAATCGCACAGGGAGGTGTCGCTCACCATGATGTCACTGTCCCCCCGCACCCACAGCACCGGCGGCTTGGCCGGTGTGTCCGCCAGAGCGGAGAGGTTGCCGTGATTGGGGGCCATGGTGTTGCAAACGCCCTTGTCTCCCGCCGCCACAAAGGGCCACTGGGAAACCTGCCGGGTGTCGCCGGGGTACATCCCCTCCCCCACCTTGGTTTTGAGCATCTCCGTGATGAAGCGCTCCTCCCACTCACCCTCCATGCGGAACGGAGGCTTAAAGTATACGCTGTTGAGGGTGGTGCGCAAAAACTCCCGTTCGCCGGACAGCAGGGACTGCACCAGCTGAGCATTGGCGCAGCCACCGCCGGAGGCCAGCCCCGGCGGGTCCAGCATTACGCCGTCCGCCCCCTTCGTCCCCCCAAAGCCACAGGGAGAACCGGGGTTGATGAGAATCAGGCCCGTAAGCTGCCCGCCGTGCTCCATGGCATACTGCATGGCTACGCAGCCCCCCATGGACCAGCCAGCCACGGCAAATCGCTCCCAGCCCAGCGCGGCGGTAAACTCCGCCAGATCATCCGTCCAGTCCCCAAACCCCCGGGTGGCGTCCACTGGAAGGGCCTCAGAATCGCCGAAGCACCGCAGGTCCGGGGCGACCACGTCAAACCTCTCCGCCAGGGCGGGGAACAGCGGCAGATAGAACACGGAGGAGGACACATTGCCGTGGACGAGCAGTAGCTTCCGACTGTTCCCCTCCCCGGCCCGGTAATAGGCGGTGGTCAACCGCCCAGTGGTGAGAAATTGCTGTTTGTACATGACGCTTGCTCCTTTCAGCAGGGCAGTCAGTCCTCCGGCGCTTCCTCCCCGGCGGCGGGGTCCTCCTCCCCTTCGTCGTCCAGGTCATCATCGTCAAATTCCACCTGGATTCGAATCGCGGGCGGAGCAGGCGGGGGCGCTACCGCATCGGTCCTGGCAAAAATGCCCCCTTCGATAATGTGCATGAAGCTCTCCACCACCCGTTCCACATCAGTGGGGTAATCCTGAAACAAGCCCCAGTTCAGACCCAGAAAGTTGGACGCGCCCATGAGGGTGTAAGCCAGCACCTCGCTGTCAATCTCCTGCCGAAGCTCCCCCGACGCCTTCGCCGCGTCTATTCCCCGCATATAAGAGCGGCAGAAGCTCACATAGTAATCCGTGAACAGCTGCTTATCAATATACAGGGATTCCCAAATGATGTGGTACATATAGCGGTTTTCCCGCACGAAATGCAGCCATTCCCGCAGACCCACCTCCTCCGCCTTCCGGCGGGTGGCGCACCCCTGAATCGCTTGATTCAGATGCTTGCGGATCATGTGGCTGCATTGCAGCAGCAAAAACCGGTAGAGATTGTACTTCCCGTCAAAGTAGACGTAAAAGGTGCCCGAGGCCACCCCTGCCCGCCGGGTGATGTCGTTGATGGAGGCGTTGTGATACCCTTTTTCATAGAATTCCTGGGCGGCGGCGCTGACAATGCGGTTGAGCGTCTCACGCCCCTTTTTAGTTTTAGGCCGGTTGATCAAGGCTCTGTGATCCAAGTTGAAGTCTCCCCTCTTTATTTGAGCCGGTTCATTGGAACCCAGTATAGCCTTTTCCAGTCGCAAAATCAATCAATTTATTCAGGATATGTGATATTCCGTCTTAGATGCGTTGCAAAAGCCCAGAGTGAGCGCGGCGAACAGCACCGGCTGCTCATACATGGAGGCGTGGCCGCAGCCAGGCAGGACGGCATAGTGGCTGTTCGGAATCTGACAGTGGAGCAGCTGCTGCTCCTCCACAGGAGTGAGGTAATCCTGCTGGCAGGACACGATAAGGGTGGGCGCCTGAATCTCCCTCAGCCGGTCCGTCACATCATAGTTTCGGGCACTGTTGGTGAGGCGGATCATGGGCTGGATAAAATTAGGGTCGCCGAACACAGGGCGCAGGGTCTCCCTCCGCTGGGCCATCCAGTCCTGCTTCTCCCGGTAAAACCGAGGCGAGTAGATCACCGGGATGGTGGTGAGATAATAGGCGTCCGCATCGCCGGCGGCCAGATTCCACGCATCCCCGATGTCCCCCAGCCAGGGGCCGGTGCGGGCGGTGGTGTTGAACAGCAGCAGCCGTTCCACCCGCTCTTGGTACTCGATGGCAAAGCGTAGCGCCACCTCCCCGCCGTAGGAGATGCCCAGCACACAGACCCGACCGATGTTCAAGTGGTCCAGCAGGGCCAGCGCCACCTCCGCCTGAAGGGCCTGGTCGAAGGGACCGTCCATCCGGGCGGACCGGCCCTGATCCAGAAAGTCCAGAAGAATCAGCCGGTTATTTTGGGAAAAGGGCTCCACAAACTCCGCCCAGCTCCTACAGGACATCATGATGCCGTTGAGCACCAGCAGAGGCTTGCCCTGGCCGTGCTCCTCGTAATAAATCTGCTTGCCTTGAAATTCAAAATATGCCATCGCTGAGCCCCCCTTATCGGCGCCTGCCCAGGATGCCCACCTGGACAGCCTGCTCCCACAGCTCCTCCCGGAACTTGGGGTGGGCAATCTCGATGAGCCGAGCTACCCGGTCCCGCAGGCTGGTGCCCCGCAGCTCAGCCACTCCGTACTCCGTGACCACCCGGTCCACATCGTTGCGGGACAGGCTCACCGCCGCGCCCATGGTGAGCTGAGGCACAATCTTGGACACCTCGCGCTTTTCCCCCGTGGCGGGGTCCTTTACCATGGCGGTGGAGTAGAGGGCGATGATGGACTTGCCATTTCTGGACATCTGGGCGCCGATGGCGGTGTCCGCCTGGCCTCCGGTGCCGGAATACTGCCGGGAACCGATGGACTCGCTGGCGCACTGGCCGGTGAGGTCCACCTCCAAAGAGGTGTTGATGGAGATCTGGTTGTCGTTCTGGGCGATGGTGTAGGGGTCGTTCACCCAGGCCCCGTCCATCACCGCCACAGCGGGGTTGTAATCCACAAACTCATACAGCTCCGGGATGCCCATGGCGAAGGTGGTGACGATTTTGCCCCGGTTGATCTGCTTATACTTGCCGTTGATGACGCCCATTTTCGCCAGACGCATCATGCCGCTGGTGAGCATCTCGGTGTGCGCCCCCAGGTCATTCTTGTTCTCCAGGGCGGCGGCCACCGCGTTGGGGATGCCGCCGATGCCCAACTGGATGCACGACCCATCGGGCACCATCTCGGCAATGAGCTTCCCGATGGCGGCGTCCTTCTCTGTGAAGGGCAGATCAGGCGTGACGGGGGGCAGGTAGTCCGCCCGGATAAGGTAGTCCACGTCGGACACATGGACCTGCACGTCTCCCAGGGTGTAGGGCATATTGGGATTGACCTCCAGCATCACCAGGTCGGCGGCCTCCAGCATCCGCTTCTCGTAGGTGTTGGACAGGGACAGGGAAATATACCCGTGCTTATCCGGCATGGACGCCGCGCCCACGTAGATGTTGGGCTTGACAAATTGAAGGCGCTTGGTTGCGGCCAAGTGGAGATGGTTGGGAATATAGGCCATATTGCCGTTGCCGTGGGCCTTGCGCATCTGAGGCGCAAAAAACCACCCATCCACCTCAAAGGAATCGGCGTACTCCGGCTTGTAAATTTCAGAGGGGTGGGTGGGCAGGCAGTTGGTCACCTTCACGCCCTTTACCCGGTCGGCAATGGTGTGCAGCTGGCCCATAAACAGCCCGGCCTCCGACGCGCCCAGGCCGGTGACGACCACATCGCCGGATTTGACAAAGGACAGCGCCTTCTCCACGCTGATGTACTTCTCCTCATAGCTCATAAAAAACAGCTCCTTTTATTTTGCATAGGGGCGCGGTCCCCCGACCACATAGGACGCGCAGCAGGGGAGGAGCCCTCCTCCCCCGCCGCGCCGGTTTCACCTGCTATAATAGTTCGGTCACTTCACCTGGGCCATCACATCGTCCAGGGACATGATGGGGGAGACGGTGGTCAGGGCATAATTGCCGTCAGCGTCCGGCTCCAGAGTGACGGTGTTCAGCGCCAGGTCCACCACGCCCAGGCGGTCGCCGCCGGCGTAGTCCACGCTGCCGCCCATGGGGATATTCACGGGGGCGTTCTCCATGGCCTTCACATAGTTCTCCCAGGTCAGCTCCAGACCCATGGCGTCCAGCTGGTCCAGGCCGTGGATAAAGGTCTTGGCGGCCACATAGCCCGCCATAGCGTAGGAGTTCAGAGCATAGCTTTGGTCGGCGGGGATGCCCTCCTCGGCCTCCCAAGCCATCTGGACGGCGGCAAACTCCATGTAGTCAGCCATGCCCTCCTCCGTGCCGGCATCCAGCCAGGCGGTGGAGTACACCGGGCGCTCGGCGGTGACACTGCCCTCGGCCACCCGCTGGCCCAGCCAGGGAGCGGAGGCGCACACATAAGAAGTGATCACCTTGGCGTTGTAGTTGGCGTCGCGCATAGAGGCCAGCACGGTGGCCACGGGGCCCTGGTTGGCGCAGATGATAACCACATCGCAGCCGGCGTTCTTCAGCACGTTGACAGCGGCGGAATACTCGGTGGCGGAGGGATCCACATCCTGGTAAACGATCTCCACGCTGACCTCCTCGGCCTGACGCTCCACGCCGGCCTTCAAGCCCTCGCCATCATCGGCGGTGGTGGCAATGACGCCGATCTTGGTGCCGCCCAGACCCACGCCGTTCTCAGTGGAGGCCAGAGCGCGGGCCAGCAGAACCCGCCCCTCGGCGTTGTAGATAGGCTGGACAGAGAACACCACCGCATCGTTGCCGGTGGCCCCCTCTTGGTACAAGGGAGAGATGCCGGTGGCGGCGTACACCATGGGGACGCCCTTCTCCTTGATGTAGTCCAGAGTTGCGCCCACGGTGGGGGTGCCGAAGTGGCCCACCAGGGCGAATACCTTGTCGTCCTCCACCAGCTTCTGGGTGTAGGTCATGCCGTTGGCGGCGTCAAAGTCATCGTTGTAGTTGATGAGGCGCACAGACCGGCCACGGAAGCCGCCCGCGTCGTTATAGGCTTTGAGCGCAGCGCTCAGCCCCGCGTTAAAGGGAATGCCCACGGAGGCAAACGCGCCGGCGGTGGTGGCGGTGTTCCCGATGACAATCTCGGTCTCGGTCACGCCCTGGACATAGGCATTGCCCTCATCGGGCTGCTGGTTGGGCGTATCACTATTTTGCTCCACGGGAGCGCTGTTGTCAATAGGGGCGCTGTTATCCGAGGGCTTGTCGGACGCGCAGCCGGCGCACAGGGCAAACAGCAGGGCGGCGCAGGCCAGCAGGGCGATGAGTCTTTTTTTCATTTTCATTCTCCTTTTTGATTGGTTGATGGTAGTTGCAAATATATAAAAGGGTATTTGCAGCTTGGTTATGCCTTCTTTCCGCCCAGATAGGCGTCAATGAGGCGCTGGTCGTGGATCAGCTCTGCGGCGGGGCCGGACATACTGATACTGCCCAGTTCCAGCACGTAGGCGTAATCCGCGATTTTCAGGGTAGCCAGGGCGTTCTGCTCCACAATAAGGATGGTGGAGCCCTCCCGCCGCAGCTCCTGGAGGACGTTGAAGATATCCTTGATGACCAGGGGCGCCAGCCCCAGAGACGGTTCGTCCAACAGCAGCACCTTGGGATTGGCCATCAGCGCCCGGCCAATGGCCAGCATCTGCTGCTCGCCTCCGGACAGAGTGGAGGCCTGTTGCTTTTTGCGCTGCTCCAGCACGGGAAACAGCCCGTAAATCCGGCGCAGGTTTTGCTGAATGCGGCCCTTCTCCCGGTCAGTGTACGCCCCGGCCCGGAGGTTCTCCTCCACGGTGAGGCCGTAGAACACCAGCCGTCCCTCGGGGGACATACTCACCCCCTGCCGCACCACGCGGCACGCCCGTTTGCTGATGGGCTGGCCGCCCAGGCATACGCTGCCTCCGGTGGGCTTGATGATGCCGCTCACCGCCCGCAGCGTGGTGGTTTTACCCGCGCCGTTGGCCCCCAGCAGGGCCACGATTTGCCCCTCCTCCACGTCCAGGTCAATGCCCCGGACAGCTTGGATGGGTCCATAGCTGACCTTCAGGTCTCGAACTTCCAACAGCGCCATGCTCACCCCTCCTCGCTGACGCCTAAGTAGGCGGATTGAACGTCCTTGTCGGCCTGGACCTGCTCGGGTGTGCCCATGGCCAGCAGCTTGCCAAAGGAGATGGCGCACACCGTGTCGCAGATGTCCATCACCAGCCCCATGTCATGCTCCACCAGCAGAATGGTGCAGCCGTACTCCTGCTGAATGCGCCGGATGAGCTTGGACAGCTCCGCCGTCTCGGTGTCGTTCAGGCCGGCGGCCGGCTCATCCAGGATGATGAGCTGAGGATCACACATGAGGGTACGGGCGATCTCAATCTTTTTCAGCACGCCGTAGGGCAGGCCCATGGCATACCAGTCCTTATAGGCGGAGAGACCCATAAAATCCAGCACCTTCATGGCCCGCTCCCGCACCACCTTCTCCTCCTGGCGCAGAATGGGCAGGTGGAGAGCCTGCTGGGCCAGGTTGGCGGTGTACTGCCGGTGGCCCGCGATGAGCAGATTGTCCAGTACGGACAGCTCCCGAATGACCTCCACGTTTTGGAAGGTGCGCACAATGCCCTGGAGGATGACATCATGGACCTTTTCGTGGTTCAGATCCACCACCTGGCCGGATTTGTTCTCAAAGTGAAGCTGCCCGGCGGTGGGCTTATAGAACTGGGTAATGCAGTTGAACACCGTGGTCTTGCCCGCGCCGTTGGGGCCGATGAGGCCAAATATCTCCCCCTTTTTCACCTGGAAGGAGAGGCCGTCCACCGCCTTCACGCCGCCGAAATACATACACAAATCCTTCACGTCCAGCACCACGCCATCGGGGAGGGACAGCCCTGTGGCGGGCAGCGCGGCCTCCGCCTGGGCCAGCTTTGCCCTCACGCTCTGAAGCTTCCCCTCATACTTTTGGGTGCGCTCCAGCTCGCCCAGGCGCTGGTAGAGCTGAACGCGCCGGCGCAGCCGGTCCACCTGGCTGTAGCTTGTGTTGGCCATTACACACCCCCCTTTCCGGACTTAGCCAGCCTCTTTTTCGCGCCGGCCCAGAGCTGGCTGACAATCTGAGCGAAGCCGCCGGGGAAGAACATCACCACCAGGATGATGAGCACGCCGGTGACCATGGTAATAAAGGCCGGGTTCTCCCGAAAAAACGGAATATTGCTCAGGAACATGGATTGCAGCCCGTAGATGATGAACACGCCGAAGGTGGTGCCCCACAGGCTCTTGGCCCCGCCGATAATGACCGCACCCAAAATATTCAGCGACGTGGTCAGGGTGAGCAGGGTTGAGGTGGACGTGGTGATGGTGCGGATAAACAGCATATACAGCAGTCCGCCCACCGCCGCAAAAATCACCGAGATGACAAAGGACATCAGCCGGAACTTCATCAGCGAAATGCCCATGGCCTGAGCCGCCGAGGTGGAGTTCTTCATGGCCAGCATGGCCCGGCCCGTGGGACTGTCAATCAGATTGAACAGCAGCCACATCAGCACCGTGAACACGGCGAGAATCAGAAAATATACTCCGGTGGGGCTGATTTTTGTGCCAAACAGGCGAACATGGTCCACGTCGATTTTAATGGTGGACTTAATCACCATGAGCAGGTTGCGGATGATCTCGGACAGGCCCAGGGTGAGGATGGCCAAATAGATGCCCTCAATGCGCAGTGAGATAAAGCCCACCACCGCCCCAATGACGACAGCCGCCGCAATGGTGAGGACCAGCGCCGCAGCAAAGGGCAGTTCGTACTCCTGGATGATGTAATAGGCCAGGTAGGTACCGATGCCGATGAAGCCGCCGGTGCCCAAAGTGGCCAGCCCCGAATACCCCAGCAGCAGGCAGAAACCGATGGCCACGATGGAATAGATCAGCGTATTGCCCACCGCCTGCACAAAGGAGGAGGAGATCATCCCCTGAAGGTTGAGGAACTGGATGGCGCTGAGTACGATGACGAATACCAACAACTGACCAAGAGGGCTGCGCAGCACATCCAATACGGGGTTCTTTTTCTTCATACCGCCGCCCTCCTTACACTTTTTTCGCCACCGGCTTGCCCAGCAAACCCTGGGGCCGGATGAGAATCACAATGAGCATCAGCACGTAGACGATGACCATGTTCCACCGGGAGATGCCGGAAAACGCGGGGAAGTTGGCCAGAAAGCCGATACAACTGGCCGCCACCGGAATGCACACCGCCCCCAGCACCGGGCCGTAAAAGGTGGAGAAACCGCCCAAAATCCCCGCCAGGAAGGCATTGACCTGCACCGTCGTCATGAACGTGGCGTTGATGGCGGTGCCGCTGCCGGCGTACATCACCGCCGCCAGCACGCCCAGCGCCCCTGCGATGGCCCAAGACACGGCGGTAATAAAGTGGGAGTTGATTCCCATCAGCTCCGCGGTGAATTCGTTGGACGCGGTGGCCCGCACGCCCAGCCCCCAGCGGCTGAACTTCAGCAGCAGGAAAATGGTCCCCAGCACCACCACGGTGATGATCAGGCAGATGAGGGCGTGCTTGGTGATAACCACCTCCCCGCCAAAGGCAGGAATGATGAAGTTGGGGGACACCCCCGCCTTCTGCGTGTTGTAAAACGCCTCGAAGGGAATGGACTCCGGGGTGCCGAACACCAGCGGAATACCGCCCAGAACGATGGACACGATACCCATGGTGATGATCTGCTTGCCCACGGCGTTTACGTTTTTGCCGTTGCGGAAAATCGCAATGTCGATGAACAGCCCCACCAAAACGCCCACCGCCATACCGATCAATACGCCCAGGTACACCGGAATGCCGTATTTGTTGAGCATATCCGCCGTCACGTAGCAGCCCAGCGCGGCGATGGACCCCTGGGCGAAGTTGGTGGTGGTGGAAGTTTTGAAAATCAGAGTGACCGCGAAGGCCGCCAGGGCTGTGACGCATACGCTGAGCAGCGTACCGCAAAGGGTGGAGAGAAACGCGGCGAACATGGATTCACCCCCATTTGATGACGTTGGCCGCCCAGGTATAGCCGATGCCGGCGGCAATCATGGCCACCACCGTACCGTCCTCCACCCTGCCCTCGTCCAGCGCCAGCTTTAGCTCCAGAATCTGGTCGATCTGGCCCACGTGGCCATAGTTTTCCAGGTAGATGCTCTGCTCCTCGCTCAATCCCAGTTCGGTCAGCAGGCCCTTATGGCCGGAGCGCTTCATGTGCAGCACATCCAGAAATCCGATGTCCGACCGGGTCATGCCCGATTTGCGCAGTGCCTCGTCAATGCAGTGCAGCCAGTTGGGCATGGACACGGTGTTGAGCAGCCCCTTCATCTTCGGCGCGTCCATCAGGCGCAGGCGGTTGAGTTCCCCCATATTCTCCACAGTAAGGGGGTTGCAGATGCCACCGACCTCGCCGCCACAGGTGTGAACCACCGACCCATCGCTCATCAGGTGAGTCCCCAGCAGCAGGTTTTTTCCATAGCCCTTCTTCAGCAGGATAGCCCCCCCGCCGCAGGCCAAATCGTACATGAAGGACAAATCCTTGTCGGTGTAGTCAATGAGGTCGCAGTTGCGGTAACCGCCACACACCAGCACGGTGTCCATCTCCTCATCGGCCAAAAGCATATCCTTCGCTATCTTCATGGCGGACACGCAGGTGCAGCAGCGGTTCTGCACATCAATCCCCCAGGCGTTCCGCGCGCCGATGCGGTCCTGCACGTAGCAGGCGGAGGTGGTCAGCGGGTACTCCTTCCACTCCTCCGTGATACACAGGATGGCGTCGATGTCCAGGGGGTCCACCCCGGTGTTCTTCAGGCAGTCCAGCGCGGCCAGTGCCCCCATCTCCTGGGTGCCGTCGCAGGTCTCCCCGGAGGGAACGTACTTCTCCACAATGCCCAGCTTGTTGATGACCGCTTCCTCGCTCCACGCGCCCGCCGTGGCCTGAGAGATTTCCTTGGCCGTCATTTTTGTTTGGGGAAGATAGATTCCCAGCCCGACAATGCCCACAGTTTGCTCCATACTCAGTCTTTCTCCTTATCCCGCCGCCCGGACGCGGGCTGCGTATTTTATATGAATAGCGGTTCAGTATCCAAAAAGAAGAATATCCCATCTTCTCGTGTTTGTCAAGCCGCTTTTATAAATTTCGTTTGTTTTCTGCAAAATTATTTCGGACTTTCTGGTTGACATTTCCCACATTCCGGAGTATGATACAAAATGAATAGCGGTTCATAATACATGATTTCCCCAAAATAGTTCGAAAATCTTGAAAGGAGCTTCATAAAAATCATGAAAACCATTGATACCATCCAAGTGGGCGACAGCGCCAGCTTCACCAAAACCGTCACCGAAACCGACACCATCCTGTATGCCGGCATCAGCGGCGACTTCAACCCCGCCCACATCGACGCGGAGCACGCTAAGGCCTCCATGTTCGGCCAGCGCATCGCCCACGGAATGCTGTCCGCCGGCTTCATCTCCAACGTGCTGGGCACCCAGCTCCCCGGCCCCGGCACCATCTATATGGGCCAGGAGCTGCGCTTCGTCAAGCCCGTCTTCATCGGCGACACCGTCACCGCCACCTGCACCGTCACCGAGCGTATCGTGGAAAAGAACCGCCTGAAGCTGGAGACCATCGTTACCAATCAGAAGGGGGAACAGGTCATCACCGGCACCGCCACCGTCATGCCCCCCAAGGCATAACCGCCCCCGCCGCCCGCGCGGAAAAATTTCCGCCCCGCCCCAATTTTTCCTCCCATTTTCCACGGCGCTGTGCTATACTAAGGCCATAACATTCTAAAGGGAGGCAAAAAGTCTATGAAGGTACTTATGCTCAACGGAAGCCCCCGCGCCGGGGGCAATACCTCCATCGCTTTACAGGAAATGGAGCGGATATTTCAGTCCGAAGGGGTAGACACCCATATCGTCCAGGTGGGCGGACAGGATATCCGAGGGTGCGTAGCCTGCAACGGCTGCGCCAAGCTGGGCCGGTGCGTGTTTGACGACGTTGCCAACCAGCTCGCCCCGGAATTTGAGGCCTGCGACGGTTTGGTGGTGGGCAGCCCTGTGTACTACGCCTCCGCCAACGCCACCCTGGTGGCTCTGCTCACCCGGCTTTTCTACAGCACCCACTTTGACAAGACCATGAAGGTGGGCGCCAGCGTGGTGGTGGCCCGCCGGGGCGGGCTGTCCGCCACCTTTGACGAGCTGAACAAATTCTTTACCATTTCGGGGATGCCGGTGGCCTCCAGCCAATACTGGAACAGCGTCCACGGCCGGCTGCCCGGCGAGGCCCAACAGGACGAGGAGGGTCTGCAAACCATGCGCACCCTGGCCCGAAATATGACCTTCCTCATGAAAAGCATCGCCCTCGGCCGGGAGGCCTACGGCCTGCCCCAGCCGGAGCCCCGGCAGGCTACCAATTTCATCCGATAAGCGGCCTGCACAGCGGCGGGCCCCTCCCCGCAGACGGCACGGGGAGGGGCCCGCCGGTTGTTTCCCGCACGCAGCCGTAAAAATCCTGTTTTTGGCTTCCTATTTTTCACCAAATGTGGTAAGATACCTTTATCATTTCTACGGACGCTGTGGGGCGGTTCCCGCCGCGGACACCATATACAGGAGGTCACGGACCATGGAGCTCAATGAGACAACGCTGGCCAGCGAACTGATTTTTGACGGCAGGCTGCTGAAAGTTTATCGGGACCAGGTGGGCCTGATGGACGGCGGGCAGTCCATTCGCGAGTTCGTCCATCATCCGGGCGGGGTGGCGGTGGTCCCCCTGGACCGAGACGGAAACGTCTATCTGGAGCGCCAGTTCCGCTACCCCTACCGCAAAGTAGTTACCGAGATTCCCGCCGGCAAGCTGGAGCCGGGAGAGGACCCCTTCGACGCTATCCAGCGGGAGCTCCAGGAGGAGATCGGCGCCACCGCCGCCCGGTGGGACGCTTTGGGCTACATCATGCCCAGCGTGGGCTATACCGACGAGATGCTCTATCTCTATCTGGCCCGGGACCTCACCTTCGGCCGCACCCATCTGGACGAGGACGAATTTTTAGAGCCCTTCAGGCTACCTTTTGCCCAGGCGCTCTCACAGGCGGCGGACGGGCGGATCAACGACGCGAAAACGCTCAGCGCCCTGTTCCGGGCGGATCAAAAAATGCGGGAGGAACGCAATGAGTAAAAAAATCCTGGTGGTGGAGGACGAGCGAAACATCGTAGACATTCTCACCTTCAACCTGGCCCGGGAGGGCTATGAGACCGCCGAGGCCCTGGACGGCGCAGAGGGGCTGCGCCTGGCGCTGGCCATGGACCCGGACCTGATTCTGCTGGACCTGATGCTGCCCAAAACGGACGGCTTCGAGGTGTGCCGCCGCCTGCGCGAGCAGGGCAGGGCCACCCCCATCATCATGCTCACCGCCCGGGAGGAGGAGACGGATAAGGTGCTGGGGCTGGAGCTGGGCGCGGACGACTACATCACCAAGCCCTTCTCCATGCGGGAGCTGCTGGCCCGGGTAAAAAGCAATATCCGCCGATCCGATATGCTCAAGCGCCCCGCCCCCCTCTCCAGCCAGCGGCTGGACCTGGGCCGGATTCAGGTGGACACGGAGACCATGCTGGTCTACAAGGACGGCGAACCCTTGGACCTCACCCAGCGGGAGTACGAGCTGGTGAAGACCCTGGCCTCCAGCCGAGGGCAGGCTCTGTCCCGGGAGTCGCTCATGAAACAGGTTTGGAATTTCGACGGCTTCGTGGGAGACGTGCGGGCGGTGGACGTAGCCATCCGCCGCCTGCGGGAAAAGCTGGAGGACGACCCCGCCGACCCCAAATTTATCATCACCCGGCGGGGCTTAGGGTACGCCTTCGGCAAAAGCGCCGAGCCGGCCTGACCTGCGCGGCAATTTCTCAGACAAAGACAAAGGGGGTCCTCCCATGCGCCGCAGCCTGCATTTAAAGCTGGTGCTCATCATGGTACTGCTCATCGTATCGCTGATGGTGGTGGTGGGCGCCTTTCTGATGAACTCCGTCACCGGCTATTATATCAACGATTTTTACAGCCAAACCGCCGCCGCTTTCGGCCAGGACAATGTGGACTTCGTCCGGGACCTGCAAACCGCCGGCGAGGACGAGGAGGACGGAGCAGCCATGGTAGAGGCGGTGCTGTCCACCTATTCCGGCGTGCTGGGCGTAGACCGGCGGCACCGCAATTTCTACGTGCTGGACGGCGCCACCGGGCGGTATCTGGCCGGTTCCGCGCCCGAGCCGGAGGGCGGTATGTCCATCACGCCCAACATCGCCACCGCCCTGCTGGGGACGCCGGGCTTCGCCAGCAGCGTCACCGCCGACTATATGGACGCCGCCATCCCCATCGTCCGGGGCGGGCAGAATTATATTGTCTATATTCTGGACAATCGAGAGACCGCCCGCGCCCTGAACGCGGAGATGTTCAGCCTCATTGTGGAGGCCCTGGTGCTGGGGCTGGTCATCTCCATCCTTCTGTCTTTTCTTCTGTCCAAGACCATGGTCAATCCCCTCCAGCGCCTCACCGACGGCATTGAGGAGGTGGCCAGAGGGGACTTTTCCCGCAAGCTGGAAGTCACCTCCGGGGACGAAATCGGCCAGCTCACCGAGAGCTTCAACGCCATGGCCTTACAGCTGGAGAGCACCATCGCCGACCTGGAGCAGGAGGAGCAGAAGCGAAAGGACTTCGTGGCCAACGTCTCTCACGAGCTGCGCACCCCGCTTACCAACATCAAAAGCTATGCCGAGACCCTGGCCGACGGCCTGGGCGACCTGCCGCCGGAGATGGCCCAGCGCTTTTTGGGGGTCATTCTCAACGAGTCCGACCGCATGACCCATATTTTGCAGGACCTGCTCACCTTGTCCCGGTTCGACTCAGGGCGAAGTGAGCTGCGCCTCACCCGCTTCCCCTTCGCAAAGGCGGTGGACGACACATATCAGGCCATTCTCATGGACGCCCAGAATCACGCCCACACGGTGGAGCTGCGCCTGCCGGATTGGCTGCCTCAGGTCCGGGCGGACCGGGAGCGCATCATGCAGGTGATGATGAACATCGTCTCCAACGCCATCAAGTACACCCCCGACGGGGGCCGCATTGTGCTGTCCGCCGGCATCGTGGGGGACAAGGTCTGGATGGAGGTGGACGACAACGGCATCGGCATCCCCCCCGCCGACCGGGACCGCATTTTCGAGCGTTTTTACCGGGTGGACAAGGCCCGCTCCCGCCAGTCCGGCGGCACAGGTCTGGGGCTGTCCATCGCCCAAGAGATCATGCTGCGCCACGACGGCCGCCTGTACCTGGTGGACAAAACGGAGCCCGGCCTGACCATCCGCATGGAGCTGCCCATCCAGGGCCCCCGGGAGGAGGCCGGCCATGAGGGATAAGCGCCGATGGATCGAATGGGGGAAGGACGCCCTCATCGCCTTGCTCACCCTGTCCGCCGTATACCTGTTGTCCATGACCCCTCTCATCCGGGACAGCGGACTGCTGGACCTGCTCCACCCCAAGCCAACTGGCGCCCGCTCTCCCTCCAGCGTCGTCCACACCGGAACTGTGCTTCCCGCCCGGATGGCGGTGTACCGCACCGGCGGGCGCTTCGGCCTGCAATACGATGAGCATCAGATGGAAGAATCCTTTTCCGCCCTGGGCCCTCTGCTGGGGGATGCCCTGTCCAGCGCCGGACAGCCCATTCCCCTGTCGGAAAGCGGCTGGCAGGCCTATCTTCAGGATACCAGCGCCTATTTCGATTTCTCTGGAGACATCCCCCTCACCGCCCTGTGCGGCTGGCTGGGCGGCGCGGGAGAGTGCCCTCTTGCCGGCTCTGCACGGCGATTGGCGCTGGCGGCAGGGGAGGACGACCAGGTCCTGCTGTGCTGGCAGGATTCGGACACAGGCGCCTTTTACTCCTGCTCTACCGCCCTGTCCCGCACCCTTCACCTGGACTTGGCCGCCGCCGGCGTAACCGAAAACGGCGCCTATTTCGCTTTTGAGGACCCCTCCCTGTCCCAACTGCTGGACCCCTACACCCTCATCACCGAGGTGGGCACCGCCGGACAGCGCTATTCCGTCACCGCCCCCCTGTCTACCGCCGCCGGAACCCAAGCTCTGCTGGAGTCCCTGTCCTTCAATACTCAGAACCATGTTTCCGGCAGCGGCGGCGAGGTCTATCTGGACGGCGGCGACCGCTTGGTGGTCAGCGACAGCGGCACCGTCACCTACCGGGCCGCCCAGGGTGAAAAGTACCCTGTGGGCGTCCCCGCCGCCCCTGTCACCGCACTCCAGGCTGCGGACGGGGCCCGGTCTCTGGCCGCCCAGTCCATGGGGCCGCTGTGCGGCGAGGCCCGGCTGTACCTCATCTCCGCCCTGCCCCATGCGGATGGCTGGCTGGTGCGGTTCGGCTACCGGCTCAACGGCAGCGCCGTCTACCTCTATGACGAGGGCTGGGCGGCGCAGTTCCTCATTCAAGACGGCTATATCACCCAGTTCACCCTCCATCTGCGCTGCTATACCGCCGAGCAGGGAAACACCCTGCTGCTGCCCATCGACAAGGCCGCCGCCATGCTCCCCGACCTCATCCGGGACCAGCGGGAGCTGGTGGTGCAGTACCGGGACCGGGGCGGGCCGGCGGTCTCTCCGGACTGGGTGGCAAACTGACGCGCTCCGGCGCGGCGGGAGGAGGCTTCCGCCATGGAATGGCGAAAACTGAAAAACCTCATCATTTTTATCCTGCTCATGGTCAACGGCTTTCTTCTGGTGCTGGTCGCCGCCCGGCGCGGGGAGTCCCTGCGCTATGAGCGTTCGGCGCTGGAGGGCGCGGTGCAGGTATTAGAGGGCAGCGGCATCCATGTGGAGCCCTCCGGCCTGTCCGCCGCGGACAGCTTCGCCCCGCTGAGCGCGGAGCGGGACTTGGACCGGGAGCTCCAAATGGCCCAGGCCCTGCTGGGCAAGGGAACCGTCCAGGCGGAAAACCGCGGGGGCGGGCTGTACCTCTATCAGAACGGCAATGGAGAACTGAGCGTCCGGGCGGGTGGGGAGCTCTCCGCCGACATGGCCGGCAACCCAAGCCTCTTGGCCGACGGCGGTCCGGAGCGCCACGCCGCCGGCCTGCTGAAGCAGATGGGCATTGACGCGCAGCAGCTTACCGTAACCGAGGAGGAGCAGTGGACACGGGTGCGGTTCCGTCAGCTGTGGAACGGCGTCCCTGTGTTTTCCTGCGAGGTGGAGTTCACGTACGACTGCGATTCCCTGCTGTACTCCGTTCACGGCACGCTGCTCACCACGGACAGCGCAGCGGCAGAGACAGGTCAGGCTATGGCGCTGCCCACAGCCCTGCTGCGGTTTTTAGAGGGCGTCACCGCCACCGGCGACGTGTGCTCCTCCATTCAGTCCATGCAGGCGGGCTACCGGGGAACGGCTCAGCCCCTATCCGGCGGCACACGGCTGGCCCCGGTATGGCTGGTGTCCACCGACACCGCCCAATACTATCTGGATGGCGTCACCGGATCGCTTACCCGATTATCCGAATCATAACAGAGATACCGCCCCCCGGCCTTTGCCGGGGGGCGGTATGTTAGACAGGCCCCCGCTCATAGGATAAGGTACAACCTATTTAAAGGGGGGCGCGCCTTTGTCCGCAATTCTGGCCGGAACTCTGCTGCTCACCGCCACCGGCCTGTTTTCACAGGCGGTGGGGTTTGTCTACCGTATGCTGCTCTCCCGCCTCATCGGCGCGGAGACCATGGGGCTGTACCAGCTGGTCATGCCCGTGTATTCCCTGCTCATGTCAGTCACCGCCGTGGGGCTGACCGTGGCCGTATCCACCCTGTCCGCCCGGTATCACGCCCTGGAGGACGACGGCACGGTGAAGGCCGTTCTCCGCCGTGCGCTGGGGGGCTTTTTCCTGCTGGCCATTCCCCTGGGCATCGCGGTGGCTGCCCTGTCCGACCCCATCTCCGTCTACCTGCTGGGGGACGCCCGCACCCGTCTGGGCGTGGTGATGCTCGCGCCCTGCGTGCTGCTCACCGGCGTGGAAAATCTGCACAAGCACTGCTTCTACGGCATTGGCCGGGTGCGCCCCCCCGCCGCAGTGGAGACCGCCGAGCAGCTCATCCGGGCCATCGCGGTGCTGGGGCTGCTGGCCGCCCTGCTCCCCCGCTCGGCGGAGGAGACGGTGGGCATCATCGTGCTGGGCATGGTGCTGTGCGAGGTATTTTCCGCCTGCGCCCTCACGCTGCTGTTCCGCCGGCATTGGAACCGCTTCCCCCCAGCCCCCGCCCAAACCGAGGTGAGCCTCCGCCGGCTGTTTTCCGTCGCCCTGCCCGTAGGCGCCACCTCCCTGCTGGGCACGGTGCTGGGCTGCTCTAACTCCGTGCTCATCCCCGCCAAGCTGGTGGAGGGAGGCATGGCCCTGCCCGATGCCATGGCGGAGTTCGGCGTGGTGTGCGGCATGACGCTGCCCCTGCTGGCCCTGCCCACCGGGTTTATCGGCGCGCTGTGCCTGGTAATGGTGCCCGACCTGGCCCGGCGCACCGCCCAGGGAGACCGGCGGGCAGCGGGCGGCTTCCTGGACCGGGTGATGTCCGCCACCTCCCTGCTCATGGCCCCCGCCATGGCCCTGCTCAGCGTCATTGGTCCCACCCTGGGCCAAGCCATGTTCCGGGACGGCCGGGTGGGCGAGCTGATCCTCCCTCTGGCGGCGGGCACCCTGCTGGGCTGCTGGCAGTCGGTGCTGTCTGGGGCGCTCAATGGCCTGGGACTTCAGGGCAAAGCCGCCCGCAATGCCATTGTCAGCGACGTGGTTCAGCTTGCCTTCACCTTTTTCGCCGTGGTCGAATGGGGTCTGGCCGGGTTTGCCGCAGGGTTTGCGGCCTCGGGTCTTGTGGGAGCCGGGCTCAACCTGGCCAGCGTACTGCGCGCCACCGGGCTGCGGACCCAGCTGTTCCGCTGGTTTATCCGCCCCCTGCTGGCGGCCGTCTTTATGGGGCTGTGGTGCAATCTGTTGTTCCAGCTTATGCTGGACTCCGGCTGCGCCCAGGGATGGTCCGCCTTGGCCTGTACGGCCTTGGGCGTGGTGCTATACGCCGCCGCCCTGCTGGCCCAGGGTCTGTCCGTCAACGTGGTGTTTGCCCGCTTTCGCTCCCAGCTGCGCCGGAGGAGGTGGGAGCGGTGACGCCCAGCATTTTGATTTCCACCGGAGGCGGGAGCGCGGAGAATTACCTTGCCGCCATCCAGGCCGCCGGAGGACGGGGGGAAGCCCGTTATCTGCCCGCTCCAAGCTTGCGCTATGACGGTCTGCTGCTAACCGGGGGCGGTGACATCCACCCCCAGCTCTTTGGCCAGGAGAACCGGGGTTCCCGGAACATTGACCGAGCACGGGACCGGGCGGAGCTGGCCCTGCTGGACGCCTTTTGCGCCGCCGGAAAGCCGGTGCTGGCCATCTGCCGGGGGCATCAGGTTGTAAATGTGTGGCTGGGGGGCGATCTCGTCCAGGACCTGTCCCCAGCTCTGTCCCCCTTCCACGCCGGCGTGGAGGGCGACCTCATCCACCTTATTCACGCCCGGGAAGGCTCCCTCCTCCACCGGCTGTACGGCCCGGTGTTCCCTGTGAACAGCTGGCACCACCAGGCTTTGGGGCGGCTGGACCGGGGGTTGTCCGCCACCGCCCGCTCGGAGGGCGGGGTGGCGGAGGCGGTGGAACACGAGAGCCTTCCCCTGATCTCCGTCCAGTTCCACCCCGAACGCATGACCGGGGAGCGGGCCAGGGCGGACACGGTGGACGGTGGGCTCATCTTCCAGGCGTTTCTGAACCTGGTCCGCCAGGCATGACAAAACCTCGCCCCTCCGGCTGGAAGGGCGAGGTTTTGTCATGCGCTCAGATTTCACAGGGGCTTGCCGTCGGCGGAAAAGAGGGGCAGCTTCTCCAAAAATAGGATGTCGCCGCGCTTGGCCGCGTCCCCCTCCGCCAGAATGGCCATCCGGCCCACCACGATTCCCTCCGCCTGGTTCACCAGGCTCTCCACCGCCGCCAGCGACCCTCCGGTGGAGATCACGTCGTCCAAAATCAGGATGCGTTTGCCGCGCAGCTTCTCCGCGTCCGCGCCGTCCATGTACAGCTTCTGCTCCCCTTCGGTGGTGATGGAGAGGTCCACCGCCTCAAAGACCCCGTTCATGTAGGCCTTTTTCTTCTTACGCACCAGGAAGTACTCGTTGCGCCCGCTCTGCCGGGCCATCTCGTGAATCAGGGGGATGGCCTTGGCCTCGGGGGCCACCATGTAGTCGAACTCCGGCGCAATCTTCAAAAGGTCCCGAGCGCAGGCACAGGTGAGCTCCACATCGCCGAAAATGACGAACGCGCCGATCATAACGGTGTCGCTGATTGGACACAGGGGCAGTTGGCGCTTGAGGCCCGCCACGGTCATTTCATAAGTCATAACTGCTCATCTCCAGTTGTGATTTTTACGAGAGCTATTATACTATCCCTGTGGCTTCTTGTCAAAATATAATGAAGTTTTCAAAAAATGAAAAAATTTGTAGAAATTTTCCGCCGGCTGTGGTATGATAATATCGTCAATTCAATATCCTTCGGTATAATCGGGGCGAGACGGGCCCTGAGTCTCTACTGCCCAACCTAATTGGGCTGCTACCGTTACAAAGCAGGCGCGGAACCAGGTTCGTTTCCGGGCCGATTTTGTTTTCTCTCTCCGATTCTGCCAAGGAAAACTTTGGAGAGGGAGTTTTTTATGGAGAAATTTTTCAAGCTCAAGGAGAACGGCACCACGGTCCGCACCGAGATCGTCGCCGGCCTCACCACATTCATGACGATGGCCTACATCATCGCCCTGAACCCCAACCTGCTCACCGGCTTCGGCGCGGAGGGGCAGGACCTGTGGAACGGTGTGTTCCTGGCCACCTGCCTGGCCTCCGCCCTGGCCATGTTCGTCATGGCCTTCCTGGCCAACAAGCCCTTTGCCCTGGCCCCCGGCATGGGCCTGAACGCCTTCTTCGCCGTGGTGGTGGTCAACATCATGAACATCACCAGCATGAGCTACGTGGCCAGCTTCCAGGCGGCGCTGGTCATCATCCTCATTGAAGGCGTCATCTTCCTGATTCTGTCCGTGCTCAACGTCCGCGAGAAGATTGTGGACGCCATCCCCCTGGGCGTGCGTCTGGGCATCGCCCCCGCCATCGGCCTGATGCTGATGAACATCGGCCTGGGCTCCAATGCCGGCGTGTACTCCGAGGCCGGCGGCCCCTTCTTTGTCATGCGCGACTTCTTCGGCGCCCTCACCCCCAGCGTGGCCCAGTCCTCCATGGGCTCCGGCTATACCGCCATGGTGCTTAACGTGGTCACTATGTTCATCGGCCTGTTCGTCATCGTCATCCTGGCTAAGTACGGCGTGAAGGGCGCGGTGCTGCTGGGTATGCTGGCCGCCTCCGTGCTGTACTGGATCGGCTCCTTCCTGTTCCTGGGCACCAACCCCTTCGCCTCCCTGGCCACCGCCTCCTTCCTGCCTCCCTTCGGCGACATGGCCGCCACCACCCTGTTCAAGTTCAACTTCCAGGGCTTCCTGGACATCGGCGTGTTCACCGTCATCACCCTGGTTATCACCTTCTGCATGATTGATATGTTCGACACCATCGGCACCCTGGTGGGCACCGCCTCCCGGGCCGGCATGGTAGACAAGGACGGCAATATGCCCAACATGAAGGAGGCCCTGCTGGCCGATGCCGTGGGCACCGTGGCCGGCGCCTGCACCGGCACCTCCACCGTCACCACCTTTGTGGAGTCCGCCTCCGGCGTGGAGGCCGGCGGCCGCACCGGCCTGAC
>ERZ808051.98-NODE-98-length-115701-cov-10.767583_pt1 | contig 115701 bp, 113 predicted proteins | sample MGYA00380199_ERZ808051 | MGnify/ENA primary metagenome ERZ808051 (study PRJEB31490, sample SAMN06133391) | mouse gut metagenome | isolation source: J11 | host: mice | place: China: Chengdu | collected 2015-05 ... | reverse complement strand
AAATGGGGCCTACAGGGCTCGAACCTGTGACCCTCTGCTTGTAAGGCAGATGCTCTCCCAGCTGAGCTAAGACCCCATCCAACTGACTTATATATTATACTAATTTTTGATCAAAATGTCAATACTTTTTTTGAAAGTCTTTTTGAAAATCTTTTTGAATAAGTCTTTTTAATATTTCCACAATATGGTACACTTACGGTGATGCATGAATGAATACGGAAGGGAATTTGGCAGAATGAAAGTGATCGTACATGATCTGCAGGAAAAGTCGTGGCAGGAGCTGGGGATGAAGCTCCAGGAGAAGGATATTGTCATTGGCGGGGACGCGGACGGGATCGGCAGGGATATCGGCGGACTGATGGGAGACTGCTCCCAGCTGGTGCTGATCAGCCGCTGTGTCTACGGGGGATTCAGCCCGTTCGTCCAGGGGGTGCTGGAAAAGTACAGGAAGCATTTCGGACCGTTCCTGGAGATGAGACACGGACAGACGCACTATGAGGTGAAGAGTGCGAACAAAAATACATTTGGCATGGTGTGCTGCTTTTACGGGGACAACATCACACCGCGGGAGGAACAGTCGGCGAGGATCCTGTCGGTGTCGGACGGCATATCCATGCAGGCGAGGGGCGTCAGGATCGCATTTTATGATACGGTGGATAAGCTGAGACAGCTCAATGCCATCATTGTGTGACGGGTGCTGATGGGATATCAGGCAGATATAGGAGGACAGTCGGGATGATTCTGTTTTTGGACGGCGGCTATACGCTGGCAGACGGCAGCGCGGCGTGTGCGGAGTGCATCCGGGAATACGCGCAGGATGAGGAGCTCATATCGGTGAAGATCGGCGAAGAAATGGACTGGGACAGGGTGTACCGGCATCTCGAGGACGCCCACGCGATCGTGCTGGCAGCGGATGTCTATCTGGACAGCGTGCCGGCGAATGTTCTGGGGTTTCTCGAGAGGGTCGAGCAGGCGGTGATCGGCGGTGAGAGCATCGGCGGGAAGTTCTATGCGGTTCTCTACACGGAGCTGTACGAGGGTGAGCAGACCAGTGTGGCGATGGAGGTCTTGAAGAATTTTTGCGTACATGCCAATATCGCCTGGGGAAGAGGGCTTGGGATCGGCGGCAACAAGGTGGAGGCGGTTTCGGGCAGGAGGCACCTGTGGAGTCTGTTCCGCGCGGGCACGGCAGATTTCAGGCAGCGATCCCTGCGCGAGCAGGCGCTGTTCATCGGGAAGAAGATACAGGGAACAGATGTGTACGTCAAGCCGGAGGAGGTGTCAAGAAAGGAATATATCCGCAAAATGAACCATGAAATGAAAAAAAGTAATCGCGTAAAAATCGCCCAAAACATTTGAAATCGCAAAAAATCTCATAAAAAATTCAGTGCTTTCAACAAGAAATAACAGCTATTTTTAAGGCATTTGAGCGGATTTTGCTGCATTTTGGCAGATGCTGTATTTAAAGCGCAAAAAGTGCGATAAGTAACTGTTGCAAGATAAATTGACAATCTTATATAATGGACATTGCCAAATCCTGCTAGAATTTGTAAGTATACGTAATTTGGGAGCAGCGTTTATGAATTCTTTGGCCAAGATTATGATTGGGAGACGTGATCATGGCATTTGGCAGTTAAAAATTCGAATGGAGGACAGATTGATGGAACAGTTAAATGTAATGACACAGCAGGATAACGAGAATATTTTCAGAATTCTCAGCGATTTATTGACAAAGGACAAGGAATTTCAGATCATGATCACCGTTCCGGCGGGCTCAAAGCTCACTGGCAGTGACAACAGTCTGATGGGGAAAAGGACAGACGGCAGACCGGATGTGAATTCTTTGGAAAGTGCACACGATCTTGAAAAAGATGTAACAGACATGATACATGAGATCGGTGTACCCGCTCATATCAAGGGGTATCAGTATCTTCGTGAGGCGATCATGATGTCGGTGGAAGACATAGAGATGTTAAACTCGATCACAAAGATTCTCTATCCGTCTATCGCCAAGAAGTACCAGACAACACCCAGCCGCGTTGAGCGTGCCATCAGGCATGCGATCGAAGTAGCGTGGAGCAGGGGGAAGATGGAGACGCTTGACTCCCTTTTCGGGTATACGATCAATATCGGGAAAGGCAAGCCGACCAATTCTGAGTTCATAGCTTTGATAGCAGATAAAATCAGACTTCACTACAGAGCATAATGCATCGCATAATCAGACAAATTCCTTTACATTCCCGCCGCGGTTGGTGTATAATAGATTTACTATGAAAGCAAAGAGCGGCTTTCACAACAGTGTGTCATGTGCGGAAGATCACTGTGAGAGCACAAGGGATTTGCAACACTGGAATGAGTGTGGAAAGGGATTCGTATGAAAAATATTTTATTTGTGGCTTCAGAGGGTGTACCATTTATTAAGACGGGGGGACTTGCAGACGTGGTAGGTTCGCTCCCGAAATATTACGATAAGAGATATTTTGATGCAAGGGTGATCTTACCGAAATATATGTGTATGTCGGATCATGTAAAATCACTGATGCAGTACAGGACACACTTTTATATGGATTTTATGGGACAGAGTGAGTACGTGGGAGTCCTGGAGGCGCAGTATGACGGCATCACATACTATTTTATCGACAACGAGATGATGTTTGGGGGCTTCAAGCCGTACAGTGACGACCATATCGGGGAGATCACCAAATTCGTATTCTTCTCAAAGGCTGCACTGTCGATCCTGCCGGTCGTAGGCTTCCGCCCGGACATCGTCCATTGTCATGACTGGCAGACAGCGATCATACCGGTGTACCTCAAGGAGCGCTTCGCACAGGGCGAGTTCTATCAGGGCATCAAGTCGATCATGACGATCCACAATCTCAAGTTCCAGGGAATTTATGATATCAAGACGGTTCAGCACATCACAGGTCTTGACGGATCCTACTTTGCGCCTGACAAGCTGGGGTATTTTAAGGACGGCAATCTGTTGAAGGGCGGGCTCACGTACGCGGATGCGATCACGACGGTGAGTGCGACCTACGCGGAGGAGATCAAGACGGACTTCTATGGGGAGAAGCTCAACGGACTGCTGACTGCGAGGACAAATGACCTGAGAGGGATCGTTAACGGTATTGATTACAATGAATACGATCCGAATACGGATCAGTTCATCGTACATCATTACAATGCCTCGAATTTCAGGAAAGAGAAGATCAAGAACAAGAGAGACCTGCAGAGACAGCTGGGACTGGAAGAGAACGATAAGAAGATGATGCTCGGCATCGTGTCAAGACTCACGGACCAGAAAGGTATGGATCTGGTTGCCTACATTATGGATGAGCTGTGCAGCAAGGACGATGTGCAGCTGGTAGTGCTCGGCACGGGCGAGGAGCGCTACGAGAACATGTTCCGTCACTTTGACTGGAAATATCACGGAAAGGTCTCCGCGAATATCTATTATTCCGAGGAGCTTTCCCACAGGATTTACGCGGCGTGTGATGCGTTCCTGATGCCGTCGCTGTTTGAGCCCTGCGGACTGAGCCAGCTGATGTCGCTGCGCTACGGCACATTGCCGATCGTGCGCGAGACGGGTGGTCTCAAGGACACTGTAGAGCCGTACAACGAGTACGAAAGCAGTGGTACAGGATTCAGCTTTACGAACTACAATGCACATGAGATGTTCAATACGATCCGCTACGCGGAGCAGGTGTACTATGACCGGAAACGCGAGTGGAACAAGATCGTGGACAGGGCGATGGCGGTGGATTATTCGTGGGGTGTGTCTGCGGGCAAGTATCAGGAGATGTACGACTGGATGATAGGAGGTTGAGCGCTGCAGGCAGCGCCCTGTCGGAGTAGTGGGTTAGAGAAAGAACGCGTGAACGCGTTCTTTCTCTGTGTTAATGGTGTTGACGGATATAAGGCGGGATAGAGATGGCATTTGATGGAGTGACGATCGCGGGGATCGTCAGTGAACTGAGAGACAAACTGGTCGGGAACAGGATCTACAAGATCGCGCAGCCCGAGAAGGATGAGCTGATCCTGACGGTGAAGGGGAGCTGTGGACAGGTGCGGATGCTGATGTCGGCGGATGCGTCGCTTCCGCTGCTGTATCTGACGGAAAAGAACAAGACAAGTCCTATGACTGCGCCGAATTTCTGTATGCTTCTGCGCAAGCATCTGCAGAACGCGCGCATCATATCGGTGACGCAGCCGGGGTTGGAGCGCATCGTGCGGTTTGAGCTGGAGCATCTGAATGAGCTGGGGGACCTGTGCAGGAAATATCTGATCATCGAGCTGATGGGAAAGCACAGCAATATCATATTCTGCGATGACAAGGATATGATCATCGACAGTATCAAACATATCTCGGGCATGGTCAGCTCGGTCCGGGAGGTTTTGCCGGGGCGCACGTACTTTATACCCAGGACGCAGGACAAGGCGGATCTGCTGGCGTGTTCGGCAGAGGAGGTGGCAGCAGTGCTGCGGGCGAGGAGCCTGCCGCTGTACAAGGCGATATACACAGGCTTTACAGGCATATCGCCGTGTATCGCCCAGGAGCTGTGCTGCAGGGCAGGGATCGATGCGGACCTGCCTTCCCCGGAGCTTTCGGCGGAAATGTCGGAGCGGATCGTTTCCGGGATCTGCGGGCTGGCGGACAGCATCCGGCATGAAGATTTCTGTTATAATGTTGTGTATGAGAACGGTCAGCCGGCTGAGTACGCAGCCGTGCGGTTAAGTTCGTATGCGCAGGGGCAGAGCAGGAACTTCGAGCGTATTTCGGATCTGCTGGAGTACTACTATGCAGAGAAGAATATGATCACGCGCATACGGCAGCGTTCCGTGGATCTGCGCAAGATCGTGCAGACGGCGCTCGAGCGCAATGTCAAGAAGTACGATCTGCAGATCAGGCAGCTGCAGGACACGGAGAAGCGCGACAAATACAGGGTGTACGGCGAACTGCTCAACGCGTATGGCTACGGGGTGGAGACCGGGGCAAAATCGATGGAAGCCCTCAACTACTACGATGACCGGATGATCACGATCCCGCTGGATCCGACGCTCTCCGCGGGGGAGAACGCCAAGAAATATTTTGACAAGTACCAGAAGTTAAAGCGCACGTATGAGGCGCTGACGACGCTGACGAAAGAGACGAAGGAGGAGATCGACCATCTCTCGTCGATCAGCACGTCGCTTGACATCGCGCTGAGGGAGGAAGACCTGGTGCAGATCAAGGAGGAGCTCATCGAGAGCGGGTACATCAGGCGCAGGGGCAATGCAAAGCGCGAGAAGATCACGAGCAGGCCGTTTCACTATGTCAGCAGCGACGGATACCACATCTATGTCGGCAAGAACAACTACCAGAACGAGGAACTGACGTTCAGGTTTGCGACGGGAAATGACTGGTGGTTCCACACAAAGGGAATACCGGGATCGCACGTGGTCGTCAAGGCGGACAATGAGGAGCTTCCCGACAGGGTGTTTGAGGAGGCGGGAAAGCTGGCGGCGCACTACTCCCAGGCGAGGGGGCAGGAGAAGGTGGAGATCGATTACACGCAGAAGAAAAACGTCAAGAAACCCAACGGCTCCAAGCCGGGATTTGTCGTGTATTACACGAATTATTCCCTCGTCATCGACTCGGACATCACGGGGATCGAGCAGGTGGAGTAGGGCAAAAAGTTGAAAGACTTACGTTACTAGGAGAAAACATTTATGGGAAAGAGTGTATTGGAATACAATTTGATGCGCAGGAAGGTGGATAGAAATCCGTTTCAGGTGGAAGTCGAGGAGAAGCTGGGGCGAAATGATGACTGCTGGTGCGGCAGCGGGAAAAAGTACAAGAAATGTCACTGCTCATTTGACGACAAACTCGACGACTACAGGCGCAGCGGGGTGCTGGTGCCGCCGAGACGCATCATCAAAAACCCGGACCAGATGCAGGGGATCCGCGAGAGTGCCAGGATCAATATCGCGATACTGGACTATCTGGATGAACATATCGTGGAGGGGATTTCCACGCAGGAGATCGACAACTGGGTGAGCAGCATCACCAAAAAGCATAACGCGGTCGCGGCGACGCTCAACTACGAAGGATTTCCAAAGAGCGTGTGCACCTCGATCAATGATGTGGTCTGCCACGGGATCCCGTCCAGGGATGAGATATTGAAGGACGGGGACATCGTCAATGTGGATGTGTCCACGATTTACGGAGGATATTTTTCGGATTCCTCCAGGATGTACTGTATCGGGAACGTTTCTGCGGAGAAGAGACGTCTGGTGGACATCGCAAAGCAGAGCCTCGAAGTCGGTCTGCAATACGTACAGCCGTGGAGAAAGATCGGGGACATGGGGGCGGCAATCCACGAGTTTGTCATGCAGAACGGCTACAGTGTTGTCCGGGAGATCGGAGGGCATGGCGTCGGGCTGGAATTTCACGAGGATCCGTGGGTGAGCTATGTGTGTCCGAGGGACACCGGGATGCTGATGGTTCCGGGCATGGTGTTCACGATCGAGCCGATGATCAATATGGGAAAAGAGGATATCTATATATCGGAAGACGACGGCTGGACAGTGCACACGGAGGACGGACTTCCCTCGGCGCAGTGGGAGATCCAGGTGCTCGTCACGGAGGATGGATACGAGATCATTTCATATTAGAAACTGCGGATAAAAAAAGAATCTCAATATGAAAATCAACATGTTTCGAAAAAAAGACTGCATATTAGCGGCAGGGATCATCCTGACGGCGGCGCTGTCCTCCGCGGTCGTCATGTTTGCACAGAGAGATGCAGGAGCGGCGGTGCGCGTCACGATAGACGGGGAGCTCTACGGGGAATACAGTCTGTCCGGGAACCAGTTTATCGCTATAGACGCAGCGTCAGGTTACAACGGGCTTGTGATCAGGGACGGCAGTGCCTATATGGCAGAGGCAGACTGCCCGGACAAGTACTGTGTGGATCATAAACCGATCTGCAGGGGCGGAGAGACGATCATCTGTCTTCCCCACAGACTCGTGGTGGAAGTGACGGGAACACGGGATGCGCGTCAGCTGGATGTGGTCGTTCCGTGATCGCAGAGCGGCTACGCCGCATAGAAATGCACGGAAATGATCAGCATAAAAATATTAAGTTTAAAAGTATTAAGGAACTGTAGAAAAATTACCGATGACAGGGGAATGTGTATGACGACGAGGCGGGCAGCATACTGTGCCATGCTGACGGCGCTGGCAATGATATTTGGATATGTGGAGACGCTGATACCGTTTGGTTTTGGCATACAGGGGGTGAAGCTCGGACTTGCCAACATCGTCATTGTCCTTGCGCTGTATATCCTTCCGGCGTATCAGGCGCTTGTGATACAGCTGATGCGCATTGTGCTGGTCTCCTTCCTGTTCGGGAACCTGTCCATGATGATCTACAGCCTTGCGGGGGGCGTGTTGAGCTTTCTGGTGATGTGGCTCCTGAAAAGAACGGACGGTTTCTCCGTCACAGGTGTCAGCATAGCGGGCGGCGTGAGCCACAATATCGGTCAGCTGGCTGTGGCAGTATTGGTGGTGCAGAACCTGAAAGTTGCTTTTTATTTTCCTGCGCTGATGATCGCGGGACTTGTCACAGGCTGTCTCATAGGGATGCTGGCAGACCGGATCAGGCTGACAGTGGACAGGATGGATATATAGATGGGGGAGATGACGGCATATGTCGGGGGAAAGACTGATTTTTCACGTGGATGTCAACAGTGCCTTTCTGTCGTGGGAGGCGGTGGAGCGGCTAAAGCACCCGGAGCAGTTTCCGGAGATCACGGCGGATCTGCGCGATATCCCGTCAGCTGTGGGGGGAGACCGCTCCAAGCGGCGCGGGATCATACTGGCAAAGTCCATCCCGGCAAAAAAGTACAAGGTGCAGACGGGAGAGCCGATCACGGACGCGCTCAAAAAGTGTCCCAATCTGGTGATCGTGCCCTCACGCCACGGGATATACAGGGAGTATTCGAGAGCGTTCATAGCGATCCTTGAGCGGTACTCGGACAGGATCGAGCAGTGCAGTATCGACGAGTGTTTTGTCGACATGACAGGAACGGAGAAGCTTTTCGGGCCGCCTGTGGAATCTGCCGCGCGCATCAAGGACGAGATCCGCCGCGAGCTTGGGTTTACCGTGAACGTGGGGATATCCACGAACAAGCTGCTCGCGAAGATGGCAAGCGATTTCAGGAAGCCGGATCTGGTGCACACGCTGTTTCCGCAGGAGATTCCGGACAAGATGTGGCGGCTTCCGGTGGGGGATCTGTTCCTGGTGGGGAAATCGACGGAGCGGACGCTGCACACGCTTGGCATCCACACGATCGGGGAGCTGGCGCACACGGATCCGCAGATCCTGCGGGGAGCGCTGAAGAAGCAGGGGGAGGCGATCTGGAAATTCGCAAACGGCGAGAGCGCCTCGCTCATAGAGCCGGAGCCTGCCGATAACAAGAGCTATGGGAATGCCACCACGATCGCCTTTGACGTGACAGATGAATCCACGGCGAACATGGTCCTGATGTCCCTTGCCGAGACTGTGGGAAGACGGCTCCGCAGCGATGCGGCAAAGGCGGAGGTTGTGACAGTCAATATCCGGTACAGCGATCTGTCCAGGGTGTCACACCAGCGCGAACTGTCCCATGCCACGAACATTACCGATGAGATATACGGTATGGCTTGCAGACTGTTTGAGGAACTGTGGGACGGCAGACCTGTGAGGCTGCTGGGGATCCAGACCAGCCACATCAGACAGGCAGGCGACGGCAGACAGATGTCGCTCTTTGACGATGGGAGCTATGAAAAGCTGGAGAAGCTTGACAGGGCGATGGACAGCATCAGGGAAAAGTACGGCTCTGATGCTGTCAAACGCGCGTCATTTCTGATGAACGGACCCGCACAGCGGTAATCTGCGGGATCAGTCGATCTTGTTCAGCGTGAAATCGTCGATCGTACCCCAGCCTTTTGCGTTGCATTTGATGTGCGCACCGATCGTGAGTGTGCCGTCAGTGACCGTTATGGAAGATACAGCCGGCTCCTGCCAGTTGGCATAGCCCTGCGCAGTGAAGGGATCGGATGAGACAGCGTCACCGGTCTTTGCGTAGAGCGCCATCTCGGCGCCGGCGTCAATGTCACCGCCCTGGAAGTAAGCCTTGAGCTCGTAGGTGCCCGGCTCTAAGTCCGTAAATTCCTGCTCGATCGCAAAATCCATGTCGGACTCGGACCAGAAGTGGAAGGAATACTCTCCGGTGTGTGCGTCGCCCGCCTTCTGCTGGAAGTCCGTCGGATTCTTGTCGCCCTCGAACGTGACAGTCCACATGGAAGTGTCGGCGTCCTCAAAGCCTGGGTTGGACACATAATTGAGTCTCTCCACGTTGACGGTGCACAGAACCTCTGTCGGGTTGTCCGAAGCGGCGTTCTCGTCGAGGATCCTGCCCGTGATCACATGGGTTCCGGGCCTGGAGGTATCGATGTTGCGAACCATCTCCTCATACCACTCGACAGGCATGGGGGCATTCAGGGCGCGGTTGTTGTAGACAACATCCACGGTTTCGGGCATTTCCACGTCGGAGTCGATATTGCAGGTGACAGTCGGCGCATTGACCATATCGATCGCAGGCTCGGCGTTGGTGCCGTACTTTAACCACTTGTATGTATTCAGGGATTCCAGGGGTCTGCCGTCAGCGCCGAACAATGCCTGGTTGTCCCAGGAACAGCCGCCATAGTATTTTCCGGCATCGTCCGGATCGTAACCGGAGGCGTAGCTGCTCGCCCATCCGGAGCCGTATTTCTCCCAGATCGGGCTGTTGTCCGCGTCCGCGTCGCCGACGGTGATCCATGCGCCCTCCCAGTAAAAGACACCGAGGGCTCCGGCGCCGCTTGCCGTGGCGCAGACATCGCGGAGTGCTGTGGACTGGCTTTGTACGGTCGCGCCGTAGGCGTCGATCAGGTCGCCTTCGCTGACGCTGTTGCCGGAGCCGTCAGTGTCCTCCGTCGTATAACAGTAGGCAGTCTCGGCAATGAGTGTTTCTTTTCCGTACTTGTCCCGGATGTTTTTCATGACATTTTCGATGTTCTCAAAGGTTCCGTGCCAGTAAGGATAGTAGGAGAGGGCAAAGATGTCATAGTCTACCTGAAAGGAGGAGAGCTTGTACAGGATCGAGTCGATCTTGTCATGATCCTCGGCGTTGGTGTAGTGGAGGGCGACCTTGATCTCCCTGCCGTAGCTCTCGGAGATCTCGCGGACGGCCTTGCTCCCGGCGCTCATGAGTTTTGCCACGTTGGGGATCTGCGTTTCGCCTGCCATGCCGTTGTTGGTCTCGTTCCCGACCTGCACCATACAGACGTCCACACCGCTGTCCAGCAGCTGTGTCAGGCTGTCTTTTGTGTACTCGTACAGGGCATCTGATTTCTCGTCGACGGACATGCCAACCCACGCTTTGGGGCACATCTGTTTTGCGGGATCCGCCCAGAAGTCGGAGTAATGAAAGTCGATGCAGACCTTCATGCCGTTCTCCGTGGCGCGTTTTCCGAGCTCGATGGCTGTGGCGAGGTCGTTGTTCCCGCCGCCGTACCCGTTTCCGTTCCCGTCAAAGGGATCGTTCCAGACGCGGATGCGCGCATAGTTGACGCCGGCCTTTGCCATCGTGGTGAACACATCCTGCTCCGTGCCGTCCGCATCATAGTACTTCACACCGCTCTTTTCCTCGACCAGTATGGAAGATACATCCATGCCCCTGATGAAATCGTCAGCCAGATCGGGTATCGGTTCCACATAGATGCCCGCATCCTCTGTGGCGGTGGGCAGCGGGTACAGGGTATTCAGTGCAGTCCGGGCATTGCCGGATGTGCCGTCCGTGACCGGGGGCTCTGCAGCCGTCTCGGGCGGCGCCGTCTCCGCACTGGCAGCGGCGGACGATGGCTGCGATGTGGTCTGCCCTGCGCCGGAACCGCAGCCGGTCAGCGGCAGAGCAGACAAAGTCATTGTCAGTAGCAGCATTGTCAATTTTTTCTTTTTCATGTTGACCTCCCGTTTTTTAATTAGTACACTTATTATAGCACATGTCTTTGGAGGAGAATGAACAAAAAAGCAAACAAAAGGCGCAAAATCTTCCACATTTTCAGATTATGTGGTAAAATGATTACTGTTTGGACGGCGGCAGAAACGGTGACAGCAATGGTAATAATGATTGAGGAAAGGAAGAATGATACTATGAAAAAGAGTGCGGCAGTGTTTTTTGCGACAGGATTTGAGGAGATCGAGGCGCTCACCGCAGTGGATCTGCTGAGGCGTGCCGGGATCGAGACCGTCTGTGTCTCGATAGACAACGAAAAGCGTGTCACGGGGAGCCACAACATCACAGTGGAAATGGATGCGGGGCTTGACCGTCTCGATTTCGGGCTGTATGATATCCTCATATGTCCGGGAGGGATGCCGGGCACGAAGAATCTCGAGGCGTGTGAGTGGCTCACGAAGAATATCAGGGCGTCGTACGAGAATGGAAAATACATCGCGGCAATCTGTGCCGCGCCGGGCATCTTTGCCCACATGGGACTACTGCAGGGCAGAAAAGCCTGCATTTATCCCGGGATGGAGGACGAGCTGTACCAGAACGGAGCCGCCGTGTGCGCAGACAGCAAGGTGATGAAGTCCGGTACGATCATCACAAGCCGTGGTCTGGGAACGGCGATCCCTTTTGCGCTTGAGATCGTGGCGGTGCTTCTGGGGCAGGAGAAGGCGGATGCGCTCGCCAGGAGTATCGTGTACACAGAGGATTGATAATATTGTATGAATAGACGTAAAAATTTTGACAACTTATGAATCCAATGTTATAATCAAAAATATAATGCGTAATTATATATAAAAAATAAGATCAAGCAGATAGAAGGTTTCTCAAATGATAACAGAACAGGAGTTTCAAAGGGTGGCAGCCTATGTGAAGAACAAGGCTGGCATCAACTTAAACGAAAAAAAGGTTTTGGTTCAGGGAAGGCTTGATAGTTATATGCAGCGCAATGGTTACAGCTCATATGACGAATTTATGGATCGCGTGGAAAAGTTTCCGACAGGACCTGAGGCAGAGGATTTGATGAATTCTCTCACGACAAATCATACGTATTTTTGGAGGGAGTACGAGCAGTTTTTATTTTTGAAACAGGAAGTTTTTCCTGAACTTAAAAGACGCACAGAGAGCACAAAGGACTGGCACATCTGGTGTGCCGCTTCGTCGACAGGGGAGGAGCCGTACACACTGGCGATGCTCTGCAAGGATTTCCTGGGGCTCGAGCAGGAGGGGTGGGACACCAGGATTCTCGCCACCGATATCGACACGAAAGTCCTGGAGAAGGCAGTGAAGGGGATCTACGCCAGAAATTCCGTGGAACAGCTGCCGCAGCAGTATGTGCGCAGGTTTTTTAAGCAGATCAGCCAGGAGGAATACCGGGTGAAGGAGGAGCTCAAGAAAGAAGTGCTGTTCCGGCAGCTCAATCTGATGAACCCGCTCCCGTTCAAGAAGCCGCTCCATGTGGTCTTCATCAGGAATGTCATGATCTATTTCGATGAACCGACGAAGGAGCGGCTGCTGCACAATATTTATGAAAAAATGGCTCCCGGCGGATATCTTTTTATCGGCTCGACAGAATCCATGGGGCAGAATAATACCCAATTCCAGTATGTAAGACCTTCCATATACAAAAAGTAGAGGAAGGGAGGTTTGAGATGGAAAAGTTAAAGGTATTGCTGGTGGTAGGAAATCTGGAAATGAAAAGGCATCTCACTGGGATCCTCAGCACAGATCCGGATCTTGATGTGGTGGCTGAGGCGAACAATGCTTACACAGCGAGGGACAAAATCATAGAGTGTGATCCCGACGTGATGCTGCTGTGTCACGATCTGCCAAGGATGTCAGGGATCACATTTCTGGGAAAGCTTATGCCGCAGAGGAGTACTGCGACACTTGTCATAGCGGAGTCCCGGTTTGAGGATGATGCCTACCACGCCGGTGCGCGGGATTTTGTCGCCTGCGGTGACAACTGCGAGATCCTTGAACATGAAAATATCTGCAGTCGGCTCAAGAAAGCGGTGGGCGGCGAGTGGCTTGCCGCCGCAAAGCGGGCACCGATGCTGAATGCGGCGCAGATGAACAGAAATTCGGGCGGTGAAGGGGATGGGATCACATCCATCATAGCGATCGGTGCCTCGACAGGAGGGACGGAAGCGATCGCCACCGTGGTGAGAGGGCTCAGGAGGGATATTCCGGGCATTGTGATGGTGCAGCATATGCCGGAGGGCTACACGCAGATGTACGCCCACAGGCTGGACAACGAGGGAGAGGTCTCGGTGAAAGAGGCAGTGTCGGGCGACGTGGTGAAACCCGGGCAGATCCTTTTGGCGCCGGGAGACAAACAGATGCGCATCGTCAGGATCAACGGCAGATACCAGGTCGAGTGCAAATACGGTCCAAGAGTGACAGGACACTGTCCGTCAGTGGATGCGCTCTTTGAGTCGGTGGCACGCGTCGCCGGCAAGGAGGCGATCGGAGTGCTGATGACAGGGATGGGCAGCGATGGCGCCAAGGGGCTGCTGGCGATGAAGAATGCCGGCGCGCGCACGATAGGACAGGATGAGAAGACGTGTATCGTGTACGGCATGCCCAAAGTGGCGTATGAGATCGGGGCGGTGAAGTGGCAGGTGCCGCTGGATCAGATCGCGCAGAAGATATACTATCTGCTGGATAAGAGGCAGTGAGGAGCGCGGTCAGGAGCTCTCGTGCCGGAAGGCATCGCCTGGAAAATGCTGATTTTGCGCAGGATATAACAGGATATAATCTAAGAAAAAGGATAGGAGGCAGATTATGAGAATATTAATAGCGGAAGACGATTTTGCCAGCAGAAAGGCAATCTTGAAGTTTTTGTCAGAATACGGTGAGTGTGATGTCACGGTTGACGGGATGGAGGCGATCGATGCTTTCATGATGGCCCTTGAGGAGGATGATCCGTATGATCTGATCTGTCTGGACGTGATGATGCCTGTCATGGACGGTTATCAGGCACTCAAGAATATACGCGATATCGAGAGGGAGCACCATGTCGAACCGAAGGATCAGGCGAAGGTTATCATGACGACGGCGCTCAACGAGGAGAAGAATGTCAAGAAGGCATTTGAACTTGGCTGTACCGTGTACTGTGCGAAACCGATCGATGTGGAAAAACTGCGGGGCACACTCGTTAAGCTTGGATTAACTTCATAAATGTTGTCATAATGTTATCATAGAGATAAAAAGGGGGACGAAATTGCATGGAAGAGAAAACAGAAGTGCTCGAGGCGATCGGGCTCGAAGATACCCGTCAGGGAAAATATATGACTTTCTGCATCGGGAGTGATGTGTTCGGCATTGAGCTTAAATATGTCAACGAGATCATACAGATGCAGGCGATAGCGCCCATTCCCGAGGTGGAGCATTTTATCAAGGGACTGATCAACCTGAGAGGTAAGATCATACCGGTGATCGACGTGGCAGACAGGTTTGGCAAGGAACTGTTTGAGTACAATGACCGGACCTGTATTATTGTCGTGGACGTTCAGGGGGTCACTGTGGGGTTGATCGTTGAGACGATCTCAGAGGTGGTGTCGATCGAGGAGGAGGATATTTTGCCGCCGCCGAGCGTGTCCAAGACAAATGCGCAGGCAAAATTTATCCGCGGGATCGGAAAGATCGGCGACAGTGTCAAGCTCCTGTTGGATCCCGTCAAACTGCTGAGTGACGAGTCGCTTGATTTTACGGAGAAACAGGAAGAGGAAGAGGAAGAATAAATGCCAGAAAATCGGGAAGAATTTTTTTATTTTATTTTGAATAACAGTCAGGTATGTATCATCAAGTATGATTCCCGCGGATGCATAGACTACTGCAACGACAGACTTCTTGAGCTCACAGGCTACAGTGCCGGTGAGCTTGCCGGTGTACACATCGGCGAGCTGATCCAGAATATTTTCGCGGATGAGGGCGGTCATATAGGGCTGGCAGATGAATACAAGGATCTGGAAGTGATCGAGACTGTACTGTATCGAAAGAATAAAACCTGTTTTCCGGTGGAGGTCAAGGTGGTATCCGGGGTTTTTGACGGTGTGGAGGTCATGATCTGCACGGCTGTCGATATGACCCGGTACAAGGAGAGCATCAGGAAGGTGGAGGAGACCACGATACAGATGCAGGAGTCCATGAAGGCGAGGGACGCCTTTGTGGCAAACGTCACGCACGAGCTGCGGACGCCTGTAAACGGAATCAAGGGACATGCGGAGATCCTGATGGAGCAGGAGCAGGATTTTCAGAAGACAAACTACCTCAAGATGATTCTCGACTGCTGTTCGACGATGGAGGGGATCATCAACAACATACTTGATTTCTCCAAACTTGAGGCAGGGAAGTTTCAGATCGACGAGAAGCCGTTTTCCTTTTATGATTTTATATCAAAGATGGAGAAGATGTTCAATATGCTCACGATGAGGAAGGGGCTTCGGTTCACGCTCAATGTCGCTCCGGAGATCCCGGATAAGGTGATCGGCGATGAGCTGCGGCTGACGCAGATCCTGAACAATCTGGTGTCCAACGCGGTGAAATTCACGGAGCAGGGGTATGTCGGTGTCGAGATCGCCTTGAACACCAGGATCGGCGATGAGGTGGAACTGTTTTTCATGGTGGTGGATACCGGCATCGGGCTATCGCCGGAGGATAAGGATAAACTGTTCAAGAGTTTCTCGCAGGCGGATGCGTCCATCACCAGAAAGTTTGGCGGCACAGGGCTCGGGCTTGCCATCACAAAGGAGCTTGTGACCATGATGCACGGCAAGGTCTGGGCGGAGGGAGAGAAGGGGAAAGGATCCACGTTCTCTTTCACGATACGATTGAAGACAGAGCACATGCAGGATGCCGCGGAGCAGGAGCCGTCCATCAGAAAATGGAAATACTCGAACAATCTCAACAGGATGGCAGGGGAACAGGATCTGATGAATGAGCTGGGAAGCGACATCAACATCAGGGAACTCAGGAAATATTTTGAAAAACTCAATATCAGTATGGATATGGAAAACTGGCAGAAGGCGGAGAGCTTTGCGACGATGCTAAAGCAGCTGGTCAGCAACGGCTCGAAGGATCTGCAGCGGCTGGCTTTCCGGATGGAGATGTCGATCAGGAAATCCGACTGTGATAAGGCGAGGGAGTACGCCCGGAAAGTAAAGGAACAGCTGATGCTTGAGATAAAAGGTTTTGAGATATAGTGTTTTGAGAGATATAAAGGAGTATGGACGATAATGAATGGAACATCACAGAATGATAGCAGTATCAGAATACTTGTGGTTGATGATGTTGAGGTAAATCTGATCATTCTCGAGGAGATTATCAAGAACATGGGGTATCAGGCACTGCTGGCGCAGAGTGTGAAGGAAGCGCTGGAGATCATCGGGGACAGCGAAGCGCTGCCGGAGTTGATCCTGTCAGATATCTCCATGCCTGAGACGGACGGGTTTACGTTTTGTTCTATGTTGAAAAATGATCCGTACACAAAGGACATTCCGGTTATCTTCATATCAGCGATGGACACGGCTTCCGATCTCAGCAAGGGATTTGAGCTCGGCGCAGTGGACTATATCCCGAAGCCCTTTGACAAGACGGAGGTGGAGATGCGCATCTCCACACACCTCAAGATCTACACGATGCAGAAGGATCTGGAGGAGAATAACAAGCAGCTGAATCTTGTGGTCGCACGCCAGATGGAGAAGCTCAGGATCGAGCAGAAAAATATCATGACGGCACTGGCAAGGCTCGTGGAGAGCAGGGAGAACGTGTCGGATACCCACTACAAGAACATATTGTACAACAGCCGGATCCTCGCCGAGGGAATGCAGCTCTACCCGAAGTTTGAGGAGGAAGTGACGGATGACTTCATCGATACGATCGAGTCGAGCGCCGGGCTTCACGATATCGGAAAACTTCTGATACCGGATCAGATCCTGCTCAAGGATGCACCGCTGGACGAGGAGGAGCGGGAGATCATGAGCACCCACGCAGAGCGCGGCGCAAAGACGCTGATGGATATCTACGAGGGTGTGGAGACAAATGATTTTATCGATATGGCGATCGACATAGCATGGTATCATCACGAGTGCTGGGACGGCTCCGGCTATCCCAAAGGTCTCAAAGGCGATGCGATACCACTGGCTGCCCGCATTGTGAAGGTCGTGGATGTGTTTGACGCCATGATCAGCGAGCGGCGCTACAAAAAGCCGATCCCGCTGGAGCAGACGCTTGCATATATGCAGGAGGGGGCGGGGAACATCTTCGACCCGGATATTATCCGCGTGTTTATGCGCATTTACCGCAACTTCAAAGGGATCTGACAGGGCGATGAAATAAAATGACAGTTTAGTAAAAATATACCATTCATAAAACTTTTCACTCCGTTAATACTAGGATTAAGATAAGCGACAAAAAGCTTGTCTTTCAAAATAGATTGCGTTATAGAGAGCAAAAAATTGATTAACGGAGGTAAGAAATTATGTCAACACAGAGTAGATCAAACAGAGTAGAAGTTCCAGAGGCAAAGGCAGCAATGGACCGTTTCAAGACAGAGGTAGCATCAGAGCTTGGTGTGAACTTAAAGGAAGGTTACAACGGTGATCTCACATCGCGCGAGGCAGGAAGCATCGGCGGCGAGATGGTTCGTAGAATGGTAAAGAGCTACGAGGAGTCTCTGAACAAATAAGAACGATCAACAGAAAAGATGGGATGCAGTTTTGACACTGCATCCCGTTTTTGTGTTTTTCATGCTTTTTTTAGCACTTTTAAAAAATTTTTCTTTTATTTTCAAGAAGCCTATGCTATAATAAAAAACGATTGGTAACTGTTCAGTGGTTACAGCGGGCAGTGTACGGACTGTATACTGAAATAGATAAATATAAAATATATTCATGGCAGGCATGGCTGCATGATATGCATTGCATGATATGCAAGGAGGAAATGGAACAAATGAGTTTACAGGTGGAGAAGTTAGAGGGAAATATGGCTAAGCTTACGATAGAGGCGTCGGCTGAGGAGTTTGAGCAGGCGATCGAGAAGGCTTATCAGAAAAATAAGAATAAGTTGAGCATTCCGGGATTCCGCAAAGGCAAAGTGCCCCGCAAGATGATCGAGCAGATGTACGGCAAGGAGATCTTTTACGAGGATGCAGCCAACATCGTCATCCCTTCTGCATATGCGAAGGCTGTGGATGAGTGCACGGAGGAGATCGTGTCACAGCCGACGGTTGATATCGTGCAGGCAGAGGCGGGGAAGCCGTTCATATTCACCGCGGAAGTGGCGTTAAAGCCGGAAGTGACACTCGGAAAGTACAAGGGTGTCGAAGTTGAGAAGACGGATGTGGCTGTCACAGACGAGGAGGTTGACGCAGCGATTGACAGGGAGCGGGAGAACAATGCCAGGACGATCTCCGTTGAGGACAGGGCTGTCAGGGACGGCGATATGACAATCATCGACTATGAAGGATTCGTGGACGGGGAGAGCTTCGAGGGCGGAAAGGATGAAGATTACCCGCTGACCATCGGTTCCGGAACCTTTATTCCGGGATTTGAGGAGCAGCTGATCGGCGCCGAGCTCGACAAGGAAGTGGAAGTCAACGTGACGTTCCCGGAAGATTACCAGGCGTCCGAGCTTGCAGGAAAGCCGGCTGTGTTTAAGTGTATTGTCAAGGAGATCAGGGAGAAGGAGCTGCCGGAGCTCGACGACGAGTTTGCGAGCGAGGTCTCAGAGTTCGACACCCTGGCGGAGTACAGGGAGGACGTGAAAAAGAATCTGACCGAGCGGAAGGAAGCGGAAGCGAAGGCTGCGAAGGAAGAGAAAGTAGTCGAGGCGATCATCGCGGATGCGAAGATGGATATCCCAGAGGCAATGCTCGCGACACAGCAGCGCTCGATGGCAGATGACTTCGCCCAGAGGATCCGGATGCAGGGGATCACGATCGACCAGTATTTCCAGTTTACAGGTCTCACGAGAGAGGCGTTCTTAGAGCAGCTCAAGCCGCAGGCGGAGGAGCGGATCAAGTCCAGACTGGTACTCGAGGCGGTCGCAAAGGCGGAGAACCTGGAGGCGAGCGACGAGGAATACACGGCTGAGATCAAGAAGATGGCGGAGGCTTACCAGATGGATGAGGATAAGATCACGGAGATGATCGGTGAGTTCGAACAGAAGTCCATCAAGGAGGATATCTGCATCAGGAAAGCATTGGAGCTGGCAGTGGAGAGCGCGGTGGAGAAATAGTACGCTCATACAGCGCAGAAAGAAACAGAATACAATATATTAAAAAAATATAATAATTGTGCGGATTATTTGCGCAATTATTATATTTGCGTTATACTGTGTTTTAGTAGTATGCAGAGTGGAGGTAAAAACTATGAGTTTAGTACCATATGTCATAGAACAAACAAGCCGGGGCGAGCGTTCGTACGATATTTATTCAAGGCTTTTGAAGGAGCGCATCATATTCCTGGGCGAGGAGGTAAACGAGACGACAGCGAGCCTTACGGTAGCCCAGCTGCTGTTTTTGGAGGCTGAGGATCCGGAAAAGGATATACAGCTGTACATCAACAGTCCGGGAGGTTCTGTCACGGCAGGTATGGCGATCTATGACACGATGCGCTACATCAAGTGCGATGTGTCGACGATCTGTATCGGTATGGCAGCCAGCATGGGGGCATTCCTGCTCGCCGGCGGCACAAAGGGCAAGCGGCTCGCGCTTCCAAACGCGGAGATCATGATCCACCAGCCGCTTGGCGGAGCACAGGGACAGGCGACAGAGATCGAGATCGCCGCAAAACATATACTGCGGACCAAGCAGAAGCTGAACACCATCCTGGCGGAGAACTGTGGACAGCCGTATGATGTGGTCGCGGCAGACACGGAGCGCGACAATTGGAAGTCGGCTGAGGAAGCGATGCAGTACGGTTTGATCGACAGGGTGATCACGGACAGGGCGGACGCAGCGGATGACAGATCGAATTAGATGATATATTTAGATTGAATGAATTATGAGTAAAGGGAGAAAAAGGATGGCTGGAAAAGGCACTGAGGGAAGGGTAAGATGTTCTTTCTGTAACAAAACACAGGATCAGGTGAGAAAGCTGATAGCAGGTCCATCCGGTGTTTATATTTGCGATGAGTGTGTAGATATCTGTGCAGACATAATAGAGGAAGAGTACGAGGATGAACAGATCGACGGCGGTTTTGAGATCAACCTCCTAAAGCCCGTGGAGATCAAGGAGTTTCTCGACGAGTATGTGATCGGACAGGAAGAGGCAAAAAAGGTATTGTCGGTGGCAGTGTACAATCACTATAAGCGTGTTATGGCTGAGAAGGATCTGGATGTGGAGCTTCAGAAGAGCAATATCATCATGATCGGTCCGACAGGTTCCGGCAAAACATATCTGGCGCAGACGCTTGCCAAGATCATCAATGTCCCTTTTGCGATCGCGGATGCGACGACGCTCACAGAGGCAGGTTATGTGGGGGAGGATGTTGAGAATATCCTTTTGAAGCTTATTCAGTCAGCTGATTATGATATTGAGAGGGCGCAGTACGGGATCATCTACATCGATGAGATCGACAAGATCACGAAGAAGAGTGAAAATGTTTCGATTACCAGAGACGTCTCCGGCGAGGGTGTGCAGCAGGCGCTTTTGAAGATCGTTGAGGGCACGGTGGCAAGTGTGCCTCCGCAGGGCGGCAGAAAGCATCCGCACCAGGAATTGATACAGATTGACACGACAAATATCCTTTTTATCTGCGGCGGCGCTTTTGATGGGCTGGATAAGATCGTCGAGAACAGGCTTGACCGCAAGTCCATAGGTTTCAACAAGGATATCGCAGAGAAGACGACGAGGGATCTCGGCGCTGTGTTTAAGGAAGTAACGCCGCAGGATCTCACCAAGTACGGACTCATTCCGGAGTTTGTCGGCAGGGTTCCGATCAATGTATCGCTGGAAGGGCTTGACAAGGATGCGCTCGTGAGGATCTTAAAGGAGCCTAAGAGTGCCCTGATCAAGCAGTATCAGAAGCTTTTTGAGTTTGACGATGTGAAGCTTACCTTCGAGCCGGATGCGATCGATGCGATCGCCGAGAAAGCGCTGGAGAGAAAGACAGGAGCCAGAGGTCTGCGTTCCATCATGGAGAGCATTATGATGGATATCATGTATGAGATTCCTTCCGATGACACGATCGAGAGCTGTGTGGTCACGAAGGAGTCCGTAGAAGGAACAAGTCAGCCTTTTGTAGTACACCGCGAAGCAATGCGCACAGAGCGTGAGAAAAAGGCGAGATAAATAGATGGATTGATTATAAGCGCCGCCTTTTACAAAGGGCGGCGTTTTATGCACAGAGGCGCAGGGAGAGGATTTTACAGATGGAGCAGATAACAGCAGCATTACCCTTGGTGGCACTGCGGGGACTGACGGTGGTGCCAAATATGATCATACACTTTGATCTGAACAGAGAAATGTCAAAGAAGGCGATTGAGCAGGCGCTGAATGCGTCGCAGAAGGTGCTGCTCGTACCGCAGATCGATCCGGAGGAGGAGGAACCGGATCTCGACGGTCTATATAAAGTGTGTACGGTGGCAAGCATCAGGCAGGTTACAAAGCTTCCGAACAGTATTGACAGGGTTATGGTGGAGGCTGTGGCGAGGGCGCGCATCATAGAGCTGGATGACAATGGCGGACAGTACTTTAGCGCACTGTACGAAGAGATTGACGACGATGGGAAAGATCTCGAACAGTCCGAGGAGGAGGCGCTGACGCGCACGCTCAGGGAGGTGTTTGACACGTATGTCCGTTTTTATCCCAAAATCGGAAAAAGCCTGGGGAAGTACTTTAAGGAAGGGAGCAGCCTGCCGGAACTGATGAACCAGATCCTGATCAACACCCCCTTTTCGTATGATCAGAAGCAGCAGATACTCGAGGTCGAGGATATTGCCGAACAGTGCGGGGAGCTTGTGGCGCTGATCATGAACGAGGCGCAGATCGCGGCGATCCGCACACAGCTGGCGGTCAAGATCAGGGAGAAGATCGACAAGAACCAGAAGGACTACATTCTTCGCGAGCAGATGGAATATATACAGGAGGAGCTGGGGGACAAGAACCAGTATTCCGATGTGAAGCATTACGAGGAAGCGCTCGCAAAGCTGAAAGCGGATGCGGAGGTCAAGGAAAAGATCCAGAAGGAGATCAACCGGTTCAAGACGATCATGGGATCAAGCTCGGAGAGCGCGGTGGAGCGCGGGTATATAGAGACGCTTTTGGAACTTCCGTGGAACAGGGCTTCGAAGGATAACAACGACATCAACAGGGCGGAGGAGATCCTCGAGAGGGATCATTACGGACTGGAGAAGGTGAAGGAACGCATCGTCGAGTATCTGGCGGTCAGATGCCTGACCAGCAAGGGCGAGGTGCCGATCATGTGTCTGGTGGGACCGCCGGGAACGGGAAAGACGTCCATCGCCAAATCGATCGCGGAGGCACTGAACAAAAAATATGTCAGGATCTGTCTGGGCGGCGTGCGTGACGAGGCGGAGATCAGGGGACACCGCAAGACGTATGTCGGGGCAATGCCGGGGCGGATCGCAAACGGCCTGAAACAGGCGGGCGTGTCCAATCCGCTGATGCTGCTCGACGAGATCGACAAGGTCAGCAGCGACTACAAGGGAGACACCTCGTCGGCACTTTTGGAGGTGCTTGATCCGGAGCAGAACTGTCATTTCAGGGATCACTATGTGGAGCTGCCGATCGATCTGTCCAGGGTTCTGTTCATAGCGACCGCAAATGATGCAGGCAATATCCCAAGGCCGCTGCTCGACCGCATGGACATCATTGAGGTGACAAGCTACACGGCGAACGAAAAATTTCATATAGCGCGGGAGCATCTGTGGGAGAAGCAGCTCGCAAAGAACGGTCTGAGGGAATCGCAGCTGACGATCAGCGACAATGCAGTCAAGGGCATCATCGACCGCTATACAAAGGAGGCGGGCGTGCGCAATCTCGAGAGGAAGCTCGGGACAGTCTGCAGGAAGGCGGCGTTGGAGATACTGAAGGCAAGGGGCGGTAAGACCAAAAAGCAGGTGCAGGACAAGTGCATCAGGGTGAACAGCCAGAAGCTTGAAAAGTATCTCGGAAAGCCCAAGTACAGTGTCGACATGGCAAACGAGAAGGACGACGTGGGGATCGTCAGAGGGCTTGCGTGGACAAGCGTGGGCGGTGACACCCTGCAGATCGAGGTGAACATCATGCCCGGAAAGGGTGAGATCGAGCTCACCGGAAAACTCGGTGATGTGATGAAAGAGTCCGCGATGACAGGCATCAGCTATATCAGGTCGATCGCGTCCAGGTATAAGATCGATCCGGAGTTTTTCAAGAAAAATGATTTTCATCTCCATATTCCCGAGGGGGCTGTGCCAAAAGACGGTCCGTCTGCAGGCATAACGATGGCGACGGCGGTGCTGTCGGCGATCACGGACACGCCGGTCAGGGCGAAGGTTGCCATGACTGGTGAGATCACACTGCGCGGAAGGGTGCTTCCGATCGGCGGACTCAAGGAAAAGCTGCTGGCGGCAAAGACGGCGGGCATCACGACAGTCCTGGTGCCCGAGGAGAATGAGAAGGATGTGGCGGAGATTTCCGGCGAGATCAAGTCGGGCATGGAGATCTGTTTCGTGCGTTCCATGGATGAGGTGATACCTCTTGCCTTTGCATCTGAGATCAAGGTGGGAAATACACGGACCAGGACGAAAACAAAAACCGAAAACAACAAGCAGGAGAAGTGACAGATGGTTATAAAAAATGTAAGTCTGGAAACGGTGATCGGTGTGACGAGCAAAGTGCCGCAGAACAATATGCCCGAGATCGCATTTGCCGGAAAGAGCAACGTGGGGAAGTCCTCGCTCATAAACGCCCTCATGAACCGCAAATCGCTGGCGCGGACCAGCTCGCAGCCGGGAAAGACGCAGACGATCAATTTCTACAATATCAACAACGAACTGTACTTTGTCGATCTTCCGGGGTACGGTTACGCGAAGGTGAGCCAGCAGGAGAAGGAGAAGTGGGGCAAGATGGTCGAGCGGTATCTGCACCAGTCGAGGGTGCTCAGGGCGGTGTTCCTGCTGATCGATATCCGGCATGATCCCTCGGCAAACGACAGGATCATGTACGATTGGATCATCTCGAACGGCTTTCACCCGATCATCATCGCAACGAAGGCAGACAAGATCAACAGAAGCCAGCTGCAAAAGCAGATCAAGGCAGTCAGGCAGGGGCTCGGCGTTGACAGGGATACGATCGTGATCCCGTTCTCAGCCCAGACGAAGCAGGGGCGGGACGAGATTTATGATCTGATCGACGGCATGATGGGGCAGCCGGAAGGAGAGGACTGAATATGGAGGAACGAAGTACATGCAGGCAAAACCTGAAACTGATCACAAATATCCTGATCTCGCTGGTCATACTGCTGCTCTGCATTTTTGTGGTGCCGAAGCTGGTCCTGCTCTTCATGCCTTTTGTGATCGGCTGGATCATATCCTGTATCGCGAACCCGTTTGTAATGTTTTTGGAGCGAAAGCTCAAGATCAGAAGAAAGGCTGGCACTGTCGTAGTCATCGTGTGTGTGATTGCGGCGGTGATCGGGATCGGTTATGGCCTCGGTGTCATACTCTGGCGTCAGCTATCTGGCTTTATCGAAGAGATCCCCGCGATGTGGGAAGTCGTGAAACAGGATTTTGACGATCTGGGAAACTGGATCAACCAGCATATCGGAGTGCGGGCGCCGAAGTTTGCGGATGCACTCAATGATCTCGGCAATACGATCGGTGAGATGATATCGGATCTGCCCAAAAGTTTAAATTTCAGTACTTTCGAGGGCATGGGCAGCATGGTGGGAAACATAGCGAGTGTGATCGTATCGATCATCATGTGCATGCTGTCGGCGTATTTCTTTATCGCGGACAGGGAGTGGATGAGCGGTTTCGTCAACAGATTCCTGCCGGAAAATATCACGCGCAAGTACGATGTGTTCTCCTCAAGTCTCAGGCAGGCGGTCGGGGGATATTTTAAGGCGCAGTTCCGCATTGAGATCTGGATGTATGTGCTGCTTTTGATCGGACTCACGGTGCTGAGGGTGCGCTACAGCCTGCTGATCGCGCTGCTGATGGCGTTTCTCGACTTCCTGCCTTTCTTTGGCACGGGTATCGTGCTGGTTCCGTGGGCGGTCGTGACAGTGATCGGGGGCAGCTACCTCAGAGCGTTCGGTTTTCTGGTCATCTGGGGTGTGGGACAGCTGTTCCGTCAGCTGATACAGCCCAAGATCATGGGGGAGTCCATTGGGATGGAGCCGATCCCGACGCTGTTTTTGCTCTTTATCGGATATCGGATCGCGGGGGTCGGCGGTATGCTGATCGCAGTGCCGCTGGGGATCATCGTCGTCAATATGAACGAGGCAGGTTTTTTCGACACGCCCAAGTACAGTATCAGGTTGCTGGTTCGAAACGTCAATGAATTCAGGCGGCTGGACGAGGAGACGGTCAGGGAGCTGGGCGGGGAGGAAAGGCGGGAGCATCGCGGAAGGTAGTGGACAGAATGCGTAATTTCAAGATATTGATACAGTATGAGGGAACCCGATACCAGGGGTGGCAGCGTCAGGATTCGACGGGAAACACCATACAGGGCAAGATAGAGGCGATCCTTGCGAAGATGACAGGCTGCGACTTTGTGCAGGTCAACGGTTCGGGGCGGACGGATGCGGGCGTGCACGCGCTCGGTCAGGTGGCAAACTTCAAGATTGACACGGCGCTGTCCGCGGTTGCGGTGATGGATCATCTGAACCGGTATCTTCCCGAGGATATCGGCGTGATATCGATCCAGGAGGTGCCGGAGCGTTTTCACAGCAGGCTGAATGCGAAGGCAAAGACCTACCGCTACCGCATATGGAATTCGAAGCTGCCCTGTGTGTTTGAGCGCAGATATGTGTATGAGGTGCCGGGGCAGTTCGACCTTGATGCGATGAGGGTGGCGGCATCGTGTTTGGTGGGAAAGCATGATTTCAGAGCGTTCACCTCGCAAAAAAAGAGCAGGAAGTCTACCGTGCGGACGATCGATGCGATCCGGCTCGAGAAAGCGGGGGAGGAGATCGTCATCACTTATAGCGGCGACGGGTTTCTGTACCATATGGTGCGGATTCTCACGGGCACGCTGATCGAAGTCGGGCTGGGGCAGAGAAGCCCCGCGTCGATGGCGCAACTGCTTGGGAATACTGCATCCAGGGATCTGGCAGGCGCGCTGGCACCTGCAAAGGGGTTGTGCCTGGTTGAAGTGCGGTACTGATAATGTTAGGAGCAGTCTTATGGACAAAATGGAGGAGAAAGGTATGAGTGACACAGAAAAGAGTATAGCGGAGGCTTCCACGGAGGAGCGGGAAGTCGTCTCGAGGAATTTTATTGAGCAGCTGATCGACAGGGATCTGGAGGAGGGGGTGTATGACACTGTGCACACGCGTTTCCCGCCGGAGCCGAACGGTTATCTGCACATCGGGCATGCCAAGGCGATCCTTGTCAACTATGGGATTGCGAAGGAGTACGGCGGAAAGTTTAACTTGCGATTTGACGACACCAACCCGACAAAGGAGGATATCGAGTTTGTGGAGTCCATCAAGGCGGACGTCAGGTGGCTCGGCGCGGACTGGGAGGACAGGCTTTTCTTTGCCTCTGACTATTTTGACCAGATGTATGAGTGCGCCGTAAAGCTGATCAGGAAAGGCAAGGCGTATGTATCGGACCTGACAGCGGAGCAGCTCAAGGAATACAGAGGATCCTTTACAGAACCCGGAAAGGAAGATCCGTCCGCGGGCCGCTCTGTGGAGGAGAACCTGAGGCTCTTTGAGGATATGAAAAACGGCAAGTTTGCGGACGGTGAGAAGGTGCTCCGCGCGCGGATCGATATGGCTTCACCGAACATCAATATGAGAGATCCGGTGATCTACCGTGTGGCGCACATGACACATCACAATACAGGTGATCAGTGGTGCATCTATCCGATGTATGACTTTGCGCACCCGATCGAGGACGCCATCGAGGGGATCACGCACTCGATCTGCACGCTGGAGTTTGAGGATCACAGACCGCTCTACGACTGGGTCGTGCGGGAGATCGAGTACCCGAACCGCCCTAGACAGATCGAGCAGGCAAAGATGTATCTGACAAACGTCGTGACAGGCAAGCGCTATATCAAGAAGCTTGTCCAGGACGGGATCGTCGATGGCTGGGACGATCCGAGGCTTGTGTCGATCGCGGCGCTCAGAAGGCGCGGGTTTACGCCGGAGTCCATCCAGAAGTTCGTGGAGCTCTGCGGTGTGAGCAAGGCAAACTCCTCCACCGACTACGCGATGCTCGAGTACTGCATCCGCGAGGACTTAAAGCTCAAAAAGCCCAGGATGATGGCAGCGCTCGATCCTGTAAAGCTTGTGATCGACAACTATCCCGAGGGGGAAGTGGAGTACCTTGAGGTGCCCAACAATCTCGAGAATGAGTCCCTCGGCTCCAGGCAGGTCCCGTTCTGCAGGGAGCTCTATATCGACAGGGACGACTTTATGGAGGAGCCGCCCAAAAAGTATTTCAGGCTGTACCCGGGAAATGAGGTGCGCCTCATGAGCGCGTATTTTGTAAAGTGCGTGGATTATGAGAAGGACGAGAGAGGCAGAGTGACCGTCGTCCACTGCACCTATGATCCGGAGACAAAGCAGGGCAGCGGTTTTTCGGGCAGGAAGGTGAAGGGCACGATCCACTGGGTTCCGGCGCCGTACGCGGTCAAAGCGGAGGTGCGGTTATACGAGAATCTGATCGACGAGGAGAAGGGGGTCTACAACGAGGACGGCTCGCTGAACCTCAATCCCAATTCGCTCACCGTGCTGAAGGAGTGCTATGTGGAGCCGGCGCTGAAAGGCGCAGAGCCGTACGACAGCTTCCAGTTCGTGAGGCAGGGGTTCTTCAATGTGGATGTCAGGGATTCGAAGCCGGATGCGCTTGTGTTTAACAGGATCGTCTCGTTAAAGAGCTCGTTCGTGCTGCCGAAATAGGCGGCTGTCCCCGAAGTGCGGACATTCTCCGCAGGGATATGAAATATCACAGGGAGGGAGAGGGTTGGAATGAGGTATCGATGTCTGATATTGGACCATGACGACACGGTGGTCAACAGTACTGCCACCATACATTATCCCGCATTCCTGGAGGCGTTAAAGCTGTTGCGGCCGGGCGTGACCATTTCGCTTGACGATTATTTCCGGGAAAATTTTGATCCGGGTTTTATCCCGTACTGCGTCGGGAAGCTCGGTATGACGGACGAGGAGCTCGAGCGCGAGCTGGAGTGCTGGAAGGAATATGTCTCAAAGCACACCGCAAAGGCTTACGACGGCATGAGGGAGATCATCGGGCGCCAGCGGGCGGAGGGCGGCATTGTGTGCGTGGTATCGCACTCCTATGATTTCAATATCAGGAGGGATTATGCATCGAACGATCTTCCTATGCCGGACATGATCTTTGGATGGGAGTATCCGCCCGAGCAGAGAAAGCCCGGCACGTACGCACTCGAGGTCATCTCCCGAAAGTATCGGCTGAAACCGCAGGAGATGGTGATGGTGGATGACTCCAAGCCGGGCTACGATATGGCAAAAGCGTATGGTGTTCCTTTTGTCGGTGCGGGCTGGGCGACTGATATCCCCGAGATCCGGGATTTCATGAGGAAGAACAGCGACGTGTACTTCACGAGCGTAGAGGAGCTGGCAGAATTTTTATTTGATACAGAGCCGGCATGACGGGCTCCGGGAAATCGGACACAGAATCAAAACTAGTACAGATCATGAAGGCATGGGTATTACGGTATGCATGCCTTCATTGTTTTTTATCGTTCATGTTTTTGGCAGTACGGCATATGTGAAATGATAACGATTGTTATATTATAATTCGTTATCATTCCGCATCCGAGTCGTCAAAAAACGCTTCCGTCCTGCCAGCCGGATCGGACGGCTCGGTGTAGGTGGCAGACACAGATACCGTCCCGGCTTCGTGTTCACTGTTCTTTTTCTCCGACGTGCCGGGATCAGCGGCAGGTGCGGCAGACATATCTACCTGAGTGTAGACAGGCTCGACAGTGGGCGCTGTCATCTCGCCGATGATCTCCTTTGCCTTGTCGATCTTCTCGGACACGTTGAAGTGCTCGAGCTTTTCCTTGGTCTTATCAAGTGTCTCGATCACTTTTTCACCTATTTTTTCCCTGGCATTGTCTATATCGATCGGCATATAGGGGCGGCATTTGCTGACAGCGGGATTTGCGGACTCTGCGGAGAAATCTTCATCGTCGAGATCCTCGTCAAAATCGTCAAAGTCATCGAAGTCGTCAAAGTCTTCCTCGGGAGTGTTTGTTTTATTTCGAAGATAATAATAGGTCCCTGCAGCTGCAGCACCGGCGAGGGCACTGAATAAGACAAGCTTGCTAAATTTCTTAGCCATTTGTGGTTCTCCTTTCCTGTTGCAGTTGTTTTTATATCATATACAAATCTATTTTAATACTATTTTATGGAAATGAAAAGAGATTATGTAAAATTTGATGAAAATGTGTAGTCGGAACTCTAAAATTATGTTAATATTAGTATAACAGGTGTGCGCTTTGGGGGAGTGCGCGCATAAGGAGGTACGAATGAACGAAAAATTTTTTGACCTTGCAAGGGAGAAACAGGACCGCATGATCAACGGTGCGGTCGAGGTGTTTGCCAAGAACGGGTACAAGCACGCCAGTACGGATGATATGGTGAAGGCGGTCGGTGTCAGCAAGGGACTCTGGTTCCACTATTTTGGCTCCAAGGAGGGTATCTACGTCTTTGTGTATGACTATTGCGTCAAGTATATGCTATTGGAGCTGTCAACAATGGTGGACGAAAACGAAAAGGATTATTTTGAGCTGATCAGACAGATTGCCCTCGCAAAGACAAAGGTCGGAAAAAGTTATCCATATCTCACTATTTTTCTGGAGGAGGCAGCGCACGAGACAGAGCAGGAGCCGGTCAGGAAGACAGCCGGGGCGAGGCAGAGCTATGAGGAGCGGATGGACGCACTCCTCAGGTCTGCCGAGATCGGGACTGTCTCCGACAAGGCGAGGCGGGAGCGCATCAAGAAGATGATCGATTACTGTATCAGCAGTATCATACGGGAGCGGACAATGGAGGCGGCAGACTCTGAGGCGGTATTCAGGGAGATCAAGGCATATATAGAACTGGTCAGGGACATGACCTTGAATCTCTCCTGAAATAAATAGGGGCTACTTTTTCTGCTGGTATACCGGGGCGGCGGGATAGCCGCCCTTTAGCTTCTGCATGCCGCGCTGAACAGCGTCCTTTGAATTTTTCCAGTCGGCATCCGCATTTTTGTAGTCAAATTTCTCGACCATCCAGCTCACGTCCTCCCCGATGCGTTCCAGATTTGCCGCCATCAGAGGAAATACCGTGGCAAAGAACGCGTCGCACTGCTTCTGGTTCAGCTTTTCCACCGCACACTGGCACAGGTCGCCGAAGTGTACGAGACAGAATCCTTTGCTGCTTTCCAGTTTCTTAACGAAATCAGCGTCCTTCCTGTACATGTAGAAGAAGGTGTCCAGATAGCGCGCATAGGTGTCCTCATACTGGCGGCAGATGTAGCAGGAGCGCTGTTTCTCGTACGCCCACGCCGTCATGGTGTTGTTGACTTCCCTGGAGCGTTTCAGGCGGTCCACAAAGGAGAGTTTTGCGGGTTTGAATCGCTTGACTTCGCTGCCAAATTCGCTGTTGATCTTCTGGTAATGGGTCTTTAGGATCCAGGCATTTCCGAGGGTGTTTCCATACTGGAACATTTTCAGGAAGTGATAGCGGCAGAAACCCTCCGCGTCTGTGAGGTCACGGATGTCGCTCTCCATGTACGAGGAACCAGAGCCCAGCGTGAAGTCGAGCAGATCCTGTTCCAGCTTCTGTTCGATGAAGCAGAAGGGACATTCGTCGTCTGCGGCGAAGGCGTCATTTAAGGGGATGGTATAAAGCTGTTCTTTCATGATCGTGATTCTCCTTTTTGTTGTTGTAAGGATCTGTACATGTTATTTCAGGACAGTTCCCAGATCCATTTTAACATATTTCACGAAAAAATTTTATAAAATTTCATAAAAATGTATATAATTGTCAAAAAGTGTGTTAAGATAAATATAAAACATAGAACGATCATTGAGACAGATCGCAGGCCGTCCGGAAATGGCACAGGTGTCATGACAGGGGGATATACGGACAGCTGAGACCGGATCATCGTTTTGATGGATAAAGGGAGGGATTGTATGAGTAAATTTATGGTTGCAGGTTTTGTGCAGATGGAGACGATCGTAAAGGTCGAGGGACTGCCGGTTCCGTACAAGCAGTTCGAGAGCATACCGGATCTGGTCGATACCGAGATCGGCGGGACAGGGTTCAACGAGGCGATGGCGCTGAAGTGGCTCGGCGACGAGGTGGACTTCATGAGTATGGTGGCGAGGAATATGTCAAGACACCAGATCGACGCCTACCTCAAGAGGAACGATGTGGATCTGAGCATGAATTATGTGCTGCCGATGCTTGACGGTATGCCTACTTCGGTGATCCTCTACTGCAAGGGAAAGAAACAGACTTTTGAGGATGTCAAGGACATCAGACATGTAGAATATGATTTTGGGCTGTTGGAGAGCCGGATCCAGGATAAGGATATGGTGCTGATGTCCAACTGCAATTTCTGCAGGCCGATCATAGGTCTCGCCAAAAAGTATCAGAAGCCCATAGCTGTCAATGTGCGCAGCATGAGGGCGGAGAAGATCGCAAACAAGGAAGATTTCCTGGCGGCGGCAAACATCCTGTACATCAGCGATGACGACCTTGAGAGCGACCACTATGACTGCATTCAGGAGTGTAAGGAGAAGTACGATCCCGAGATCGTTATCATGGGGATCGGCGACAAGGGTGTGATCCTCTACAACAAGAAGGACAACAGCGTTCTCGAGTACAAACCGGTCAAGACCAACGAGATCGTCAACACGATCGGCGCAGGAAACGCGCTGTTCTCCTCTTTTCTGCACTATTATGCCAAGACGCAGGATGCGAAGGAGGCGATCAAAAACGCGCTGCTGTTTGCGTCGTACAAGATCGGGTTTGTGGGAACCTCCAACGGGTTTATGACGGAGGAACAGATCGAACAGTGGAAAAAACTGATATGGCAATAAAAAATGTGCGCCCTGCGGCGCACATTTTTGCTGTGTCTATTCCATATAGATATATCTCAGAAACGCGATGGCATTGTCCATGCTGTTGGAGTTTATGGCAAACCCCAGGACAGGTTCCATGCCGACATAGTAATAGTACTGATTCAGCTTCGGGGAGTCGGTCACATAGATGCCCACCGGGATCCGCTCTGCGCTCTCGCCGGACTCGGCGTAGTAGAGCCTGTCCTCAAACTGTGCGAGCAGGTCGTCCGGGAGGACGGTCGTGATGTCGTGGAGACATTCGCTCCTGGCGAAGTAGTCAAGGGTGGCTGCATCGCCCACAATGACATCGAGCTCGCCGGTTGAGATGACCGCCATCGATTTCTCGAGGCTCATATACATCTCATAATCATTTCCGTCGGGGGCATAGTTCATCGTCGCATCGATGTATGCCTCGTGCTTTTTGGTGTCTATGCTCATATGTTCGACAAAACCGTCGATCAATTCCGTGTTGGAGGAATCGCCGGTGTCATTGTAGAAAAAAGCTGCAAAGGCAGTGTCGGATGGGGCGGTCAGTATCGAGTACGCCAGATAGATCACAAAGGCGGCGGCGACGGCGACGGCGATCGTTGTTTTCAGATAATATTCTTTGAAGTATGCAGCCTTTTCACTGAACGGTGCGTCCTTTAGCTTGGCATTCTGTTCCCGTATCTCGTCGTGCATTGAGTTGTTTTTGTCCCGGTTTTTGTTGTAGACTTCCATGATGATCCCTCCATCAGCCTGATCGATCGCGATTTTTGTCATTCTGCGCGCATTGCAGAACGATTACAAACTATCATATATGGAAATGCGGGTGTCTGTCAATCAACTTACTATTAATTTTTTCTAAATCTTGCAGATTAGATTGAATTGTTCCGTCATATGAGATATGATTGAACTATCATATTAAGTGTTAATAAGAATTAAGGAAGGTATCGCATTATGAACGAAAGCTACAAGGAACTGCTGGTGAAGAAGGACAGAGGGATCAAGGAGACACTCATCAGGTTTTTGAGTCTGCTCCCCACGGTTTTTCTCGGATTTTTGACTTTTGTGACTGGAAATATGATATTTTTTATTATAGTGATCGCACTCGGCGTGCTTGATTACTTTGTGTTTCAGTGGACAGATATCGAGTACGAGTATCTCTATCTGGACAAGGAGATCTCGGTGGACAAGATCATGGCAAAGACGAGGAGGAAGAGGGTCACGACGCTCAGCGTGGAGAAGGTCGAGATCATGGCGCCTGAGAAGTCCCATCAGCTCGATTCCTACAGAAACCGCCAGACAAAGGTGACGGATCTGAGCGCCGGGCATGACCTGCCCGATCAGAAGCTCTACTGGATATTCTACGAGGGTAATCAGAGGATCCTGATGAACCTCACAGAGGATTTTGCCAGGACGATCAAGGGAATCGCGCCGAGAAAAGTTTTTACGGAGTAAATGCTTGACAACCTGTGCTGGCTTTAGTATAATTGTGAAAATATTTTATTAAAAGTTCATTAATTTTACAGGAGGAAGAAAAATGGGTCAGATAATCGGCGAAGGCATCACTTTTGACGACGTACTATTAGTACCAAGCTACTCACAGGTAATTCCCAATCAGGTTGACCTGACGACATGGTTGACCAGGAAGATCAAGCTTAATATTCCGATGATGAGCGCAGGAATGGATACCGTCACGGAGCACAGGATGGCGATTGCCATGGCGAGACAGGGCGGTATCGGAATCATTCACAAAAACATGTCGATCGAAGCGCAGGCAGAGGAAGTAGACAAAGTAAAACGTTCTGAGAACGGTGTCATCACAGATCCTTTTTCACTCACTCCGGAGCATACTCTCGGCGATGCAGATGCCCTGATGGCAAAATTCCGAATTTCAGGGGTGCCGATCACGGAGGGCAGGAAGCTCGTCGGCATCATCACCAATCGCGATCTGAAATTCGAGACAGATTACTCCAAAAAAATAAAGGAATCCATGACCTCGGAAGGGCTGATCACAGCGAAGGAGGGCATTACGCTCGAGGAGGCAAAGAGAGTTCTCGCAGATGCGAGGAAGGAGAAGCTTCCTATTGTAGACGATCACTACAACCTAAAGGGACTGATCACGATCAAGGATATCGAGAAGACGATCAAGTATCCGCTGGCGGCAAAGGATGAGCAGGGACGGCTGCTGTGCGGCGCAGGTGTCGGCATCACGGCAAATGTTCTTGAGCGTGTGGAGGCGCTCGTGGCGGCAAAGGTAGACGTCATCGTGCTCGACAGCGCACATGGGCATTCTGAGAATGTCCTGAAATGCCTCAGGATGATCAAGGAAGCCTACCCTGATGTGCAGGTCATCGCGGGAAATGTCGCTACAGGTGACGGGACGAGGGCGCTGATCGAGGCTGGTGCCGACGCTGTGAAAGTGGGGATCGGGCCTGGATCGATCTGCACGACGCGCGTTGTCGCGGGGATCGGCGTGCCGCAGATCACGGCGATCATGGACGCCTACGCAGTGGCGAAAGAGTACGGCATCCCGATCATCGCGGACGGCGGTATCAAGTACTCCGGCGACATGACAAAGGCGATCGCGGCGGGCGGTAACGTCTGCATGATGGGCAGTATCTTTGCGGGATGCGAGGAGAGCCCGGGAACATTTGAGTTATTCCAGGGGAGAAAATACAAGGTGTACAGGGGCATGGGCTCGATCGCAGCCATGGAGAACGGAAGCAAGGACCGTTATTTCCAGTCAGATGCCAAGAAGCTTGTCCCGGAGGGCGTTGAGGGACGAGTTGCCTACAAGGGAAATGTGGAGGATACCGTGTACCAGCTGATGGGAGGTCTCCGCTCCGGCATGGGATATTGTGGTACACAGACGATCGAGGAACTGAAAAACAACGGCAAATTTGTAAAGATTTCCGCAGCAGCCCTCAGGGAGAGTCATCCGCATGACATCCATATTACAAAGGAGGCACCCAATTACAGTGTCGAGGAATAATTTCGCCATGAGCAATATTCAATGAGTTATTTCGCAATGAGCGCTGTCACCACCTTGTGACAGCGTTTCCTTATGTGTTGGAGAAAACAAAATGCTTTTTTATACAAAGTATCGTCTCTACGATGAAGGAATCGAGATCATGATCCCTTCGGACATAGAACCGGCAGACTCCTTTGTGCCGTCGCAGAACAGCTGGCTGTCAAGGGACAAAAAGACAGTGATCAACGTGACGAGGGGCGGGGAGGATCTGACGGAAAAGAATCTGAACAACAGGCTGAACGAATACTACAAGTGTTTTTGCAAGGATGTCAGCCACTTTGCGTGCGAGCGGATCTCCAGACGCACGATAAACGGAAGGATCTACGGGGAAATCGAGTATTTGTCGCATGTGACGGGCTACTGTTTTTACAATATTTTCCTGCTGGGAAGCTATATGGACAGGGAGCTTGTTGTGACGATACAATGTACGGAGAGCAGTCGGGAGGAGAATGCACATATTTTTGAAAATATATCGGATTCGATCAGGATATTGAGAAGACACGAGGAGGATACGGAGGACGGATGACATGCTGGTAAAGGCGAAGGAGAAGCAGATTTCCTTTCTGTTTCAGGAGCAGGATCCTTTTTTTGAGATCGGTTTTCGGGTGCTGGAGCAGGAGCAGATCCCGCAGATGCTCCCCTGTCAGAGAAGACAGCAAAACGGCAGGGAGAAGCTTGTATTTAAGGCAGAGCGGCAGGATCTGGCACCGCTTGCGGACATCGTGCCCGAACTCGGGGAGGAGGCGCTGGTCAGTCTGCTGTGTGGAATGATAGCACTCAACATGGAGGTCGAGAAAAACGGTTTCCTGAAGAAAGAGTGCATCTGGTACAGGTATGACGATCTCTATTATGACAGGGCGGGCGGCTGTGTCATGACAGCGATCCTCCCGGTCACGGGGGATCTGAGGTATGCGGACGGCATGAGCTGGTATGACTGCTTTGAGAAGACAATGACCCGCATCGCGGCATGCCTGCCATACACGAAGATGCTGTATGTCAGAAAGCTTGCGCAGATGCTCAGGATGGGAAAGCTTGCGCAGGAGGATGCGCTGGAGGAACTTTCCCGGCTCGGCGGTATCGCCGCGGAGACGAGAAAGTGTGGATCTGAGAGCAGGCGCGACAAGGTGTTGGGGCTTCTCTATCGGGGAAAAGGCAGGGAACTTGTATTTCATGTGGAGGGTGATGATTTTCTGATCGGCAGGGATGACGGATCTGCGGACGGGGTCATCACATTGGAATTTTCGAGGGCGGTCAGCAGGCGGCACTGTCTGATCACAAGGATGAACAACAAATATTTTGTGCAGGATCTAAAGAGCGTGAACCACACGCTGGTGAACGGTATCATGATACCGCCGTACGAACTCACGGAGTTGGAGAACAACGATATCCTGAGTGTGGCGGACATAGAGTTCCGCGTGACGGTCAGCGAACGGTAATGTTGTGGAACAGAGTAAGGTATGGAAGGGATTTAGGTATAGAAGGGATTGGTATTGAAATGAAAGATACGGTAGAGATCAGATGGCATGGGCGCGGCGGTCAGGGAGCAAAGACGGCGGCGCTCCTGCTGGCGGACGTGGCGTTTAAAACAGGCAAATATGTACAGGGATTCCCGGAATACGGACCGGAGAGGATGGGGGCGCCGATCACGGCGTACAACCGGATCAGCAGCAGTCCGATCACGGTCCACTCCAACATCTATGAGCCTGATTATGTGGTGGTCGTGGATGAGAGCCTGCTCGACAGTATCGATGTGACGAGGGGGCTGAACCCTGAGGGGGCAGTCATCATCAATTCCACGCGCAGCAGGGACGAGATCGAGGAGCATCTGCACGGATATCAGGGGGCGGTTTACCTGGTCGACGCAAAGGCGATCTCCATAAAGGCGCTCGGGAAAAACTATCCCAACTCACCGATGCTTGCGGCTGCAGTGGCAGTGTCAAAAGTCATGGAGCGCGGGGAGTTCCTCAGGGAGATGAGTGCTTCCTTTCAGCACAAGTTTGCAAAGAAGCCGGAGGTGATCGACGGAAACATGATGGCGCTGGAGATGGCATTTGACGCGGTGAAGTAAAAGGTGATAAGGAGAGTTATTATGGCGAACGGAAAAATATATGACAGGATCAATGAACAGAGTCCATGGCAGGATATCACGGAGGGCAACAAGATTTTTGAGGCGGCTACCTCAAAAGATTTCTGTACGGGCGAATGGCGGACGGCGACACCCGTGTGGAGTCAGGAGAAGTGCAAGCAGTGCCTTCTGTGCACGCCGGTGTGCCCGGATTCGTCCATCCCGGTCACTGCGGGAAAGAGAGAAGATTTTGACTACGATCACTGCAAGGGCTGCGGCATCTGTGCCAGGGTTTGCCCGTTTGGGGCGATCAGCATGAGGGAGGGTAAATAAATGGCGATCAGAGAACGACTATCAGGAAATGAGGCAGTGGCTTATGCCATCAGGCAGGTAAATCCGGATGTGATGCCGGCTTTTCCGATCACGCCGTCCACGGAGATCCCGCAGTATGTGGCGAACTATATCGCCAACGGTGAGATCGACACGGAATTCATACATGTCGAGAGCGAGCACAGTGCCATGAGCGCCACGGTCGGTGCATCGGCGGCAGGTGCGAGGGCGGTCACGGCGACTTCCTCGTGCGGTCTGGCACTGATGTGGGAGGAACTTTACGTGGCGGCGTCCAACAGACTGCCGATCGTGCTCGCGCTGGTCAACAGGGCGCTGTCGGGTCCGATCAATATCAATGCGGATCACTCGGACAGCATGGGGGCGAGGGATTCCGGCTGGATCCAGATCTATGCGGAGTCCAATCAGGAAGTGTACGACAATTATATACAGGCGTTTCCGATCGCGGAGGACAGCCGTGTGCACCTGCCTGTGATGGTCTGCCAGGATGGATTCATCACGAGCCACGGCGTTGAAAATATCCTGCTCATCGAGGACGACAAGGTGAAGGGGTTTGTCGGTGCGTACGAGCCGGAGCACTATCTGCTGAATGGGACAGAGCGGATGGCGGTCGGACCGTATGCCGTCTCCAACTACTATATGGAAACCAAGCGGGCACAGCGCCAGGCGATGATCAATGCGAGGGAGGTCATACTGGAAGTTGCCCGGAAGTTTGAGGAAATGACTGGCCGCAGGTACGGTTTCTTCGAGGAATACCGGATGGAGGATGCCGAGTATGCAGTCGTGATCATCGGCTCTGCAGCAGGCACCTGCAAGGCGGCGATCGACGAGATCAGAGATACGACCGGCAAAAAAGCAGGTCTGATCAAGATCAGGGTTTTCAGGCCGTTTCCGGAGGAGGAGATCGCGGAGGCGCTCTCCAGAGTAAAGGCGGTTGCGATCATGGACAGGAGCGAAATGTTTTCCGCTGCGAGCGGTCCCCTTGGCGCGGAGGTGCGCGCGGCGATGTACCAGGCGCACGGCACTGCCGATGTGGTAAATTATTTTTATGGGCTAGGCGGAAGGGACATAACCGTGTCGGATTTCAAGGCAGTCTATGACAGGCTGGAGGCGATAGCCGGGACACATGTAGTGACGGATATGTACGAGTACATAGGTTTGCGCAGCGCGCAGTCTGAGGAGGTCTAGGAGAGCATGGAAAAGACAACATACAATTTCAAAGAGGTTATGGGCAAGCCGGAGCGCCTTGCTCCGGGACACAGGATGTGCGCGGGCTGCGGCGGCACGATCACGGTGCGCACGGTGCTTCGGGCGCTCGAGGAGGGCGACAGGGCGGTGATCGGAAATGCCACGGGCTGTCTGGAGGTATCTTCGTTCATGTACCCTTACACAGCTTACGAGGACAGCTATATCCACAATGCGTTTGAGAATGCGGGTGCCACGCTCTCAGGTGTGGAGACGGCGTACCACGTGTTAAAGAAAAAGGGAAAGATCAAGGATAACTTCAAGTTCATCACGTTCGGCGGCGACGGCGGAACATATGATATCGGATTTCAGTCTCTGTCCGGTGCGATGGAGCGCGGACACGACATGGTGTATGTGTGCTATGACAACGGTGCCTACATGAATACCGGGACACAGCGCTCGTCAGCAACGCCGCAGTATGCGGACACGACGACGACTCCTGCCGGAAAGGTATCTGCCGGAAAGGTGCAGGTCAGAAAGGATCTCGCGGCGATCATGGCAGAGCACCATATCCCCTATGTGGGACAGAGCACCTTCACATCGAATTTCAAGGATCTGTACACAAAGGCACAGAAGGCGATCTACACGCCGGGAGCGGCTTTCCTCAACGTCATGTCGCCGTGTCCAAGGGGCTGGGGGTACGAGCCGGGCGAGATCATGAACATCTGCAGACTGGCGGTTGACACCTGCTACTGGCCTATGTTCGAGGTGATAGAGGGCAGGTGGATCCTGAACTATGAGCCGAAGAACAAATTGCCCATCGAAGAGTTCCTGCGGCCGCAGAGACGGTTCAGGCATCTGTTCAAGAGCGGAAACGAGGAGCTGATCGGGAAGTTCCAGGAGGAGATCGACAGGCAGTGGGAGAACCTCAGGAATAAGTGCAGCTGAAAAAGTGCCTGCATACCGGATTTTCCGGTATGCGGGCACTTTTTAACTGCGCGCCGCCCGCAAAAGAGTGTCAGCAGGGCGCACAGAGATCAACCAAACTGCAGCTCAGCCTGTCTGCGCATCTCGTCGATCTCAGCCTGTTTGCGCGCCTCATCCTCGGCAGCTTCCCGCAGAAGCCGCTCATAGATCTCGTTTGCCTCGCGGACGATCTCGTCCTGTTCCGGCGGCAGTGTGACGATCTCGCCGGAAGATGTTCCGCCTGCGAGGAGCGAATCGACAGAATTTTGATTGTTTGAAGCGCTCAGAATCGCATCGAGTGCAGCCTGGGTGTTCTCGTCGACAGGCTTTTGTCCATATAATCCCGAGTAGGAACCGGTCGTCGCATTGTATGCGGAGTCGTCGAGGGCTGTGCCCTGTTTTAGACCGGAACCGGAATCCTCAAGTGCGGGCTGGCTTTTCTTATTCTCGGCTTCCTTTTTTGCCTCGATCGCCTCAAGCCGGAGCGCCGCGTCCTTTTCTGCTTTGGAAGGCCAGATTCTGACAGTCTCAGGATTATATACTACTAGCCACCATTTGATCACATGGGGGTAGTATTTCTTTAAAAAATATGCTGTGGCTGGATCCATTATCTTAACACCATCTTTCGCAAATTACTATATTCATTGTACCACACATTTTATAATATCGGTAGAAGAAAAGTGAAAATTTATTGAAATTGCCACGAAATTCCTAAAATGCAAATAAAAAAAGTTATAAAAGTATAAACTAAATTGACAAATAGAAAAATGGTGTTATAGTAAATATAGAACAGATAATACAAAAGCGGTCCACGGCGTCAAGGATGCCGGACCGCTTCGCAGACTATATTGGGAGGAGGAGCATTATGAACATACAAAAATTTACACAAAAGTCCGTCGAGGCAGTCAACCTGTGTGAGAAGCTGGCGATGGAATACGGAAACCAGGAACTTGAGCAGGAGCATCTTCTCTGCGCACTGCTGACAGTCGATGACAGCCTGATCTTGAAGCTGGTCGAGCGGATGGAGATCAACAGGGACTATTTTCTCGACAGGGCACAGAAGGCGCTCGGGAAACGGGTCAAGGTGCAGGGCGGGCAGCCGTATGTAGGGCAGTATCTCAACAAAGTGCTGATCAGCGCGGAGGACGAGGCAAAGTGCATGGGGGACGAGTACGTCTCTGTGGAACACCTCTTTCTTGCCATGATCCAGAATCCCAACAAGGAGATCAAGGAGATTTTCCGGGAGTACGGCATCACGCGGGAACGCTTTCTGAAAGCGCTCTCGGAGGTGCGGGGCAATCAGCGGGTGACAAGCGACAATCCTGAGGCGACGTATGACACCCTTGAAAAATACGGACAGGATCTCGTGGAGAAGGCGCGGAACCAGAAGCTCGATCCGGTCATCGGGCGGGACAATGAGATCCGCAATATCATCCGCATCCTGTCGAGAAAGACGAAGAACAATCCGGTGCTCATCGGGGAACCCGGTGTGGGCAAGACGGCTGTCGTCGAAGGGCTCGCACAGCGCATTGTGCGCGGTGATGTGCCGCAGGGGCTGAAGGACAAGAAGATCTTCTCGCTGGATATGGGGGCACTGGTTGCCGGGGCGAAGTACAGAGGCGAGTTTGAGGAGCGTCTGAAAGCGGTGCTCGAGGACGTCAAGAACAGCGACGGGCAAATCATTCTCTTCATCGACGAGCTGCATACCATCGTGGGTGCCGGCAAGACGGACGGGGCGATGGATGCGGGAAATATGCTGAAACCCATGCTCGCGCGGGGAGAGCTGCACTGCATCGGGGCTACGACGCTGGACGAGTACCGGCAGTACATCGAGAAGGATCCGGCTCTTGAGCGGCGTTTCCAGCCAGTCATGGTGTCGGAGCCTACCGTTGAAGATACGATCAGCATTCTGCGGGGATTGAAGGAGCGCTATGAAGTCTTTCACGGCGTCAAGATCATGGACAATGCCCTTGTGAGTGCGGCGGTACTCTCCAACCGCTATATCACGGACAGATTTTTGCCGGACAAGGCGATCGATCTGGTGGATGAGGCATGTGCCATGATCAAGACAGAGCTTGATTCGCTGCCGGCAGAGCTCGACGAGCTCCAGCGGAGGATCATGCAGATGGAGATCGAGGTCGCGGCGCTGAAAAAGGAGGAGGACCGGCTGAGTGCGGACCGGCTGTCGGCGCTCCAGGCAGAGCTCGCCGAGCAGAAGGCGGAGTTCGACAACCGCAAGGCGCAGTGGGACAACGAGAAGGCATGTGTGGAGCGGCTCTCAAAGCTGCGCGGGGATATCGAGGATATGAACAATCAGATTCAGATCGCCCAGCGGGAGGGAAATCTCGAGAAGGCAGCGGAGCTGAGTTACGGGAAACTGCCGGAGCTGAAGAGGCAGCTGGAGCTGGAGGAGGAGACCGTCAATGCCAGGGAGATGTCGCTGGTGCACGAGAGCGTCTCTGACGACGAGATCGCAAAGATCATATCGCGCTGGACGGGAATCCCGGTGGCAAAGCTCAACGAGAGTGAGCGGAACAAGACGCTGCACCTGGACGAGGAGCTCCACAGGCGCGTGATCGGACAGGATGAGGGTGTCACGAAGGTGACGGAGGCGATCATCCGCTCGAAGGCAGGGATCAAGGATCCCGACAAGCCGATAGGTTCTTTCCTGTTTCTGGGACCGACCGGTGTCGGCAAGACGGAGCTTGCCAAGGCACTTGCGGCAGCGCTCTTTGACGACGAGTCAAACATGGTGCGGATCGATATGAGTGAGTATATGGAGAAGCATTCCGTGTCGAGGCTGATCGGGGCGCCTCCGGGATATGTGGGTTATGACGAGGGCGGACAGCTGACGGAGGCAGTGCGCAGGAAACCGTACAGCGTGGTGCTCTTTGACGAGGTTGAGAAAGCGCATCCGGATGTGTTCAATATCCTCCTGCAGGTGCTTGACGATGGACGCATCACGGACTCACAGGGCAGGACGGTGGATTTCAAGAATACGATCCTGATCATGACATCCAATATCGGCGCGCAGCATCTGCTGGACGGCATCGACAGCGATGGCGGGATCGAACAGTCAGCGCAGGACAGGGTTCTGGGAGAACTCAGGGCGCATTTCAGACCGGAGTTTCTGAACCGTCTGGACGAAACGATCCTGTTCAAACCGCTCACGAAGGACAATATCGGCGGCATTATCAGCCTGATCCTTGCCGACATCAACAGACGGCTTGCGGACAGGGAGCTGCGTATCGAGATCACCGAGCGGGCGCGGCATTTCATCGCCGAGAACGGCTACGATCCTGTGTACGGCGCAAGACCGCTCAAGCGATATATACAGAAGTACGTGGAGACACTCGCAGCCAGATTGATCCTCGCCGACCAGGTGAGGGCAGGCGATGTGATACGGATCGACCTCGACGGAACAGCGTCCGAACTGGTGGCTGACACCAAAAGAGGATGACCCTCATTTTCCTGCCCGGTTGGCGGCAGCAAGTGCGCTGTCCGTGTAGATCGCGTGGCGGAGCAGGAAATCCTTCCAGATAGGATAGTATTGAGCCTTGACATGCACCTGGTCCCATGTGTAGTCTGATATGAGCGCTCCCTCGTCGCACAGGCTGCTCTCGTTGATATCGATGTAAAAGATATCTTTTTGATTTGCGAGCGTTGCGATCAGGTTGTTTCGGGCGGCGATGTTTTCGTTGGTGATGCTGTCCCCGTCCTCGGATTTCTTCTGTGTCACGAACAGGTTTCCCTGGATAAAGATCAGCGCCTCCGGCTGAAGCCGGCGGATATCCATCACCACATCGCGGTAGCGCTCGTAAAAGCTTTCCGGTGTTCCCGTGCCGCACTCGTTGATGCCGACCATCAGATAGATCTTGGCAAACTTTTTTTCCGAGAGGACATCGTGGATCGACGTCTTCGCGTCCTCGTACGTGATCTTGGGCTTTTCGTAATCGTAGATGGAGAGCGAGGTCTTGCACAGGAAAGTCGCGTTCTCGATCCCGGAGTACTGGCTGATCCCGACAGTGCGGGAGTCACCGATGAAGCAGGCGTCGGCAAAATAGTCGTCGGTCGCAGTCGTGAAATCATAGACTTCCGGTTCCTCCTGCACGGCGGGCTGCGACTCGGCGGCATAGAGCTCCGACAGGATGCCTGTGACTGGGGGCTGCGCCGAGGAGTCCGCAGGCTGTTCGGACTCCCACGAGATCGGGATCACACTCAGATTGTTGACGGCGTAGTCGGAGTGGAAACTGGACAGGTCTGTCACGTACAATCCGTCGTGGATCCCGCGCATGGCTGTCGCCAGGGACGGCGTGGTCAGCGTGTACAGAGCGTTGTCGTGATAGTACCGAAAGTTCCAGTAGAATCCGAGGGCGCTGAACATCAGTGTGGACACTGTGATCAGGATTAGCAGTGTAAAATATTTCTTGTTGTTTATTTCTCTCATAATGTAATTTAGCCTTTCCAAAATCCGATAAGATCAATACCTGAAATACAGGAATGGATTGTTGATACCGATCGCCAGGTAGTAGACGGACCACCAGAATATGACAAACGCCACGACAACGCCGGAAAATCGGCTGCGCAGTCTGTCGAACAGTTTTTCAGGAAAATCCGTTGCAAAAAAAATGCTTGCGATGAGCAGTGGCGCATAGTCGGCGATCAGCCGCCTAAAGTCGGCAAGGTCGAAGATGACGTCCGCGTTTCCGGATAAAGCGCCTGGCAAAAAGAACGGAAACATCCGGTTCAGATAGACGCCAAGCTCCCCGAAATCACTGATCGCAAAGATCGACCAGCTCACAAGGATGTAAAAACACATATATGTATGTGAGAAGACCTTTGCCAGTATATTGTCGGCATTGAGCCATCTCAGCGTAATATTTTTCTCGATGAACTGCAGGACAAAGATAAAGAGCCCCCACAGGATAAAGTTCCACGCGGCGCCGTGCCAGAAACCGGTGAGGAGCCACACAGCCAGCAGGTTGAGAACCGTCCGCCCCCGCCCTCTGCGGTTGCCGCCAAGCGGGATGTACACGTACTCCCGAAACCATGCGCCGAGCGTGATGTGCCAACGGCGCCAGAAGTCCGTGACGCTGCGCGCCATGTAAGGATGGCGGAAGTTTGCAGGCATGTGAAAGCCCAGCATCTCCCCCAGCCCGACAGCCATCATGGAATACCCGCAGAAGTCAAAGTAGAGCTGCATGGAGTAGGCAAAGGCGCCAAGCCATGCGAGCGGCGTGGAGATGCTCTCGTAGCCGATGGTGCAGACCTCGTTCCACAAAGTGCCGATGCGGTTTGCGATGATGACCTTGTAGCCGAGACCTATGATGAATGTCTTGAGACCGTTGTCAAGGCTGTACACGGAGACAGACCTTTTTTTCAGCTCATCGCGGATGTCGGAGTAGACGACGATCGGTCCGGCGATCAGCTGCGGGAACATGCACAGGTACGCGCCGAGATTGACAAAGGATCTGTCCGCTTCCGTCCTCCTGAGATACACGTCAATGACGTAGGACGCGATCTGGAATGTGTAGAAACTGATCCCGAGCGGCAGCGTGAGGTTCAGCGTGTAGAACCGCCAGGGAATCTCCACGATGCGCAGCGCGGCGTTGATGTTCTCGATAAAAAAATTAGTGTACTTGAAAAACAGCAGGAACCCAAAGTTGTATACCAGTGACAGGATCAACAGCAGGGTTCGTGCGGCGTCCCTGTCCTCAAGGCGTTCCATGCCCCTCCCGATGAAGAAGTTGACCGTGATGGAACAGAGGATCAGGAACAGGTAGTAGGGTTCGCCAAAGCTGTAGAAGATCAGGCTTCCCAGAAAGAGAAGCAGGTTTCTGCGCTTGGCGGGAAATATATAATACAAAACCAGAAAAACCGGCAAAAATCTAAATATAAATGAAAGGCTGCTAAAAACCATGATGTTCCCCCATAAATCATGATACGAGACAAATATATGATAAAACGCGAGATGCGGACTGCAGTTCCAGCAAAAAACAGTTTGTATAACCGTATTATCCATTATAACAAAATTAAACGGATAATGCCACAGAATAATTCGATTTTTTTGTACAAACAATGCGGTCAATTCTACAGAAAATCCAGCATTTTAGACATTTGTTTCCGAAAGTGCCACCACTAATATATGCCGCGGAGCGCAAAATATGTTTTTGGAAATTTTATTGCAGCGGCTGCAAAAAACTGCTATATTAAAAGCGGTTATGCGTGTTGTCTGAAAAAACAGGCGTGGAGATATATGGAGACGTATGGGAGGCAGGTATGGGATCACGGCATTTGAAATATAGGGCAGGATTGCTGGCAGTCCTGTTTGCGGCAGCATTTTTGGCGACGGGCTGCAGGATCAAATTGAATGAGCACGGAAATACAAAGATTGTGCTGACGACAGGTTTTGACAAGGACGAGGTGTTCCGCATTGACAAGGCTTCCTGCAGGCTGCCGGAAGTGATGGTCTATCTGACTAATATGAAAAACCAGTACGAGCAGGCACTCGGGAGCCAGATCTGGCAGACCTCCTACGAGGGAGAAACGCTCGAGGAGAATGTGAAGGAGACCGTGCTTGCCGGCATCGCGCGCATCAAGGCGATGAACCTGCTGGCGGAGGAGTACGGGATAAGTCTTTCCGACGAGGAGACGGGCGCGGCGGCAAAGGCGGCGGGGCAGTATTTTGCTTCCCTGGGCGACAGGGAGCGGGAGCTGCTGGGGGTGGACGAAAAGGCTTTGTGCGCGATGTACGAGGAGTTCGCGTTGGCAGAAAAAGTCTACGAATACCTGATCGCGGACATCAATCCCGAGATCAGTGATGACGAGGCGAGGACGATCACCGTACAGCACATTCTGATCAGGACATATTCGCTGAATGAGGCGGGAGAGCGCGTGCCGTACGACGATGAGGCGAGGAAGGAGGCACACAGAAAGGCGCGCGAGGTGTTGAGAAAAGCGCGTGCAGGCGAGGATTTTGCGGGGTTGATCACCGAGTACAGCGAGGATAGCAATCCCTCCTACTCCTTCGGGAAAGGGGTGATGGAGACGGCTTTCGAGGAGGCGTCCTTCAACCTGGGGACAGATGAGATCAGTGACATCGTGGAGACGGATCACGGTTATCACATCATCAAATGTATCAGCACGTTCGACAGGGACGAGACGGACCGGAACAAAGTAAAGATCGTGGAGCAGCGCAGGAAAGAAGTGTTCAGCGAGGAGTACTCGGGGTTTGTGGAGAAGCTCACCAGAAGCCTGAACGAGGAGCTGTGGGAGAAGGTGGGGTTCCTTGACGATGCGGAAGTGACGACAGGCACTTTCTTCGAGGTCTATCAGGAAGTGTTTGACAAAAAATAAAGGAAATATAAACAAAATATAAATTATTAGCACTCATGCGAAATGAGTGCTAATTTCCTCTTGACTTTTATATATCGGGGTATTAAACTATATCTCAGTCAAGGAGTTTGCGCAAACGCAGACTTGTGAAAACAGAGTGACCAGGAACAAGTACAAAAACAAATATGAGAAAGGAATGTGATTTTTTATGGCAGAGAAACGCGGAAACCTGTCGATCAACAGCGATAATATTTTTCCGATCATTAAGAAGTGGTTGTATTCAGACCACGATATCTTTTATAGAGAGCTGATCTCGAACGGCTGCGACGCCATCACGAAACTGAACAAGCTTGAGATGATGGGAGAGTATGAGTACCCCGCCGGTGCCAAAAAGGATATCCATATCGTCGTCAATCCGGAGGAGAAGACACTCAAATTCATCGATACAGGACTGGGCATGACGGCGGGCGAGGTTGAGGAGTATATCAACCAGATCGCTTTTTCAGGCGCGACGGACTTCATCGAGAAGTACAAGGATAAGGCAAACGACGATCAGATTATCGGTCATTTCGGACTTGGTTTCTATTCGGCGTTTATGGTGGCGGACGAGGTTCACATCGATACGCTCTCCTACCAGAAGGATGCGGTGCCTGTGCACTGGGAGTGCGACGGCGGCACGGAGTTCTCCATGAGAGACGGGGACAGGACGACAGTCGGTACAGAGATCACACTGTATCTCAACGAGGACTGTCTGGAGTTCTGCAACGAGTACAAGGCGAGGGAAGTGATCAAGAAGTACTGCTCTTTCATGCCGTACGAGATCTATCTCGAGAAGGCGAACGCACCGGAGGAGTTTGAGACGATCGATCCCGATGAGAAGAGAGAGGACGATGTGGTCGTGGAGTCCTTCGAGGAGGAGAAGGAGATCCCCGGCGAGGACGGCGCGGAGCCGACCAAGGAGAAAGTGCCAAAGCTAAAGATCAAAAAGCGTCCTGTACCGCTGAACGAGACACATCCTCTGTGGGCAAAGCACCCGAACGAGTGCACGAAGGAGGAGTACATCGAGTTCTACCGCAAGGTGTTTGCCGATTACAAGGAGCCGCTCTTCTGGATCCACTTGAACATGGACTATCCGTTCAACATGAAGGGTATCCTCTATTTCCCCAAGATCAACATGGAGTATGAGTCCATCGAGGGAACGATCAAGCTGTACAACAACCAGGTGTTCATCGCGGACAATATCAAGGAAGTCATCCCTGAATTCCTGCTGCTGCTCAAAGGTGTGATCGACTGTCCGGATCTGCCGCTGAACGTATCGAGAAGCGCGCTGCAGAATGACGGTTTTGTGACAAAGATCAGCGAGTATATCACCAAGAAGGTCGCGGACAAGCTCTCCGGCATGTGCAAGACAGACAAGGAAAACTACGAGAAGTACTGGGACGACATCAGCCCGTTCATCAAGTTCGGCTGCCTCAAGGACGACAAGTTCTGCGAGAAGATGACAGACTACATCCTGTTCAAGAACCTTGACGGGAAGTACCTGACGCTGCCGGAATGCCTTGAAGTCAAGAAGACCGATCCTGACGAGAAGGAGGAGACGGATGACAATACCGTTTCCGCTACAGACGCCGAGACAGGCGAGAAGGTGGAGGCAGAGGTAGTCGACGAGAAGGAGGACGCTGCAGACGCACCGGCGGAGGATCAGGAGACGAAGGAAAAGATCATCTACTATGTGACAGACCTCGTACAGCAGAGCCAGTATGTGAACATGTTCAAGAATGCCGGCATGGATGCTGTCGTGCTGCCGGACAAGATCGACCAGCCGTTTGTGTCCCAGCTCGAGTCAAAGAATGAGGGCATCAAGTTTGCGCGCATCGACGCGGATCTGACAGACACCTTCAAGGCTGAGAACTCCAAGGAAGAGGAGGAAGCGCTCACCAGGAAGAGCGAGGAGATCACGGAGGTCTTTAAGAAAGCGGTAAATAACGAGAATATCACGGTGAAGGTGGAGAAGCTCAAGAACGAGGACATCGCTTCGATGATCACGGTTTCCGAGGAATCGCGCAGGATGCAGGATATGATGCGGATGTACGCGATGCCGGGCATGGACATGGGCATGATGGGCATGGGAAAAGAGGGACAGACCCTGATCCTCAACGCGAACAATCAGCTTGTATCCTATGTGCTGGAAAACAAGGAGGGCGAGAATGTCGAGCTGATCTGCGAGCAGCTCTATGATCTGGCACTGATCCAGCAGGCACCGCTGCAGCCGGAGGCTATGACAAAGTTTATCAGCAGGAGCAACAAGATCATGATGCTCCTGACGAAATAAGCGGGATCAAATAAAATAAATAAAAGCAGATAAAAATCCAGCAGGTGAACGCCTGCTGGATTTTTAAGATTCCATCATATAGAGCTGGGTTATCCGGTCATTCTCGACGAACCAGGAATCCTTATCCCTGGTGCCTGTCACCTGACAGAGTGTATTACAGATGCCAAGCGCAGGGTTCCACAGATAATCCCGTTCCTCGTAGATGCCTGCCAGTATTTTCCTGTCTACAAGACCTGTAAAACCGAGATCTTTCACGGGTCTGAGCCCGAGCTCAAAGCCCAGCCGGGGATTGTTGGTCGAGACAATGACGCCCTCCTTGAGGATATTGCGTATTGTCACACTCTCATAGCAGGTCTGCACGATACCGACCATGCGTATGTTGCTCGCGCGCGTGAGATTCTCATCGCGCAGATCCGTCTGCAACAGGTATCTGCCATCCTGGGTTGGAAACGTGAAATTTTCATCTGCGGCATCTGAGTAGAGTACGAAACGTCCAACTCCTAGATACACGGCAGGATATTCGCTGCCACAGTACATCACATAGAGTCCTTCGCGGTATTCACCGGTAGAAGTGCCTTCAAATTCAAAACGCTCCTTCATATTTGCCTGCGTCTCCTTTTTGGTTTAGTAAGAGTTCAGCCATATCTATCAACTATTCTAATCATATAATATCAAAAACTTGATGACAAGGGGGTGAGGCAGGTGAAAAAAACAGTAACACACTGTTGTTATAAAAGTGGAATTTATAACAAAAATATATTTTTTTACAAAAAAAACTGAAATTATAGAAATATTCCTTATATTTGACTCATAAAGTGAAAATAGAGTGATATTATCGGCGTAATGGCTGAAATGTCACTGCAATCGCCGCAATCCCAAAAATGTCAGCTGTTATCCTTACAGGGATCCCAGATATAATAACAGGAGTTTTTATATTGATAAACAAATGACAAATCGGGGAAAATGGTATAGAATAATCTTTGAGGTTTTTGACAGATCGTTTTCACGGAAAATAGTTCGCAGAAATTCGCAGAAAATAGAGAAGGAAGGTATGACTGCAGTATGAGACCAAATCCCAGACCACAGGAGATCTACAGGCATTTCAAGGGAAATATATACCAGATCGTCACGCTTGCGCGCCACTCGGAGGACGGTGTGATGATGGTGGTATATCAGCAGCTGTATGCGCCGTTTGAAGTATATGTGCGGCCGCTTGAGATGTTCATGAGCAGGATCGACACCAGAAAATACCCCGACGAGAGACAGGTTTACCGCTTCGAGAAGGTGGATCCTGCGGGGGAAAGCATAGCCCGGACGCGCGGGGCGGCGGATGACAGGAGCCTGAATGAAAGACAACGGGAGTCTGCACCGCCGGGGAGCACCGGCACGGAGACGCAGCAGGGCGCCGGGGACGGTTTTGAGCTCGACGCAGGGCTTGTGGAGTTTCTGGATGCCGACTCCTATGAGAAGAAGCTCCAGATCCTCAGCGCGCTCCACCCGAGAATAACAGATGCTATGATCGACACGATGGCGGTGAGCCTTGACACGGAGGTGAAGGAGGGGGATATCGAGAACCGCTACAACGAGATCAAAAACTGCCTTCTCACAATGGAGCGCTTCGAGTGCAACCGGCTCAGGTCATAGACTGCAGAAGGAGGAATTTATGAAACTATTATCGATAGCGATACCCTGCTACAACTCGTCATTGTACATGCGCAAATGCATCGACTCTCTGCTTCCGGGCGGCGAGGATGTGGAGATCATCATCGTCAACGATGGTTCTGCTGACAATACACCGGATATCGCCGAGGAGTATCGGCAGCGTTTTCCTGGCATCGTCAAGGTGGTGAACAAGGAGAACGGAGGGCACGGATCGGCTGTGAATGCAGGGATCGAACATGCCAGCGGTCTGTACTTCAAGGTCGTCGACAGCGATGACTGGGTGAGCCAGAGCGCCTATATACAGATCCTGGACAAGCTCAGGGAGCTGCTGCAGAGCGGGAATTCCATCGACATGCTTGTCAGCAATTTTGTCTATGAGAAGGAGGGGGAGAAGCGCAGGAAAGTCATGAAGTACCATCATGCGCTGCCGCAGGATGAGATCTTTACCTGGAGGGATGTGCGCCATTTCAGAGTGGGGCAGTATATTTTGATGCACTCTGTCATCTACAGGACAAATCTGCTGCGCGATTGTGGATTAAAGCTTCCGGAGAACACCTTTTATGTGGATAACATTTTCGTGTTCAATCCGCTCCCGTATGTCAGGACGATGTATTATATGGATGTAAATTTTTACAGATATTTCATCGGGCGGGCGGATCAGTCCGTCAATGAGCAGGTCATGATCGGAAGGATCGACCAGCAGATCCGGGTGAACAAGCTGATGGTCGATTACTATGTGGCAGAGAAACAGCATATTCTGGCGAACGGCAAGGTGAGAAAGTACATGGTGAACTATCTTGACATCATCACGACCGTCTCCTCGGTGCTGCTGATCCGCTCCGGGATCGAGGAAAATCTGGAGAAGAAAAAGGAACTCTGGCAGTATATCAAGTCAAAGGACAAGGTGCTGTGGGCGCGCCTGCGTATGGGGCTGCTCGGAAACGCCATGAACCTTCCGGGAAAGCTTGGCAGGAAGATCACAGTGGACGGGTACAAGATCTGCCAGCGGATCTTCCACTTTAATTAGTGCTTGTAATATTGCGGGAAAACAGGTATACTAGAGCGTGTTTGAAAGATCGTTTATGAATAAATAAATACGGAGGAGAGTTTGATGTATTCATTAGATGAAGTAAGAAAGGTAGATCCTCAGATCGCGGACGCTATCGTGGCAGAGCAGGAGCGTCAGAACAGCCATATCGAGCTGATCGCTTCCGAGAACTGGGTGAGTGAGGCGGTCATGGCGGCGATGGGAAGCCCGCTGACGAACAAGTATGCGGAGGGATATCCGGGAAAGCGCTATTACGGCGGCTGCGAGTGCGTGGATGTCGTGGAAAATCTTGCCATAGAGCGTGCAAAGGAGTTGTTTGGCTGCGATTACGCCAATGTCCAGCCGCACTCCGGTGCACAGGCAAATATGGCAGTCCAGTTTGCGGTGCTGCAGCCGGGTGACACCATCATGGGTATGAATCTTGATCATGGCGGACACCTCACCCACGGCTCACCGGTCAATATGTCCGGAAAATATTTCCATGTGGTGCCGTACGGCGTGGATGACAACGGTTTCCTTGACTATGATAAGATGCGCGAGCTGGCGCTGGAGTGCAGGCCGAAGATGATCATTGCCGGTGCGAGCGCATATGCCAGAACGATTGATTTTAAGCGTTTCAGGGAGGTTTGCGACGAGGTGGGTGCCGTCCTGATGGTCGACATGGCGCACATCGCAGGTCTGGTGGCGGCAGGACTCCACCCAAACCCGGTTCCGTATGCGGATGTTGTGACGACGACGACGCACAAGACGCTGAGAGGACCGCGCGGGGGACTGATCCTCGCCAGCAAGGAGGCTGCGGAGAAGTACAATTTCAACAAGGCTATCTTCCCGGGGATCCAGGGAGGTCCGCTCATGCATGTGATCGCGGCAAAGGCTGTGTGTTTCCAGGAAGCGCTCGGCGACGCGTTCAAAAAATACCAGCAGCAGATCATAAAGAACGCGCAGGCGCTCTGTGAGGGGCTGATCAGCAGGGATATCAAGATCGTCTCGGGCGGCACGGACAATCATCTGATGCTTGTGGATCTCACGACATATGACCTCACGGGCAAGGCTGTCGAGAAGCTGATGGATGAGGCGCACATCACATGCAACAAGAACACGATCCCGAATGATCCCAAGTCACCGTTTGTTACGAGCGGTGTCCGTCTCGGCACGCCGGCTGTGACCAGCCGCGGCATGAAGGAGGGCGACATGGACAGGATCGCGGAGGCGATCGCCAAGGTCATCAAGGAACAGGAGAGCGGGATCGCAGGCGCGAGGGCGATCGTGCAGTCCCTCACGGATAAATATCCACTGATCTGAATATGAAAGATGAAAAGACAAGCAGAAGAGAGCGGAGGCGCCGGCGTCTGAGAAACCAGATCCTTGCCTACCTGCTGCTGATCATCATACTCCTATTGATCTTGGCGGCAGTGTATCTGGGCGGGAAAGGCGTGCTCCGCTATCTGGATGACTACAATGATAAAGTGAACAGGGTGATCGAGGAGGCGGAGTCCAGCGTGGCGGCGGAGCAGGAGAGTGCACCGGAGCCATACATTGAGGAGATGCAGAGCACAGAGACCGAGACCGGACATGTCGAGGGATATATACCGCCCGAGGAGGAGGACTCGCTGGACGGTCTGATCGAGTCGCTGCTGAGTGAGATGACGATAGAGGAGATGGCTGCGGGACTGTTTATCGTGTCCCCGGAGGACATCACGGGCGTCGGGACAGTAGTGAAGGCAGGCGAGGGGACAAAGACAGCGATCACGCAAAATCCTGTGGGCGGGCTCGTGTACACGTCAAAGAACTTTAATTCGCCGGAGCAGTTCACAAAGATGCTCGCCAACACGAGAGGCTATGCCAAATTTCGTATTTTTACGGCTGTGCGTGCAGAGTGCGGTTCGTCGGAGTACGGGCTGGAGGCAACGGCTAAGGCGTCGGAGCTTGGCGATGCGGACAGTGTCAGACAGGCGTATAAGAGCATCGCGGCAAAACTGGCGTCGTACGGTGTCGATATGAATCTGGCGCCGGTGGCGGATATCGCGTCGGACGAGGGGGATGCCGCCCTTCAGGGAAGGACCTTCGGCTCGGATGCAGCGGTCGCAGCGCCGCTTGTGGACGCCGCGGTGCAGGCGATGCAGGAGGAGGAAGTGAGCGCGGTCCTGCAGAAGTTCCCCGGTGCGGCGGCAGGCTCAAAAAGCCTGGATGAGCTCAGAAACAGTGAGTTTGCAGTATATGACCTGGCGATCCGCAACGGTGTGGACTGTATCATGGTGTCACATGTCCGGGCGGCAGATGTGACGGGGGATGACACGCCGTCATCGCTGTCGCGGGTGATGATCAATGATGTGCTCAGGGAGACATTGGGCTATGACGGCGTGGTGATGACGGATTTTCTGGATGACAGCGCCATCACGGACAGCTACAGTTCCGCCGAGGCTGCAGTGGCAGCTATACAGGCAGGTGCGGATCTGCTGCTGTCACCTGAGAATTATCAGGAGGCATACGAAGGTGTCCTGCAGGCGATCGCGGATGGGACGATCACGCCGGAGCGCATCCACGATTCTGTCTATCGGATCTACCGTGTGAAATACAAGAATGCGATCGGGACATGACCATCCAGACACATGATTTGACCGTGTTTTGAAAAATACGTTACAGTTCAGCCCAGGACTTCGCACTGCGCTGCGAAGTCCGCGAGAAAGCGTCGCGGTTGAGATGCAGCAAGTCAGCCGCGAAGCGGTTTTTGCATGGCCTGACGCCTGTAACAGGAACCCGAAGGCTGAACTGTTACAAAAATACAGGAAAATCATCGAAAAACAGTTGACAAAGAAAAGATTGTGTAGTATAATATATCTTGTTCGTGAGAGAATACGGACGGGATATACACATGCGATAGTGGCGTAGTTGGTAACGCGCGACCTTGCCAAGGTCGAGACCGCGGGTTCGAGCCCCGTCTATCGCTCTTGAAAAAGCCTGTAATTGCAAGAGGTTGGAACAATTACAGGCTTTTGGTTTACTTTTTTTCTAAATATTTATCTAAAGTTTTTATAATATACGTCTATTTAATCTGATATAAAGATTGATTTTCGAACTTTTCTAAAGAAGTTTTTAAATAAAATTAGAAAAATGATAAAATTTTATTCTTGATTGGAATAATCTTCGCACCATATTCTTCAAGAGTTTCTTCGTGCATCCGTTCGGTGAGGTGCGCGTAGTGATGCTCCATGGTTTTGACGCTGCTACCCATAATCTCCGAGATGAGCTTGCTCTTCTTGCCATTGATGATCAGATTGGTGGCAAAAGAGTGTCGGCTGTCATACAAGCGTATGTCGGGAAGATATTGATATTTTGATGTCAGTGTTCCGTAGGTCTCTTCCAGCTCGCGGCATAGTGCGTTGTTTTTATTGAACAGAGACTTAAAATTTTTTGACAGGTTGTCCGGCTTGACGGGCAGGCCATCGGGGCGGATGAATAAAAAATTGTTATCCTGTTCGGGCGTCAGCTCATCAGTTGCGCGCGCCTCTAAACATTTTCTGTGTTTGCGCCGAAGCTGATCCATGATTTTTAAGATCACTGGTATTTTCGTATTTATTGAGTCCTCGATTGAGTGTGGGGACGCGCTGGGGCGTCAGATCACTCTCTGAGAGTCCGCACAGTTCGCGCGGGCGGGTTCCAAGGGCAAACATCAATACGAGCATGGCATAATACGTATTTTCAGCCACAAAGGGAAGCTGCAGAAAGTATGTGATCTGATCTTCGCTCCATGTGGTATGTTTCCCCGCGGTTACTTTGCAGCGTTTTACGCCGTCCATTGGACTTGCAGATATTATTTTGAGGGTATCTTTTGCAAAATTAAAAATATTGCAGAGGCATTCCTGCATCTGCAGTAATGGTTACAGTTTCTGATTGGTCAGTGCTGGTAACACTGGCCGATTTTTTTATTCAGTTGCGACATCGCAGCGGAAATTGACAGCTTCCCGCTTCCTGTCTGCAAGTTCGGACGAGCCCGTTTTTGTCGTTCATTTCGAACAGACGGTGCAGATTATGGTAAATGTCCTTCAAAAAAGGAAACTTATTTTGGTTTTAAAGTTCATGCCATGATCACATTAGAAGGTTACATTACAGCATTTGAAATTACTCCTGCAAGCATTGATGACCGGGAAGGCGTTAAGTCTGCTCATGCATTTATGTACATAACCCTGTATGAATTAATCCGGATCGGGATCTTTTTGGCCGGCTTCGCAGCCTTGCTGTCATTGCCGGATTGCAGGAGACGGACTTCGTTCACGGCTGCTTTTGCACACCGGCTTCGGCGAAGATAACGTTTTGAATTTTTTTTGGAAAGGCACTTAAAAGGGTGGGTGTTCATACAATAGAATAAATGAGTCCTGGGGGCATTTCTTGAAGACCTTTGAGCAACCTTTATCTGCCAAGGAGGAGACTTTGTACCTGGAAGCGATGAACAGCGAGGATTTGGAAGCAGCCCATAGGGCAAGGCAGATATTGATCGAGAGGAATCTGCGCCTGGTGGCACACGTGTCAAAGAAGTACATGGGGTGCGGTGAAGATATGGAGGATCTGATATCCATAGGAACCATAGGGCTGATCAAGGCAGTGAATACCTTCAAGGCAGAGAAGGGCAGCAGACTTGCCACATACGCGGCAAGATGCATAGACAATGAGCTGTTGATGATGTTTCGGGCGAGAAAAAAAGTTACGCGGGAGGTATCGCTGTATGAGCCAATCGGAACGGACAAAGAGGGGAATGAGATCAATCTGATTGATGTCTGTGAGCAGGAGCAGCGCGATATCGTGGATGACATGGATATGATGGCAAAACTGGGCTGCCTGTCCCGCCTGATCGAAGAAAAACTCGACGAGAGGGAACGCGAGATCATAAGAATGCGGTATGGCATGCTCGGAAAAAGCTTTACCGGGGAGGAGATGACACAGCGGGATATCGGGAAGCTGCTGGGGATTTCCAGGAGTTATGTGTCCCGCATCGAGAAGAAGGCACTCGGAAAACTGAGGGCAGGTCTGGAAGAGGAAAAACTGTGTTAAAATGTATTATTTTTTACATTTCGAGTGCTGATTTTTACATTTCAGTTGTTTTCCTAAGCTGCATATGTTATATATGACAAATAACACATAAGAGCGAAGGAGTACGGATTGATGTATAGCAGAGTGATCACGGGAGCCATCAGCGGCATTGAGAGCATGCTCGCGGCGGTGGAAGTCGATGCGTCCAGGGGCATGCCTGGATTCGAGATGGTGGGACAGCTGAGCGGTGAGGTAAGGGAGGCAAAGGAGCGCGTCAGAGTGGCTCTCAAAAATGCCTCCATCGAAATACCTCCCATGCGGCTCACAGTCAGTATCTCGCCGGCGGAAGTGAAGAAGGAGGGAGCATCCTACGATCTCCCGATAGCGATCGGTATTCTCGTGTCGCTGGGATTGATACCGGCGGAGGGCATACAGGATACGCTGATCGTGGGGGAGCTGGGGCTGGACGGAGAAGTGCGTGCGGTCAGAGGAGTGCTTCCCATCGTCCGGAAGGCAGAGCAGGAACATATCAGGAGATGCGTCGTGCCGTCTGCAAATGTGCGCGAAGGCGCAGTCATAGATCATGTCGAGATCATCGGTGTGAGCAGCCTGGCGGAAACTATAGAGTACCTGCAGGAGGTTGAGGAGCGAAAGCCGCAGAAGATAGCGCCAGCCAGCCGGACTTTGACCGGGGACTTCGATGAGCCGGCGGCAGACCTGGATTTCTGCGAGATCAACGGTCAGGAATCCGTAAAGCGCGCCGTGGAAGTGGCTGCGGCAGGATTTCACCACATTCTGATGATCGGTCCGCCAGGCTCCGGCAAGACCATGATCGCGAAGCGGATACCGACGATACTGCCGGATCTGTCCAGGGAGGAGAGCCTTGAAGTCTCCACGATATACAGCGTGGCGGGGCAGCTCGACGGCGGTAAGGCACTGATCACGAGAAGACCCTTTCTCGATCCGCACCACACGATTTCCGAACAGGCGCTCGCAGGCGGCGGGAGGATCCCCAGGCCAGGCGTCATCTCGTTGGCACACCGGGGCGTCCTTTTTATGGACGAGCTGCCGGAGTTTCGCCACAACGCGATCGAGATCCTGAGACAACCTCTCGAGGACAAGCGTATACATATAGCCAGGACGTACGGAAACTTTGTATACCCGGCAGACTTTATGCTGGTGGCTGCGATGAACCCCTGTCCGTGCGGCTATTTTCCGGACAGAAACCGGTGTGCGTGTACGGAGACGGAGGTCAGGAAGTACCTGTCAAGGATATCGGGACCGATCCTGGACAGGATCGATGTGGTGACGGAGGCACCGAGAGTAGATATCAGACAGCTGTCCGCAGATATGCGCAATGAGTGCAGCGCCGATATCAGACGGCGCGTGGCGGGGGCGAGAGAGCGCCAGCGCGCGCGTTACATGGGGACAGGCTATCGGTTCAACGCCGAGCTGCGCCCGGGTGATATCAGGGAGTACTGCAGGCTTGGGACGAGAGAACAGCACATGATGGAGGAAATATTTACCATGATGAATCTGTCGGCGCGTGCATATCATAAAATTATAAAGGTGGCGAGGACCATCGCGGACTTGGACGGGAAGGACGATATTGGCACGGAACAGATCAGCGAGGCAGTCTGCTATAGAATAAATGATAAAGGATATTGGAATTAGCGTATGACAGAAGAGAGAGATGGGTTGGAACAGAACATGTATGCCGCCTGGCTCGACGCCATGAGCTGGGTCGCGGGCGAGACGAAGTACAGGCTCCTCGGCGCGGCAGGAAGCCCGCGGGGGATATACGAGATGGGCGAGGGGCAGCTGGCTGCGCTCATGGGGCTGCAGGGCTGTGAGCGCTTTTTGCAGCACAGGAAAAATATAAAACCACAAAGCGTATGGGAGGATCTCGCAGAGAGCGGCATCGGCTATACATACTGCCAGGCGGCGTCTTTTCCCCAAAAGCTTGCCAGGATCCCCGATCCGCCTTTTGGGATCTTTTACAAGGGAAGGCTTCCCGACGGCAGCGTGCCCGCGGTGGCGGTGATCGGTGCGAGGAAATGCAGTGAGTATGGCAGATTCATGGCGGAGCGGTTTGCAAAAAGCTTTGCAGGGCATGGTGTGGATGTCATAAGCGGTATGGCGATGGGGATAGACGGCATCAGCCAGGCGGCAGCGCTGAGTGCGGGGGGAAGCTCCTACGCAGTGCTCGGATGCGGAGTCGACATCGTCTATCCGCGGAGCAATGAAACGCTTTACAGGCAGCTGTTGGAGAGCGGCGGCGTGCTGTCGGAGTATCCGCCCCGGATGGAGCCAAGACCGGCGCTCTTCCCACCGAGGAACCGCATCATCAGCGCGCTTGCGGACGTGGTGCTCGTCGTGGAAGCGCGGGAGAAGAGCGGGACGCTGATCACCGTGGATATGGCGCTGGAGCAGGGGCGGGAAGTGTACGCGGTGCCGGGAAGATGCACGGACAGCCTCAGCATGGGCTGCAACCGCCTGATCCGTCAGGGGGCTGCGGTCGCCGTCACGCCGGAGGACATCATCGATGAGATGGGATGGGAGACGATCCCGCAAAAGCCGCAAAAACAGTCACAGCCGGCAAAAAATCTGTCGGAGGCGGCGCGGGAGGTCTATGCAGTCCTCGAAATGCTGCCAGCCACGCAGGATGTGATCGTCTCAAAGCTTCGAGAGAGGGGGAACACCTGCACGATACCGCAGGTCTGCCAGGGGCTTGTGGAACTGGAATTAAAGGGGCTTATCCTGTGCAGGGACAGACAGTACGGACGTCTGCGGGACGATTTATGAAATATTTTCTAAAATTTTACTTGCCACGGTTTGAAAATTGGGTTATAGTGGTGAACGTAAGTCAGATAAAACAAAATGATATATAATATAGAAGAAATAGGTAGAGGTTGGATATGGCAAAGTATTTAGTGATAGTGGAGTCGCCTGCGAAGGTAAAGACGATCAAGAAATTTCTAGGTGCAAATTATGAGGTTATGGCAAGCAACGGCCATGTGCGTGATATGCCAAAGAGCCAGCTGGGATTTGATGCGGACAATGACTATGAACCGAAATATATAACGATACGCGGCAAGGGCGACATACTGGCAAAGCTCAGGAAGGAAGTCAAAAAGGCTGACAAGATCTATCTCGCGACGGACCCTGACCGCGAGGGGGAGGCGATCTCGTGGCATCTGTATATCGCCTTGAAGCTGGAGGACAAAAAGGTGTACCGCATTGCGTTCAACGAGATCACCAGGAATGCGGTGAAGGAATCCCTCAAGAATCCGCGGGAGATCGATATGAGTCTCGTGGATGCGCAGCAGGCGAGGCGCATGCTGGACAGGATGGTGGGCTACCGCATCTCGCCGCTTCTGTGGGCAAAGATCAAGAGAGGGTTGAGCGCGGGCAGGGTGCAGTCGGTGGCGCTGCGCATCATCTGTGACAGGGAGGATGAGATCAATGCATTTATCCCGGAAGAGTACTGGACGCTCGACGCGGCGCTCAAGATCAAGGGCGAAAAAAAGCCGCTGGTTGCCAAGTACTATGGCATGGGAGACAAAAAGGCAGAGATCTCGTCCAAGGAGGAGATGGACAAAATCCTGAAAGATCTCGAGTGTGCCAGCTTTGAAGTGAAGGATATCAAGAAGGGCGAGCGCGTCAAGAAGGCACCGCTGCCTTTCACCACATCGACACTGCAGCAGGAGGCGAGCAAGGCGCTCAATTTCTCGACGCAGAAGACGATGCGCCTGGCACAGCAGCTCTACGAGGGCGTGGAGCTGAAAGGGCAGGGGACGGTCGGCATCATCACCTATCTGAGAACAGACTCCACCAGGGTCTCCGACGAGGCGGTGGCAGCGTCCAGGGAGTATATCTCCAGGAATTACGGGGATCAGTATGCAGCCGAGGTCGTGACGGAGAAGAAGAAGGACCAGAAGATACAGGATGCGCACGAGGCGATCCGGCCGACGGACATCAGCAGCACACCCGCGGATCTGAAAGAGTCCCTGAGCCGTGACCAGTTCCGCCTGTACCAGCTGATCTGGAAACGTTTTACGGCGAGCCGCATGACTCCGGCGAAGTATGAGACGACCTCCGTGAAGATCGACGCGAAGGGGCATCGATTCACAGTGTCGGCGTCGAAACTCAGCTTTGACGGGTTTATGAGTGTGTACAAGGAAGCCGACGAGGAGAAGACGGATTCCAACACCCTGGTGAAGGATATCACAAAGGACACGCAGCTTGCGCTGGAATCCTTTGATCCGAGACAGCACTTTACCCAGCCCCCGGCGCACTACACGGAGGCGTCGCTTGTGCGGGCGCTCGAGGAGCTCGGCATCGGACGTCCCAGCACCTACGCGCCGACGATCACGACGATCATGGCGAGGCGCTATGTGGTCAAGGAGGACAAAAATCTCTATGTGTCCGAGCTCGGCGAGGTGGTCAACAATATGATGAAGGACGCGTTCCCGACCATTGTCGACGTGAACTTTACGGCAAACCTCGAGGCACTCCTCGACAAGGTGGAGACGGGCACGGTCGGCTGGAAGACCGTGGTGGCGAACTTCTACCCGGATCTCGACGAGGCGGTGAAGAAGGCGGAGAAGGAACTGGACGAGGTGGAGATCGCGGATGAGGTGTCCGATGAGGTGTGCGATGTGTGCGGCAGAAACATGGTCATCAAGTACGGACCCCATGGCAAATTCCTCGCCTGCCCCGGATTTCCCGAGTGCAGGAGCACAAAACCCTATTTCGAGAAGATCGGCGTGACCTGCCCGAAGTGCGGCAAGGAGGTCGTCGTCCGCAAGACGAAGAAGGGCAGACGGTATTACGGGTGCGAGGCGATCCCCGAGTGCGATTTCATGGTGTGGCAGAAGCCGTCCCGGGAGAAGTGTGAGCGGTGCGGCGGCATCATGCTCGTGAAGGGAAACAAGCTGGTCTGCGCAGACGAACAGTGCGGGTTCGTGAAGAAGATCGAGAGTGATAAGGCAGCGGCACAGTAAATATTTGGCACAATTCCTCCAAATAATCAGATTTATTACAAATTTATAAAAAGTTGATAAAATAGTAAAGTATTCTTGAATTATTGACCGGAACTATTGAAAAAACAATTGCCGTATGTTAAAATTTTCCTATAAAAGGGACATAATGCTCACTTGCGAAGAATAGAAGGACTTGGAGGTTTGTTATGGGGAGTGTACAGCTGTTGGACAAAACAAGGAAGATCGGGAAATTATTGCACAATAATAATTCCAGCAAGGTGGTTTTCAGTGATATCTGCAAGGTGATGCGCGAGATCGTAAATTCTAATGTGCTGGTGATCAGCAAGAAAGGCAAAGTTCTGGGCGTGGGCACCTGTGAGGGCGTGGATGAGTTGAAGGAGCTTGTCGAGGACAGCGTGGGCGGGTTTATCGATCCCATGTTAAATGAAAGGCTTCTCGGTGTGCTCTCCACAAAAGAAAACGTAAATCTCGCAACCCTTGGCTTTGAGAGTCCGGATATTCGCAAATACCAGGCGATCATCACCCCGATCGAGACGGCGGGTGAGCGTCTTGGAACCCTGTTTATCTATAAATGCAATGAGCAGTACGATATTGATGATATCATCCTGTGTGAATACGGAGTGACGGTGGTGGGGCTGGAGATGCTCCGCGCCGTCAGTGAGGAGAACGCGGAGGAGAGCCGCAAGGTGGCGGTTGTGAAATCGGCGATCTCGACGCTGTCATTCTCCGAGATGGAGGCGATCACACACATTTTTGACGAACTCAACGGCACGGAGGGGATCCTGGTTGCCAGCAAGATCGCGGACCGCGTGGGCATCACGAGGAGCGTGATCGTCAACGCGCTGCGCAAGTTTGAGAGCGCGGGGGTCATCGAGTCGCGCTCGTCGGGCATGAAAGGGACGTACATCAAAGTCTTGAATGACGTCGTGTTCGAGGAAGTGGACGCGCTGAAACGCCAATTGAACAAATAGTCAGATTTATTAAGCGAATCGTTCGAATCGTTAAAACAAATAAAATAAATGTGAAAATAGAAACAGAAGGTTTATCTTGAAAAAGATAAGCCTTTTTTCTGTTTTGTGGGCAAAAATAATGAATTTACATAACTGAACAAAACAAATTCACATAATATTGTAAAATAATGAAAAAAATACTTGAAATATTCTGAAAATAATCTATAATAGAGTAAGAAAGACAATATATTATGTAAATCCGTTATGGCGACATTGGTTTACATAGCACTGAAAAATAGGAAAAACATGAGAAGGAGGAGTAGAAATGTTAAGCAATTCAGGTATATTTGACTACATTAATACTTTGGGTGCTTCACTGGATGCAGCAGCTACGAGAAATGACATCATCAACAATAACATTGCAAATGTGAACACTCCCAATTACAAGAGAAAGGATATCCGTTTTGAGACGGAATTAAAGCATGCTTTTGCAAGGGCAGGACAGGATACAGTGGATGCGAGGGTCAAGAACCTCGATCTGGAGGCGCTTCAACCGGAGATCTACACGGATTACGAGGAGCTCTCCTACCGGTATGACGGCAACAACGTGAGCATCCAGAACGAGCTGGCGATCCTCGCGAAGAACCAGACGAAGTACAACGGAATGATGACGCTGGTGAACCATGATTTTTCACAGCTGCTGTCAGTGATGAAATAGCAGGTTTGAGACAGGAGGAATGACAGATGGGAATATTTGATTCATTTGATATCAGTGCATCGGGAATGTCGGCTGAGCAGTACCGCATGGATATCATATCGCAGAATATGGCAAACGCGCACTCGACAAGGACTGAGGACGGCACGCCGTACGTCAGAAAAGTCGTCACTTTTCAGGAGAAGACCGACGTCAAGAACAGATCGTTCTCGCATATGCTCGACACCGCGTTCAGCAATCTGAGCGGCAGACCGATCGGCTGCACGAATTCGGCGAGGCTCACAAGTCCCGGCACGGGCGTCAAGGTCGGCGGACTGTACGAAGATACATGGACTGAGGAAGTCATGACGTACGATCCGGAGCATCCGGACGCAGATGAAAACGGGTATGTGCATTATCCGAATGTGAATATCATCACGGAAATGACGAACATGATCGACGCGAGCCGGGGCTACGAGGCAAACCAGGCGGCTTTTGAGGCGACGAAGGCGATGGCAAACAAAGGATTGGAAATGAATTTCTAAATGATCCGGGGCAGCAGTGACAGGGATCTTTGGGAATACAGGATTGGGAATATATAAGGGTTAAAGAGGTTTTATAAGGAATTATTGTGGAGAGTTATAGGGGGAAGAACAATGACAATAACATCAGCAAACGATATCAACAGTTTATATAATGTGAGTTCGGACGCAGTGAGAAACAGTCTGTACGGTGTAAGCACAGAAAATGAAGGACAGAAGAACAATAACAATGTTTTCGGCTCGATCCTCGATGCGGCGGTGAGCAATATCAACACGACGAATGACCTGCTCTCGTCGAAGGAGAATGAGCAGCTGAAATGGATGATGGGTATCTCAGAGAATACACACGACCTTACGATCGCGGTGGGCAAGGCGCAGTCAGCGCTCAACTACACGGTCGCACTCAGAGACAAGCTCCTCGAAGCATATAAGGAGATTATGCAGATACAGATTTAAGCAGCTGTCGCAAGGCAGTTCTCAAGGAAGCTGACATCATGCGATACCTGCGCTTTTGTCAGACCACATGACTACCTTACTGTGAGAGCGCTCTTCGCTGTCACAGTAAACCAGTTGTAAAGGATTACATGTAAAGGATTACAGGGGAATTTAGGGAGAAGGAGACACTTGAAATGGTTGACAAGGTATTGGATTTTGGGAAAAAGCTAATGGAGCGGTTTAAGGAATGGTGGAACAAGTTCCAGCCAAAGCAGAAGACATTGATCGTCGGGATCGCAGTGGTGATCCTGCTTGCCATTGGGATCCTGGTGGCAGTGCTCATGCAAAAACAGTATGTCACTATCGCAAACTGTGAGTCCACCAAGGAAGCGGCTGCCGTGAGGGATCTGCTGGATGGACAGGGGATTGTATACAATGTATCGTCAGACGGCTTGAACTTTGAGGTGGTCGAATCGCAGGAATCAGACGCGCGTCTTCTGCTCGGCTCAAACAATATACCGACAGAGGGATACACGATCGATGATGTGCTGAACGGAAGTTTTTCTACGACGGAGGCCGATAAGCAGAAGCGCTATAAGCTTTTTATGGAGTCGAAGATGGAGGAAGACATCAGCAGCATGACAGCAGTAAAGACTGCGACATGCCAGCTGACGATTCCCGATGACAACGGTACGCTCATCGCACAGAACCTTGAGACCTACGCAGGTGTTATTCTGGAACTCAATGAAGGCGCGGCTTTTGACGAGGAGAACGCGGCAGCGATCGCCAGATATATCGCGACAGCGCTCGGCAATGACACGACAGACAACGTGACGATCACGGATCTGGACGGGAAGATCTGGTTCCCGATCGAGCAGACCTACTCCACGGTGGAGAAGGCAAACAACATGATGATGCTCAAGCAGGAGGCGGAGAGCATGATCAAGAACGAAGTGAGACAGGTGCTCTTTGGCACAAACGAGTTCAACCAGATCGAAGTTGCAGCAAACATCTCGATGGATTTCTCACAGAAAGAGATCGTATCACATGAATATTCGACACCGGATGATGAGCATGACCAGGGACTGCTTTCCCATGAGGAAGTATTCCAGTCAAACGCTACGGACGGCGTGGGCGGAGTGCCCGGAACAGACTCGAACTCCGAGACGGACTACATGATCAACGAGTCGGCAGGCACAAACAGCAGTACATACGAGCGGAGGAGCGATTATCTTCCGAATGAGACGATAACCACGACAAAGGGCGCCACAGGAACAGTCGTGTACAATGACAGCTCCGTGTCGGTGGCGGCAGTGAGATACCGCGTGGTGAGAGAGGAAGACGTAGATCTTCAGGGACTTCTCGACGGTATCTCATGGGAGGAATACAAGCTTGCCAACAATGAGCGCGTCAAACTTGAAGTGGACGAAGATCTTGTCAGTATGGTCGCAAACGCGACAGGGATCCCGACAAGGAATATCAGCCTTGTGGCATACGAGGAGGTTCAGTTCATCGATCAGATCCAGTCTACAGTAGAGCTCAAGGATATCGTACAGATCGTGCTGATCGTCATCATTCTCACACTTCTGGCATTCGTGGTGCTCATGAGCCTGCGGACCAAGAAAGAAGTCGAGGAGGAGGAAGAACTTGCAGTGGAAGACTTGCTGCAGTCAAATATCGATGAGCTTGAGGGGATCGAGACAGAGCAGAAGTCTGAGGCTAGAAAACTGATAGAAAACTTCGTCGAGGAAAATCCGGAAGCGGTGGCTACGCTCTTGCGAAATTGGCTTGATGAGGACTGGGGGTAACTTGTAATGGCTAGTGAAGAGTTAAAGGGAATACAAAAGGCGGCAATCTTACTGATTGCCCTCGGACCTGAGAAATCTTCCCTGATTTTTAAACATTTGAAAGAAGAAGAGATCGAGGATCTGACACTTGAGATCGCGAATACCAAGAGCGTTACACCACAGGTAAAGGAAAAAGTCATCAACGAATTTTACGAAGTGTGTCTGGCACAGCAGTATATCGCAGAGGGCGGTATCGGCTATGCGAAGGAACTTCTGGAGAAGGCGCTCGGCGCAGACAAGGCAATGGATGTCATCGGAAAACTGACAGCATCACTGCAGGTAAAACCGTTTGAGTTTGTCAAGAAGACCGATGCATCGCAGCTGTTGAACTTTATACAGGATGAACATCCGCAGACGATCGCACTGATCTTATCCTATCTGTCAGCCGGACAGGCGGCTACGATACTCGGGGCGCTGATACCGGAAAAACAGGCGGAAGTGGCGAGACGTATCGCGACGATGGACAGAACAAGTCCCGATGTCATCAAGGAAGTGGAGCGTGTGCTGGAGTCAAAACTCTCTTCACTCGTAAACCAGGATTACACGATCATCGGCGGCGTGGACGCAGTGGTAGAGATCCTGAATACAGTGGACAGAGGTACAGAGAAGCACATCATGGAGACACTCGAAGTGGAAGAGCCGGAGCTTGCGGACGAGATCAGAAAGAAGATGTTCGTATTCGAGGATATCCTGCTGCTCGACGACCGTGCGATCCAGCGTGTGCTCAGGGATGTTGACAACAACGATCTGGCGATCGCATGTAAAGGTTCGACCGAGGAAGTGCAGAATGCGATCTTTAGCAACATGTCAAAACGTCTGGCTGAGATGATCAGAGAGGATATGGAGTTCATGGGACCTGTCCGGATGAAGGACGTTGAGGAAGCGCAGCAGAAGATCGTCAATATCATAAGAAAGCTTGAGGATTCCGGAGAGATCGTTATTTCAAGAGGCGGAGGTGACGAGATCGTTGTCTAACGGTGGCATATTAAAATCGGGCTGGGTCGTTGTGGATCCAGCCAATACAAGGATCATAGATTCCAATGCAAGGGCGGAGGCAAGACTCAGGGAGCTGGCGATGGAACTCGCAGTTCAGTGCGGTGAGGAGCCGGACTTTGCGGAAGGCTTCACACAGGGGATCAGCGCGGTCGAGGTGTCGCAGCTGATCCGCGACGGTGAGGGGAATGTGGTCGGGGAAGATCAGGGCTCTGACGAGATGATGCAGCCGGAGGAGAATTTTCCGCAGCCGCAGCCCGGCCAGATGCAGGAGGAGCTGATCGCCGAGGCGCAGGCACAGATCGAGCAGATGCGCGAGGAGGCGATCGCAGAGATCGAACAGACAAAGATCCAGATCCTCGAGGAAGCCAGGAGCCAGGGATATCAGGAAGGTTTTGAGCAGGGGCAGAACGACGGTTTTGCACAGGGACATCAGGACGGACTCAACAGTATAGCACAGGAGCGGGAGCAGGCGCAGGCTGAGGCGGAGCAGATGAGGGCCGCCATGGAGGATGAATACCAGCGCAGGATCAAAGAACTCGAGCCGATATTCATCGACACGCTGACCGGGATATATGAACATATCTTCCATGTGAGTCTCAAGAACTCAAGGGAGCTCATCGTGTATCTCATACAGAATACGATGCGGAATATCGAGACGGGCAGCACCTATCTGATCCATGTGTCAAAGGAGGATTATCCCTTTGCGAGCATGCAGAAGCGGGAGCTGATCAAGGGGACGAACATAGCACTCGACAATGTGGAGCTTCTCGAGGATGTCACACTCGGAAAGAACGAGTGTATGATAGAGACAGGAAACGGCGTGTTTGACTGCAGTCTGGGGACACAGCTCGAAGCGCTGAATGAGGAACTCAGACTCCTGTCATATGAACCATAACCATAAAAGGGGTTGTAAAGTGTAAGATGGAGACTTGTATTTCCTTTCAGAAATATCAGACAGTACTGAACAAGAGCTTTTTCAAGAAGCTTGGCAAGGTTGAGAATGTGGTGGGACTCACGATCGAGTCGTCAGGACCGGACGCTAAGCTCGGCGATATGTGCAAGATATACACGGATTCCGAGAAGGAGCACGGGATCCTTGCGGAGGTTGTCGGCTTTAAGGATAAGCGGACACTGCTCATGCCCTATGAGGACACGGAGGGCATCGGACTTGGCTGTATCGTCGAGAACATGAATTATCCGCTCAGCGTGTCGGTCGGCGAGTGCCTGCTGGGGAAGACACTGGATGGACTGGGCAGGTGTATCGACGGATTTGTGCCGGAACCGACGACAGTCAAGCGCTATCCGCTCGAGGCGCAGCCGCCTGACCCGATGAGCAGAACGATCATCAGCGAGGTGCTTCCGCTCGGCGTGAAAGCGGTGGACGGACTGATCACTGTGGGCAAGGGACAGCGTATCGGCATTTTTGCGGGATCCGGCGTGGGCAAATCGACGCTCATGGGTATGTTTGCGAGGAATACCAAGGCAGATATCAATGTGATCGCCCTGATCGGGGAGCGCGGCCGTGAGGTCAGGGAATTTATCGAGCGCGACCTTGGCGAGGAGGGGATGCGCCGCTCCATCGTGGTGGTGGCGACGTCGGACAGACCGGCTCTCGAGCGCAACAAGGCGGCAAAGACGGCGACGGCGATCGCGGAGTATTTCAGGGATCAGGGAAAAGATGTCCTGCTGATGATGGACTCGCTCACACGTTTCTCGATGGCACAGCGTGAGATCGGTCTCGCGACGGGAGAACCGCCTGTGACGAGGGGCTATCCGCCCAGCGTTTACTCGGAGATGCCAAAACTCCTCGAGCGCGCCGGGTGCTCTGAGAATGGCTCGATCACAGGGCTTTACACCGTCCTGGTCGAAGGTGAGGATTTCAATGAGCCGATCACCGACACGGCGAGAAGTATTCTCGACGGACACATCATGCTGACGAGAAAACTTGCCAACAGGAACCACTATCCGGCAGTCGATGTGCTGCAGAGTATCTCGCGGTGCATGTCGATGATCGCGTCGGGAGAGCACAAGGCGGCAGCCGGCAAATTGAAGAATATCATGGCGACCTACAACGAGGCGGAGGATCTGATCAATATCGGAGCCTACAAGCGGGGGAGCAATCCCAATATCGACAGGGCGATCAATATGATCGACCAGGTGAATGAGTACCTGCTGCAGGAGACGGATGCAAAATTTACGTTTGAGGAGTCCGTGGAACAGCTGGCAGCGATGTTTCAGGAATGAAGTGTGATATAGTGGCAAAAGGGTGTGTGATATATGGCAGTTTTCCGGTACAAGATGCAGGGGATTCTTGATATCAAAGAAAAACTTGAAGACAGGGCAAAACAGGAGTTCGCGGAGGCGAACATGCGGCTCGATGCAGAGAAGAAGAAACTCGATGAACTTCAGGCTAGAAAATTTTACTATATGCAGGAAGGTGTGAAACTGCGCATGGAATTGATCGACGTGCGCAAGATCCGTGAAAACAAGATGGCAGTCCTCAAGATGGACGAATACATCGCCGATCAGATGAGGGAGATCGCCCGCGCCGCGAAAGCGGTTGAGAAAGCGAGGGCAGCCCTGCAGGAGCTCATGCAGGAGAGGAAAGCGCATGAGAAACTCAAGGAGAACGCATTTGAGGAGTTTATGAAAGATGAGCTGGCTGCGGAGAGCAAGGAGATCGACCAGCTCACATCGTATACATATGGACAGAAGCTGATGGAGGAACAGAGCATCAGGAACACATAAGCTCATAACTCCGGGGCGGCAGCAAACTGTGCGCCCAGAGATAAAATATAGAAAGGCATGGTTAGCGATATGGCACGTAAGGAAGAAGCAATAAACCCCGACGCACCGGAGGCGCAGCTCAGGCAGCTAAAAGAAAGTCAGAAAGCGTTCAAACAGGAGCAGAGGAATCAGAGAAAGGAAGCGAAGAAGCGCGCGAAGGAGCTGGAGAACCAGGAGCGCGAGCTCGACGAGCAGATCGAGGGCACAAACGCTTCTGTGGTCGTAGTCACGATATTTATCATTGTAATATGGCTTGGCATCCTATGTCTGCTGGTCAAGATGGACGTCGGCGGGTTTGGCTCCAATGTACTGACGCCGATGCTGAAAGATATACCTGTAGTCAACAAGATCCTTCCCACGGAATCCGGTACAGAATCGACCAAAGAGAAGTCTTATGGCGGGTACAGCAGTATCAGGGAGGCGGTCGACCGGATCACGGAGCTGGAGAAGAAGCTGGAGCAGGCACAGAGCACCAACACGGCGTACTCCGAACAGATCGAGGCGCTCAAGGCGGAGGTGAAGCGCCTGGAGACATTTCAGGATAACCAGGTAGCGTTCCAGGAGATCAAGGAGCGGTTTTACGAGGAAGTTGTCTATGCCGACAACGGACCGGGAGTGGAGGCATACCGCGAGTACTACGAGGAGATGGATCCCACGACAGCAGAAGCGCTGTACAAACAGGTGATTCAGGAGGTAGCGGTCAACAACAAGATGAAGGACTATGTGGCGACATACAGCAACATGGACGCGGCGAAGGCAGCAGGCATCCTCGGGGCGATGACAGACAATCTGGATCTGGCGGCAGAGATCCTGTCCAATCTTCCGGCGGCGACGAGAGGCGCGATCATGGGCGAGATGGATCCGGCAGTGGCGGCAAGGATCACCAAGATCATGAACCCGGGAAGCTAAAAGTCCTGCACAAGAAATTTCGGCAGTTCCTAAAGTTTTCTGAAAACATTACCGATATATATTATGTAACTTCCAAATTAACTGAATTTTCAGACGATTCAGTTAATTTGTTAAGTTAATAGATATTATACATGAGAAATGTATAATGCACATTGAAAATAAAAAGAAGAAAGGAGGAATGACGATGACAGATGCGGCAGTAAGAAATGGAAATGCGTTTTTCGGCGCAAATTCAGCCAATTCGGTCAATCCTGCACTGAGTGCGGTGGCAAATGCGCAAAAGACTGCAGGCCCCGCGGAAAACAAGACACAGGATTTTGGCGCAGTGCTTGACAAGACAGTGCAGAAGTATGAGCAGAAGCCCACACGGCCGGTATCGGACAGCGGTGCCGAGACACAGCAGCCCGGAAAGGAAAGCATCCAGGCAGAAAGCGAATGTGACAACACGACAGAAGACACAGGCGCAGCCGTAGATGCCGTGGAATCCGAGGCGGCGGACACGCAGGAGACAGTGGACTCCGATGTGCCGGCGGCGGAGGATCCTGTCGGAGAAACCGTCAGGACCGAGGAACCCGTTGATCAGATGACGATCGACGAGATCACAAAAGCGTTGGAGCAGATCATCGAGCAGATCAAGCAGATCCTTGGGATCACCGATGATGAACTCTTATCCGGTATGGATGCGTTGGGTATGCAGACATATGATCTGCTGAATGCAGACAACATGGCGCAGCTTGTGACAGCGATATCCGGGGAGGACTCGACGGTCAGTCTCATCGCGAACGAGGAGCTCTACACAGCGCTGCAGGAGATCACGCAGACGGTGGACACACAGGTGGGCAGCTTGCTCGAAAATACAGGCTTTACCGGTGAGGAACTCGACGCGGTACTGCAGAAACTCCAGGAGATGGAAAGTCAGGAACTTGACGATCAGCTTCAGGATATGGAGATGCTCTCACCCGAGACAGCAATGGAGCCGGCAGTCGATGAACGGCAGGAGCCGGAAGGACCCGTGATCATCAGTGAGGACAATACCAGGGCGGACGAACAGGCCGCAAAGCAGTACGATCAGCTTCCGGAGAACCAGCAGGACAATCCGGTCGAGATCGGTGCGAAGTCTCAGACACAGAGTGCCGGAAAAGACACAAAGGGCAGCGACGACAAGGAGTCCGGAAACTTTGGGCAGAACAACACGGCGCAGAATTTCCAGAACAACCTCAGTGAGACGGGCGCGGCGGCGACGGCAGAAGGGGTCGAGAAGTTTACCTCGGAGAGCACGGAGAACATCATGCGGCAGCTCGCTGACATGGTGAAGATCGTCAAAAACGAGAATCTCACAGAGATGGAGCTGCAGCTCCACCCGGCAAGCCTCGGCACAGTCAATGTATCGCTGACGACAAAGGGCGGCATGGTGACAGCAGAGTTCACCACACAGAACGAGGCAGTGAAAGCGGCGATCGAGGCACAGGCGACGCAGCTGAGGGCAAACCTCGAGGAGCAGGGCGTCAAGGTTGAGGCGATCGAAGTATCGGTGGAAAGCCACCAGATGGAGCGGAATCTCGACAAGAACGGCCAGGAGCAGCAGAGGCAGGCGCAGGAGCAGGAGACGATGCGTGTCCAGGGAATGCGCAGAGGCAGGAGCAGCATCAATCTCAGGGCATTTGCCGACGGGGAGGAACTGGAGGGTGAGATGCAGGGAGCAGATGACGCGACAAGGATTGCGATGGAGATCATGGCAGCGAACGGAAACACGATGGATCTACTGGTATAAAGAAAAGGAAAAAGGAGAGAGGTGGACACATGGCAGGTATATTGGCACCAGTCGACGAGAATGGTAATCTGATCACGCATACAAGCTCGGGAGACTCGCTGAAAAAAGGAAAAAACAAGAATGCGGTGGACAGCGACATGTTCCTGACACTCCTGGTGGCAGAGATGCAGAATCAGGATCCGCTGGAACCTACCAGCAACACCGAGTGGGTATCGCAGTACGCGACATTCACGCAGGTACAGCAGATGAGTGAGATGGCGCAGTCGATCGATGTGCTGAGGGCAAACAACCTGATCGGCAAGGAAGTGATCATGAAGACGACGAGCCAGAGCACGGGCGATGTCAGCTACATACAGGGAACAGTCGAGTATGTTGAGATGGAAGAAGGCAAACCGCTTCTTGTCATCGACGGACAGAAGTTCTCGATCAGCGATCTTGACACGATCGTCAGCCCGGAGTACTCGAAGGCATATGAGATGTACGACACGCTGAAAGGAATGATCAACGGACTGCCCAGCATCAAATTTGCGGATGAGTCATACAAGAACGTTATACAGGGTGCACTTGACTACTACAACACGATGGATGAGTACCAGAAGCACTACATGGACGTATATGGTTCGGAGCAGATGGAGACACTCGTGGAATGGAAGCATGCGCTTGAACTTCTCGGCGTGAAATTCACGAATAACACGACCAGCGACGATGACAAGACATCCCTTGACGACATACTGGAGAGTTTCAACACCAAGATGAACGCGATACTCGACAAGCTGAATCAGTTGACAGGAGATAAGACACCGCCGGCAGAGGATACAGACCCGGACGAAACAGAAGGTGAAGGAACAGGGACGGAGGAAGAGGACGGCAAGACAGAGAGCGCGTAGGTTTTATGAGAGGGAGGGATTCAGATGAATGTGAAAAACAGTCAGTTCCTTTCCATTGAACAGCTGCAGGATCAGTATCTGAGACAGCAGAAAGCCAATTCGGGAAACAAGGCGCCGCAGGGCATGAGCTTTGAGGAGATCCTTCAGAAACAGCAAATGCCGAAGCTGCAGACGACAGAGCATGTGAGGTTTTCAAAGCATGCGGCAAACCGGCTCAACGACAGGAATATCGAATTGACGGACAGACAACTGGAAAGGTTGAATGACGGCACGAAAAAGGCAGGCGAGAAGGGGATCAGGGATTCGCTGGTGCTCGTGGACCAGCTTGCGTTTATCGTAAACACCAAGAGCAACACAGTCATCACAGCGATGGATCAGACAGAGGCAGATGAGAATATCTACACAAACATTGACGGAGCCGTGATTATCTAATACAGGATGTGAGACAAAGCCGGACCTTTTAAGGAGGCTTGGGATCCCTCGGAATGACGGATGAGGGGAAGATAGACGGCAAATATGATTTAGGAGGTCACTTAATTATGATGAGATCACTTTTCTCTGGTGTATCAGGTCTTAGGACACACCAGACAAGAATGGACGTTATTGGTAACAACATTGCAAACGTGAACACGACAGCATTCAAGGCAAAGCAGATGAACTTCTCCGATATGCTCTACCAGACGACGCAGGCGGCGACAGGCGCCAACGCGGCAAACGGCACAGGCGGAACGAACCCGAGACAGATCGGTCTGGGTGTAAAGGCGGCGGCGATCAATACGACCATCACGCAGGGGGGCGGGAACCAGTCGACCGGAAACCCGTTTGACTTGAAGATCTCCGGCGAGGCATTCTTCGTGGTGAGCGACGGAACAAGCACATACTACACAAGAGACGGATCGTTCGACGTGGACGATGCAGGCAACCTCTGTATGGCGAGCACCGGCTACATCGTGCAGGGCTGGGGCGTTGACAAGGAAGGGAACATCGTAAAAGGTACTGTGGGACCGATCAACACCAAGGCAAGTAATGAGTATAATGCGGATGCCACAAAGAATGCGCAGATCGCGGGTATCATCGACAAGGATGATTCGGACCTGCAGACAAAGGATGGCAAAATCGTCAATTTTGAGGTCTATGACAGTGCGGGATATCCCTACAATCTGAAGTTTGGCATACTGCCGGCGACATCGATCAGCAATTCGACCAGAGAGGTAACGAATACAGAGAGTATCTATCATATGCCTGCCAATATTTATAAGGTTGATACTTCTAAAATGTCGTTCTCTTATCCGGTTAATGGTGAAACAAAGGATCTGGCAACGATTGACTCTCCAGAGGCGACTGAGAAGCTGATTAAGGATATCTGGGCTGAGATTAACGGTACTCAATCAACAGCAGCTGGCTATCAGAAAATTATTAAAGGTACACATACTTTTGGCAAGGATGACGAGATAACGGTAGATCTGTCAAAATTTTTTGCAAATAATCCGGATTTAAATATCGATCCTGCAAGCGATCTGCTTAATATAACAGCGCTTACTGTCAAATTTTCAGGAGAGACAGGGTATGTGCCTAACAATACAGTGGACTACCCGATATCGGATGCTACGAAAGTTGCTGATGAGGTTGCGAAATTATTATATAATAATACTGATAGTACAACTCATACGGATGGGTTTGTGTCATGTGGTCTGGCAGGTGCAGTAACAGTTGCAGCAACATCGCAGACGTATGTGGATGACAATGGCGACACGGTGACAAAGTGGAAGTTTGAGACGGTTGACGGTACAAACAGAAATACCCTGCAGTTGACAGATGCACAGAGCGATGCGATGCGTAAGTTGTTGCAGCTTAAAGCGAGCGATGGAAAGACCCAGCAGTATACGACAACGGAGACGATGCAGGATAGTGCACCAATTCCAGGGCAGTATACGATCAAACTGCTAGGAATGACGGATTCGAACAAGGTTGCTGTGGATGTATCCAGCATACTTGACGATTCCGTGTTCACAGTGCAGTATGACACAGGCAACGGTGAATTCCAGTATGTGGATTCCATGGGAAACAGCACCTTCACGATCAACCTGAGCACGATCAATGGCAGAGGAAACTTTGAGAATGTCACGGTTGATATGTCAGGCACGAAGAATGTGGGCAACGACCACAAATCGACAGTAGAGGGCAAGCGCCTTGACGGAACAAAGGTCGGAAAGCTGCTCGGCGTGTCTGTCGGCACGGACGGTATCGTCACGGCAAGCTACAGCAACGGGCACATCACAAGACTCGGACAGATCTGCGTGGCAAAATTTGCAAACGCCATGGGACTTGAGAACTCCGGCGACAACCTCTACCAGACAACGGCCAGCTCCGGCGATGCCTCCCTCGTGGACATCATGGCAGAGGGTATCGGCTCGATCACCAGCGGTATGCTTGAGATGTCGAACGTGGATCTCTCCCAGCAGTTTACCGACATGATCACCACACAGAGAGGTTTCCAGGCAAACAGCCGTACCATCACGGTGTCAGATACACTGCTTGAGGAGCTGATCAATCTGAAGAGATAATAACCGAACCGAATCTAAATCCAAGAGAACCCCGGACAGGTACGCCTGTACGGGGTTCTTTTGGTAGAGCAACCTCTCCCATGTCGTAGTTTTGAACAGACGCGCCCAACATTTACAAATCTGCATATGATTTTATCATTTGCGAACAGGCAAAAGGAGTGCATGTTTTTACATTTCGACGAATATCAGTTTGTGATAACTTCGTGTGTTTTTTGTGCTGTTTGTCTTTTCACGGCATAAAATATATGGTATACTATCAGACATGGATATGAATTTTTCTTTTTTGTCGAAGACGCCGGAGAAACTGCAGCTTCTCATAGCGGGGCGTGTAGCCAGGATCAGCATCAGGCAGAAGCAGGCGGGGGAGACCGCATTGGAGATCAAAGGATGCGTATGCGACATGCTTTCTGAATACATTACAGGTCAGGGGATAAGGAGGATCATATGGATGAGAATATGAAACTGATCATGGCAGAGTTTGCCAAGATTAACACGAAGCTTGATAATATTGATACAAGGATGACAGGGCTTGAGACAGCGGTGGAGAAGCTGGATACAAGGATGACAGGGCTTGAGTCAAGGGTGACAGATGTGGAGACGATCATCAGGGAAGCTGAGCTTGACAAGGTGAATCCCAGACTGGGCATGATCGACTTAAAGCTTGATAAACTTCAGGATCATTATGAAAAGCTGGATGCAGATATGCGAGTATTATCCGGCGAGACAGCGAGCGGATTTTACAAGATCAAGCATCAGCTCAGGAAGCTCGAGGATCAGGGAGAGACGATCGTCAAGGTGCTGGAATTCAGGAATCTGATACCGCTCAGGGAATAGAACAGGGAGGAAGTAACGAATATTTATGGCAAGATTACCAGTCAGCGTGTGCCTGATCGCAAAGAACGAGGAACAGTACATAGAGCAGTGTCTTAGGAAGTTGCTGCGTTACGGTATGGAGATCGTGGTGGTCGATACAGGCTCCACGGACAGAACAAAGGAGATCGCGGCGAAATACACAGATAAGCTGTTTGACTTCGCGTGGTGCGACGATTTCAGTGCAGCCAGGAACTTTGCAGTGTCCAAAGCATCCAACAACTGGATCCTCACACTGGATTGCGATGAGTGTGTGGAGGAGTTGGACGCGGCAAAGCTGCGCACCTGCATGCAGCGATATCCAAAGAACGTCGGTGTCGTGGAGGTTAGAAATGTCTGCACGACAGTGGAGAGCGGTGTCTCGCGCGAGAGTGTGCAGATCGATGAGGTGCCCCGGTTTTACAATAAAAACTACTATGAATACCGTTTTCGGATCCATGAACAGATCGTGCCCAGAAATGCGGACGATTATGACAGGATGATTCTCGAGAGTTTTCATATGCCTGTTATTGTCAGGCATTACGGCTACGATATCCCGCACGAGGAAATGATCAGAAAGCAGGAGAGGAATCTGAATCTGTTAGTAAAGTCAATAGGGGAGACCGAGGGGATGGATGACTATATCTATTTCCAGATCGGACAGTCCTACAATATATTGGGAAACTATGGGAAGGCGATCGAGGCGTATGATATGTGTCTGGAGATGAACAGAAACCCGGAGAAAAAGTTCATGGGCAATTGTCTGGAGTCCTACGCGGACTGTCTGATCAGGGCCGGGCATCCGGAGGCTGCATACAGACTGCTTGACATGAACAGGGATTATCTGAAAACGACGCGTCTGCGCTATCTGTTTGGCAGGGCAGCGCACATGTGCGGGGACGATGAGACGGCGGTCGGTTTTCTGGCAGGGATCACAGACGCGGCGGATTTCGAACGGCTCGGGGAGAATGTTTTTGATACATATGCAAGGATTTTTGCAATCTACAGTGAGACAGGACAGTCAGACCAGCTCGAGCGATATCAGAAGAAGCTGGCAGAATACGGAAAACAGCACGGAAAGCAGATCACATTTTCAGGAAAGGAGGCGTAGGGACGGCATGATAGAAGTGACAAAGATCAACGGGACGAAGCTTTTGGTCAACACGAGCCTGATCGAGACGGTCGAGGAGACACCCGACACGGTTATTACGTTAACCGACGGCAAAAAAGTTATCATCAAAGAGAGTAGACACGAGGTCAAAAATTTAGTAAAATTGACAAGACAGGAGTACTTTAAGGGAATTCTGAATGTGGGAACTTCATAAAAGCTGTCCATGCAGCGGATCGATCACCAGGTAATTGGATTGGCGAGTGAGCCAAATTGAGAAAATTTGAGAAAATATTCAGAAAATTGTTGCAATTTATGTAACCTTACAGTATTATATAAATATGGAGAAAAAGGCATACAGGATAATACTGTGCTTTTTGAACAGACTGAAACTTAACGAAAAAAGGGGTGTGTGAAAGTGGATATAGCGTCTTTAGTGGGAATGATCGTATGCTTCGTCCTGGTTTTGTATGGTATGATCGACTCGGCAGGAGGTATTAGCGGTTTTGGATACTTTGTCAGTCTGCCGTCAGCGCTGATTACCTTTGGCGGGGCGGTCTTCGCGACGATGATGTCAGTGAGCATGGCAGACTTTGTCGGCGGTCTCAAGAGCATAGGACTGATTTTTAAGCCGGTCAATGTCAATGTGCCGGAGATGATCACAAAGATCATCGAGCTGTCCAATGTCGCGAGGAAAGAAGGTCTTCTCTCCCTGGAGGAAGCTGCAGGAAACCTTGAAGATGAGTTTATGAAAAAAGGCATCATGCTGATCGTCGACGGTACAGATCCTGAGCTGGTAAGAGGGATCCTGGAGACGGAGATGAACAGTATTGACAGCAGACATAAGTTGAGATCGGGATTTTGGGACAACCTGGGTGCCATGGGACCTGCATGGGGTATGATCGGTACGCTTGTTGGCCTGATTTGTATGTTAAATAACATGTCCGATCCGACATCGATCGGTCCGAAGATGGGTGTTGCGCTGATCACGACATTCTATGGATCGATGCTTGCCAACTGGATCTGTACACCGACGTCAGGCAAGCTGCAGTCGAACAATACGATAGAGATGCAGTCAAAGGAGATCATGATAGAAGGTCTGCTTTCCATACAGGCAGGTGAGAATCCCCGAGTGATTGAGGAGAAACTCAAGTCGTTCCTGTCACCTAAGGACAGACCTTCGCAGGAAGGAAGCGGAGCTGGAGGTGAAGCTTAATGGCAAAGAAGAAAGAGGAGTTCAAGCTCCCGCCTGGAACTCCGGCGCCATGGATGAGTACTTTCTCGGATATGATGACCCTGCTGATGTGTTTCTTTGTGCTTTTGTTCTCGATGTCGGAGGTGGATGCGGCTAAGTTCGAGGAGGTTGCCAAATCGTTCCAGTCGACCATAAGTATTTTCAGAGCCGGATCGAAGGCGGTCGGCGACGGCATCCTGGTGAGCAACGGCGTGAGTCAGCTGAACATGCTTGACGAGTACATAAACACGAGCGGCAAGACCGCGGAAGCCGACACGACGGTCGAGGATCCGACCAAGCCGGGCGGCGCTGCGGAGGATAAGCTCAAGGAGGCTGCGGAGCAGCTCGAGATGACGCAGGAGGAGGTCGAGTCGCTGCGGGACGCGATCGCGGAACTCGAGGAGGAGAAGATGAAACTCTCGGAGGAGCTCGCGGAGAAGATCGAGGAAGCGCTCGCGGAAAATATGATGACGGATCAGGTTGATGTGGATTTCAACGCGGATTATGTTACGCTTACATTAAACGGTGCGTTTCTGTTTGATTCAGGAAGGGCTGACATTAAGCCGGATGCTGTGCCGGTACTGAACAAGATCGGTGTGCTCCTCACAAAGTATGCGGACTCGGAGATCGAGATCGAGGGACACACGGACTCTGTGCCTCTAAACGGGGGCAGGTATGAGAACAATGATGTGCTCAGCAGCTACAGGGCATTGGCAGTTTTTGATTACTTGAAAGAAAATGCGTCGCTCGACCCGGGGATCGTGAAGCATTCCGGCAGAGGGGAGTATATGCCGATCGCGGACAACGCGACACCCGAGGGAAGGGCAAAGAACAGGCGTGTTGAGATAAAGATATACAATGCGTTGAGCGCACGTTAATGAAAGGGGAAAATAAAAAATGAAACGAAATCTGTTGTCAATTATCATTCTGGCGTTACTTGTTGTCAACATTGTACTGTCAGCGATCATGATGGTGAGTGTGGCGAGCGCATCCAGGAAAACGGCATCGCTTGTGTCTGACATTTCAGCGCTTGTCGGAATCGAGATCAACGGGCTGCCACAGTCAGACCTGGCAACGACTGTGTCCATGGCCGACACGGCTGTTCACAATGTTGAGGGCGAACTGACCATTCCTCTGAAGAAGGGTGAGGATGAGGCGGATCACTATGCAGTCGGAAGTGTCTCGCTTTCCCTGGACACCAAGAACAAGGACTACAAGAATTATTCCGAGACGATGTCCGAGATGGACGGGATCATCAAGGATATTGTGTTTGCTGTCATGGGGAACTACACGGTGGATGAAGCAAGAAACAATTCTGAGGCGATCAAGGCAGAGATCCTTGCAAAGCTCCAGGAACGCTTTGACTCGACATTTATATATGGTGTGTCATACAATTTCCTGTACAACTAGCAGGGATCAGTGTGGCAAAAGAAGGACAGGGGAGTCAGGAATCAAAGGACGATGAATATGTAGGGGGTGATTAACTACATGGGAGAGGTATTATCGCAAAGCGAAATAGACAGTTTGCTGGCAGCCTTAAGCTCCGGTGAACTCGATGTGGAGGATATGCAGGAGAAGGACGAGCGACAAGCCAAGAATTATGACTTTAGCCGGCCTGCTAAATTCTCGAAAGAGCATTTAAGAACTTTAAACATGATTTTTGATCATTATGGAAGACTGTTATCAACAAACCTCCCTGTATACCTTAGAAAAAATGTACAGGTAAATGTTGCGAGTTCCGAGACCGTAACTTTTGCAGAGTTTTCAAACGCTCTGTCCAATCCGGTATTGCTTACAGTCGTCAATTTCTCACCGATGCCGGGCTCGATCATCATGGAGCTGACAAGCGGGCTGGGATATGCGATCATAGACCGAATGTTGGGAGGCAGGGGAGAGGCGCTCGACAAGGCAAGAGATTTTACGGAAATAGAGATGAGCATCATAGAGCGAATCATGGTCATCTGTATGCAGCTGCTCAGGGAGCCGTGGAAAAATGTTGCGGAGGTGAATCCGTATCTCGAGAGGATCGAGACGAATCCGCAGTTTGCTCAGATCATATCACCGAGCGATATGGTGGCGCTTGTGACCATGAATGTCAAGATCGGTGATGTGGAAGGTTTGATGAACGTATGTCTTCCATTTTTTACACTGGAAACGGTTATGGACCGGTTAAATACCAAGTTCTGGTATTCCAGCTTACAGAAGATGGACGATGAAGATTATGAGCAGTTCATTGAGTCGATGATCCGCAGAGTGGATGTTCCTGTTAAGGCAGTGCTCGGAAAGAGTGTCATAACGGTTAATGATTTCGTGAATATACAGGTGGGCGATATCATACGGCTGGATTCCAAGGTTGACGATGAACTGGATGTATATGTGGGGGATATTAAGAAATTTAGTGCTGTGCCGGGCGCGAGCAAAGAGGCATATGCAGTAAGGGTAACATCAGTAGTGAGGGAGGAGGAATAAGACAATGGATGGTATGTTATCTCAGGATGAGATCAATGCATTGTTGAACGGTGTAGATTTGTCAGCGGATTCCGGGGCGGCAGACACGGCTACAGCAACAGCAGGTAGCCCGGGAGGGGATGAACTCACCGATATAGAAAAAGATGCGATAGGAGAGGTGGCCAACATCAGTATGGGTACTTCTGCTACGACACTTTTTTCACTTGTTAACAGAAAGGTAAATATCACAACACCTGTTGTGGAGATGTGCAACTGGCAGGATGTGCTGGACGCTTATGAAAGACCCTGTGTATTTATCCAGATCAAGTACACGGTCGGACTGAACGGCACGAATATCCTGGTATTGAAGGAACATGACGTGAAGGTGATCACCGATCTGATGATGGGCGGCGACGGCACCAATGTCGAGGGGGAACTCAGTGAGCTGCACTTGAGTGCGATCTCTGAGGCGATGAACCAGATGATGGGCTCGTCGTCGACATCGCTGTCATCGATGCTTGGCAAGACGATCGATATCAGCCCGCCAGAGTCAAGCCTCGTTGATCTTCATTCCAAGGCGCCGGGAGAACTCTCGCCGTTCCTTGAAGACAGGTTTGTCAAGATTTCGTTCAGGATGCAGATAGATGATCTGGTGGACTCCACGCTGATGCAGCTGTACCCGCTTGATTTTGCAAAATCAGTCTACGAGACCTTCATGGCACAGCAGATGGGTGGGGCGTCTGAGCCGGCACCAAGTCCCGCGCCGACACCGGCCCCGGCAGCACCAGGCCCCGCGCCGGCTCCGGCTCCGGCAATGCAGCCACAGGGCGGTATGGATATGGGGATGCAGCAACAGATGGGAATGCCGCAGGGAGGTTACGGAATGCCGTCTATGGGAATGCCGCAGGGAGGATATGGAATGCCTATGGGAATGCCTATGGGATATGGAATGCCAAATGTGAATATACAGCCTGCGCAGTTCCAGAATTTTGCACAGGGACAGGGCGAGATGGTAAGTGCGGAGAGCATTGGCCTGATCAGGGATGTTCCTCTGGAGGTAACGGTAGAGTTGGGAAGGACCAGCAAATCGATTTCAGATATTCTGGAGTTTGCCCCGGGTACGATCATAGAACTTGATAAGATTGCCGGTGAGCCGATCGATATTCTTGTGAATGGCAAGTTTGTCGCAAAGGGCGAAGTGGTTGTTATCGAGGAGAGTTTTGGCGTGAGGATTATGGAAATAATAAAATAGCGATATATTATTTCAGATAGTGTTTTGGATTAATGGAATCATGAGATTAGAGAATGATGGAGTAGAAAGGACAAGATTATTATGGGGAAGAGAATACTGATTGTAGACGACGCTGCTTTCATGAGAATGATGATCAAGGATATACTGACGAAAAACGGATATGAGATCGCGGCAGAAGCTGAGAATGGAAAGATTGCAGTCGATAAGTATAAAGAGGCATCGCCGGATCTGACACTTCTGGATATCACGATGCCCGAGATGGACGGGATCCAGGCGCTCAAGGCGATCAAGGGGATCGATCCGGGAGCAAATGTGATCATGTGTTCTGCCATGGGACAGCAGGCGATGGTTATCGAGGCGATCCAGTCCGGAGCGAAGGACTTTATCGTGAAGCCGTTCCAGGCGGAGCGTGTTCTGGAGGCTGTCAAGAAGGTTGTAGGCTAAAAAGTATGCTTTTATCATCGACATCAAAGAGGTTTGACTCTATCGGACAGTTGTTGACCGTGCTACTGATATTCATATTTGTCCTGGCCCTTACATATTTTGCCACAAAGCTCACTGCAGGTCTTCAGAAAGGGAGACTTGCAGGTTCTAATGTGGAGGTATTGGAGACTTTCAGGATAGCGCCGACCAAATATATACAGGTTGTGAAGATTGGCAGGAAGTATTATTCTTATGTGGTCTGTAAAGATACAGTCACGCTGCTGGGAGAAATGACAGAGGATGATATTGCGGCACTGGATCAGAAAGAGGCGGAAGCTGCAGCCAATATCAGTTTTAAGGAGATACTGGACAAATTCAGAAAACAGCAGTGAGCCATGTGCAGGAAATTGTTGTGCTCCATCCTGTATGAGTGCGGGTCGACAAACAAATGTGTGAGACATAAGGATAATCTGATATGAAAAATAAAAGCAAAGAGTATAAGATCAGCCAGGAACTCCGAAAGATCGCATACATGCTGTGTATGGTGGCGGTGATATTTCTGGCGGATATCGCTGTGGTCAATGCGACGAGTGAGGATGACGGCGCTGCCGCGGAGCGGATCCTGGATAACCAGATCGAGGAGAATGAGAACCGGACGAACATCAATGATCCCGGTACTGCCGAGACCGGTGAGGATCTAAAGGAACTGAATATCGCCAACAATCTCAAGATCACATATGACAGTGGGAACGGAGAGCTCAACGGAACATTGCGGATCCTGTTGATACTGACAGCGATCGCTGTGCTGCCGATCCTTCTGGTAACGCTCACATCGTTCACCAGGATACTGATCGTGCTGCATTTCACGAGACAGGCATTAAATACCCAGTCAGCACCGCCCAATCAGGTGTTGATCGCTATTTCTTTGTTCCTCACGTTTTATATCATGCAGCCGGTGTTCGCAAAGGTCTATACGGAGGCGATCGTTCCGTATGATGCGGGAGAGATCGGGTTTGAGGAGGCGATCGATATCGCGTCGGCTCCCATGAGAGATTTTATGTTTGAGCAGACGCAGAGGGATGATATCAATGTCTTTATGCAGATATCAAACGTAGCGTGGGATGGCGAGACGTTCGCACAGGTGCCGACAACGGTTTTGATCCCGTCTTTTATTGTCAGTGAACTCCGCACAGCCTTTATCATCGGATTTATGATCTATGTGCCGTTTATCGTGATCGATATGGTTGTCGCGTCAGTCCTGATGAGTATGGGTATGATGATGCTGCCGCCGACGACGATCTCCATGCCGTTCAAGATCCTGCTGTTTGTGCTGGCAGATGGATGGAGCATTGTGATCGTGGAGTTGGTGCGGACTTTTAAATGACAAAGCACAGGATGGGTAGAAGAAGGAGGAGGGTGATACGATGACAACAGAAATGGTTACGGACGTTATGAAGGAAGGATTGTTTGTGGTGTTGAGGACAGCGGCGCCCCCTTTGATCGTGTCATTGGCGATCGGTCTTGCCGTCAGTATCTTCCAGACGGTGACTTCCATTCAGGAACAGACACTTACCTTTGTGCCCAAGATTGTGGGGATGTTTCTGTGTCTGATGCTTTTGGGCGACTGGATGTTAAACGATATGACAACATACATGACAGATTTGTGGCATAATTTTTCTCTGTACATCAGATAGCGGAAGGGAGTATGACTGCACAGTATGGTGGATTTAACTTTTTCCATGTCTGAATTGGAATATTTTCTGTTTGTGTTTGTGCGGATCGCGAGTTTTGTCTTTGTGGCTCCTTTCTTTAGTACCAGGGGCGTGCCAAACAATGCCAAGGTTGCATTGAGCGTGTTTGTTGCCTACATCATGTATCACTTTGGACCGGAACATATTTATCCGGAATACAATACTATACTTGGATTTGCCACAGTTGTGCTGAAGGAAGTGTCGGTGGGTCTGCTGATCGGATTGGCAGCCCAGATGTGTACTTCCATTGTTTTATTTGCGGGAAGGATCATCGACATGGAGGTGGGACTTTCCATGGCGAACGTGTTTGATCCCACCACGAACGAGCAGGCTTCCATCACGGGAGCTTTAATGCAGTATGGCGTGATGATGATACTGTATACGACAGGGCTTCACAGATTCCTGCTCAAGGCTCTGATGGAGACTTTTATACTGATACCGGTCGGCAACGCCCACATCAATACGGACAGGCTGCTGGAATCCCTGATCGCATTTTTGGGCGATTATATCATTATCGGATTCCGGGTATGTCTGCCGGTTTTTGCCAGCATCACACTGATGAACATCGTCCTGGGTCTGCTGGCAAAGCTTGCGCCGCAGATGAATATGTTCTCTGTCGGTATCCAGCTCAAGCTGCTGGCGGGGCTTAGTGTTATCATGGTAACGATCTCGCTGCTGCCTGATGTCTGCAATTTTATCACGACGCAGATCCAGCAGATGATCATCTCAATGGTGGAGGGCATGATGTGATATTAGAGTATAATCTGCAGTTTTTTGCCCAGGAAGGACCGGGCGGAGAGAAGACGGAGGAACCGACAGCCAAGAAAAAGTCGGATACCCGCAAGGATGGTAAGGTTCCCAAGAGCAAAGAGCTGTCAAGCGGTGTGGAGCTGATCGCGCTCTTTTTGATATTGAAGTTCTGGGTTGGCCGCATGGGGGAGAACTTCATGCAGCTTTTTTACAAGATCTACGAGAAGATCCCGGCGTACACAACGTATTGGAACGGGCGTATCGTGCGGGAGGACTACAAGGTGCTGATCAACGGTGTGTATCTGGAGCTCCTGATACAGCTGCTTCCGTTTTTCATCGTCGGTATCGTCATTGCAGTCGGTATCAACATGCTGCAGTTCAGGTTCCAGGTCTCAACAAAACCTCTGAAACCCAAGTTCAGCAAACTCAATCCGATATCCGGCGCGAAGAGGCTGTTCTCGAAGGAGAAGATCGTTGAGCTGTTGAAGTCGATCGCAAAGATCATCCTGATCATGGCGATCGTGTACTCGACCGTGAAAGATGACTGGGTGTATCTGGTCCAGTTCTACGGCATGCCGCTCAACCAGGCGATCGAGCTGATCGGCAGCGTGGTGATCAATATGGGGCTCAAGATCTCCCTCGTATTCATGATCGTGGCGTTTGCGGATCTGTTCTACCAGCGCCGCAAGTTCAACAATGACATCAAGATGACAAAGCAGGAAGTCAAGGATGAGTACAAGAACGCAGAGGGAGATCCGCAGATCAAGGGAAAGATCCGCGCCAAGATGCGCGAGGCGTCGCAGCGCCGCATGATGCAGGATGTGCCGAAGGCAGACGTGGTCATCACGAACCCGACGCACTATGCGGTGGCGATCCGCTACGATGCCGCGACCGGAACGGCGCCCGTGGTGCTCGCCAAGGGTGCGGATTATGTCGCACAGAAGATCAAGGAGATCGCGCGGGAGAGCAAGGTGGAGATCGTGGAGAACAAGCCGCTCGCCCGTATGCTGTATGCCAATGTGGATATCGGTCAGGAAGTGCCGCCGGAGCTCTACCAGGCGGTGGCGGAAGTGCTGGCGATGGTATACAAAATGCAGGGAAAAATATAGTGGGAATTGATGGGAAAAGGTTGACATAATGTGTCAAAAAACGTGTGGGCTGAGGCGCATTATGTCAACAAAAAAGACTCTGTGAGCAGCGGAATGACCGAAAAAATCGGGCATACCTAGTAAAAAAGCACAGAGTTTTTTGTTTCTATTTGTGTAAGTATTATAAATAATTAAAAAAATCGAAAAACTTACAAATTATTATATACAAATTATGTTAATTGTGCGATAATATGAGATGAAGAAAAAGAACATCAAACAATAGAGGATTACTTATTTAGGAGTTAAGGGGGAGTCAGAGACATGAAGATGAAGAAAGCGGATATAGGCGTAGCACTCTATGTACTTGGCGCTATGATCATGTTGATCGTGCCGATCAGTGATACTTTGCTGGATGTGCTGCTCGCGATCAATATTTCGCTTGCTTTTACGATCCTGTTCACAACAATGTTTGCAAAAGAGGTGCTGGATTTGTCTTTTTATCCGACCATTTTGCTGTTCACCACAATCTTTCGAATCGCTCTGAACGTATCGTCGACCCGTCTGATCCTGTCTACAGGAAATCCGGGAAACGTCGTGGCGACTTTCGGTAATTTCGTGGGCGGCGGTGATCTTGTCATCGGTATTGTGGTATTTATCATCCTGATCATCGTTCAGTTTGTTGTCATCAACAAAGGTTCTGAGCGTGTTGCAGAGGTTACAGCGAGATTTACGCTGGATGCCATGCCCGGTAAGCAGATGGCGATCGACGCGGATCTGAACACAGGTGCGATCACGGATGCGGAGGCAAAGGTTCAGCGTGAGAAGCTCCAGCAGGAAGCAAGCTTTTTCGGATCCATGGACGGTGCTGTAAAATATGTAAAGGGAGATGCGACGGCTGGTCTGATCATCACCTTTGTCAATATCATCGGCGGTATCATCATGGGTGTGCTGCGGCAGGGCATGGATATCGGTGCTGCCGCGGATAAATATACGATCCTCACGATAGGTGACGGTCTGGTGAGCCAGATTCCTTCACTTCTTATTTCGTTGTCGACAGGTATTCTTGTGACGAAAGGTTCCAAGGAGGCAGACTTCGGTACTGTGCTCGTGAACCAGCTTTTCGGAATACCCAAAGTATTATATATGGTAGGTGCGGTGCTTGCGTTTCTGGGGATCGTGACACCGCTGAATCCGCTGATCTTCGTGATCCTGGGTGTGATCTTCATCGTGTGCGGCCGCATGATCGCTTCCACGATCGAGACGGCGAGCATCGAGGCGGAGACAGACACGGAGGAGGACACGGCAGACGAGATCCGCAGACCGGAAAATGTCAATTCGCTTCTGCAGGTCGATCCGATCGAGTTGGAGTTTGGTTACGGTATCATACCGCTGGCTGATGTCAACCAGGGCGGCGATCTGCTGGATCGTGTCGTCATGATCCGCAGGCAGATCGCGATCGAGCTTGGTACGGTGGTGCCGATCATCCGTCTGCGCGACGATATCCAGCTGAACCCGAACCAGTATATCATCAAGATCAAGGGGATCCAGGTGAGTGAGGGCGAGATCCTGTTTGACCACTATATGGCGATGAATCCTGGATTTGTGGAGGAGGAGATCTCGGGTATCCCGACCTTTGAGCCCTCGTTCCATCTGCCGGCGATATGGATCACGGAAAACCAGAGGGAGCGCGCGGAGAGCGTGGGCTACACTGTGGTGGATCCGCCGTCGATTATTGCGACCCATCTGACAGAGATCATCAGACAGTATCTCGCGGATCTGCTCACGAGACAGGATGTACAGAACCTTGTCAACAATGTCAGGGAGACCAATCCTTCCCTGGTGGAGGAGCTTGTGCCGAAGCTGCTGGGACTTGGCGATATCCAGAAGGTATTGCAGAATCTCCTGAAGGAAGGCATCTCTGTCCGCGACCTTGTCACGATCTTTGAGACGCTTGCCGACCACGCAGCGTCCACGAGGGACACCGACATCCTGACGGAGTATGTGCGGCAGAGTTTGAAGCGCGCTATATCCAGCAAGTATTTTCCGATGAATGAGACGACAAGTGTGGTCACACTGGATCCGGGACTGGAGCAGGAGATCATGGGAAGCGTGAAGCAGACAGAGCAGGGAGCGTATCTGACGCTCGATCCCGAGAAAACAAAGACGATCATGGCATCTGTGGAATCCGAGGTTGGCAAGCTTGAGAAGCTTGGCAAGAACCCGATCGTGATCACCTCGCCGATCGTCAGGATGTATTTTAAGAGACTGACAGAGGATTACTATAAGGATCTGGTAGTGGTATCTTACAATGAAATCGATTCAAATGTAGAATTACAATCAGTGGGAATGGTGACAGCATGATAATAAAGAAATTTCAGGGAAAAACAAAGGAAGAGGCACTCGAGAGTGCGAGGAAGGAGCTTGGCGAGGGCATCGTCGAGATGAATGTCAAGGCGATCAAGGCAAAAGGCATCATGAGCTTTTTTAAAGGGACAAGATTTGAGGTGACTGTCGCGAAGGAGGAGGAAAATGAAAAATACAGTGCGGCAGCGCCGAGTGAGATCCAGAAGGACGGTGTGGCAGTCAGCCTGAGCCAGAGCGCGGCAGGAAACAGCGGTACGGGAAAGATCATCCCGATGAAGCAGCCGGAGAAAAAGGAAGCGGCTGCGGAGGGAGCGAAGGCATCCGGCGACGCTTTTGCGATGGGGCAGGCGGTTGCGGATGCGCTCGCTGCATTCCCGGCGCAAAAGCCGGATCCGGCGAGGGCGGAAGGAGAGAAATCCCGCGGGAAGGGCGAGGTGAAGGCAAATGAGCCGACCAAGGACAATCTCAGGGGAAACGGTCTGGAGGAGAAGCTTGACAACCTCCAGAACCTGATCGAGAAGCAGCTCTCCCAGCAGGAGAACAAGCCGCAGGCGGAAGAGACAAAGAGCGCGGAGGGCGTGAAGAAGGAAGGGAGTACGGAGCGTGTCAACTTCCTGAAACTCCTGTACAATAAAATGACGGACAATGAGATCAATGAGAAGTATGCGAGGGAGATCATCGAGGAGATCGACAAGAACTGCAAGGCGGACGTCACGATGGATTTCATGCTCTCGGAGATCTACCAGAGAATGATATTGAAGCTCGGGAAGCCCTATGTCATGGAGGAGGATGAAAAGGCGCCGAAGGTTGTCTTTTTCGTCGGACCGACTGGCGTGGGCAAGACGACGACGATCGCAAAGATCGCGTCCTCCTTCCGGGTAGAGCACAAGAAGAAAGTCGCGCTGCTCACGGCGGACACCTACAGGATCGCGGCGGCGGAGCAGCTCAGGACCTATGCGAATATCCTGGAAGTGCCGTTCAGGGTTGTGTACACGGCAAAGGAGATCACGGATGCCGTGGAGGATTTTAAGGAATACGATTACATACTGGTGGATACGACAGGGCATTCACCAAACAACGAAGCGCAGTGTGAGAGCATGAGCGACCTGATCCACTCTGTGGATGCCAATGCCTCCAAGGAGGTATTCCTTGTGCTGTCCGCTTCGACAAAGTACAGGGACTTGATGAGAACTGCCGATATTTACAAAGAGATTACGGATTATAAGCTGATCTTTACGAAGCTTGATGAGACGACTACATTGGGAGATATTTATAATCTTAAACTATACACAGGGGCGACGCTTTCCTATGTGACGTGTGGTCAGAATGTACCTGATGACATTGAGTATTTCAATCCGCAGTCGACGGTGAAGCAATTGCTTGGAGGAAGGCGCTGATAGGAGGGTAACATATGGTGGATCAGGCTGAGCAGTTAAGAAATGTGATAAAATTGAATCCAATGCCAAGACCGCTCTCCAGAGTGATAACGGTGACAAGCGGAAAAGGTGGCGTGGGAAAGTCCAACACGTCCATCAATCTTGCGTGTCAGTTCAAAAAAATGGGAAAGAGAGTCATTATACTGGATGCAGATTTTGGGCTTGCCAATATAGAGATCATGTTTGGGACGGTTCCCAAACACAACCTGTGTGATCTGATTTATCAGGGGAAGAATATCACGGATATCATAACATGGGGACCCATGGACATCGGTTTCATTTCAGGAGGGTCAGGGATCGCGGGTCTGTCAAATTTGAGCAGGGACTATCTAAATTATATCATACAAAATCTTGCAAAACTCGATGCGATTGCCGATATTATAATTATAGATACAGGTGCGGGGATCTCGGACGCGGTTTTGGATTTTCTCGTCGCAAGCGGTGAGATCCTGGTCGTGGCGACGCCGGAGCCCACATCGATCACGGACTCGTATTCGCTGTTGAAGGCATTGAACCGTCATCCTCGTTTTTCCAGGGAGGATTCGAAGATCATGGTGATCGCCAACAAGGTGTCGGGCGTGGCGGAGGGTGAGGTCATGTACAATAAGCTCGAGACAGTGGTGAGCCGCTATCTGAAGCTTCCGGTGTCATATCTTGGTTCCATACCGCAGGACTGTCGCCTTGAGGAGGCGGTGATGCAGCAGACACCTGTGAGTATGCAGAGCCCGAATGCAAAATCTTCCATCGCGTTCGAGCGGATGTCATATGTACTGATGGACAAAGAGTATGACAAGTCATTGGTAAAGCGCGGGATGGCAGCTTTTTTCTCGCATATTGTGGCGGGCAATAAAAAAATGGGGTGAATAAAATCGGGGGGAGTCTATGATAGAGAAATTTATATCACCAGGTGACAAGCTGGAGCTGAAATCGACAGTCAGCGTGGTGCTTCCTGACGGTACAGAAGGGGTGAAGACTTACAGGACTTCGGTGTACGATATCCTGGACGACGGGAGACTCGCACTGGTGATGCCCATGGAGAAGGCAAAGCTGGTGCTGCTTCCCGTCGACGGGGAGTATGATGTGTGCTTTTTTTCACATGGCGGGGTGTACCGCGCGGGTGTCAGGATCGTAGGCAGACAGAAAATAAGCGGTGTTTATGTCATGATCGCCGAGATGATCAGCAATCTTCACAAATACCAGCGGAGGGAATATTATAGATTTAACTGTGTCATTGACATGCGTGCGCGGGAGATGACCAGACAGGAGGCAGATGCTTTTTCCAAAGGGCATACGTGCCTGATATCAGAGAATGACATGACACGGGGAGTGATCGTGGATATAAGCGGCGGGGGGGCGCGGTTTGTGTCCAGACAGAAATTCAATGAGGACAGTCTTATACTGATGAGTTTCAATCTGCCGATCATGGAGAGTGACAGACCGTTTTTGCTGGCAGCGAAAGTAATTTATTCAGGCGGGATCGAGAACCGGGAAAACGAGTATGAGAATCGCGTGAAGTTTGAGTTTATAGATACCGCGGCAAGGGAAGAGATCATCAAGTATATTTTTGATGAGGAAAGAAAAATCAGAAAAAATGGGAAGGGTCGTTGAGTAGTATGATAATGAACACAAATGCTCCAAAAAATAAGAAAAAAATTCTTGTGGTTGATGATTCTGCACTTATGAGAAGAGTGATGTGTGATATAATCAATTCAGATGAACGGTTCCAGGTAGTGGAGCAGGCTTTTGATGGTCTGGCAGCGTATGAGCTTCTGAAAAAGAATCAGTATGACGGTGTCGTTCTTGATGTCAACATGCCGAAGATGAACGGGATCCAGTTTCTGCGCGCCCTGCAGAAGGATAAGATCCGCGCTCGTATCATGATGGCGAGCACGGACACGAGAGATGGCGCGCAGGTCACGATGGAAGCGCTGGATCTTGGCGCGATCGATTTCATAGAGAAGCCGGTCAATATCGTGTATCTGAAAAGCAGCGGATTCAAGGACAAATTTCTGGACACACTCCAGGCGGTTGTCTCCAGCCGCCAGACCAATATCTCCGCATTGCCTGTGCTGACGAGGGAGAAGCAGGATGAGAATACCCAGCAGCTTGTGAATATTGTCAGGAAGAGCAAGCCGGTAGTGGTCGGACAGAAGATTGTCGCGCTCGCCTGCTCGACAGGGGGGCCAAAGGCGCTCCAGAGCGTTGTGCCGAGACTTCCGGCGGAACTTGCAGCACCTGTATTGATCGTCCAGCATATGCCGAAAGGATTTACGCAGTCCCTCGCGGAACGGCTTGACTCCATGAGCAAGATCAGGGTCAAGGAGGCGGCGGAGGGGGATGTGCTTGAGAACGGCGTGGTGTATATCGCCATGGGCGGCATGCATATGAACGTGGCAAACAAGGGCGGAAGGCCGACGATCACTTATACAGATGAACCTCCGAGGGAAGGCGTAAAGCCGTGTGCAAATTATATGTATGAATCCTTAAAATCAAGCAATTATGCGCAGATCGTCTGTGTCGTACTGACTGGTATGGGAGCGGATGGCACCAAGGGAATCGTGAATTTGGAAACTACAAAAAAAATACACGTTATCGCACAGGATGAGGCATCCTCGACGGTGTATGGCATGCCCAAGGCGATCGCTGCGACAGGACTGGTAAACCAAGTGGTCTCACTTGATAACGTGGCCCAGGAAATTATAATGAATGTGGGGGTCAGGTAGAATGGATACAAGTCAATATCTCGATATTTTCCTTGATGAATCAAAGGAGCATTTGCAGAATCTGAGCGATCAGATCATGGATCTGGAGCAGAATCCTGAAAATATGGATACGATCAATGAAATTTTCAGGGCTGCCCACTCCCTGAAGGGTATGGCGGGCACTATGGGATATAAGCGGATGCAGACGCTTACCCATGATATGGAGAACGTATTTTCGGAGGTCAGGAACGGTACTTTCAAGGTACAGCCCGGGATGATCGATATTCTGTTCAAGAGCCTGGACGCGCTGGAGGAGTATGTCAACAATATCCAGCAGACAACAGAGGAAGGGACAAATGACAATCAGGATCTGATCGATGCACTCAACAGCATCTTGAAAAATAACGGTGAAGTTGTGGCGGGTGGCAGTGCACCGGCTGCGGCACCTGCCGCGGGCGCAGCCCCGTCTGCGCCTGCGGAGAAACCGGCATCCGGCGACAAGGGCACCAAGACAGAGAGATGGCAGGGGATCAAGGTCTCGGACACGGAGAAGATGCTCATAGACAAGGCGCACAATGAAGGGCTCAAAGTGTACGGCGTGACTGTCTATGTCGAGGAGGCATGTGTATTAAAGGCTGCGAGGGCATTTCTGGTGTTCAAGGCACTCGAGAAGCTGGGTGAGATCATTGTGTCGGCACCGACGGCGCAGGATATCGAGGATGAGAAGTTCGAGCTGACATTCAGTCTGATCTTTATCTCAGGGAGCACTGCCGGCGAGATCAAGGAAGCTGTCAAGAGCGTGTCCGAGATCGAGGAGGCTTTCTGTGCGGAGTACACGGACACCGCGTCTGCGAAGCCTGCCGAGCCTGAGAAACCGGCGGAGCCAAAGCCCGCCGAGGAGGGAAAAACTGCTGTGGCAGCACCTGCACCCAAGGCGACGGCAGCGCCTGCACCCGCAGCAAAGACCGCAGCGGCATCGGCGTCCTCGTCATCGAATAAGCCGGCTGCGAAACCTGTAGTGAACAGGACGGTCAGGGTTGATATCGAGAAACTTGACAATCTGATGAACCTGGTCAGCGAGCTGATCATCGCCAAGAATTCGCTGATCTCGGCAACGGCAGCCGATGAGAACAAGGGAGACAACGGTTCTGTCAACGAGCAGATCGAGTATCTCGAGAGCGTGACGACAAACCTGCACGAATCGGTTATGAAAGTGCGAATGGTGCCCATCGAGAGCGTCGTTGCCAAGTTCCCGCGCATGATCCGGGATCTGTCCAAGAAGCTTGGCAAGAAGATGGAGCTGTACATGACAGGTGAGGATACGGAGCTTGACCGCACTGTGGTGGACGAGATCGGTGATCCGCTGATGCATATGCTCAGAAATTCCGCAGACCATGGTCTGGAGCCCAACGACGTGCGTGTCGCGAACGGTAAGCCGGAGGTTGGCTCCATATTCCTCGACGCGTATCAGGATGGGAACAACGTTGTGATCGAGGTGCGTGATGACGGCGGCGGGATCAATGTGGAAGCGGTCAGGAATAAGGCGATCGAGCGCGGTACGGTGACACCGGAGCAGGCTGAGACAATGACGGAGAAGGAGGTCATCGATCTTCTGTTCCTGCCAAGTTTCTCCACGGCAAAGAAAGTGTCGGATGTGTCGGGACGTGGCGTGGGACTTGACGTGGTGAAGTCAAAGATCGAGTCACTGAGCGGTGAGGTCGAGGTGAAGAACCGTTTTGGAGAGGGCTCTTCATGGATTATCAGACTGCCGCTGACACTTGCGATCATCCAGGCACTCATGGTGGTTATCGGCGATGAGAAGTATGCGATCGCGCTGGGGTCGATCCAGACGATCGAGGATGTCCTGCCGGAAGACATTAAACTGGTACAGGCAAAAGAAGTAATCCATATTCGCGGTACAGTCATTCCCATTATCAGGATGGATAAGGTTCTCGAGATTCCTTCAAAAGGGGATGAAGACAATAAGAATAAGAATCTCACGGTCATTATCGTAAAGAAGGGCGACAAGCAGGCAGGTTTGGTAGTGGACGAGCTGATCGGGCAGCAGGAAGTAGTTATCAAGTCCATGGGCAAGTACATCAAAGTGCCGAAGATGATCAGCGGCGCTACAATCTTAGGAAACGGTGAAGTGGCACTGATTCTTGATACCAATGCGTTGATTTAATCCGATTGATAATGAAAGGCGGGGCATAGAATATGGATGAAGTAAAAGTTATAGACGATCAAAAGCGGGATATGAGTCTCAACCGGCCTGCGAAGCGCGATACGACACAGTTTATCGTGACGCAGCTCGGCGGTGAGCAGTATGGTATAGATATCAAATACATATCAAATATTATCAGAATGTCTAAGATAACAAGAGTACCAAAGGTACCCGACTATATCAAGGGTGTGATCAATGTACGCGGTGTTGTCATTCCGACGATCAGCCTCAGGCTGAAGATGGGGCTGCCGGAGGATGAAGTCACGAAAAAGACCCGTATCATCATCCTCACGCTGGAACAGCATGAGTCGATCGGTGTGCTGGTGGACGAGGTGAAAGAGGTTGTGACACTGGATGAAGATCACATTGAGCGGATGGGCTACGAGAAGGATGACAAGGAGCGGTTTCTCTCAGGTGTCGGCAAGGCTGACGGAAAGCTGATCTCGCTGCTGGATATCACATCAGTGCTGGCAGAAGTGGTTGATGTGTGAGAAAGCATGGATATAGAGACTTTTTGAAGTAGGAAAGGCTTAGGTTTTATCATGGCAGAAAATATGAGTTTCGAGAGAGTTACGACAGAATATTATGATGTATTGAAGGAGCTTGGAAACATCGGGGCGGGCAATGCGACAACGGCGCTTGCCCAGATGCTCCAGACCAAGGTGGACATGAAGGTTCCACAGGTCAGGCTTCTGGATTTCAAGGACGTTGGCGTGGTGATGGGCGGAGAGGAGCAGCTTGTCGCGGGCATCTATCTGGCTGTAGAGGGAGATATCACGGGCAGTATCATGTTTATTCTTGAGAAAAACGCCGCGAAATCGCTCGTGTCAAAGCTCATGGGAATGCCACCGGCGGAAGGCGGATTTACGGAGATCGAGATATCGGCGATGAAGGAGATCGGCAATATTATCACAGGGGCTTATCTCAATTCATTGGCTCAGATGACGGGTCTCAAGATGATTCCGTCAGTTCCGGACTTAAATATTGACATGCTCAACGCGATACTGAGCGTACCGGCTATAGAATTTGGAATCATAGGGGATCAGATCCTGCTGATACAGACTGTATTTACGGATGATGTGGATCTGAATGGTTATTTCATTCTGATGCCGGATCTCGAGTCATACTCGAAGATGCTGGCGGGACTTGGGCTGTCAGTATAACTATACATTCATAAATTAGCAGCACTAAATAGAGAAGGGGTATAGTGAGCGATGGCGAATATAGTTAAAGTAGGAATGGCAGACTTGAATGTGTGTAAGAGCCCTGACGGTATAACGACGTTGGGACTTGGTTCTTGTGTGGGAATATGTATCAGGGATCCGGTTGCCAAGATCGGGGGACTGGCACACGCCATGCTGCCGGACAGCAGACAGATAGAAAACAATTCAAACAGAGCGAAATTTGCCGATACGGGAATTGATGATCTGGTCAAAAAGATATTGGCAATGGGTGGAAGAAAGGCGCGCCTGGAGGCAAAGATTGCAGGCGGAGCACAGATGTTTGCGTTTCAGAACAAATCGGACATGGTGCGCGTCGGGGAACGCAATGTGGAAGCCAGCAAGAAAAAGCTCAGGGAGCTTGGGATTCCGCTGAAAGCACAGGACACAGGTCTAAATTATGGTCGTACTATCATATTTTATCCTGAGACGGGTGATCTGATCATCCGTTCCGCAGGAAAACCTGAAAAAAAGATATGATCATTTTTTAATAAAATAAGGGGATAATAGAATGGGAAATAAGACAGGTCTTATCACACCTTTTTTCATGCTTCTGGCAGGTGCGATCGCGGCTATAATAATGTATGTGAGGGGATTTGACTTGACAACGATGTTGTGGGGGCTTTTGATCGTGCTGGTGGTGTTTTACATCATCGGTGATGTGGCAAGATATCTGTACGCGTCGATCAGACCCCGCATCATACCTACGGGCGACCTTGAGATGATGGTTCAGAAGGCAAAACAGAACGGAGATCTCACAGGAAGTGTCGTTGCCTTTGCGAACGATGAGCAGAAGGAAGGTATGGATCCAGATGGTTTCATGTCAGAGAGCGGGGAATACGGCTCTGCGGAAGGCGGTTTTGAGGAAGGGTATTCTGACGAGGAGCTTCATGACTATACGGCTGGCGATACCACTGCAGGAATGGAAGGTTATGAGGATAATTAAGCGTAACGGGGGATTGGAATGAACGATGCAGCACGCAAAAGACTTTGGGAGGATTATGCCAGACTGAAAACTCCGGATCTGAGGGAAAAGCTTATCTTGGAGTATGCACCGCTTGTGAAGGTTGTGGCAGGACGGCTCAGCATGTACCTGGGCTACAACGTGGAATATGAAGATCTGGTAAGTTATGGTGTATTCGGGCTTATAGATGCCATCGATAAGTTCGACAGGAACAAAGAGGTTAAATTTGAGACTTATGCAAGCCTGCGCATCCGGGGGGCGATCCTGGATCAGATCCGCAAGATGGACTGGATACCGCGCACGATCAGGCAGCGTCAGAAACAGATCGACACGGCGATGAAGGAGCTGGAACAGCGGAACGGGAGACCGCCTACAGATGCGGAACTTGCAGCGTATATGGGGATCAGTGAGGATGAGTTTCTGGACTGGCAGAACCAGGTCAAGGCAGACAATATCATTTCCCTCAATGAGTATGTGGAGCAGGGAAATGATATTTCGTCGGAAAAGAGCATCAGCTCAGGTTTTGACACGCCGGAGAGTGTGATCGAGAAAAGCGAGCTCAAGGAGATGCTTGAGGAAGCGCTGGAACTGCTGACGGACAAGGAGAAGAAAGTGATTCTGCTGTACTATTACGAGGAACTCACTTTGAAGGAGATCAGCCGTGTGCTTGAGGTGTCAGAGTCGCGGATATCGCAGCTGCACACCAAGGCGCTGCAGAAGATGAAAACTAAGATGGGAAATTATATCGGGATCTTGGATTAACAATTGGATCGATTGCACGGAGGCTCGACTTATATGAATGGATATTTTCAGATACAGATCAATGAAAAAGGGGTAAGCCTTTTGCTGTTCCCTCCGATCGGAATGGGGGAAAAGATACGCGCTGCGGAATTGAAAGAGTATCTCAATATTATAGGAGTACCCTATGATGCCATGGCGATCAACTCAGCCCTGTCCTCTATGGGCGATGAGGAGGTTGCCCTTTTTTTGACTTCGATGAAGATGCCGCCAGTGGATGAGAAATGCATGATCAACGTGATGTCTGACAAGATGACCGCGATATTGCGGATATATCCGCCGAGTGCCGGCGGAAAGGAAACCAGCAAAACGCGCATTCTCGAACTGCTCATGCATATGAAGGTGCGGGCAGGGATCGACGAGACGGCGATCCAGTCGGCGCTCGACGAACGGCCGTACTGTACGGATATAGTGGTTGCACAGGGGAAACTGCCTACCCCCGGGCGCGATGGCTCGATCGTGTATCATTTCGACACGGACAACACGGTGCGCCCTGAGCAGAAGGAGGATGGGACGGTAGATTTCTTCAAACTGAACAACCTGCACCAGTGCACGAAAGGGCAGGTTCTTGCGGAGATCATCCCGGAGGAGCGGGGCGAGGACGGATTTGATGTGTACGGTTCCGTCCTGCTGGCGCGCGAGGTGAAGAAGCCCGTCTTTGATCACGGCAGAAATATGGAGAAATCAAAGGACGGACTGCAGCTGATCAGCATGGTCGACGGACATGTGTCACTGATCGAGAACGCGGTCTTTGTGTCCGATGTATACAGCGTGGATGATGTGGGTACTTCCACGGGAAATATCGAATACCACGGCGATGTGGAGGTCAAGGGAAATGTGTGTGAGAATTTCAGCATCAGGACAGACGGCAATGTCTTCGTGAGCGGTGTTGTGGAAGGCGCGGTCATAGAGGCGGGCGGCAATATCGTCATCGCGAGGGGGATGCACGGGCAGAACAAGGGCAGACTCAAGGCGGGCGGCAATGTCATCGCTAAGTTTATATCTGCAGCCGAGGTTGAGGCGGCAGGTTTCGTGGAGGCGGAGCAGATCGTAAATGCCAGGGTGTCGGCGGGGACCAACATCAACGCCGATGCGGGGAAGGGACTGATCACGGGCGGCAGGGTCGTCGCAAAGGGAGCAATCAATGCCCGGAATGTAGGTTCTCCGATGGGCGCGGCAACGATCGTGGAGGTCGGGATCGACATTGAGTCCAAGAAACGGCTGGCGGAGCTCCAAAAGAGTGTCGGGGAAAAGTCAAAATCGATACCGCAGATGAAGAAAGGCCTCGAGGAGACGACAAGGAAGCTGAAGGCGGGGGTCAGACTGACACAGGAACAGATCAAAAGTGCCAGGGCGCTGCAGGTCACGCTGGCGGAGACCCAGGCAAAGATACAGGAGGAGCTGAAAGAGATTGAAAAACTTGACAGACTGCTCAAAAGTGAGATGCCGGCGCAGATCGCGCTGCGGGGGACGATGTATCAGGGCGTGGTGCTGAGCATATCGGGCGCCACTATGACTGTCAAGAATGAGTACACATACTGTCGTCTGATCAAAAAAGATGGTGATGTAGCCTCTGCAATTTTGTAGGGGCTATTGCCTTTTTGTCAAAAATATATTAAAATATAGCGAAGTGGTTAAGGAACCGGAGGGGGATCAATATGGCAATCAGTCCGATATTATTGAACGGCAGCATCCAGCAGACGGACAATGTCCTGCACAATCAGCTGAAACAGGTAGAAAAAGGGATGGTGGATCAGGGCAACATACAGGTGCAGGAGGAGAAAAAGCAGCAGCTGCAGGCGAAGCAGGTCGCACATGCCGATGAAGCCGTGTTCAAGGAGGAGCGTTTTGACGCCAAAGAAAAGGGACACAACGGGTATTCCGGAGACGGTGGGAAGAAAAGGAAAAAGCTCAAGGGTGACGGCAGGGTTGTCGTCAAATCCGAGGGCGGATTTGATATGAAGATATAGAGATGTGCAGGGACTGATGAAACATGCCGCAGAAAATAGCTTTGTGGGCATAAGGAGCTGTCACGAAATAACATGATCGTGTTGCTTGCCAGGTTCTTTCGGGACAGTTTTGGGATTTACATAATGAAAAATAGAGAGGTTAGGTAGCAGATGAATTGGTTAGAAGTAGCACTGTTGGTGTTTGGTGTCGGTGCTTTTGCGGGCAGTTTTTTGATCAGGGAAAAGACAAAGGAGCATGAGGAAGGGCAGCAGATCGATCCGGAACTCATTCGCAGCGTGATCGACAAGGAGATGCGGGACGCCAAGGAGCGCGTTACGGAGGTTGTGGACGAGACACTGGCGTATGCTGTGGAGAAGACGGAGCGTGCATCCGAGCGCATTTCCAATGAGAAGATCATGGCGATCGATGAATATTCGGAGACAGTGCTTGCAGATATCAATAAATCTCACCAGGAAGTGATGTTTCTGTACGACATGCTCAACGACAAGCACAATAATCTGAAAGAGACGGTCAAGCATGTGGACAAGACTGCGAAGGAGGCAGAGGAAGCGGCAAACGCAGCGGCGGTTGCCCTGGCAGCAAAGGCGAAGGAGGAAGCTGAGGCAAAGGAGAGGGAAAAGCAGGAGGAAGCAAACAGAAAGAAGCTTTTGGAGACAGCCGCTACAGATAAAGATGCGCAGGAGAAGGAGTACGCCCGCCGCCAGATGGCAAGGCTCATCCTTCCGATGCAGCAGGAGATGACGATGCACCGCCAGCTGGATGCACGCGCGCTGGAGATGACGGCGTGGGCGTACAATGCAGGAAACCGGGTGCAGGAGGAGAAACCGGCAGAGCTTAGACCTCTTGTGGTAAAGAGCGTGGAGATCGTGCCGGCAGACGTCGTCAACTCAAATGATATGCAGCCGGTCGCGGAGAGTATCACCAGTGTCAATCCTGTGAGCGCAGCTGATCTGCAGGCACTCGGCTCGCGACCGGAGGACATGAAAGTGGTCGATGTGAAACCGGCAGATATCAGGCCGGTCGAGGTATATTCGTTTGCGGAGCAGGCACCGCACATTGAGCGTCCTGTCAAGAAGGAGGCGCCCGCTTTTGCACCGGAAAATACAGTGAGTGCGATGAAACAGCCGGACGAATACGCGGCACAGCCGTCTGCCGGGGACTTAAACGAAAATAATAATGACAGGATCTTACGGCTGCACAAGGAAGGCTACTCCAATGTGGATATCGCAAAGGAGCTTGGGCTTGGCGTCGGAGAGGTAAAGCTGGTCATCAATCTGTTCAAGGGGGCCATGTAAATGAAGTTTAAATATATGATCAGGGGACTGGGGATCGGTATCGTGATCACCGCGGCGGTCATGGGGGCTTACAGCAGAAATGCGGTGGCGGATGCAAGGGTTGCGGTGTTGAGGGAGTATGGCCTGGGTGAGGAGAGCAGGCTGGTCGGGGAGTCGGAGGATTCCGAGGAGCACTCTGCCGCAGGACCCACAGAACAGCCGATCGTGCGCGATGAGGAGACGGAATCGGAGATCAGTTCCGTGCTGGATGCGGCAAAGGAATCGGAGCGGGCTGATATGACAGAGCCTGCGACAGTATCGGGGGAAGAGGCATCGACGCAGCTTCCCGGCGGCAGTGACGGGGAGCAGGAGTCTTCCGGCGACGGTGATTCGGAACCGTCGTCGGCTATTATCGTGACGCCCACGGACGGGGAAAACACGGCTGGTGATGCCGTCGAGATCGTGATCGCATCGGGCGACGACTCAGGGACTGTCGCCAGGAAATTGTTCAATGCGGGTCTGATCGAAAATGCGGCTGAGTATGATGCCTTCCTGATGCAGCATGGCTACGACAAGCGGCTCAGCACGGGGACAAAGACGATCGGCGTGACGGACAGCTGGCAGGAGATCGCGGATAAAATCACAAGATGAGCACAAAGATTATAAAAAGACCCCTTGCGCAGGAGGTCTTTTTATGGTATATTATTACTGTTGTGGCTGTATTCGGGTATAGCAGCCACGACAGCAACATTATTTGATTCATATAGTATTCACGTCCGCAGATTTGCGGTCCATGCTCAACGGAAAGTAGCCCGCAGAGGTGAAGCGGACGGAAGCGCGGTGATCCCGCAGAAAATGGAGGTAAGACATGAGTGTTATTTCAATGAAGCAGTTGTTAGAGGCAGGTGTTCATTTTGGACATCAGACAAGAAGATGGAACCCTAAGATGGCTCCCTATATCTTCACAGAGAGAAATGGTATCTATATCATCGACCTGCAGAAATCAGTAGGAAAAGTTGACGAGGCTTACAAGGCTGTAGCGGACATCGCGGCGCAGGGCGGCACGGTTCTTTTCGTCGGCACGAAGAAGCAGGCGCAGGACGCAGTGCGCACAGAGGCGGAGCGCTGCAACATGTTCTATGTCAATGAGAGATGGCTGGGCGGCATGCTCACAAACTTCAAGACGATCAGGAGCAGGATCGAGAGACTGAAAGCGATCGAGACGATGGCGGAGGACGGAACGTTTGACGTTCTTCCGAAGAAGGAAGTGATCAAGCTCAAGAAGGAATGGGAGAAGCTTGAGAAAAACCTCGGCGGCATCAAGAACATGAAGAAGGTTCCGGATGCGATCTTTGTCGTGGATCCGAAGAAGGAGCGGATCTGTGTACAGGAGGCGCATACACTTGGCATTCCCCTGATCGGTATCGCGGATACAAACTGTGATCCGGAAGAGCTCGACTATGTCATCCCGGGCAACGATGATGCAATCAGAGCCGTTAAGCTGATCGTATCTGCTATGGCGGACGCTGTGATCGAGGCAAATCAGGGCGAGATCATGACGGACGCGGAGCCGGAAGAAGCTGTTGAGGAAGCGTAAATAACGGCTGTGGATATAGGATATATTGATAGAAGATAAGGAAGCAGGAGGAATATATAAAATGGCTATTACAGCAGCAATGGTAAAAGAGTTGAGAGAGATGACTGGCGCCGGAATGATGGATTGCAAGAAGGCACTGAATGAGACGGACGGAAACATGAACGAAGCTGTTGAGTACCTGAGAAAAAAGGGACAGGCTAAGGCGGAGAACAAGGCGAGCCGCATTGCGGCAGAAGGGCTCTGCAAGGTACTTACGGATGGAGACCAGGTGGCAGCTGTTGTGGAGGTGAATTCCGAGACAGACTTTGTTGCAAAGAACGAGCAGTTCCAGAATTATGTGACAGCAGTGGCAAAACAGGCGCTCACGACATCGGCGGCAGATATCGATGCATTTCTTGCAGAGGCGTGGAACGAGGATGCATCCAAGACTGTCAAGGATGCTCTGGTTGAGAAGATCGCTGTGATCGGTGAGAAGCTGAGCATCAGAAGATTCGAGAAAGTCACAGCCGAGAACGGCTGTGTCGTGACATACACACACGGCGGCGGCAAGATCGGCGTTATCGTGGACGCGGAGACGGCAGTGGTGAACGATGCGGTGAAGGAGGCTCTCAACAACCTTGCGATGCAGGTTGCGGCGCTTTACCCGAAGTATGTGTCTTCGGACGAGGTTTCCGAGGAGTACAAGGCTCATGAGAAGGAGATCATCGCGGAGCAGATCAAGAATGATCCGAAGATGGCTGGAAAGCCGGAGAAGGTGATCGAGGGTGCAGTGATCGGACGTCTCAACAAGGAGCTCAAGGAAGTATGTCTGCTCGAGCAGGTTTATGTAAAGGCTGAGGACGGAAAGCAGACAGTGAAGCAGTATCTCGAGGCTGTCTCCAAGGAGAACGGTGCGGAGATCAAGATCAGGAAGTTTGTCCGTTTCGAGACCGGTGAGGGAATCGAGAAGAAGGTTGATGATTTCGCGGCAGAGGTGGCTGCACAGGCAGGCATGAACTAACAGGAAAAGTTTCAATACAGTATTCGAACATCTGAATAAGTCCATTATCGGTTATAGCAATATGACCGATAGTGGACTTATTTTTCTACAGTTTCCTGGCCGAAGGGACGAAAATATATCAGACTTTCGCGGTTATGTCCAAAAGACTTTTGAAGAACCGAAAAGAGCCACTTGAAAATCAAGCGGCATGTATTGACAAAGTGGTTTATATAATTTAGATTATAAGTAGTTTAAATCATTTAAACCATTATGCGGTAGAGAAAAAGGGGAGAAGAAAATGGTTACGTACATCATGACGGAGGCGGAGAGTCTCCTGGCGGAACTGATCTGGGAGAAGGAGCCGGTGCGGAGCGGTGAATTGGTGAAGATGGCGGCACAGCGGTTCGGGTGGAAGAAGTCGACGACGTACACTGTTCTGCGCAAGATCTGTGAGAATGACATTTTTCAGAACCAGGCGGCTGTGGTCACGGCAAAGATCAGCAAGGAAGAGTACACAGGCAGAAAGGGCGAACAGTATCTGCAGGAGAACCACAATGGATCTCTGCCAAATTTCGTCGCTGCCTTTTTGAAGCGAAAGAAGGTCAGCAGGGACGATATCGAGGAACTGGTGACACTGATCGAGGACTATAAGGATTGAGGGAGATTTGTCGATGCCCAGAATAGGATCGTGCAGCCTGTCATGCAGGATATTGCGATGACAGGCTGCAACGATATCAAGACCGTCAGGCGGCATAGTCGATGTTTGCGCCCTTGAACTTTGCAGCGTCGAGCTGCTTCTGGTTTTTGGTATAGGGATTGTCCTCGTTGGCATACTTGATCTGCGTGTGCGTAACGCCGCCGGAAACGTATGTACGACCGCACTCGGGACAGATCGAGGTGTGGATGGACACCGATGCATTGACGACCTTGCCGTCCTTCTGCGCAGCCTTTTTGTACGCGTTGGATACGTGCTCTCCCTCGTGGGCGCGCACCTTTGCGCCTGCCGACTCTGGTGAGATGTGGGACGCCGATTTGAAGGAGACATTGCCCTCGTCGGAGCCGTCCTGGTATTTTCGGTTGTCGCAGGTCTCACAGTCCTCCGGTGAGGAGCGCTTTCCGGGTTTTTTGATCTTGTCGGGATCCGTGCTGTGTTCGTCCGCTTTCTCAGTCGGGCTGACCGCATTTGGATCGATGCTGTCATCCGCTGGTCTTGCGGACGGTCTGATTGGATTGGTGTAAGAATCGTAATTGGGATAATATCCCGGGGTATTGCCGATTGTCATATGGCAGACCTCCTTTTCTGCATTTTATACATCGTCATTTTTGTCGAGCGCCAGCGCTTTTTCCTCATGCTTGATCTCCCAGTGGATCAGGAATGTGAGGATGCTGCGCAGCAGGATGATGACACCCAGAACGCCAAGCTCGCCCCACTCGCGCACAATGACGGTACGAAGAACCTCACTGCCCATCTTGAACTCAAGCGACAATGCGATACCCTGCGCCAGTTCCAGCCTGATCCTGGAGTCGTGCTTCAGCCAGTAATAGAAGCATTTTACAGCTGTGAAGACCAGGATGCCGACACCGAAAAGTTCCAGGATGATCGTGCTGATCTCGACAATACAGGTCAGTATCAGTTCCAGAATATTTATGAGTGAGTGCATAGGGTAATCCTCCTGTATGTGCGTGCGGCTCATTTCTATTTAATTCTATTTAAGAGTATATCACAGATGCGGAGAAAAATACAGCTTTTTATTGTTGTATAATGGGCGTTTGGGCTTGATCTGATAATATTTTTGTTTGCGGTGAAATTTTTGCTTGCATTCTGCGCCAACTGTGGTATAATACAATATATGGGGATATAGCTCAGCTGGGAGAGCGATACGTTCGCAACGTATAGGTCACGAGTTCGAGTCTCGCTATCTCCATTTCTCTTTCAGAGAGAGTTTCGTTGTTTTATTTATATTTTACTTTATTTGGAAGCATAGCTCAGCCGGGATGAGCGTTCGCCTCACACGCGAAAGGTCAGGGGTTCGAGCCCCCTTGCTTCCATTTTTTGTGTTCAAAAATCTATGATTTTCGGTGCCTTTTTGAAAGTTTCTGATTTAAGGCAACTAAAAGGTAATCAAAAAGGTGATCATACATATGTTTGTATAAGAATAAAAGAAAGGAGAACATCTTCCAATGGGGCACCCTTTCTGAACAGTTCCTTAAGACAGAGATTGAGCAGTTGGAGTATTATTTGCAGATGAAATAATAGATTTATGGAGGGTAATATGGCTTTGGAAAATAAATTAGGTATTAATGATTCGGCAGAACTTGCAAGAGTAGAGGAGAGAATAAGCAAGACTAAAGCCATTAAGTTATATGAAAATAACATTGTTGAAGATTTTGTAGTTGGAAAATTTTCTGGACTTGCTAAAATTCATAAATTTTTGTTTGATGAGTTATATGATTTTGCTGGAAAAATAAGAACAGTCAATATTGCAAAAGGAAACTTTAGATTTGCTCCTGTAATGTATCTGGAGACTGCATTAAGGCATATTGATGATATGCCTCAATCAACATTTGATGAAATCATTGAAAAATATGTGGAAATGAATGCGGCGCATCCTTTTAGGGAGGGGAATGGGAGAAGTACACGCATATGGTTAGATTTGATTCTTAAAAAGGAATTAAAGTTAGTTGTAGACTGGAACAGAGTTGACAAAGAAGACTATTTGCTTGCAATGGAAAGAAGCCCAATTAAGGATGTAGAAATTAAGTTTTTACTGAAAAACGCATTAACAGATCAGATAGATGATAGAGAAGTATATATGAAAGGTATTGATGTAAGCTATTATTATGAGGGATATAATACCTTTAAGGCAGAAGAATTATAGGATAAAATCTAAGTGTTATTGGTTTGTAGAAAATTGTGGAAATTGATCTTATCATGTGACATAATAGATGTAAAATATTTTATGGGAGGATTTATATTAGGGCGTGTTTGAAATGTCCTGAGTGTGGAAAGGAAATATCAGGCAAGGCGAGTAGTTGTCCTGATTGTGGGTGTCCAATTGAAATTCAGAAGACAGAAGTTTCCGGTAATATTTCGGATCAACCAATTACAGAGCAGGCATCAAATAAAAAGATAATACCAATTGTGATAGCATTGGTGGTTGTGGCGATAATTAGTGCTGTTATTTGTAATGTTAAGGTGATTCGACCACGAAAACTTGAAGCACAGAATAGGTTACTGTTCACTCGTCAATAAAAGTAGTGAAAAGCGTGCTGCAAATGGGTTGCTGTTTACGCCTTTATTACATAAAATTGTGTCAGAATTAGTTGGGGCGTGAACAGTAACCAGAATAGGACAGCTTATGAAGAAGCAGTTGTCTTATACTTTCCAGGTGAACGAAAGTAGTGTATAATATAGGCAATGAAATCAGATTTTCAAGTAAGGGAAAGAGGTTGTAATTCCTATAAATATTGCCTATAATAATAGAGGTGTCAGGATGGATGTATTGAAAAAAGAAGAAATTTATACGATAGATGATATCTATGCGCTGCCAGATGGAGAGAGAGCGGAATTGATTGATGGAAAAATATACTATATGGCTCCACCAAACACAAGGCATCAGAGATTGGTTTCTGACTTACATTATCAAATAAAAGACTTTATTAAGCGAAATAATGGTGCGTGCGAGGTGCTTCCAGCCCCGTTTGCTGTATTTTTGAATGAAAATGATAAAAATTATGTCGAGCCGGATATATCAGTTATCTGTGACAAAAATAAGATTACGGATAAAGGGTGTAATGGCGCACCAGATTGGGTGATTGAAATTGTTTCGCCAAGCAGTAAGCAAATGGATTATTATAAGAAGTTGTTTAAATATAGGACGGCAGGGGTGCGGGAATATTGGGTGGTAGATCCTGAAAGAGAACTTGTGACAATATATAATTTTGAAGAAGATAGTATGAAAGAATATTCTTTCGATATCGATATACCAGTGGGAATTTACGAAGGTGTTTCATTAAAAATAGAGTAGATTTCAAATATAAGTATGATGGATAAGGAAAGCATTTGGGAAATAAAAATCCAGATGCTTTTTATTCGGGAGATTAGGGTGGTACCGACAGCAGGGGATCGGCTGTCGATTTGGGTATTGACATTTGTGCGGGATGATTGTAAACTATAAATACAATTTTGGTTAACAATCGAAACGGAGGATGAAGACTATGAACACAAAGACAAAAGAAATCACGTTGATCGGGCTGATGGCGGCGGTCACATGCATCGCGGGACCGCTGTCGCTGGCGCTGCCGTTCAGTCCGGTGCCGATCTCCCTGACAAACCTCGCGATCTACGTTTCCGTCTATATTCTGGGAATGCGGCGCGGAACAATCAGCTATCTTGTATATCTGCTGCTGGGACTGGTGGGGCTTCCCGTATTTTCTGCCTTCACGAGCGGACCGGCGAAGCTTTTCGGACCGACCGGAGGATATCTGACAGGATTTATCTTTATGGCGCTGATCAGCGGCTACTGCATTGACAGATGGAATGGGCAGATCAAGATGAGCATGTTCGGCATGGTCGCGGGAACTGCAGTGACATACGCTTTCGGGACGGTGTGGCTTGCGTATCAGGCGGATATGGGTCTGGGCGAGGCACTTGCCGTGGGCGTATATCCGTTTATCGCGGGAGATCTCGCCAAGATGGCACTCACACTGCTCGTCGCACCGCAGGTGCGTGTGCGGCTGCGGAAAGCGGCGCTGAATTAGAGCGTGTGTATATTTTTCTTGATACGGCAGACATTTCAGAGTATACTATAATCAATACGCAGCGATTCCGGACAGGGCTTTGCACAATGCCGCAGAATCCACAGAAAGCATGGCTTCGTGCGGGGTCATAGAGGGATTGGATCGCTATGGATATTATTTATGAAATGGGGCTGTCTATTCTATGAAGAAGAGATCAACGGATCCTGCGCAGGGGCATGGGAAAGAGGAGCGGGAAGAGAGAAAGGCAAAGCAGGTGCGGGCGACGAGCACGACGAGGGAGATCAGGTGGGACAAGCTGGACAACACTGCCCATCTTTTTCCCGTGATAGCCGGTGAGAGTATGAGCAATGTGTACCGCATCAGTGTGACGCTGACGGAGCTGGTCGATCCGGAGCTGCTGCAGCAGGCGCTGGACATCGTGCTGCCCAAATTTGACGGTTTCAATCTCAGGCTGCGCCAGGGCGTGTTCTGGTATTATTTTGAGGAGAACGGCAAGCCGGCGCCGAAAGTCAGGGAGGAGATGGCATTTCCCTGCCGTTATATCTACCCGAACCGGAACAACAGCTACCTGTTCCGCGTCACATACTACAGATACCGCATCAACCTGGAGGTGTTCCACGTGCTGACGGACGGCATGGGCGGCATCAATTTCCTGAAAGAACTGACATATCAGTACCTGAGACTGTATCACCCTGAACTCAAGGGGGAGAAGGGCGATCTGCTCGCCAGCAGCACTTCGCTGAACAGGGAGGACAGCTTTCTGAAAAATTACCGGAAAAGCTCCGAGAGGGGCTATCAGACCCAAAAGGCATATCTCATAAAGGGTGAGCGTCTCAGTCCCGGTGAGTTTGGGATCATGCACGGCTATATGCAGGTGCCGGAGCTCAAGAGCGTGTGTCACCAGTACGGCGCGAGCATCAACGAATACCTGATAGGGGTGTTTGTGTGGAGCGTCTACAGGGAGTGTATGCACGGCATGCCCTCCGACAAGCCTGTCAGGGTGGCTGTTCCTGTCAACTTGCGGCCGTATTTCAACTCGATCACTACGAAGAATTTTTTTGCCATGGTGTCGGCGGAGTTTCACCCTGTCGAGGATGAGTATTCTTTTGAGGAGGTGCTCGCCGTCGTAAAGGAGAGTCTCAGGCAGCAGATCAACAAGGAGAATCTGGAGCGGCTCTTCTCGTACAATGTCTCAAATGAAAAGATACTGGTGGCGCGGGCGGCACCGCTGCTGATCAAAAATATCGCTATGAGGGTGATTTACACCCAGTCGGCGCTCGCGAACACGACGACGATCACGAACATAGGCAATATCACTGTCGACGATGTGTACAGACCATATGTGGAAATGTTTCACTCGTGCCTTGCCATGTCGAAGGGGCAGCATATCAAGGGCAATATATGCTCGTACGGCAGCACGCTGGTGTTCACGTTCAGCTATGATCTTGCTGACGCGTCGGTGCAGCGCGGGTTTTTCAGGAAGATTGCAGAGGACGGCGTCAATGTGGAGATTGAGAGTAACGGGGTGAACTATGAGTAGATGCGGACAATGTAAAATAGAAGTGCTCGACGAGGCACAGCGGTGTCCCCTGTGCGGAACGGTCCTGGAGCCGACGGTCGAGGTTGAGAATATGTACCCGGACATCAGGGTAAGGTCGAGAAAACTGGTGTTCATTTCCAGGGTCTACCTGTTTCTGGCTGTGGTGACGGAGATGATCCTCGTGAATATATGCATGCTTTCCGAGGTGCAGTCGCTGGTGTACATCATAGGCGGGCTGGTGCTCCTGTTTGGCTACATTGTGATCCGGTACGCGATCCTGGGGACGAGCGGTTATATCGCAAAGACCGTCGTGCTCACGATCATCGCAGTGATCATGCTGGTTGCAGTCGACTTTTCGGTGGGGTACAACGGGTGGTCGGTCAACTATGCGTTTCCATCCGGGATCCTGCTGATCGATGTGGGCATTGTGGTGTGCATGTCCATCAACCGCAAGAACTGGCAGAGTTATCTGATGGTGCAGATTTTTATGGTGCTCTGCAGTGTTGTGGCGATCATTCTGAGCCTGGTGCAGATCATCACGGACTCGATGCTCTCTGTGGTAGCGCTGAATGTGTCTGTGATCCTGCTGCTCGGCACGCTGATCATAGGCGGCAGGAGGGCGCGCGTGGAACTGAAAAGGCGTTTCCATATATAGTTGGTGATATGGTTGGTGTTCAGGGAGGGGACAAAGTGAGGATATTGATAACAAACGATGACGGGATCGACGCGGCGGGGATCCGAAAACTTGCGGAGACAGCAATAAAGATATCGGACGAGGTCTACATAGTGGCACCGTCGGGGCAGAGGAGCGCTGTGTCGCACAGCATCACGGTCGGGAGTGCGCTCCGGGTCCGGCGTGTGCCGTTTCCCGTCGGGGTCCGGGCGGCATACAGCTGCAGCGGCATGCCGGCTGACTGTGTGAAGGTGGCGGTGCAGGCGATACTCGGGGAAAAGCCTGATGTCGTGATCTCAGGCATCAACTGCGGTCACAATATGGGTTATGACTCCGTGTACTCGGGAACGGTGGCAGCCGCGAGGGAGGCGGTGTATCAGGGGATCAAAGGGATAGCGGTGTCCACCTGGAGAGAGCACTATGCGCTCGTGGACAGGTATCTTGAGGGTATCCTGAGAGATGCCCTGGACAGGCGGATGCTGTCACATGAGATCTGGAACATCAATTTTCCGGCGTGCAGTCCGGAGGAGTGCAGGGGGATCAGGGAGACACTTCCGGCGCCGTTTCCGCGATACAAAGATGTCTACACCGTGTCGCGCGTGTCAGAAGATGAGTGGGTGTACGAGCTGGAGGACGCGGAGTGCGAGATCGCCGGAGAGCACACGGACTTCTATGCCGTGGAGCACAATTACATATCGGTCGGGGCATTGGAGTGCTCCGTGCTCAGGGATATGAGCGCGGGCGGTACAGAGGGCTGAAAAGCGAAGGGGGCTGTGACAGGAATGCATAAAAACCGGATGGGAGTCGGTCTGACAACCCCGTCCGGTTTTATGGTTTTTACAGGAGATTGATCCCGTTTTCGGCGCATGTGCTCACGACGTCATCGGGCCACAGAGAGGACTGCACTTCGCCGATATGCGCTTTTCTCAGGAAAAACATGCAGATGCGCGACTGTCCGATGCCGCCGCCGATGGTGAACGGAAGCTCCTCGTTCAGGACTGCCTTCTGATAGGGCAGCTCTGCGCGCTCGGGGCACCCTGCCTTCTCAAGCTGTGAGAGCAGTGCCTCCTTATCGACGCGGATCCCCATGCTGGAGAGCTCGAGTGCGATATCGAGGACCGGATAGTGCACTACGATGTCGGCGTTCAGGGACCAGTCGTCGTAGTCCGGCGCGCGGCCGTCGTGGGGTTTTCCGTTCTCCATCTTGTCGCCGATCTTCATGATGCACACGGCGCCTTTTGCCTTTGCTATATAGTACTCCCGCTCCTTCGGCGTGTTGTCGGGGAAGATCTCAGCCAGCTCCTCCGTCGTCACGAAATAGATCTCGTCGGGCAGGATCTCGTCGATGTAGTCGTACTGGATCGCCATGTATTTCTCTGTGTTCTGGAGACATTTATATACATTGCGGACGACTGCCTTGAGCGTCTCAAGGTTTCTGTCCTCGCGGCGGATGATCTTTTCCCAGTCCCACTGGTCGACGAAGATGGAGTGGATGTTGTCGGTGTCCTCGTCGCGGCGGATGGCGTTCATGTCGGTGTAGATGCCCTCGTCGACTGCAAAACCGTATTTCAGCAGGGCATAGCGCTTCCACTTGGCAAGCGACTGCACAACCTCCGCGATGCGACCGTCCTGCTCTTTGATATCAAAGCTTACGGGGCGCTCCACGCCGTTGAGGTTATCGTTGAGTCCCGACAGGGGATCCACAAAAAGCGGTGCCGATACGCGCGCCAACTTCAGCCGCTGCGCGATCTGGTTTTGAAAAAAATCCTTTACCGTCTTGATGGCGATCTGTGTGTCGTGCAGATTGAGCGCGGAATGGTAATTCTTCGGAATCTTTAGATTTTCCATTGCTGGTTTTCCTCCTTGTGTTTGCGAATATGTAGCGTTATCTTTTAAACACGATATTTTTAGTATCGCACTTTATTTTATGAAAATCAATCCCAAATATGATAAAAGCTTTCGCTTTTGTAACAGTTCAGCTTTCGGATTCCTGTTACAGGCATCAAGCCATGCAAAAACCGCTTCGCGGTTGTCTTGATGCATCTCAACAACTATGCTTTTTCACGGACTTCGCAGTGTAGTGCGAAGTCCTGGGCTGAACTGTAACCCGCTTTTTCAACGATCAGGCTGTGTGCGGAGTGATCGAAATTTTGAGTTGCGCAGAGCGGGACAGTCATGTTAAGATATTGTCGAAACAAAACAGTTCCACAGGCTGAATGGCTGAAATCAAGAACGACAAGAGGAGAGAACATGAGAGACAAGGTATTGATTATCGATGATGTGGCGTTTAACCGCGAGATGCTGACAGAGATACTTGAGGGGGAGTATGCGGTCATCACGGCAGATGACGGACAGAAGGGGATCGATCTGCTCGCGGGGCATGAGCGTGAGATCTGCGTGGTGCTGCTGGATCTGATCATGCCGGTCATGGATGGATTTGAAGTGATGCAGATCATGGAACGGAGAGGATATCTCAAGCAAATACCGGTGCTGGTGATCAGCGGGGAGACGGCGGTGGATATTGAGCGCAGGTGCTTTGACTACGGTGTGACGGATTTCATCAAAAAGCCGTTTGACAACGAGCTGGTCCTTCGACGCGTGCGGAATATGGTCGATCTGTTTGCATACAGGAACAATCTCGAGGAGCGGGTGGCGTCCCAGACAATGACGCTGAAGAACCAGTACGAGATGATCTGCAGACAGGCAAAGGTGCTGGAGAAGCGCAATGAGCAGATCACGGATATCCTGGCGGAGGTTGTGGAGAGCAGGAATCTCGAGAGCGGCGAGCATGTAAAGCGCGTGAAGGCTTACACGAGGATTCTGGCACAGGAACTCAAGAAGCGCTATCCCGAGTACGGGCTGACGGATGAGGAAGTGCACATCATTGAGTCGGCGAGTGCGGTGCATGACATCGGAAAGATCGCGATACCGGACAATATCCTGCTAAAGCCGGGAAGACTCACGGATGAGGAGTTTGCGTGCATGAAATCGCACACGCTCCGCGGCTGTGAGGTGCTTGGCCATATCGAGGGTGTGTGGGACGAGCGGTACAGGAAATATGCGTACACGATCTGCAGACACCACCATGAGCGTTTTGACGGAAGGGGATATCCCGATCAGCTCGAGGGCGACGCGATCCCGATCGAGGCGCAGATCGTTTCGGTTGCGGATGTGTATGACGCACTGATCAGTGAGCGCTGCTACAAGCAGGCATTCACAAAAGAACAGGCGTTTGAAATGATCACGAACAGCGAGTGCGGTACATTTTCACCGAAGCTGATGGACTGCTTCCGAAATGCCAGAGAGGCGATGGAGAGTGTGTCGCGGGAGCAGACAGTGTCATAAAAAGAGGCTGTTTCGACAGTCTTTTTTTGTGCGCAGCCCCGTGCAGGGCAGTCCGCTGTCTGATAATCAGATCATGCGCAGATACAGCAAAGAACGGCATGAGATATTGGCGATGAATACAGGAACAAAATAATAATATAAATGGTGATAGTCAATAACTGTGTTGGCATTACTTTAAAGTATTACTAACTTATAGTCGCGAATATCATTTACACTATGC
>ERZ808051.97-NODE-97-length-116855-cov-19.606818_pt1 | contig 116855 bp, 115 predicted proteins | sample MGYA00380199_ERZ808051 | MGnify/ENA primary metagenome ERZ808051 (study PRJEB31490, sample SAMN06133391) | mouse gut metagenome | isolation source: J11 | host: mice | place: China: Chengdu | collected 2015-05 ... | reverse complement strand
ACCATAGCCAAGTGGTAAGGCAGAGCTCTGCAAAAGCTTTACGCCCCAGTTCAAATCTGGGTGGTGCCTCCATAAAAACTGAAATCCTGTTTATAGGATTTCAGTTTTTTTATGGATTTTTTTAAACTTAATTCAGGAAAATGTATATTTACTAACAGTTATGGTAAGGATATTTTCCGGATGAAACACTGTAACTGATTCTAAGGGTAATAGGCTTAGCAAGAATAAAGAATTTACATTAAGCTATTCAAGTTAAGGGCGGATTTAAGGCAGTTTCAAAAGGCTTTACTCTTAAGAGAACATATAGGAAAATAGGTAATGGCACATTTTCTTCAAGCTGCAACAGCGGAACAAAGTCTGTTGTTACTCTTCGCTGATTTCCGGTTTAAAATTTTTTAATAAAAACTTTATCGCAATTTAATACTCTGTTTTTTGATTATTCTTAAATTATTGGTATTATTTAAGCATTGAAAGATTATTATATAAAGGGGTATTAATTATGGTAGATTATATTACCGGTATTAACGGTTGCGGAAAGTCAAAAATACTTGCACAGGCAGCAGTATCAACTGCTGAGATAAGTGACGGCAATGTTGTTTTCATTGATTATGGTGATAAGCTCAATATGGTTCTTCCACCTAACATAAGATTAATTAATATCAGTGATTATAATATTGAATCAACAATGTCTTTTTATGGCTTTTTGATTGGTCTTTGTGCCAGTGATTATGATTTGACAGATGTTTTTATTGATTCTACTTTAAAAATTATTTCAAATCAGGAAAGTAATATTGACGATTTTTTTAAATTTCTTACTGATGTTTCAGGCTCTACAGGTGTTAACTTTCATTTCTCTGTTTGTGATAAATATGCACCTGCATTAACCTATCAGGGCGCATAGTATTGAGTGCACCGCAGTTTGCGGTGCACTCTTAATTTTTAATAAACATTTTTAAAGTCGCTTATCTATTAAGTTAACACTTCGTAAAATTTGTTCATTATTTTTCCATAATATATCTTAAGTTTGTTGACTTTTTCTTATTGTTAACTTATAATAGATATGTAAAAATTAAGCCGTGTGCTTAGGGAGGTAAATTTATGAACATATTTATGATTGGTGGTACCGGTCTTCTTGGCTGTGAGGCTGCTCATCAGCTTATTAAAAAGGGTCACAAGGTTACATCTGTAGCTCTTCCTCCACTTCCGGAAGGAGCTCCTATTCCTGAGGAAATGCAGATTGAATTTGGTGACATTAACAAAAGATCTGACGAAGAAATCCTTGAAATGTTAAAGGGAAATGATGTATTCATTTTTGCTGCAGGTGTTGACGAACGTGTTGAATTCCCGGCACCTGTTATGGATTATTACAAGAAATTTAACATTGCTCCGCTTGAGAGAATGTTCCCACTCTGTAAAAAGGCTGGTATTAAAAGAGCTGTTATTCTCGGTTCATACTTCTCTTTCCTTGCAAAGCAGAAGCCTGAAATGCAGTGTGCACAGAAAAATCCATATATCAAGTCAAGATTAATGCAGGAAGAGGTTTGTAAGAATGCAGCTGATGAGAACTTCAGCACATGCGTTCTTGAGCTTCCATATATCTTCGGTACACAGCCGGGCAGAAAGCCTGTTTGGACTATCCTTATCGAGCAGATTGAATTCATGGATAAATGGCCTTTCACAATGTATCCAAAGGGAGGTACAGCAATGCTTACCTGCCGTCAGGTTGGTGAGGTTATCTGCGGTGCTGCTTTAAGTGATCATAAAGGTTATGAGGCTCTTCCGATTGCTATGTACAATATGAAGTGGGATAAATTCCTTGGTATTGTTTATGATGCAAGAAATATGCCTGGCAGAAAGATTCTCGGTGTTGCTCCTTGGATGATGAAAATGGGTATGAAGAAGGTTGTTAAAGAATACGCTGAAAAGGGTATTGAGTCAGGTATTGATCCATATCATCTTCCTTATATTATGGACTATGATTTATTTATCGACAGTTCATATGCTAAGGATTGCGGTGCAACAGCGGATGATATTGAAGCTGCTATTCACGACTCAATCAAGGTTTCTGTTGCTGCATACAACGGCACAGCAAAGCTTCTTGAAATGAAGGCCGAGTAATTCATTTACATAAAATTATAAAAAGCGGTGAGTTTTTACTCATCGCTTTATTATTTTATATTGACTTTATTGAAATATTATTGTATAATAACAATTGTTATATAACAATTGTTATTTATAAGGAATGATTTTATGCCGCCAAAAGCAAAATATACGAAAGTACAAATTATCGAAACAGCTTTTAATATTGTGAGAGAAAGCGGTGCCAATGTGTTGACCGCAAGGGGACTGGCTAAAGCACTCGGTACTTCAACAGGAACACTTTTTTCTGTATTTAATTCTGTTTGTGAAATACAGGCAGCCGTTGTTAAAATGGCAAAGGGTTTATATACTGATTATATAAGTGACGGCATAAGTCAAACGATTCCATTTAAAGGTGCCGGATTAAAATATATTCAGTTTGCTAAGGACGAACCGGAGTTATTCAAATTGCTTTTTATGACAGGCGATGGCGATGCACATATCACCAATTATCTACCGGCATTTGATGATAACGCAACATCAGTGCTTACTGCTTTAGAATGCAGTTGGAACATTGATGAAGAAAAAGCCAAAAATATTTATAACCATTTGTCTGTTTATGCTTATGGCTTTGCAGCACTCTTTGCTCAAAAGATTCATATATTCACAATGGACGATATTGACAGAATGATGACAGAGTTATTCGATTCGTTGATTAAAGAAAGGAGCAGCTATGAGAACAATTCTTGAAATACGCAATCTGAACAAATCCTTTGGCGATATAAAAGCCGTTAACAATTTGAGCTTTGATGTTAAGGAGGGAGAATTGTTTGCTTTTCTCGGAGTGAATGGTGCAGGCAAGTCAACAACCATTAATATTATTTGCGGTCAGCTTGGTTTCGACAGCGGAACAGTTGTGATAGACGGAAACAATTTAAACAATAATAAGCAAGAAGTTAAAAGCACCTTAGGTGTTGTGTTTCAAAATTCAGTGCTTGACAAAACGCTGACTGTATATGATAATCTGGAAAGCCGTGCAGCTCTTTATGGTATTTATGGAAACGAATTTAAATCAAGACTGCATAAACTCGCAAAGCTGCTGGATTTTGAGAATTTATTAAAGCGGACAGCAGGCAAACTTTCAGGCGGTCAGCTAAGAAGAATTGATATAGCACGTGCATTATTGCATAATCCTAAAATTCTTATTCTGGATGAGCCGACAACAGGTCTTGATCCCCAGACAAGAAAAACACTTTGGAATGTTATAAGTATTCTTAGAAAAGAAAAAAATATGACTGTATTTCTTACAACACATTATATGGAGGAGGCTGCAGAGGCTGACTATGTTGTAATTATTGACAGTGGTGAAATATCAGCTGAGGGAACACCTTTGGAACTGAAAAATACTTTCACAGGTGATTTTATCACACTTTATAATGTTCGCAGTGATGAGATTGAAATGCTTGGAAAACCTTATGAAAAAATTCCTGATGCCTATCGCGTTTCTGTCGAAAACACTGAAGCTGCAACGAATCTGATTGTAAAATATCCTGATTTGTTTGTGGATTATGAAATTACTAAAGGCAAAATGGACGACGTCTTTTTAGCAGTCACAGGCAAGAAGCTTACAGGAGGGGAAAAATGAGAACGCTGCATATACTGGTCAAAAGAAATATTAAGCTTTTTTTCAAGGATAAAGGTATGTTCTTCACATCCCTAATTACTCCGGTTATTTTGCTTGTGCTTTATGCTACATTTTTAAAAAATGTATATCACGATGCTTTCGTAGCAAGTTTGCCTGTTGGATTTGATGTTGCTGATAAACTGATAAATGGCTTTGTCGGCGGTCAGCTGATTTCATCAATACTTGCAGTTTCCTGCGTAACAGTTGCGTTTTGCTCCAATATGCTTATGGTGCAGGATAAAGCAAATGGCACTATTAAAGATTTAACTATTACACCATTGAAACATTCCACTCTTGCACTGAGCTACTATTTTGCAACCTTCGTTTCTACACTTATCATTTGCTTTACTGCCACAGGCATCTGCCTTTGTTATGTCGCAGGAACAGGCTGGTATATGAGTGCTTTGGATGTCGTTTATTTATTAATTGATGTTGTTCTGATTGTTATGTTTGGTACTGCATTGTCAAGTATTATCAACTTCTTTTTAAATACACAAGGTCAGATTTCTGCAGTAGGAACCATTATCAGTTCCGGTTATGGATTTATCTGCGGTGCGTATATGCCGATTTCACAGTTTTCCGATGGGCTGCAAAAAGCAATTTTATTTTTGCCTGGCACATACGCAACATCTTTAATGCGCAATCATACTATGTGTGGCATTTATGACGAAATGTCAAATCAGGGATTTCCTGCTGAAACAATCGAAGCAATCAAGGATTCAGTGGACTGTAATTTATATTTTTTTGACAATAAAGTTCAGCTTTCAGCAATGTATTTAGTTCTCGGAATTACAGTCTTGGTTCTCATTCTCATTTATATTCTGATGAATGTATTAAAAAAAAGCAAAAGGGCAAAATAATATCTCAATGAAAAACAGTACAGGTAATCCTGTACTGTTTTTTTAGCCTTTCTGTTTAATCTTTTTTACAATCGGTGTTGCTATGAGTATTGTCATAACAAATGAAAGTCCGTCTGCAAGCGGCTGCGCAAGAATGATTCCTGTTATTCCGATTAATCTTGGCATCAGTAATATAAGCGGAACATAAAATATTCCTTGTCTGGCAAGTGCAAGGGCGGTTGCCTTACCGGGCAGCTTCAGCGATTGGACAAGCATATTTGAGGAGGTGCAGTAGCCGATTAACGGCAATACGATACATTCATACCGCAATGCCTGTGCTCCGATGTTTACAACCTGCACATCATCACGAAATAAGCCAATAAGCTGAGGTGCAAAAATATAGCTTACTATTGAGGCAATTGTTATAAATACAGTGCTTATCAACACAATGAATTTATAGCCATTATAAACACGGTCATATTTTTTAGCTCCGTGATTAAAGCTGCAGACAGGCTGAAAGCCCTGTCCTATACCGATAACAACAGCAAAACCGAGGAACATAACTCTGTTGAATACACTCATTCCTGCAATTGCGCTGTCACCATAGGGTGCTGCAGCAAAGTTAAGGCATATGTTTGCAATTGTCTGCACACCCTGTCTGGAAAGAGAGGGAAGACCATTCTTAAAAATTTCACTAAGGTTTTGCCTGTTCGGCTTAAAGGTTTTAAAGGATATTCTGATGTTTTCGCCTCTACAGGTTCCTGCAATTAATATGATAAAACCGATAAACTGACTTATTATTGTTGCAAGAGCCGCACCGTTAACACCCATATTGAATTTGAATATAAATAACGGATCAAGTGCGATGTTCAGCAAACTGCCGCTAACAATGCCTACCATTGAATATATAGCACTGCCCTGATATCTTAGCTGATTATTTAGTACAAATGAGCCGAGAATAAAAGGCGAACCCAGTAAAATTATTTTTAAATAACCGCCCGCAAGAGCCTTTGTTGTTTTGGTTGCACCTAAAAGAACTGCGAATTGTCCTGAGAAAATAAGACCAACAATTGCAAGTATGATACCCAATATGATTACGATAAAGAAAGCAACATTGGCATATATTTTGGCATCATCTTTTTTCTTTTCACCAAGCAGTGTGCTTATTAATATTCCGCTGCCGTTTCCAAAGAAAAATCCGATTGCCTGCAGAAGTGTCATAACAGAAAAAACAATTCCTATTGATGCAACTGAGCTTGTATCAATTTTTCCTACAAAATAGCTGTCTGCCATATTATAAAGAGCAGATACAAGCATTGTAAGTATAGTTGGTATCGCAAGTGTCGTTATCAGCCATCTGAGTGGTGCATTCGCCATTTTATCAAATTTATCTTTATAACTCTTTTTCATTTAAAACTCTGACATAAATGCACATTTCATTTTCACCCCTGTTGCCCCATTTGTAATAGGGGATGAATTTCAGTGTGCACTTTTCCTTTCTTGGTTCGCAGTAGTTCATATACAGTTTGTTGTCAGGTGCTTCACGATATCCTTCTGCACATATAATATCATAATCAAGTGTAGGTTGTTTAGAAATATCAATTGACAGCATCTGCAAATCACATCCGTTGTCGGCTTCTTCAAGGCAGTATATAAACGGACCATATGTAACTGCCGCTTTTCCGATATTTGCTCTTACTCTGTTTGAGCATTTTATGATTTTTGGCTTTGCATTAAGCCTAATTTGTACGTTTTCATTAGTTGCTGTAAAAAATGCATAGCCGTTAATGATTTCAAAGCTGTGATTTAATTCAAAATTATCACACCAATAGGGAATTCTCAGTGCAATTTTTACTTCATCAGAAAAATCGGTTATTAAATTGTAATTTCCGTTATCTTCTTTTAGTTCGATACTTCCGTATTTGGTGACAGCATTGCTGCATATATATTGATTGACAAATATAGTATTGTCATTTTCATTATAAATATATTCATTGAGAGAGGAAATGAGTCTTGCGAGATTTGGTGGACAGCAGGCACATCCAAACCATTTTTGCCTAACGGGTTTAATATGCTGTTTTCTGCTGTCACTGTGACTTGCAAGCGGCAGTACTTCTAAAGGATTAACATAGAAAAAGCTTTTGCCGTCTTCGCCCATACCTGAAAGCACAGTGTTATATAATGCACGCTCTATCGTATCACTGTATTTGCTGTCAATTGACATTTCACTCATTCTTCTTGCAAAGAATATCAGTCCGATTGATGCACAGGTTTCTGCATATGCTAAATCATTCGGTAAATCATAGTCAAATGAAAATGCCTCGCCGTCAACAGTTGCACCGATGCCGCCTGTAATATACATTTTTTTATTTTCAATATTATTCCATATGCTTTCACAGGCTTTTTTCAGTTCATCGTCGTTCAGCTCTTTTGCAAGGTCTGCCATTGCACTGTAAAGATAAACACCTCTTACGGCATGACCGACAGCTTCTGTTTGCTTCCTCGGCGGTATATGTGCCTGATTGTAATGGTAGTTTTCGCCGCAACTGCCGACACCTGTTTCTTTGTCATAATAATATGGTTGCTTGCCGCGTTCGTTTATAAAAAATAATGCAGTATCAAGATACTTTTTTCTGCCGGTAGTCTTGTACAATTTAAATAGTGCCATTTCACATATTTCGTGACCGTCATAGCCTTTGTTTTTATCTTCGCCAAAGGTATCACAAATCAAATCTGCAAATCGGCAAGCGGTTTTTAATAGCTTATCATTTCCTGTAGCATTATAAAAGCTGACAGCGCCTTCAGCAAGATGACCGAAGCAATAAAGCTCATGATGGTCCTTAAGATTAGTGAATGCTTTGTCAATATCATTTATAATATACAGCGTGTCGAGATATCCGTTTTCAAGCTGGGCATCACAGATGATATCTATATATTCAAGTGCCTTCCTCTCTAATTCAGTGTCAGGGAAATTCTGCAATGAATAACCAACGGCTTCAATCCATTTATACACATCACTGTCCTGAAACACCCAGCCTTTAAATGACTCCGGTTCACTGTTCTCTTCAGTGTAATGCCATTTATCAACAGGATATTTTTTTACAGCACTGCCTTGCAGTATTTTATGCTTCACTGCTTTTGCTTTGATGAAATTATCAATGCAGAAACTTTTTTCTGCCCCTTCTATTTTGTCCTGTAAAGCGAGATGCTGATAGGGGATAACCTCATTTTTTACAAGCCGGATGATTTTGTTCCAGAATTTATCGTTAATTTTAACATCCTTTATTTCAAGATGCTTTGAAAAATTAAGTCTGTTCATACAATTCTCCAAAAAATAAAATGCACTTTTAATTAAGTGCATTTTACCATAAATTGTATTATTTTTAAAGACTAAGCAGCATATTTGTTTTTTGCAATAATTATTTCAATATCCTTCATTTGAGCGTTCATTGCTTTAACTCGCTCATTATGCCTATGCTCGAATTCCTTTTGCTTTTTCTTTTTTAATTTGACTGATTCAAAAAGAAGCCATACAATTGTGCCGACTGCAATAATTAGCAGAACATCAATTGCAAAAAGCAGACGCATCTGATTTTGTGTGAGCGCATCAAACAGGTTAAAGCTGAGTGCGGTAATGCCAAAGCCTGAAAATAATGTTACTGAAAAAATTAATAAGCCCTTGATGATTTTGTTTGATTTGTTGTTCATAATAAATCCTCCTTTTTGCTACAACTAAAGTATAACAGAAGTAATTTATTATTCAATAGATTGATGTGTTACTGTCCCGAAAATGGTACTCCACAAAAATTATTTTTTGAAAATATTGACATCCAAAATATTTATCAACTCATCAAACTGTTCTGTTTTTATTCCGATTGGCGAAAAAACAATGGTGTTTTTATCAGGCATATATATTTTTATGCCAAGTGCATTAAATTCTGTTTCGGTGTGAGGTTGTTCAGTATTAACAATAACCTGCAGAGCATTTTCGCTTATCCTTGCGCTGATATGAGGTATAGCTGATTTCATTTTACTGTAAAATAATTTTGTTTTAGCTGTGTATAAACGCCGTATCTTTCTTGTTTGAGAATAAATATGACCATCTCTTATATAATTGCATAACGCAATCTGCTCGGTCAGACTGGCTGTTTGTGCATATTTTGACTCGTTACTTTTAAATTTTTCTGCAAGTTCCTTTGTCAGGACCATAAAGCTGATTCTGATTGCAGGCAGAAGCATTGCAGAGAATGAGCCGATATAAATAACATTACCTTTTCCAAGTGCATACAGTGAGGGGGTAGGCTTGCTGTTGTAGAGAAATTCATTTTCATAATCATCCTCGATGACAAGCGAATTGTTTTTCTGCGAATAGCTTACAAGCTCAAGTCGACGTTTTGTGGGCATTACATTACCCCAGCTTGTCATATGTGATGGTGATACATATATAATATCGGCATTTTTATCTCGTGTGTGAATCTCAAAACCATAATCATTGAAAACCTTGATTCCTTGAGTAAAACTGTTGTCAGGAAAGGAAACGCATTGATTTTTATCAATAAGTGAGCATAAAATCTGCAGAAGTGACTGAACACCTGCTCCTATAATAATTCGGTCAGCGGAGGTAACCACATTTCTTTTTTCATAAATATATTTAGTAATGGCTTCTCTTAAATCAGCTTCACCCTGAGCAGAGCTGTAGCTGAGCAGTCTGTGCTTTTGTCTTAAGGCACTTTTGATATAGCGCTGCCATAGTGATAAATCAAAGCATTCCTCATCGGCAATTCCGCCTGTCAAGTCATAAAGCACTGCTGTATTATCAGATTTTACATTTTTATCAATAACCTTTGCAGCAATATCTGTTACAAAATAGCCGCTTTTGTCAATTGCAGCAATGTAGCCGTCCGTGCACAAATCAAAGTATGCATTTTGTACTGTTGTGATTGAAACATTATACAGTTCACTTGCTTTTCTTATTGATGGTATTTTGTCACCAGGCATAAGCTGATTCTGTTCAATTTCATTTTTTATTTTATTATATAGTTCTATATATTTCTTCATATCTGTACCCTTAAAAATTCTCAAAACTGTATATTAAAGTAAACACAGTTATATTATATAATTATTGTAGGAAAGAATCAAGAGGTGGCGTATGAAAAAGTGTGCTGTTATCAACGACTTATCGGGCTTTGGCAAATGCTCACTCGGTGCAGCCATACCAATTATTTCGTCAATGGGGTGTGAGGTGCATCCATTGCTGACGGCTGTTTTGTCTAATCAGACAGCCTATGACAGCTATGACATCGTTTCCCTTACGGACTCAATGAGCAGCTTTATTCAGCAATGGAAAAGGCTTGGTGCTTCATTTGATGCTATTCTTACGGGTTTCTTATGTGATGAAAATCAGATAGATATTATAAATGCCTTTGCAGATGAATTTAAAGACGACAATACAATTTTTGTTGTAGATCCCGTGATGGCAGATAATGGTTCTCTTTATGATTGTTATACACCGATTATGTGTGAAAAAATAAAAAGCTTATGCTATAAGGCAGATGTTATAACACCGAATACGGGCGAGCTCGCTTTTATTGCCGAAGAGCCGTATTCGGAAAATATTGAGGATATAAAAGCATATTGTTCAAAACTCATAAATAACGGTATAAAGAACATTGTGGTTACAGGCTTGAAAAAAGGCAAAGAAATTTCAAATATCGTATACGATAGCGATGGATGTACTGTTATAACAGGCCGTCTGAGCGGTGGATATTTCAGCGGAACGGGAGATATCTTTTCTTCAATAATTACCGGCGGCTTGATGAGAGGCTTATCAATTGTTAAGTCAGCAGAGCTTGCAACAGATTTTATCAGCACCTGTGCTTATGATACAAAATGCAGTCCGGGCAATGATGGTGTTAACTTTGAAAAGTTTTTGTATCTGTTAACAAATTATGATTATCAGGAGAAGCTGAACCGTGAAAAATAAGAAGCTTTTTAATATGTGTTCTGCAGCAATGTTCACTGCAATAATTTTTGTACTCACTCGCTTCGTTTCGGTTCCTGTAGCATCAGGCTATGTCCATTTCGGGGATGCACTTGTTTATATTGCTGCCTCGGTTATGGGAGGTCCATGGGCATTTTTTGCTGCAGCAGTTGGTGAAGCATTTGCCGATATTGCATACGGAATGGCGTATTATGCACCTGCGACGTTAATTGTTAAAGCTCTTATTGCAGCACCGTTTGTTTTTACATACAAAAAGAGTGAAAAAATCTTAACACCTGTTACAGCATCTATGACAATCGTATCGGGATTAATAACGGTTGGCGGATATTATATATCGAATTTGATTATTGACAAAAGCTATGCTATAGTTAATATACTTGGCAATGTTATTCAGGCTGCAGGCAGTGCTGTCATATTTATTATTTTAGGTGCAGCCTTTGATGCCGCAGGATTAAAGAAAAAACTATTTTATAAACGAGAGGTTTAACAAATGGCAGATATTATTTATACACTTGAAGGCGGAGTTTATCTTAATATAACCAATAAATGTCCGTGTAATTGTGCCTTTTGCATCCGTACAAAAGGTGATGCAGTCGGAGAGGCTGAAAGGCTTTGGTTTGACACAGAGCCGACAATAGATGAAATTAAAGAAGCAATTGATGCATTTGACTTTACTCAGATTGAAAGTGCAGTGTTCTGCGGCTATGGTGAACCGACGAATGCATATGATAATTTAATTGAGTCGGCAAGGTATATCAAATCAATAAATCCGTCAATACAATTAAGACTGAATACCAACGGACTGTCGGATTTGATAAATCAAAAGCCAACAGCAAAGGAGCTGTCTGGAATATTTGATTGTATTTCGGTTTCACTTAATGAGCCGACAAGTGAAAAATATGATAAAATTACAAGAAATATTTATGAAGGCAGAGCATTCGATGCTATGCTAAAGTTTACGAGGGAATGTGTCAGGTATTGTAAAAATGTTCATATGACAGTTGTCGATGTTATTTCTGCTGAGGATATTGAAGCATCACGTCAAGTATGTGAGAGCACAGGTGCCGAGTTTATTGTGCGTTCTTTTGCGCGCGGAAGATAATTTTGTTGTTTTTATCTTCAATGTGTGTTAGTATATAATTAAGATCTGTAAGGTCGGGGTCATACACAGATTTGTGTATGACTTTTTTCTTTATAATGGTCTTAATATTAAATTAATCGGGAGGTCTTTTTATGTCTAAAAACAAAGTCGGTGCTTTGAATGGCAAGATTTGGTTATCAGTTGTATTGTTTGGTTTGATAGGTCAGATTGCATGGGTAGTTGAAAATATGTATTTTTCACGTTTTATGCAAAATGAAATCACCAGAGCACCTTATGCGACGACCTTAATGGTAGCGTTTTCAGCCATTTTCGCCACCATATCAACCTTAATCGGTGGTGCACTTTGTGACAGAGCCGGTAAAAGAAAGGTGTTTATTTGCTGGGGATATGTTCTGTGGGGCTTTACTATTGCTATGTTTGCATTAGTTCCGATGCAGCCGTCTGCCGATAAGGTTGTGCCTATGGTTATCCTTGTCGTTGTAATGGACTGCGTAATGTCCGTGATTGGTTCAATAAGCAATGATGCTGCATTCAATACATGGATAACTGATGTTTCAAACACGGCAAACAGAGCAAGGGTTGATACTGTGCTTGCAATTATGCCTTTGTTTGCGCTTGCTGTTGTATTTGGCGGATTTGACAGTCTGACAAATGCATCAGCTACAACAGATGATTGGAAAAAGTTCTTCCTGATTTTAGGCATAATTCCTACCGTCGGCGGTATTATCGGTCTGTTCCTTATGAAGGATAAAGAGGGAATGAAGCCGAATAAGGACAATTCCATATTCAGTGATTTTACATACTCTCTTCAGCCTAAGGTTATTAAGAAAAATAAAATGCTTTATATATGTCTTGCAGGAAATATGTTCTCGGCAATTGCATATCAGGTCTATGTTAATTATCTTTTCAATATTGTAGAAGGCACTCTTGGCATAACAGACTATATTATCCCTGTGGGCATAATTATGGTTGTTGCTGCAGTCATTTCGGTTATTGTATCTTCTGCAATGGATAAGCATGGCAAAAAGCATTTTTATTATCCGACAATCACAGCAGGTATAATTGGCTGCATAATTCTTTGGAGTGCTAAATTCTTAATCGGCAAAAATCCCACAGCGCTTTTAGCAGTACTTATTGTGGGAGGTATTCTGGTTATCGGTGTCAGCCTTGTTATGGCTGGTCTGTTCACAGCATCATACAGAGATTATATTCCCGAGGGCAAGGAAGGCTTGTTCCAGGGCTGCAGAATGGTTATGTATGTTCTTGTTCCAATGATTATCGGTCCTATTGCAGCACAAATTATAATAGGTGCATTTAACAAAGGTGTTGCAGATGAAAACATTGTTTATCCAATGGAGCTGTTTCTTGGTGCAGCAGTACTGATGCTTTTCTGCTTTATTCCGGCATATATTGTCAGAAACAAGCAGCCGCAAATGCATGATGAGCTTATGAAAAAGCTTGATAAATAGTATACATAATAAAAAAAGCAAGGTGTTCACTTCAAGTTTGCACCTTGCTTTTTTATTTTGTTTTGAATAATAAGTAATAAATAACCTATTAAAAATCCACTGAAATTCATTATTATATCATCAATATCAACATCTCCGCATTTGAATATGAATTGGTAACCCTCAACAATAAAAGGTAAAGACAAGCCAATGATTATTTGCTGATAAGCTTTTATTTTAGGACAGTAGGCCTGAAGTAAAAAAGAAATCGGAAGAAAGAATATTATATTTCCTACAACTAAAAATAAAATTTCCGAATCATACGGATACTTTATAAGGTAATTGACATATGCCAGAGTACCCTGACCGGGAACAAGATTTGTAGTCAGATTATTGCTTATAGGTCTTAGAAATACAACAATAAAAGAAACTGCATATAAAACACTGTATCCCTTCAGTGCTTTGACTGAAGCCTTATTAAAGTCAATTTCCTTCATTACAAACAGACCAAGATAGTAGGCTAAAAATACAATGTGTATAAGGCTCAGCCACCATAGCCTGAAGAAAGCCAGGCTTCCGCTAAAATGTAATGTATAATTATCTGCAAAATAAATAATACCCGCTGCGGCTATATAAATCGAAGCATAATTATTTATTTTTTCTATGTTTTTTCTGTTGATTATTGTTACAAGAAAAACCAGAATAAATACTGCTGCTGATTTTAAAAGCTGAAAATTAAGGCTGTTATAATAAAATATATTACCTTCTATATTTTTTGATGTAATGAAACAGGCAGCTGAGTATATAACGACAAATAAAATTATTTTAATATTATTTGCTTTTGATTTTATTGCCATAAAATTATCACCTAAATTTCAAGTTCATTCATCAGTTTTTTATATTCTTCTGCTTCGCTTCCGCTGGCAAAAATCTGTTTAACAGTATTTGCAGAATTTCTTCCTCTTTTAAATACTCCGTCAAAAACCCTGTTTATCCAGGCGACCGGTAACAGTAACGGGCATTTTTTTGCATAGCTGTAATTATTTTTTAAAGATTCACATGACGGAAATATCAATAGCAGTGTTGCTTTAAATTTTGCAAAAAAACTGTTTTTTACGCCGTTACCAAGCGTTTTATCAATGTAGTATTCACCGAGTGTTCTTGCTTCAAATCCAAAACTACCGCCGTCAATAATAACATTTTCAAATTTTTTGAGTATATCATCATTAAAAATAAAATCAGACTTGACAGGCGTATCAAACCAAAGTCTGCATAATGAAAATACCGCTTTGGCAAAGGTTTCAATATTTGCAGATTTGCATTTTGCCAAAAAACTCTCGTAATTAAAATTATCCGCATTTCTGATTAATACGTCAACATCCATAAACATACGTATACCTGCACCAAAATGATTAAAATGCTTTGCAATGTGCGTCAATACATACAGCAAATTTGTTTCAATATCAAGGTACTGTTCAAGTTTATCTTCTTTCTCTGATATATCAAAGATATTTTTGAAAAACGGGTTATCGTAATCGGTTTCATTATGAAGTTCTACGTGTTCGCCGTCAATGGTTAATACAATTTCATTTGGATTGTTAGTTAACTCATAATTTTTATTTTTATAATATTTAAGAATATTGTTATAATTTTCCTTTTTGAAAAAAAGATCAATATCACCGCTTGTTCTCAGTTCAGGTACAGGATATAAATGCCTGATTGCCGTTCCTTTAACAAATATGAAACGCCACTCGTTATTATTAAAATCATCACGTAGCATTTTTTCAAGCTGCTGTTTTTTATCATAGCTGATAAGTGTATAGCCAAGCTGTTGACGAAAGGCAGAAAGGTTTTTGATTTTTTCTCTCTCATCAGCATTGAAACCCATAAGCTGCTTTGCAATAATACCGCAGACATTGTGCATATTACCAAGCCTATATAACTCATTATAGTCAATATCATCACGGTATATGCTTTGCTTATTATTCAGAAATGCACTTATTAAATTTACAAAATACTTTTTTGTGATGTTCATATTTACTCCTGTTATTTTGAAAGTTTTGAAGTTCACAGATTGTCAATAAAATTATAAAATAAAGTTCATTTTGGTTTAATAATTCTGAAACTTTCGCAAGTTATCATATAGTCAAGTTAATAAGTCAGTGGAAAACAGTTATCGGAGTCAGAGTTTCTCCTCATTCAATTCATATAAATACTTTTTTCATTTCTCTGTCTGTTTTTAAAAATACTCCATCCACAATGCACCTCTGCTCCCCCAAAGCAGGGGTGCTGTTTTTATTAAAACTTATTATAACTTGCCATTTCATCAATCGTAATTGATTTTGCGTGAAGAGGGCTTATCTCAACATCCTTGGCAGGGTAACCTGTCGGAAGTATGGCTAACGGCTCCAGCTCATCAGGCAAATCAAGAATTTTCTTGGCTTTTTCGGGATTAAAAGCCATAACCCATGTTGTGCCTAAACCCAAATCCTGAGCCTGAAGCATCATATGTGTTGTAACGATGCTTCCGTCAATATCTGCCGAATTTTTTCCGTCATAGCCACGGTTATAGGCAAGGTTTTTGTTAACGCAAATAATAAAGCATAACGGTGCATCAAAGGTGTATTTTGTGCAGTCTTTTAAGCTTTCTGTTATTTTTCTATCATCAACAACCAAAATCCTTTGAGGTTGCTTGTTAACTGCTGTTGGTGCAACTCTTGCACTTTCAAGTATCATATCTATTTTCTCCTGCTCAACAGGCTTGCTGTCAAATTTTCTGCAGGAAAATCTGTTTTTAGCTAAATCAATAAAACTCATAATCAAACCTCCAATATTGATATATTATCAAAAATAAGTAAAAAATACAATAATTAAAAATAACTTTCATTTTTATAATGAATCTGTTAAAATCTATATTAGTAATTTGAAAGGAAGAATTTATGGATATTTATTCACAGCTTTGCCGGGAGTTTTCTTTAAAGCCCTGGCAGATTGAAAATACGGTTAAGTTAATTGATGATGGAAATACAATACCGTTCATTGCACGATACCGTAAAGAAGCAACAGGCTCGCTTGATGATCAGCTTTTGCGTTCAATTTATGACAGACTTAATTATTTAAGAAATATGGATGAGCAGAAGGAAAAAATCATACTGTCTATAACCGAGCAGGGGATGATGACTGATGAAATTCAGTCTGCTATTGATAACGCATCAACATTAACGGAGCTTGACGATATTTATCGTCCGTTCAGACCTAAAAGGAAAACAAGAGCATCCGTGGCTAAGGCTAAAGGGCTTCAGGGGCTTGCCGATGCAATATATGCTCAGGATAATGGCAGCAAGTCACCGATTGAGCTTGCTGTTGATTATCTTAACGATGAGGTTGAAACAGCAGAGGATGCAGTAAATGGTGCAAAGGATATTATTGCAGAAATGGTTTCCGATGACCCTGCAGGCAGAAAAATGCTCCGCTATTCAATAAAAAATAATGGTATGCTTCTTGTTACAGGTGCTGAAGAAGAGCTTGGTGTATATGAGATGTATAAGGAATACAGCGAGCCTATAAAAAGCATACCGGGTCACAGAATACTTGCAGTCAATAGGGGAGAGAAGGAAGGTTTTCTTAAAGTAGCCATTGACTATGATAAAATAACCGCATTGACAATTCTCAATAATCTTCATATAAAAAATAATTCTCCGACAACGGACACTGTCATTGAGGCGATAGAGGATGCTTATACTCGTCTTATTTTTCCGTCTATTGAACGTGAAATAAGAAATACTCTGACTGATGGTGCAAGCACCAGTGCTATTGAGGTTTTTGCTAAAAATACACGACAGCTTTTAATGCAGCCGCCTGTTAAAAATAAGGTTACTCTCGGACTTGATCCGGGATATAGAACCGGCTGCAAGGTAGCAGTGGTTGATGAAACCGGTAAGGTGCTTGATACGTCTGTTATTTATGCTGTTCCTCCTCATAATAAGGTTGCGGAAGCAAAAAAGATTATTAAGGACTTAGTTAAAAAACATAATGTACAGATGTTTTCAATCGGAAACGGTACAGCCTCACATGAAACAGAGGTTTTTGCGGCTGAAGTTATTAAGGAACTTGATTGTGGTATAACATATATGGTTGTGAGTGAGGCAGGTGCTTCAGTTTACTCTGCTTCAAAGCTCGCTGCCGAAGAATTTCCCGAATATGATGTATCACTCAGGAGTGCTGTGTCAATTGCTCGCAGATTGCAGGACCCATTGGCTGAGCTTGTTAAAATTGACCCTAAGGCAATTGGCGTAGGACAGTATCAGCATGATATGCCGCAGAATCAGCTCACTGAGGCACTTGATGGTGTAGTTGAGGCTTGTGTTAACTCCGTAGGGGTTGACCTTAATACCGCCTCAGCACAGCTTCTTAACAGAGTTGCTGGCATATCCTCAGCAGTTGCAAATAATATTGTAAAATTCCGACAGGATAATGGTGCTTTTACATCAAGACAGCAGTTGAAAAAGGTGTCAAAGCTCGGACCAAAGGCCTTTGAGCAGTGCGCAGGATTTCTGCGGGTCAGTGAAAGTGAAAATGTACTTGATAATACTGCTGTTCATCCTGAAAGCTATGATGCTGCTTCAAAGCTCTTAAAGCTTTGCGGTGTTACAGATGATGATATAAAGGCAGGCAGAGTTGATGCCATCGAAAGCTACGTAAAAGCTGTCGGAACGTCTGCCCTTGCTGCTGAGCTTGGTATCGGAGAACCTACACTTATTGATATTTCAAAAGAAATTGCAAAGCCCGGACGTGACCCTCGTGACGAGCTGCCTGTACCAATGCTCAGAACTGATGTAATGGGTATGGAAGACCTGAAAGTTGGTATGGAGCTCAAAGGCACAGTAAGGAATGTCATTGATTTTGGCGCTTTTGTAGATATCGGAGTTCATCAGGACGGACTTGTTCATATATCACAAATCACAAATAAATTTATCAAACACCCAAGTGATGTGCTCAAGGTTGGTGATATTGTGACAGTCTGGGTAATATCCGTTGATGTTGCTAAAAAGCGTATAGGTCTTACAATGAAAAAACCTAAGGATTGATATGGAATATTTAGTAATCAAATCAAATAGAAAAACAATATCACTTTCAGTTAATGATGATTTGATTCCTGTTGTACGTGCGCCATATTTTGTGTCTGAAAATAGGATTAAGTCTTTTGTTGATGATAATGCTGTATGGATTAAAAATGCGGTTGAAAGAAAACAAAATGAGCTTGAGAAATATAATTTGTCCGGTGAAGAGTTAGATAAGTTGATTAAAATGGCTGAAGTCTATATTCCAAGCCGAGTTGAGTATTATTCAAGACTTATGAAATTGGAGCCGGCAGGCATTAAAATCACCAAGGCTAAAAAACGCTTTGGTTCCTGCAGCGGCAGCAACAGTCTTTGCTTTTCCTGCTATTTAATGCTGTATTCTGAAAGTGCAATTGACTATGTTGTTGTTCACGAGCTTGCTCATATAAAGCATCATAATCACAGCAACGATTTTTATAAATTAATTGAAAAATTTCTTCCTGATTACAAGGAACGCATAAAACAACTAAAAGCTTAGGAATTATCCTAAGCTTTTTTTACATCAACTACTATTATTTCGGGATGATTGAATAATCTGAGCGGGAATTCACTGTTGCCGAGTCCGCGGCTTATAATTAAACGCGGTCTGTTGCCGAATGTTCCTCTTGCGTATTTGGGCAGAACGCCTTGTCCGGGAGAAAACAGCGGCTTGAAAATTATCCATTGACCGCCATGGGCATGACCTGAAAGCTGTAAATCAAAATCATACTGTTTATAATTCAATTCAGGTATACCCTCGAAATTTTCGGGGAAGTGACTCAGGACTAATTTAAAACCGTCATAATTATTAAGCAGCTCAAAATATCTGCTCATATCCTTGTATACAAATGTTCCGTTTTTGCGTGCTTTGTAATCCTTAAAATCAGCCTGATTTTCGTCTAGTCCGAGTATCCGGCAATATTGACAGTCTGAAATATCGTTAAGAAGAACAATAAAGCCTATATCCGCAAGCTCTTTCATAAGTGTGTCAAAACTATCAAGCCGTCTTTCGTGGTTTCCTGTTATATAGTAGACCGGTGCAAGCTTCAGCAGCTCCTTACCGTATTCAAGCATTTTATCCTTGTTTTTGCCGTGATCGTTAATATAATCACCTGTAATGCAGATGATGTCGGGCTGAAGCGCACTGACTTTTTGCAGGACTGCTTTAAACGGCTTTGAATGAAAGTCACTTAACTGAATAATTCTGAAATTTTTTTTGCAGCTTTCATTAACGACAGTATGTGTGGTAATATCCAATTTATTGTTCTGATAATAGCAAAAGCAGACAAATACCGCAATAAGAAACAGCAGAATCGCAATAATTAACAAAATAGTTAAAAAATTCATAAAATCACCTATAATTATAATATATTTAATGCTATAATTAGTCAATATTAAATTTTTTAAATAAAAAAGGGATAATTTTGACAATTGAGTATAGTATAATTGAAAGGGTGAGAAAATTGGATAATTCCATACGCCTTGTGGCAGAAAATAACGAAAAAAGTTTATTATGTGAGAAGGCTTGCTTATCCTGTAATTCAAAAGGCAGGGCATTGCCGGAAGAGGAATGCTCAATAAGAACCTGTTTTCAGCGTGACAGGGACCGAATCATTCATTCACAGGCATTCAGACGTCTGAAGCATAAAACGCAGGTTTTTTTGTCACCCAGCGGTGACCATTACAGAACACGTCTTACACATACTTTTGAAGTATCTCAGATAGCAAGAACAATAGCCAGAGCTCTTCGACTTAACGAGGATTTAACTGAGGCTGTTGCTTTAGGTCATGATTTGGGGCACACGCCATTCGGTCACGCAGGTGAGCGTGCTCTTAACCAGCTTTGCTCCTGTGGCTTTAAGCACTATGAGCAGAGCGTGCGTGTTGTTGAGCGTCTTGAAAAAGACGGCAGAGGACTTAACTTGACGGATGAAGTGAAAAATGGTATTCTTTGCCATACAAGAGGCGAGGAGGCTTATACCTTAGAAGGGCAGATTATAAAAATTGCCGATAAAATTGCATACATTAATCATGATATTGATGATGCAATCAGAGCAGGAGTTATGGCTGAGGAGGATATTCCTTTATCATTAAGACTGCAGCTTGGTATGACGAAATCACAGCGTATCAATAATATGGTGCGTGATGTTATTTATAACAGTGGTGACAAAATAAGAATGAGCGATGACTGTTATACTGCATTTATGGATTTGCATGATTTTATGTTCACAGCAGTTTACACAAATCCTGTTTGCAAGGGTGAGGAAACAAAGGCTGTTGATATGCTTCATAAAATATACAGCCACTATATTAATCATATTGACGATATGCCTCAAATTTATTCCAAAATTGCTGAAACAGACGGCAGCGAAAGAGCAGTGTGTGATTACATAGCAGGAATGAGTGATGTTTACGCTCTTAAGATTTTTAACCAGCTTTTTGTGCCGATGTTCTGGCGTGACTGATATTAATTTTTAAAAAGGAGTTGAGATTATGGCTTTGAGTGAAGCTTTTTTGCAGGAATTAAAATTTAAGACAAATATTGAAGACATTATCTCAACCTATGTTACACTAAGAAAAAACGGTTCAACATCAAAAGGCTTGTGTCCGTTTCACAACGAAAAAACACCGTCTTTTACTGTATATAGCGACACACAATCGTTTTATTGTTTTGGCTGCGGTGCCGGCGGTGATGCAGTTACTTTTTTAAAAAAAATCGAAAATCTTGATTATATCGACGCTGTTAAGCTTCTTGCTCAGCGTGCAGGACTGCAAATGCCCGATGATAACAGCTATGATGACAGTCTTTCAAAAAAGAGAAGGCGTGTTCTTGAAATTAATCGTGAAACCGCTAAATTTTACTATTCATATCTGATAAGTCCGCAGGGCAAGATTGGTCTTGATTACTTCTTAAATCGCGGTCTTTCAATGAATACCATTAAAAGATTCGGCCTTGGCTTTGCTCCCAATGAATGGGACAGCCTGCTTAAGCATCTAAAGTCAAAAGGATATCGGCCGAGTGAAATGGTTGAAGCAGGTGTCGTCAAAATCGGCAGAAATAATAATTACTATGATACTTTTAAAAACAGAGTAATGACACCGATTATTGATGTCAGGGGGAATGTTATTGCTTTCGGCGGTCGTGTTCTGGACGACAGCAAACCCAAATATATAAATACTTCTGACACATTGGTTTATAAAAAAACGAATGAGCTTTTTGCTCTTAATCTTGCAAAAGACAGCGGTAAGGATAATCTTATTTTGTGTGAGGGCTATATGGATGTTATAGCAATGCACCAGGCTGGTTTTACGAATGCTGTTGCAGGCTGCGGTACTGCTCTTACAAATGAGCAGGTCAGGCTGATTAGCAGATATGCAAGAGAGGTCATTCTTGCTTATGATGCTGATGAGGCAGGACAGAAAGCTTTAAACAAAGCCGTTTCACTGTTTAAGCAGACTGATGTAAAGGTTAAAATACCTGCTTTAGCCGGCGGCAAGGATCCTGATGAAATAATAAAAAAATACGGCAGGGACAAGTTTAAGGGAATGCTTGACGGCGCATCAAATGATACGGAATTTGCTTTACTTGAAATCAGAAAGAAATATAACGTAACAACCTCGCAAGGCAAAATTGATTTTTTGAATGAAGCTCTTAAGGTGCTTGCAGGTGTAAGTCCTATTGAGCAGGATATTTATATCAGCCGTTTGGCGGACGAGCTGTCAGTTGATAAATCAAGCATTAAAATTCAGTTAGATTCATATGCAAAAAAAAGAATATATCGTCAAAAACGAAGTGAATACAAGACTATTGTCGATAATTCCATACGTGAAAATCAGCGTAAAAGCTATGACGAAAATGCGTCAATACGGCAGATAAGAGCTGAGGAAAGAATAGTTGGTCTGCTTCTAAGATACCCTGATTGTGTTCATTTAACACGGGACTTTGACAGTGAGATGCTGTCATCCGCTTTCATAAAAAAAATTTTTACTGAAACAATTAACAGACTTGATGCTCAGCTTGATATTGATTTGATTAATTTCAGTTCGGCTTTAACAAGTGATGAGCTTGGAAGACTGTCGGGTATTATAGCAAGAACAAGGGAAAGCAAGGATGCGAAGAAGGAATTTAAGGATTGTATTGATATAATTCAAAGTGAATATGATAAGAATATCATTAAGCCATCCGATTCGATGAGTGATGATGAGTTCCGAAGTATGTTCAATAAGAATACATAAAACAGAGGAGATTTATTATGAAGGAAATTAATTTAACACCGCAGGCGCCTGTCAGTGAGGACAAAAAACAGGCTGCTTTTAAAAAGCTGGTAGAGCGAGGAAAGCAGACGGGTCATCTTTCCACACAGGAAATTGATACACTGATTGTTGAGCTTGATTTGGACGTTGAAGAGCTTGAAAAGCTTAATGAGCAAATTGATGCTGCCAATATCAGTATTATTGACGATTTTTCTGCAGAAGCATTTGAGAGCCTTAGCCTTGAGGTCGATTTGCCTAAGGAAACAGATGCTGCTGATACAGTTGCTGTTAATGATAATGCCGCAATGGACGACCCTGTTAAGGTTTATCTTAAAGAAATCGGAAAAGTTCCTCTTTTAACAGCAGAGGAGGAAATTGAGCTTGCAATCCGTATTTCCGACGATGACGAAAATGCAAAGAAAAGACTTGCAGAGGCTAACTTACGTCTTGTTGTAAGTATTGCCAAGCGTTATGTTGGCAGGGGAATGCAGTTTCTTGATTTAATTCAAGAGGGCAATCTCGGACTTATTAAAGCTGTTGACAAATTTGATTATACAAAGGGCTTTAAATTCTCCACATATGCTACATGGTGGATCAGACAGGCAATTACACGTGCCATTGCCGACCAGGCGAGAACGATTCGTATTCCTGTTCATATGGTTGAAACGATTAACAAGGTTAAAAAGGCGAACAGCCAGTTGCTTCATACAAATGGCAGAGAGCCTACTCCTGATGAAATTGCAGCATTTCTCGATATGCCTGTTGATAAGGTAAGAGAAATTCTGAGAGTAGCACAGGAGCCAGTATCACTTGAAACACCTATCGGTGAGGAGGAAGATTCCCACCTTGGTGATTTTATACCTGATGATGATGCACTTGCACCGGCAGATGCTGCATCAATGAGTCTGCTTAAAGAACAGCTTTCGGATGTGCTTAAGACTCTTACCCCAAGGGAAGAAAAGGTTCTTTCCCTGCGTTTCGGACTTGAAGACGGCAATCCCAAAACACTTGAGGAGGTCGGCAAGGAGTTTAATGTAACAAGAGAGAGAATCAGACAGATTGAAGCAAAGGCACTCAGAAAACTGCGACATCCGAGCAGAAGTAAAAAGTTGAGGGATTTCTTAGACTAATGACACAGGAAAAAATTAACAGAATTAATGAACTTGCCCATAAATCAAAAACCGTTGGCTTGACGGATGAAGAAAAGCAGGAACAGGCCGTGCTTAGACGTGAATATATAGATTCTTTTAAAGCAAGTCTTGTTGGTCAGCTTGAAAACACATATATTATTGATGAAAAGGGCAATAAACGTAAGGTGCAGAAGAAAAACAATGGCAAAACTAATTATAATTGAGGGTCTTGACGGAAGCGGTAAATCAACGCAGACTGCATTGCTTGAGAGCTATTTGAAATATAAAAATATAGTATTTAAAAAAATCAAACTGCCTGATTATGACAGTCCATCAAGTACGTTGGTAAATATGTATCTTGGCGGTGAATTCGGAAGCAATGCTGATGCAGTAAATGCATATGCAGCAGGGGCGTTTTATGCTGTGGACAGATTTGCATCATATAAGCTGAACTGGGGCAGCGATTATGAAAACGGGACTCTTATTTTAGCCGACAGGTATGCTACCTCAAATTCAATTTATCAGATGGAAAAACTGCCATATGATAAATGGGATGAATATCTTGAATGGTCTGCTGATTTTGAATACAACAAAATAGGTATACCTAAGCCTGATCTTGTAATTTTTCTTGATATGCCTGTTGAGGTGTCGCAAAAACTAATGACCTCACGCTATGACGGCGATGAGAATAAAAAAGATGTTCACGAAGCAAATGTTGAATTTTTGAATAAATGCAGAAAATCAGCTCTATATACTGCTCAAAAGCAGGGGTGGATTGTTATACCTTGCTCTGATGGTGAAAATCCTCTGTCAATTGACGAAATACATAACAAAATTATTTCTTATGTTAAAAAGGAGCTTTAATAAACTATGCTTACATTTTCTAAACCTGCAATTGAAGATAAAGAGTGGGTTGATGAATGTTTTAAATATGTTAACAGCTTTAACTGTGAATACACTTTTGGTAATTTATTTGTATGGGCAACTGCTTACAGAACTCAAATTGCGAGATATGAGAATTTTATAATTTGCAGATGGGGCAAGGCTCCCGATTACAAATATTCACTGCCAATCGGTAAAGGCAATTTCAAAAAAGCTGTTGAAGAAATTATATCAGATGCCAAATTCTTTGGAATAAAGCCAATCATTTATGGCGTCACATCATATTATAAAAATCTTCTTGACGAATATTTCCCTGATAAATTTGACTATACTTATGATGATGGTGATTTTGATTATATTTATTCGGTAGAAAAAATGGCTTCATTGAGCGGAAAAAAGTATCATGGAAAGCGTAATCATATAACTAATTTTAAAAAGAATTATCCTGATTGGTCATTTGAAACTATTGACAGCAGTAATATTAACGAATGTATTGCGCTGCATTCAAACTGGATTAATACGCACGAAGATGATTCTGATTACTCATTTGAATTTGAAGCTGTTCTTACTGCTTTTGAAAATTATGATAAGCTTGGCTTTGTCGGAGGAATATTAAAGGTTGACGGTAAAGCAATTGCATATACAATGGGCGAAAGACATTCTGAAGAATTGTTTGTAACTCATTTTGAAAAGGCGCCTCCTGAAATACAGGGTGCATATCCGATAATTAATCAGGAGTTTACAAAGAACTGTTTAATGGATTATCAGTTTGTTAACAGGGAAGAGGATTTAGGGATTGAAGGGCTTAGAAAAGCCAAGCAGTCCTATAATCCAGAAATATTACTGAAAAAAGGTGCTGCAGCATATAATGGTTAGTATTATTGAAACCAATAGCTATGATAAATCGATTTTTCTTCTTTGGAAGGAAGCATTCGGTGATACAGAAGATGATATACAGTTTTTTATTGATAATTGCATGCATAAAAGTGTATTGACCTTATCTGATAATAATGAGCTGTGTTCAATGCTGTTTTTGGTTGACGCTGTTGTTAATGATACAAAATATAAATATGTTTATGCTGCCTGTACATCCAAGCAAAGCAGAGGGATGGGGTATATGTCGGCTCTGCTGAAGTATGTTGTGAATGCATATAAGAATGTACTTCTGATTCCGGCTGATGATGAACTTGTCGAATATTATAAAAGAAGAGATTTTAATAAAATTATTGAAATTGATAATATAGAATTTAATGAGTGCAGTGAAATAAAAGAATATCTCTTTGACGGCTGTTCTTTAGAAAAGCCGTTTGCACTTGCATTTGTGAAAGGTGATTGATATGGTTTTTTTATTTTTAGCAGATGGATTTGAGGTAATTGAGGCTCTTGCTCCCGTCGATATGTTAAGACGTGCAAAAATTGATGTTAAAACAGTTGGAGTCACAGGGAGCACAGTCACTTCCTCCTGCGGTGTTGCGGTTAATGCTGATATAACTATTGATGAATTTGTATATGACCATACGGATGCAATAATTCTTCCGGGAGGTATGCCGGGTACACTGAATCTTGAAAATAATCAGATTGTTCAGTCAGCAATTGAAAAAGCTGCAGGTGATAATGTACTGATATGTGCAATATGTGCTGCTCCTTCTATCCTTGGTCATAAGGGCTTACTTAAGGGTAAAAATGCTGTTGCTTTTCCCGGCTTTGAAAAGGATTTAGAGGGTGCTGTAATTTCAGACAACTATGTAGTAGCTGACGGCAATCTTATTACTGCTAAAGGTGCCGGTGTTGCTACTGAATTTGGCTTAAAAATTGTTGAAATGCTGACTGATAAGGAAACTGCCGTTAAAATTAAGGAAACCATACAATGCAGATAAAAAAAGAGCTTAGAAAAGAATTAAAAGCAAAGAGAAAAAATCTTGAAAAAAAGGCACAGAGCGACGAATTTATCAGAGAAAATTTAATTTGCAGTGATTTGTATCTCGAGTCAAAACAGGTGCTTTTTTATGCCGGTCTTGACGATGAAATAAATCTTGATGAATGCATAAACGACGCACTGCTGCTTGGCAAAAAAGCCGCACTGCCTGTATGTACCGATGATAGCGGTAATATGGAATTTTATTATATTAATGCAATGAATGATTTAAAATCCGGATTTTTCGGTGTTCGTGAGCCTGATATAAATAAATGCGAAAAGGTTACCGATTTTTCTGATTCAATCTGCATTGTTCCTGCAATCGCCTACGACAAGAGCGGTTACCGTCTTGGCTACGGTAAAGGGTATTATGACAGATTTTTAAAAAATAATACTTTAATTTCTGTCGGAGTATGTTATAATGAATTGATTGAGGAAAATCTGCCAAGGGATGAGTATGATATTCCTGTTAACTATATTATTACTCAAAGTGGCTTAATTGTTGTTTAAAACGGGAGGATTTTTCAATGGATAATGATGAATTTAAGCTGGACGAAAGCGGTATCAATCCTACTGATACGACCAGCCGTGAAAACAAGGATATTTATTTTTCAAATATGGAGGCTGCTGCAGAGCCGGAGGAAACAAAACCTGCTGAACAGACTGCAGTAGTTAAAAGAAAAGCACCAAAGGTTCAAAAAGGTCAGAGCATTGCAGGCACTTACATATTTTTTATTGTTGTAATTGTCGTATCAATGATTCTTTCGATTTATGCAGTGCTTTGTATGAATGATGTTCTTGCTATCACTAAAAGCAGCTCATCGGTTACCATTACACTGAATGAACAGCTCAATGATATGAATGATGCCGTCGATTTGCTTGCTGATAACGGACTTATTAAATGCAAAAATTTCTGTAAGCTATTTGCAAAATTCAGAGAGTCACAGGTTGGTCCTCAGTGGCGTAATGGTGTTTATTTTGAGGATAAGGGCTATGAGGCAGGTGTTTATTACCTTAACGCCAAAATGGGTCTTGAAGGTATGTTGCAGGCAATGCACGGCAATAATATAACTGCTGAAACGGTAAGAATCTCTTTCCCTGAAGGCTTGTCAACTGCTGAAATTGTTGATAAGCTTGTAAATAATGAGGTTTGTGATAAGGCTGCTTTATTATCCGTTATTCAGACTGTTGATTTCTCTTATTCACTTGTTAGCGGACTTGAAGCTGATGAAAAAATCCCTTACAGGCTTGAGGGTTATCTTTTCCCCGATACCTATGATTTCTATGTCGGTGAAAGTGCAAGCTCCGTTATAAAAAAATTCCTTGCTAACGGTGATTCAAAAATTACGGAAAAGCACAGAGAACGTGCCAAAGAGCTTGGTTATTCTATGTATGATATTATAACCATCGCTTCAATTATTCAGTATGAAGCAGGTGATGTTGACCAGATGAAGGAAATTTCTGCAGTTATTCACAATCGTCTTAATGATAAGGCGAATTTCCCGAATCTTCAGTGTGATTCTACCTCTGATTATATTAAAAATAAGGTTTCTCCTGCATTATCATCAACTGCTGCACATACTGCTGATTATTATCTGACCTATTACAACACTGCTAATTCTTCTACTGTTGTTGGATTACCTGCAGGTCCGATATGTAATCCGGGTATCGATGCAATTGATGCCGCACTTTATCCTGCTGATACTAATAATTATTACTTTTTCCATGACAATAAGCGTAATCTTTATACAGCAGAAACCTATCCTGAATTCCAGCAGAAGGCAAATACTTATGCGCCTTATTTAAATTTTTAATTATGAGAAATATTGAATTGTTATCACCTTCAGGTGATTTTGAAAGATTAAAGCTTGCATTGAAATTTGGTGCAGATGCTGTTTACCTTGGCGGCGAACAGTTTGGAATGCGTACAAATCCATCAAATTTTAATGCAGATGAATTAAAAAAAGCAGTGGAGCTTGTTCATTCATACGGAAAAAAGGTTTATTTAACCTGCAACACGCTTCCGAGAAATAATGAAATTGAGGCATTGCCTGAATTTTTGAAATACGCTGCACAAATTGGTATTGATGCATTTATTATTGCAGATATCGGTGTAATGGATATGGCAAAAAAATATGCGCCTGAGGTTGAAATTCATATGTCAACACAGGTAGGTATAGTCAATTACCAGACAGCAAATACGCTCTATGAAATGGGTGCCAAGCGTATTGTTACCGCTCGTGAGCTGTCACTTGATGATATTAAAACCATAAGGGATAAAACACCGGAGGATTTACAGATTGAAGTATTTGTTCACGGTGCAATGTGCATGAGCTTTTCAGGAAGATGCATTCTGTCTGACTATATGGTTGGCAGGGATGCTAACCGTGGCGACTGTGCACAGCCCTGCAGATGGAAATATCACCTTGTTGAAGAAACAAGACCGGGTCAGTATTTTCCTGTTAATCAGGATGACAGCGGCACATATGTTTTTAACTCACGTGATTTGTGTATGATTGAGCATATTCCTGAACTTGTGAATGCAGGTGTTGATTCATTCAAGATTGAAGGCAGAGCAAAGAGTGAATATTATACTGCTATTGTAACCTACGCTTACAGAAATGCGATTGATGAATATTTGAAAAATCCTACAGATGATTTCAAAGTATCACAATGGATTCTTGATGAGATGGAAAAAATGAGTCATAGGGAATACACAACAGGCTTTAACTTCGGACCTATCGTTAATGGTCAGGTGCTCAATACAGGTGGTTATATACGCAATTGGGATGTTTGTGCACTTTATAATAATTATAAAGATGGCAGACTGATTGTTGATCAGCGAAACAGATTTTTTGAGGGCGATGTATTAGAGGTTGTTGAGCCTGATAAAAAGCCTTACAAAATTACGGTTAAAGAGCTTTATAACGAAACAGCAGGCGAATACAGTGATGTTGCAAATAAGGCGACAAATACTTATTCCTTCCAGTGTGATATCCCTGTTTCCTCTGATGCTATATTCCGCAGACAAAGAAGTGAATAATACTTATACCCTCGGTTAAAACTAAACCGGGGGTATTTTTATGCATAAAAGAAGCTTAGCACTTATGATAGCAATGATTTTTATTTTTACTGCAATTGCAGGCAGATGCGGCTATATTGCAATGTCTAAAACATATCAGGTCAGTGATACTTATAATAGCTATACACTTCAAATAGGTAAGCTTAAGCCGTATATTTATGACAGACGCGGAAAAAAGCTTAACAACAATGCTACATCTTTTATGGCCGTTATCAGACCTAATGAAAAATGTATGTCAGAGCTTGATAAGCTTTTTGACGATGATGAAGTTAAAGAAATAACTAAGGAGCTTTCAAAAGGCTATCCTATAATCAGACAGGTTGATAAAAAGGCAGATACGGAATATATTCAGATTTTTGAAAAAATTGAAAGTGTGGGCGATGAACAGCTTTGCAGACACATCATTGATTATCAGTGCGGAGGGCTTGAATACTATAATAATGAAGAAATAGGCTCTCTCTCCGTGAATTTTTCTGTTGATGCTTTTGGCAGAGTATTGACAGGATATAATACCGAGGTTATAGATAATAATTATGACTCAAAAGACGGCGTGATTATTTCAATTGACAGTGAAATACAGAAAATCTGTGAGGATGCTTCAAAAAGTATAGAAAAAGGTGCCGTTGTGGTAATGGACAGCGAAACCTCACAGCTTCTTGCCTCTGTAAGTATGGGTGGTGATTTTAATAATAGGGCTTTTTCAAACTATGCTGTGGGCTCTATATTTAAAATAGTAGTAGCTGCCTGTGCAATTGAGAACAATGTTAATTTACTGTATAATTGCAAAAGCTCAATAAAGGTCGGAGATACGAAATTCAGTTGTCAGAAAAATCATTCTCACGGATTACAAAATTTGAAAAGTGCACTGGCAAACTCCTGTAACTGTTATTTTGTTAATCTTGCATTAAAGCTGGGGGAGGATAAGCTGTATTCAACAGCAAAAAAATTTGGTTTTGCTGATTCGTTTAAACTATATTCCACTTGGAACATAAACGGCGGTCATTTCCCAACATTGGCATCTTTAGATTCAAAAGGACAGCTTGCTCTGCTCGGTTTTGGACAAGGACAGCTTACAGACAGCCCTATTCATTTTGCTTCAGTAGTTTCTTGTATTGCGAACGGTGGTAATTATCATTACCCGACACTCGAATTGATTGATATAGAAGAAAATGAAATTATCAGTGAAAGCACTGCTGAAACCCTTTGTGAATATATGCATTATGTTGTAACAGACGGAACCGGTTCCATGGCTGATTATGAGAATAAAACAGCAGGTAAAACAGCAACTGCTCAGTCAGGAATTTATGATAACAAGAGAGAAATACTCAACACATGGTTTGCAGGATTTTATCCCGCTGAAAATCCCAAATATACAATAGTTGTTCTGCGTGAGGATGGCGAAAGCGGAGCAGGGGATTGCTGTCCTGTTTTTAGAACAATAGTTGAAAAACTTGATAAAATGTAGTATAATGTCAAATGGTGATGTTATGCAAAAAAATAAGCTGAAAGCATTTTTAATTTACAGAATGCTTGAAGAACGCAGCGATGAAGAAAACCCTTTAACAACAAATGATATTATTGATGGTCTGGCAGAATATGGCATTGTATGTGAACGAAAGTCCGTTTACACTCAAATTGATGCACTTAATGAGCTTGGCTGTGACATAATTAAGGTGTTTACACCTAAGCGCGGTTATTTTCTTGCTAACAGACGCTTTGAAATTCCTGAGGTCGTTCTGCTTATTGATGCAGTTACAAGTGCCGGCTTCATTACACCGAAAAAGACGAAGTCACTGGTTGGAAAATTAAAATGCCTTGTTTCAAACGGACAGGCTGATTCACTTTTCAGCCGAGTGTATGTTGAAACAAACAGTGCAAAATGTGATAATGAGGAAATCTATATTACAATTGACCGTCTGCACGAGGCTATCAGTGAGAAGAAAAAGGTCAAATTTGTATATAAAAGACGTTCAGTCGATATTGAAAACAAAAGAAAATATACTGAAAAAACATTCAGAGTTTCTCCATATGCTTTAATATGGAAGGACGATCATTATTACCTTGTATGTAATAATGAGAAATATGACAATTTAATGAATCTGAGAATTGACAGGATGAAAAAGCTGAATATCCTCAGTGAGTCTGCAAGACCTGTCCGCGAAGTCAGCAGTTACAAAGATACTTTTGATGCGCAGGATTATAGTGCCCGTATGTTCAATATGTTTTCAGGTGATAAATGCAGTGTTAAGCTGCGCTGTGCGCTTCACCTGCAGGAAGAAATGATTGATCGTTTCGGTTCATCAATACGCCTTACAGCAAATGAAGTGACTCATTTTGAAACCACTGTTGATGCAACAATAAGTGATGGCTTTGTTTCGTGGCTTATGCAGTATGGTGATGATGTAAAGGTGCTGGAGCCAAAAGAACTTGCCAATATGGTCAAGAAGCGAGCAAGAGCAATTTTAAATGTGTATAAATAGGTGATTTTATGAATGTTATAAAAAAATATCTTCCTGTTATTCTATCGTTTCTTTTGATTGTTGTATCTTTACCTGTAACTGCCGTTGTTTTTGCAAATGATATTGACTATTATTATGATGAATCAGACTCAGCTCTGCATATTATCGGCAGTGGTGCTATGGTGAATTATGAAGATGAATATTCTGCTCCATGGCGTACATATTCACAAACTGCAAAGAAAATAATTATTGAAGACGGCATTACTTCTATTGGTTCAAATTCGTTTGCAGGCTTTAGCAGAATCAGCAGTGTCGAAATTCCTGACTCTGTTAAAACAATCGGCAGCTCGGTTTTTGCATCCTGTTCTTCTTTAAAAGAGCTGACTCTTTCACCCAAGATAACCAAAATTGCAGACAGCTCGTTTGCCTTTGGTAAGGATGATTTTGTACTGAATGTTGTTGCCGGCTCTTATCCTCTTTACTTTTCAGTGAAAAACAGTATTGATTTCAACTGTGATTCGATTGAATTTTCTGATTTTAAGGTTAGGATAGTAACACCGGGTATGCATGCCTATTATCCTATAAGACCAAAGCATGACTGCACAGTTACCTTTGCTTCATCTGGTAATTATTATACTAAGTGTTTTATTTATGACAGTAATTTCAAAAAACTGGTGACAGGTGAAAATAATGATGATTTGAATTTCAAGGTAACATATTCTTTTAAAGCAGGTGAAACTTATTATTTTGATGCATTAATGTGGGATACAGGTGATAAATGTACTTATAATGTAAAGGTCAATGTTAATAGTTTTGATTACAATGTATCTGCATATGCTATGGCTGACCCAAGCGGTGAGGCAAGTGATATTATGATTAATGAGCTTTTAGTTAACGGATATGAAATTGGTAATGGAACTGTTCTCTCTTTCACAGAAAGTCCTGCGGCATTGGACATAACACTTAATGGTAAAACGTCAAAAATCTTTGTAACCCCAAATTCAGATTCAAGACTTATTCTGCCGACCTGCGATGTTAATAATGACGGATATATTAATGCTAAGGATTTTGCCGTGATGAAAAAAGAAAACTCAAAATATCTTCCGCTATTTGATAAATTCATTAATTATAAAATATCGTTTTAGTTATTCACTCCTGAGATTTATCAGGAGTGTTTTCTTTCTGCTTTCTTATGAAAATATACAGAATTTACATACTCTGTGTTACAAATTTGTAATATATTTTATATTGAAAATCATTATATTATAATATAGAATATAATGTGTATATTAATAGGTCTTTTGAGGTAAAAAGATGGATAATTATATTTTAACAGGCAATGAATCATTAGGTATTGAATTTGGCTCAACCCGTATAAAAGCTGTTTTGATTGACGAATCCTGCAATCCGATTGCAACAGGCAGCTTTGACTGGGAAAACAAGCTGGAAAACGGTATATGGACATACCATACCGATGAAATATGGTTAGGACTTCAGGCTGCCTATGAAAGCCTTAACAATAATGCTGAAGAAAAGTTCGGAGCTAAAATAAAAAAGCTTTCATCAATAGGATTTTCTGCAATGATGCATGGTTATCTTCCTTTTGATAAAGATGATAATATGCTTGTGCCATTCAGAACATGGCGCAATACTATGACTGCAAGTGCTGCAAAAAAGCTGACAGAGCTGTTTCATTTCAACATTCCGCAGCGCTGGAGCATTGCACATCTTTATCAGGCGATACTAAACAATGAAAATCATATTGATGATATCACATATTTTACAACCCTTGCAGGCTATGTTCACTGGAAGCTTAGCGGTCAGAAAGTGCTCGGTGTCGGTGAGGCATCAGGTATGTTTCCCATTGACAGCAAAACCAATAATTATAACAATGAAATGCTTGAAAAGTTCTCGCAGCTTGATGAGGTTAAAGCACGTTCATGGAAAATTGATGAAATCCTGCCCAAGGTGCTTGCCGCAGGTGCAAACGCAGGTGTTTTAACTGAGGAGGGCGCAAAGCTTCTGGATCCGAGCGGAACTCTTGAAGCCGGTGCAGTTATGTGTCCGCCTGAGGGCGATGCAGGCACCGGAATGGTTGCTACAAACAGCATTGCTGTAAGAACGGGCAATATTTCAGCAGGAACTTCTATATTTTCGATGGTCGTTCTTGAAAAACCGCTTAAAAGTGTTCATGAGGAAATAGATGTTGTTACAACACCTACAGGTAAATCAGTTGCAATGGTGCATTGCAATAACTGCTGCACCGACCTTGATTACTGGTTTAATCTGTTTATCGAGTTTTCAAAGCTCAGCGGCAGCAAGTTGAGTAAAGCGCAAATTTATGATTTGCTGTACAATACAGCACTTGACGCTGACAACGACTGCGGCGGTCTTGTTTCATTCAACTATTTTTCCGGTGAACCTGTTACAGGAGTTGAAAGCGGAAGACCTTTATTTGTCAGAAGTGAAAACAGCTGCTTTAATCTTGCTAATTTTATCAGAGCACAGATTTATTCAACGATGTCAACCTTAAAAATCGGAATGGAAATTCTTGAAAAAGAGCAGGTTAAAATTGATTGCCTGACAGGTCATGGCGGTTTATTTAAAACACCTGTTGTTGGACAGAAGCTTATGGCAGGTGCAATGAATTCACCTGTTTCTGTTATGGAAACTGCAGGTGAAGGTGGTGCATGGGGTATTGCTGTTTTGGCAAGATATGCTTTTGACAGTGAAGGTAAATCACTTGATGATTATCTGAACACAAAAATATTCAGCAGATATAAAAGCACTACCATTGAGCCTGATGAAAAAGATGTTCAGGGATTTAACGAATATCTTAAGCGTTATAAGCAAGCTTTGGATGTTGAAAAGTCAGCTGTATTGAATATATAGGGAGAGAAAATATTATGGCAATTAAGGATTATGAATTTTGGTTTGTTGTGGGAACACAGCATTTATATGGAACAGAGATTTTTGCAGAAATTAATGCTCATGCAAACGAAATGTCTGAGGAGCTTACAAATAAACTGCCTTGCAAGGTTATTGCAAAGCCTTGTGTAAAAACCGCAGATGAAATTCTCAATATAATGCAAGAGGCAAATAATACACCTGAATGTGCCGGTGTTATCACATGGATGCATACCTTTTCACCTTCAAAAATGTGGATTGCAGGCTTGAATGAACTTAACAAGCCTTATCTACATGTCAATACGCAATATAATCGTGACATTCCTTGGGATAGCATTGATATGGACTTTATGAATCTTAATCAGTCAGCTCACGGTGACAGAGAGCACGGCTATATTCATGCAAGAATGAGAAAAAAAGTCAAGGTTGTTGCCGGTTACTGGAAGGATGAGGAATTTCAAAATAAAATCAGTGTTTGGATGCGTGCAGCAGTGGGTGCTGCTGAGTCACGCAAGCTCAGAGTTCTTCGTATTTCGGACAATATGAGAAATGTCGCTGTAACAGATGGTGACAAAATCGAGGCACAGATTAAGCTCGGCTGGCAGGTTGACCACCATGGTGTCGGTGATATTATTAAATATGTTAATGCTGTGACTGATGATGAAGTTGATGCACAGATGGCTGAGTATGAAAAGAATTATGATATGGATACCGATAATATTGACGCAGTTCGTTATCAGGCAAGGGAAGAGGTTGCAATAAAGAAATTCCTTGATGAGGGCGGATTCGGAGCATTCCACACCAATTTTGAGGATTTACAGGAATTAAGACAGCTTCCCGGCTTGGCATCACAGGATTTAATGCGTCAGGGATACGGCTTTGGTGCTGAGGGTGACTGGAAAGTTGCTGCCATGACCAGAGTAATGAAGCTTATGGCTGAGGGAATGAAAGGCGGCACAGCCTTTATGGAGGATTATACATATCATTTTGAGCCGGGCAATGAAATGCTTCTTGGCTCACATATGCTTGAGGTATGTCCGACTATCGCAGGAACTAAGCCTAAAATTCAGGTTCATCCTCTTGGTATAGGTGACAGAGAAGACCCTGCAAGACTTGTTTTCAAAGCACAGACAGGTGATGCTATTGTTGTTACTCTTGTTGATATGGGTGACAGACTCAGAATGATCGTTAATGATGTTGAATGTAAAGAGCAGAAAAATGATATGCCTAAGCTGCCTGTTGCAGGTGTATTATGGAAACCGTTGCCATGTCTTCAGACTTCTGCAGAGGCTTGGATTTATGCAGGCGGTGCTCACCATTCGGTACTTTCTTATACTCTGACAGCAGATCATATGCGTGATTTTGCTGAAATTATGGGTATTGAATTTATTCATATAAATAAAGATACTGAAATCAATTCTTTCAAGAAAGAGTTGTTCTATAATGATGTGGCTTATAAGCTCGGTATGTAAGAGGTAAAATATGTTAGAGGAGTTAAAACAAAAAGTGTTTGAAGCAAATCTTCAGCTTGTTAAATATAATTTAGTTGTACTTACGTGGGGAAATGTTTCTGCAATTGACAGAGAAAAAGGTTTGTTTGTAATAAAGCCGTCAGGTGTGCCATATGATACTATGAAGGCAGACGATATGGTTGTTATGGATTTGAACGGCAATAAGATTGAAGGGGACTTGAATCCATCATCTGATACCCCGACTCATCTTGAGCTTTACCGTAGCTTTAAGGACATCGGAGGAATTGTGCACACTCATTCCTCGTGGGCTTGCTCATGGGCACAGGCAGGAAGGGATATTCCTGCTTATGGCACAACCCATGCCGATTATTCAAATGGTGCAATTCCTTGTGCAAGAGGATTGACACAAAATGAGGTCGAGGGTGAGTATGAGCATAATACAGGCAAGGTTATTGTCGAAGAATTTAGTAAAAGATGTATTAATCCTACCGAATGTCCCGCTGTACTTATTCACAGGCATGGTCCTTTTACTTGGGGAAAAGATGCATTTAAAGCTGTTGAAAATGCCTTGATTCTTGAAGAAATTGCTAAAATGGCTTACAGAACAGAATCAATAGCAGGTTTTGCCGATAATTCCAATATCGGTATAGAACAGTATTTGCTTGATAAACATTATCAGCGTAAGCATGGTGTTAATGCTTACTATGGTCAAAAATAATTTAAGGAGAAGCAAAATGAAGAAAAAATTATCTTTGTCAATTTCTGTATTGTTTTTATCATTTATTTGTCTGCTGTCTTTTTCAGCATATGCTGATGAAACGGATGTTTTAGAACTGAATAACGAAAACACATCTGCATCTACATATTACAAAGAATACCAGTATGTAGGTAAGGCAATTACGCCTGCACTTACGGTTAAATATAACGGCCAAAAGCTTGTTAAGGATGTTGATTATACTGTTAAGTATTATAATAATGTAAATGCAGGCAATGCTGAAGCAGTTATAACCGGCATAGGAAAATACAGTGGCAGCTATACTAAAATCTATAAAATAGTTCCTGTTAAGGAGTCAAAGGATTTAAAATTTTCACTAAAACAGTCAACCGTTTCATATACAGGAAAAGCCAACACGCCGGGTATTGTAATTACTTATAAAAACAAAACACTGACTAAAAATAAGGATTATAAAATCTCATATTCCTCAAATGTCAACATTGGTACTGCTAAAATGACGGTGAAGGGTACAGGAAACTTTTCTTTTAATAAAACCTTCAAGTTTAAAATTGTACCTGCTGAGGTTAAGGGGCTGAAATTTTCTCCGACTGCTAACTCAATTACATTGTCTTGGAATAAAGCAAGCAATGTAACAGGTTATCAGATTATGGAATATGATTATAACAAAAAAGCATATAAGACTGTTAAATTTGTTTCTGCTGCAACAACAAGCTATACAATCAAGGGACTGGATCCAAGCTGTCTTTACAAATATAACATCAGAGCATACAGAGAAATAGGAAATAGTACATATTATGGTGTTTATACAAAAGCACTGATGACAAGAACAAGATCAGCTAATACTACAATGCGCTATGTTTCAATTAATGGTAATAACTTGTATGCAAGCTGGAATACTGTTCGCGGCGCAGGTTATGTACTTATTTACGCAACAAATTCACGCTTTACAGATGCTAAAGAAATTTATGTTAACGACAGCAGAACAGGTTCTTATACAATAAAAAATATTAACAGAAACAAATCATACTATGTTAAAGTGTGTCCTTATACAACCTTAGATGGTCAGAAGTATTTTAGTGCAAAGAGTGCTTATATAAGCACTGATTATTCTAAAAGATTAGCAGTTACCAGCTCATACTATGTTAATAATGCCAACAGAACGACAAACCTCAGACTTGCGGCAAACGCTATTAACGGCACCATTGTTCTGCCCGGTGAAACATTCTCTTTCAATAAAACGGTAGGGAAGCGAACATATGCAAAAGGTTATAAAGATGCACCTGTATTTACAGGCCCTGATGCAAAAAATGTCGAGAACGGTATTGGCGGAGGCATATGTCAGGTAGCTTCTACAATGTTTAATACAGTGCTTTATGCTGACTTACAGATTGTTGAAAGGCATCAGCACAGTCAACGAGTAAGTTATGTTCCGCTTGGCCGCGATGCTGCAATATCCTGGGGATCACAGGATTTCAAATTCAAAAATACATCATCATATCCTATTAAGATAGTTACAGATGTAAGCGGCGGTAAAATCACCTGCGAATTTTATACGAATCAAGGTGCAAAAATTCCGAGTATCAAGCTTAATGTTGAAAGGTCAGGCAAAAACTTTACTTTGAGAAGATATTCAAGCGGTAAATGTAATTATACAACACGCTCCTATTATTAATATTAAAAACACCTGATAAATTTATCAGGTGTTTTTTCATAATTAAATCCCACAGTATTTCTACTGTGGGATTTATAAATTATGTATTATCTTTTAATGTCATCCCATTTAACACCGTTAATCTGGAATAAATCATCAAACTTGTATACATTGCTTTCTTCCTTCGTGTGGCTCGGATACCAAACCTGAGCAAAGAATGGATTTGTTTTAGCAACAGCATCATAGTTCCATTCCTTCTGAGGAATATAGCACTCGGGACACCAATGACCGCCAAGAAGAATAAGAGCAGGTGAAGCCTCAAACTCGGCACCGCAAAGACCGCATTTCCACTTAAGTTTAGTAGCCATATCACCCTTAGTCATAGATTCTGACAAGCATTCGCCGCCACGGAATTTAGCAGCAGCCTTCATATCTTCAATGTCAAGCTCACTTTCAGGCTTTGACTCATCATAACCATGGTCAAGCTTAAACTTCTCTGAAGCAGCATTGTCCTTATCAAACTTAATGATTTCAAAATCTTCCCACTTTGAAGGTATCTTTCTGTAATCATCCATTGAACCATAGTAAGCAGAAATTCTATCAGGTTCTTCAGTCTTAACCCAGTCAAGAGTACCGAAATCCTTAGTTTCCGCAATCTTCTTCATAAATGGCTTAGCACAAGCAGCTACGAGATTTTTAGGAAGATATCTTGGTATTTTGAAATAGAACTCAACCTGATCAGCAAGACGGTTGAAATATTCCTGTACAGGTAAATTCTCACGGAAATGAAGGAAATTCTCAAGCTTGTCACCATCAGCATAGAACTGACCGTGGAAGTTCTTTGTAATGAACCAGTTTGGCTCAAAGAGCTTTTCTGGACCTGCAAGACCAAGTGTACCAAGAAGCAGGCATTCAAATTCATAGTTAGAAATTCTGTATTCCTTACCTGAACCGATATTAAAGAAATGATTCCAGAAATCAGAACCAAGGTTACCCTTCTTATCCTCAAGAACAAGATTGCACATAAGACGACCGGAATCCTCAACAGTACACCATTCAAGAACACCATTTACCGGAACGTGGAACATAATAGGATCCATATTCTTTAAGATGTTTGGATAAAGAATACCTGACTGACGCATTACAACCCAGTTCTTAATTCCGCTTTCAACGAATGTACGTTCAGCAACGGTCTTAGAAATAGCATAATGGTCATAAATAGAAATTTTAATCGGGTCACCGCAGCGTCCCCAGTGGATAGGATAGTTACGTCCGCCTGTTTCAGCAACTGTACCGATGTAGCAAACCTTAACTGCATCAGGATCAGGCTGAGCGAGCACAGCTTTGCAGATATTCTCTGCAGCACCGATATTTGTGGACTGAGTTCTGTAAGGCTTCCAGTCTGCAGTAGGTGATACCATACCGCCGACATGAAGAATATAGTCAGAACCTGTTACACCCTCAAGGATTGAATCGTAGTCACCAAGGTCACCCCAAACAATTTTTACGTTTGGTTTAGCCATAAGACCTTTGAGCTTCTCCTCGTTTTTAGGGCTTTTTCTTGCAAGCATCTTTACATTGATGTCGCTTGGGTGCTTAATCATTTCCTGAACAGCAGCCCAACCCATATTACCGGTACCACCAGTAATAAATACTGTTTTCTTTGCCATAAATTTTCCTCCTTAAATGAGCAAATATATACAAAATTATATACAAATAAATTATAAACTAATTATAAACAAATTTCAACACTGAAACGGAAATATTTGTTTCAATAGTAACAAAAATTCCTTTGAAATGTTGTGCAATATTAACAAAATAAATTTATGTTGACATTATTAATTAACTGGTGTATTATATATCTAAAGTTAATATACTTTATCAAGAGTGGTTGAGGGACAGGCCCGTTGACACCACAGCAACCTGCTTTATGTAAGGTGCTAATACCTGCGTTGGCCGAATGATGAGGTTATTGTTTGCACATACCTCACGTATGTGCTTTTGTTTTGCAAGGAGGATGTTTTATGTCTAATTTTTTATTTACAAGTGAGTCTGTTACAAAAGGTCATCCGGACAAAATTTGTGATCAGATTTCAGATGCAATTCTTGATGAAATGATTAAACAGGACCCTATGAGCCGTGTAGCCTGTGAAACCACATGCACAACCGGTCAGGTTCTTGTTATGGGTGAAATAACTACGAATGCTCAGGTTGATATTCCTGCGATTGTTCGCAAAACTGTTTGTGAAATCGGCTATGATGACGACAAGAAGGGCTTTAACGGTAATACCTGTGCTGTTCTTACTGCACTTGACAAGCAGTCAACCGATATTGCAATGGGTGTTGATCAATCATTTGAGTTTAAAAATGACGAAGATGACGAATATAACCTTAACGGAGCAGGTGACCAGGGTATGATGTTCGGCTTTGCCTGTGATGAAACTGAGGAGCTTATGCCGCTTCCTATCAGTCTTGCTCATAAGCTTGCATTAAAGCTTACTGAGGTCAGGGAAAACGGCACACTGCCATATCTCTATGCTGATGGCAAAACTCAGGTTACTGTTAAGTATGCGGACGATAAGCCTGTTAAGGTTACGGCTGTTGTTGTTTCAAGCCAGCACAGTGCAGAAGTTGAGCTTGCTCAGTTAAGGAAAGATATTATTGAAAAGGTTATTAAAACTACTGTTCCTTCTGAGCTTATTGATGATGATACTGTTTATTATGTTAATCCTACAGGAAGATTCGTTATCGGCGGTCCAAACGGTGACTCAGGCTTAACAGGCAGAAAAATTATTGTTGATACATATGGTGGGTACGCTCGTCACGGCGGCGGTGCTTTCAGCGGTAAGGATCCGACCAAGGTTGACCGTTCTGCAGCTTATGCTGCTCGCTGGGTTGCTAAGAATATAGTAGCTTCCGGTCTTGCATCAAAGTGTGAGGTTGAGCTTGCATACGCAATCGGTGTTGCTAAGCCTGTTTCAGTAATGGTTGATACATTCGGCACCGGCAAAAAGACTGATGATGAAATCAGCGATATTGTAAACAAGGTATTTGATCTCAGACCATCTGCGATTATTGACAGACTTGATTTAAGAAAGCCTGTTTATAAAAATGTAGCTGCATATGGTCATATGGGCAGAGAAGACCTCGGTGTTTCCTGGGAAAAGACTGATATGATTGATGAAATCAAAAAGTATATGTAAAAAAAATTAAAGGCACTTTCGCATGAGAGTGTCTTTTTTTAAATATGCAGGTGAATGATGGATATTGATAAATTACCGCTTTCAATAAAAAAATTTGTTATGAATAAGCCCTATAAAATTGATAGTGTAGGGGAGTCTGGCAGTAAAGTCATAATCATTGATGATTGGGTTTAAATTGAAAAAGCACGGAAATAATCCGTGCTTTTTCTTATAATTTCTTATCTTTTTCAAATGCCTTTTGCACTGCATTATGAACAGCGTTTTCAAAACCGTCTGCCTGAAGAGAAGTAACGCCTTCAATCGTAGTCCCTCCGGGTGAACAAACATTGTCAATTAATTTCCAAGGATGCTGGTCATTTTCCAAAATCATTTTAGCACTGCCGTAAACGGTTTGTGCAGCAATTTTAAGCGCTTCATCCTTTTTCATTCCGTTTTTAACGCCTGCTCTTGCAAGGCTGTCAATAAACATATAAGCGAATGCAGGAGCACAACCGCCGATAGCACTGTAAATTGAAAATTGACTTTCTTCAATATGCAGACACTTTCCGAAACAGGAAAGCAGCATTTCTACGTCTTTAATATCTTCATCAGTTACAAATTCATTATAGCAATATGCACAGATTGCCTCACCGACCAACGCATTAATATTCGGCATAACTCTGACGATTCTTGCATGATCTGCTCCAATATTTTCTTCAAGAAAAGCAAGCTCTTTTCCGGCTGCAATTGAAACGATTAATGGTTTGCTGCTGTCAATATCCGCAAGAACAGAACCTAACACATTTGGTTTAACTGCTAAGAATAAAACATCACAGTTATTAACAACACCTTCGTTTGTATCACAGACTGTAACACCTAATTCACTGTTAAGCTTATCCATAGCAGGCTTATATGTATCAAAAACTAAAACATCTTTTCCGTCAGTATTACTGTTATTGATAATTCCTTTAACAATTGCTGTTGCCATATTGCCGCAGCCGATAAATCCAAGTTTCATTATACATCCTCTTTATTGATTCTAATTTAATAATATAATAATATCACTATATAAAATAAAAATCAATTCTTTTTCATTTCTATGTATTTTTTTCTTGTAGCAAGACCACCTCTGATATGACGCTCTGCTTTGTTTTCTTCAAGGACAGCCTTAACCTCACTGCAAAGCAGGGGATTAATAACAGATAATCTTTTGGTTACATCATTATGTACTGTCGATTTGCTTATACCGAAAACGGCTGCTGTCTGTCTGACAGTAGCACCGGTTTCAACAATATAGTGACCTAAGTCTATACATCTTTTTTCTACATTACCAATCAAGCTTTTCACCTGCCTTGGTAATGTATATGCAAATTATAATTAGATATGACAAAGGACTAACTGTTCAGTTAGTCCCTCATTTTTAATTAGCTTATTCTTCATTAGCAGCGTTGTTGTCACCGGCAAGCTCGCCAAGCATATCGGTCAGTGTTTTCTGATTCAGTTCATTAACACGGTCATACTTGGTTTCATCTCTGTTTTCTGACTTTTCGCCATCCTCTTCAATTACTTTTAGAGAAAGCTCTTTGCCTGTAACAGAGAAGGAATAAACGATTTCTTTTGCTGTTTTTGGATTTTTCATTGTCAACTTATTGCCGTGAATTTCATATTCTCCTGAAAAGTTGACAGTAGAGATATATGAATCATAAGTTCCGTCATCATAAAAAACGAATGCGGAAAGACCCGGACTTTTCTGGCTTTGCCATTTGCCGACAATCTGGTTTTCACTTGACGTGAAAACGGATTTTGCAGCATCAATGGGATTCTGTTTTGTTGAAACACAATAAACTCCGCCTGCAATAACAATAAGCAAAATTACTGCTACAACGATTGAAATGATTTTCTGTGTTTTGTTAAGTTTAGTGTTAGCCATTATTTTAATCCTTTCTCAGTAAGAATTTTATCAATTCTTGAAGCAGAGTCAAGCAATGAAGATACGGACATATCATGATTAAGAGTATCAATAAAATATGCGGTATATTTTGAAAGCTCAACACTTACATACCATTCTCTTGACAGCAGCTCAGGTGTCTGATAAACTCCGTTAGTTGTAAATACACGGTCAAAAATACCGTCGGCATATGCCTTGTCAAAAACATCAAGTCCGTTGCAGAACAAGCCGAAGGTTGTGCATACAAAAATTCTTCCCGCACCAAGTGACTTAAGCTTGCTTGCAACCTCAAGCATTGATTCACCGGATGAAATCATATCATCAACAATAATAATATCCTTACCTTCAACGGAATCTCCAAGGTACTGGTGCTCAACAATAGGATTTCTTCCGTTAACAATTTTTGTATAATCCCTTCTCTTGTAGAACATACCAAGGTTAACGCCAAGCTGGGTTGCAAAATAAATACATCTCTGCATAGCACCCTCATCAGGTGAAATAATCATAAGATGGTCTTTATTTACTGAAAGATCGTCAACATTATTGACAAGTGCTTTTATCATCTGATATGTAGGCATTACATTTTCAAATGACTGGTCAGGGATTGAGTTCTGAACTCTCTGATCATGTGCATCAAATGTAATTATATTATCAACACCAAGGTCAACAAGCTCCTGCAAAGCCATTGCACAGTCAAGTGATTCTCTTGCACTTCTCTTATGCTGTCTGCCTTCATAGAGCATAGGCATAATTACAGAAACTCTTTTTGGCTTTGATGATAATGCGTGAATAACTCTTTTTAAATCTGCAAAATGGTCGTCAGGTGATTTCGGAACAGTCATTCCATACATATTATATGTGCAGCTATAGTTAAATACATCTGCAATAATATAAATATCATAACCACGGACACTTTCGTTGATAACACCCTTGCCTTCACCGCTTCCGAAACGTGGAATTGATACATTGATTTTATAGGTGTCACGCTGGTAACCATAGAATGCAATTGTTTCTGCATGCTCCTGTGCCTGTGTTTTTCTCCATTTAACAAGGTACTTATCAATTTTATCGGTTAATGCCTCACAGCCCGGCATACCGATTATACCAAGGGGACCGATTGGTATTGAATTGATGTTGATTGCTGTCTGTCTTGCCATATTATAATAGACTCCTCTCAAGTTTTACACGCATATTCTACAACAAATGACTTATATTGTAAATATATATTTTTTATTTGTTACTGATTTTTAACTGGAAAGTTTATCAACTTCTTTCTTTTTCAGTTTCGTATAAATCAGATATCCGCCTACTCCGGCAAATGCAGCAACGGAGATGATTATACCGTATTTTAAACCTCTCGGTGAATATCTGTATTCCACGGTATGCTCGCCTTGCTTAATTGAGGTGCCGAGCATAGAAGTACCTATTTTAAAGGTATCGGATTTTTCGCCATCAATATAAATGCTCCAACTTTCATCATAAGGGATTGATGAATACAAATAACTGTTCTCAGTTACGTTTATTTTTCCTGTTATTTTTGTGTCACTGTATGAAGTTATATCTATTGAATTATTTTTTAGCCTTTCATAGCCGGCAGTGAGAACATCCTCATCAACTGTATAAGCAAAAATATCAGCATAGCATTCCTCAACATCTGCTCCGCCGCAGTCAATTGACAGTTTAAGCTCTTCACCGACTTCGTAATATCCGCAGTCAAGAATGTAAGGCTCATCAATATTCTGTGTGTGTGAACCAAGCTTAGTGCTTGAAATATCAATCGAAGAAATATCGGGGGATTTTACATAAAGATATATATTTCCGTTTTTAACAGGTGTTATTGTTATATCTGCATATGCATAGCTTGAATCAGCATCATATTTACTGAACCAATAGGTGCCGTTTTTAGCAATTTTATCACCGCTGACATTGTCGTAGTTTGTATCAAGAAATTCAACTTCCTTAAACACGCCGCTGAAGCCGGTTGCAAGCTCAAAGAAATCCTCCTGAACTTCAAAAGGATTACCCTCGCTTGTATCCCAAAGCTCTATATTCTCATTAGCCGCAAAAGCAATCGGAAGGAAATATTTATTTTCATAAACATTTGTTTTCTCATCTGATGTAGTAAATTTATAATGATAGAGATTTTCGCTTGGTGCGATGCTTACATCCGTCTGAAGAAGATATTTTATATTGAACATCATATTATAGACAGGTGTCTGCGTATTATAAGTGTAGCTGTTAATTCTGTTGCCGAACATACCCAGATTGTACTGAAGCTGAGAATAATCCTCATAAGCCATAGAAGAAAAAGTAGACATACCATTGTAACCGAAATAACAGGGATCCATTCTCGTTTCAAGACGGCAAAGCTCCTGACGGAAAAAGCTGTCATCATCAGCTTTAATTCTGTCAATAGCTTCGGTATAACTGTTATAGTGTTCGGTATATGATGCGTTGCTTTGTGTAATGAGTATTGCCTGGGTATCTGCAATAAGCACTTCACTGAAGCAGATTAAAACAGCAAGTGCCGAAACAATCACCTTGTCTGCTTTTCCGTTTTTAACAAGGCAAAGATATCCTGTCCATATAATCACAAAAGCAATGCTTGTATAGATTGTTGTTTCCATCATTTTTGTTGTTGACATCTTCTGGGCAAGAACAATGAAAAACACCCATAAAATGCCAACAAATGAAATATCTCTGATTTCAAGCGACCTGATTTTAGATATTGCCTTATATCCCACAACAAGAAGAATAAAGGAATATATATATGAAAATCTGAAGGGCAGGTCATTTGGAAAATGGAATGCATGCCAGATAAAATTAAGACAATTGTTATCAAAGCTGAAAAGGAAAATAAGCATCAGAACAATATAAACAGCTTTTTCTTTCAGCTTAATATTTTTGTTAACAATAAACAGCGGCAGAAGAATAGCTGCGAGCATTCCTGAATATACATTTGGTAACACATCATCACCGCTGCTTCTTATTGTTGTTTCAAGACCTGCAAGGTGTGATGTGATGAAATCAAAAATATTGAAATAGGATTCAAATGTTGATGGGAAATTGTCTGAGGTTGCAGATGATGACCTCAATATAATAAATGTCGGGATTAATGTAACAGCACACAGCATTGCAGAAATAATACTGAACGCTGCAAACCTAACTCCACGGTTAATGAATTTATTGTTATAAAGTGCCTTGAGCGAATATTTTTTATCAAATATTTTTTCGGGTGAAAGAACATCATTTATATTACTGCTGATAAGATAATATGCAATGAAATAGAGCACTGCAAAAATACAGCACATAAAGCCCATATAGTAGCTTGAAACAAAAAGGAGAGCAAGTGAAATAATATACAGATTTCCATTGCCCTTATTAATGATGGTTTCAATACCAAGAGCAATAAGCGGCAGAAGAATCATACCATCAAGCCACATTACATTCCAGTAGTAAGCAAGAAAATAAGCGCTGAAAGCATAAAACACACCAAAAACAGCACTCATATAAGAATGCTTAAGCTGTGATTTTTTCAGATAATATGTGAAAGTGCAGGCGCTTAAAACACACTTGACGGAAACAAGAAAGCTGATGGCAAATGATATATCCTTTTTGTCAAAAAAGAATATTATCACCGAAAGCGGGCTTGAAAGATAATTGAAATAGTTACCTAAAAAGCTGCTTCCTCCGCCGGATGTCCACGAATAAATAAAGCTCTCATGATTAACAACCCTGTCATACAGCTCAGCAAATAAAGGCCCGTATTGATGATACAAATCCATTCGCATAACAGTTGAATCACCGAAAGGGAATACCTTATAGATTATATAGATAATTGCAATGCATACTGCTGCAAGCAGACCTGAAAACAGAACAAATCTATTTGTAAAGAATGCTTTGTAAATTTTCGATTTTCTTACACTTCCGGCATCATAGGCACAATCGAAAAGAAGAGTTCTGTCGAAGAAATAATTGAAAAAAAAGCTCATTGAAATTGAAACAAGCCATACAAACGAATCCTGCATTTTGAGTATGCCGCCGAAAAGCGTATCGCTCAGTTTAAAAAAGCCAAAGTTGACTGCTGCCCTGAATACAAATAAAAGTATCTGTTTAAGGTTGGAGGATAAAATGGCTTTCCTGAATACAAATCTTTTTTCAAGAAGATAGGAAATAAGCTGTGCAATAACAAAAGCTGTAATAACGGATGCTGTAACCGGCACTCCGAGAAAAACCTTAAAAAGCTGTTTAAGACCCAAAAGAACAATTAATGATATTAAGGCAGTTAAAGCGTAGCTTACGGTTTCACCATTAAATGTTTTGGTAGTTTTATAATTCTGATTTTTTACATTTTCCATAACTTCACCAAGTGTATAAATTTTCTATTACTGCTATGTAAACATCATAACACAGAAATAATTATTCTTCAATATAATATTTTGTTATAAATTACCATGAATATGCATAAGTTTAATTGAGGTGATTAGTTGGACAATATATCCTACTTTATAAGCCTGTTTCCGAGATTTATCGGTGACACCTTAAATTCGCTTGATAAAAGCGTAAAATCACAGATAAATGAAATCAGATTAAGAAAAAACAAGCCGATTGTAATTTATGTGCTTAATACACTTTATTTTATAGAACACAGCGGAGTGCTGACAAGAACGGTCAGTGACAGATGTGTTAGTATAAATGAGGATGATTTTGAATATATTTGTGACAAGCTGTGCAGTCATTCTTACCATACAAATATGTCAAGTCTTATTGACGGATATGTTACTGCAAAAAATGGTTCACGAATAGGCGTTTCCTCTACCGCAGTATTCAAGGATGATAAAATATATTCCGTAAAGGATATAAGCTCACTTAATATTAGAATTTCACACGAGTGTATAAACTGTGCCAAAAAAATTATCGATCTGACATATCGCAGTAGACTTCCAAGTATTATAGTTGCCGGCTTGCCGGGATGCGGCAAAACAACCTTTTTAAGAGATTATGCCCGTCTTATTTCAAACGGATACGGCGGCGAGTATAAAAAAGTATCAATAATTGATGAAAGAAAGGAAATTGCTGCCGGATTTGATGTCGGAATAAATACCGATGTTCTTTCAGGATTTATAAAAGCGAAAGGTATCGAAATAGCAACACGAACGCTTTCACCGGATTTAATAGTCTGCGATGAAATAGGAAGCATAGATGAGCTTGAAAAAATCAGATACAGTTTTTCAACAGGCGTTAATTTTGCTGTTTCAATTCATTTGAAAAATGCAGAGGATATTTTCAGCAATATTATTACAGATGAACTTATCAGGACAGGACAATTCGACTACATAGTTATTTTAAAAACATATACTGATGAATTTGAAATTATAGATTTAGGAGAGATAAAGCTTGAAGGTGGCAGGAATGATAATGATAACCCTTTTTTCATCCTGCCTTGGTTTAATGGCAGCTAAAAGCAAGCGAAAACAAATTGAGTATACCGATGGTCTGGTTTATCTCGGCAGCAGAATTTTGTTGCTTCTTAAAAGCACTATGCCTGAAACTGAGGAAATCATAAAGCTGCTGAAAAGCGATGAACGGCTTGATTTTTTTGATTTTAGTCTTGATTTAAAAAATTCGCCTTTATTACAGCAGGATAATCAAAAGATATTGAACCTTTTCAATTCCTTAGGAATGTATGATATTGACAGTCAGATCATGATTGTTGATGAATTTACGGGATATTTCAAAATGCTTAATCAGCAATATCAGAATTATTATGACAAGCATTATAAGCTTTACATAATATTCGGCATATCGTCAGGCTTATTGTTGTCTGTAATTCTGATGTAGGAGGATAAATGGAAGTAGATTTTATTTTTAAAATTGCAGCAATCGGGATTATAGTTGCAGTGCTTAATATTGTGTTGATACGAAGCGGAAGAGAGGAGCAGGCAATGTTCACTACGCTGGCAGGTGTCATAGTTGTTTTAATGATGCTTGTGCCTGAAATCAGCTCGCTGTTCAGAACAGTTAAGTCCTTATTTGATTTATGATTAAGATTGCAGGAATTTCATTAATAACCCTTGTGCTGGTTATTGTTTTAAAAAATACCAAGCGTGAATTTGCTTTCATTCTGACGCTGTGCTCATCAATACTGCTATTTGGTATTGTAGTCAATGACTTTGTGAATGTGATAAATAAAATTTATCTTATTTCCGGCGAAATAGCAGGGTTAGAACCATATATATCCCTTATGGTTAAAATACTCGGCGTAACGCTCATAACTCAATTTGTTGTTGACTTATGCCGTGACAGCGGTGAAAACGCCCTTGCATCACAAACGGAAATAACATCTAAAATTATTATACTCATTATGATAATGCCTTTATTTGAGGCTGTAATAAATACTGTGTCAGGACTGTTGAAATGAAAAGATTTTTAATTGCTCTAATTTTGATAATGGTTATTCCTTCACTTTGCTTTGCTGCCGAGGATGAAAATTATAACGAATATCTGAATGCTTTTGATTTATCGGCGTTTGAAGAGCTCGATGATGATACATATTCATTTTTGGAGGATTTAGGCATAGCCGATTTCAATTATGATAAGCTTACACATCTGTCATTAAAGGATATTTTTAATCATATATGGCAGGTAATCATAAACAGTTCCGATGCACCTGTAAAAACAGGGCTGATAGTTATCTGCTTCATCATTCTGACATCTTTTTTCAAATCAATGAGCAGTGAGCTGAACAGCAGTGAACTTGCTTCTACCTTTTCCACAGTTACAAGTCTTGCAATATCTATTTTTCTTATTGTCAGAATAACAGGCTGTGTGAGTCTTTGTTGTTCAACCATCAAGCTTTGCTCAAATTTCTCCTTTGCTTTTTTTCCTGCATTCTGTGTTATCATCGCTACATCAGGCGGCGGAGCCACATCAATGTCTGTTAATACAATGCTGCTGGCATTAGCACAAGGCTTGAATTATCTCAGCCAAATGGCATTTATACCAATCACAAATTGTTTTCTGGCACTTGGTATTTGCTCCGGAATAAAACAGGAGCTTAATATATCTTCTGTTGTGGATACATTAAAAAGCCTGATAACAAAATCAATTTCAACTATATCCGCAATTTTTGTTACAATACTTTCACTTAAAACTGCTGTTGCTTCAAGAACAGATGCTCTCGGTCTCAGGTCAATGCGCTTTGCAATTAACTCAGTTGTGCCTGTTATAGGAAGCTCAATCAGCGAGGGACTTCTTTCAATACAAAGCTATTCAAGTCTTATAAAATCAAGTGTAGGTGTTGTGGGAATTATAGCAATTGCAGTAATATTTCTGCCTGCTTTAATTGAAGTGAATCTGTGGCGTATTATTTTGTCATTATCATCAATATGTGCTGATGTTTTCGGTGATAAATCTTCTGTCGGAATCATCAGAACATTCAGTAATACACTGCTTATTATAGATGTTATTCTTATACTTACTATGGTTACAACAATAATTTCTATCGGAATTTTAGTTGCAGCAAAAACGGTGGTTTAAATGGATTTTATAAAACAATGGACACTTACAATATCCGCCACACTGATTATTTCAATCGTGTTTTCACTTTTAACACCCAAAGGAAATATGGGCAGATTTTTCAAAGTTGTTCTGGCAATGTTTATTTTTGTATCTTTTATATATCCGATAAAAAATGCAGATTTTGATTTTTCACTTCCTGCTTTTGATGAAACAGAATTTGAAGATTCACAGCAAAGCTCATATGAAAATATTATTGAAACGAATCTAAAAAATATTTTGAATGAAGGCAATTATATCAATTCAACGGTAAAAGTAAGCATTACTTTGAAAAATGAAGAAATATCCGTAAACCGTCTTGAAATAGGAATACTTGACGAATTTGATAAAAAGGAAGTAAAGAATTATATTGAAGACAAAACAGGATTTAATGCTGAGGTGTACTATCTTGGAGAATAAAATCAAGGAAAAAATAAGCAAATTCATATCAGGTGACAGCAAAAAAATTAAAATAATCGTTGCCGTCGGACTAATAGGTATGGTTCTTATTTTATTGTCAGACGTGTTTCCGAAAAGTGCTGATAAAGCTGAAAAAACCGATAGTACAAAAATCACTTATAATGATTATACAGATCAGCTTGAATTAAAACTTGTTGATGTGATTTCATCAATATCCGGAGTAGGGGAATGCAAGGTCATGATTACGCTTGTAAATTCAGCCGAAAGTGTTTATGCAACAAACAATGAAATTAAAACAGATGAAAATTCAACAAATCAGAAGGATGAATATGTCCTTTATGATGCATCCGATGGCGAAACTCCCGTTCTTCTTAAGGAGTATCTGCCTCAGGTACAGGGTGTTACAGTAGTTTGCAGTGGTGGTGATGATATTGTTACTAAAGAAAAAATAATAGAAGCTGTAACAGCCTTATTCAATATACCGGCTAATAGAGTATCAGTTTCAAAATTAAAATAATAAAAGGTGATAATATGAAAAAGAATAAAAAAGAAAACTTTGAAAATCAGAAGTTTACAGATTCTGATTTCACCAACAAAAAAGCTAAAAAAACAAGAATAGCAATTTCGTGCTTTGCTTTGCTCCTTGCTGTCGGTGTTGTCGGAAACTGGTATTGGGAAAACAGTGATATTTCAAGTAAGGTAAGTACAATTTCATCAGCTAAGGATAAAATTCTCGGCGAAGCAACATATGTTGATGCGACAACAGAAAAAACAACTGAGAGTAGTTATTTTTCATCTGCAAGGGTTGACAGACAGACTGCAAGAGATGCAAGCCTTGAAAAGCTTCAAAAAATTGTTGATTCACAGACTGAGAACAAGGAGGCACAAAAAGAAGCTGCCGATAAAATAGCAAAAATTAGTGATGATATAACAATCGAAAATAAAATTGAAACATTGGTTACAGCTAAGGGCATTAATAATTGTCTTGCTATTATCAATGAAAATTCAAAAAAAATTGACATAATTGTTGATGTTGAGGATTTGACGGATACAATAATTTTACAGATTAAAGAGATTGCAACAAGTCAGCTTGGCTGTTCATTTGAAGATGTTACAATAATTCAATCAAATTAATCTTGTATATTTATTCATAATATGTTATACTGAATAAAAATAAATAGGAATAGTGTGATTTTTCACACTATTCCTGATTGTGCGTTCTCAGAATTTGCCTGCAGCATAATTTTGAGAGGACTGAATTCACATGATATATACGTCTTATCCACCCACAATAAGCGTATATGATGGTTTTTATTACTACACTGTGGGCAGAAAGGCTATGGAAATTATTATGGAGATTCAATCAAAAAGTTCTATGGGTGAGCTTGTTATTTCAGACGAGGTTGTAGCTTCAATTGCCATAAATGCTGCTAAGGATGTTGACGGCGTATCCTCTTTTCACAGCGGACCTGTTGATGTTGTCAGCACCATTAAGCAGGGCAGCTTAAAGGTGATGAGTCCTGTAAGATTAATGCAGGACGGCGATGATTTTTCAATCAGTATTTACATTAACCTTGCACCCGGCAAAAAGTTTCAAACTGTTGCCACTAAGGTACAAACATCTGTCAAGGAGTCTGTACAGAATATGACAGGCAAATTGGTTAATAGAGTAAATGTTATTGTTGCCGGAATTGATTTTGAAGAGCCGTCAGGCACTGATGAACCTTGTGAAACTGAAGATTAACAATTCTGCCGACAAATCAATATTTTGTCGGCTTTCTTTTTTAGGAGTTAATATATTATGAAAAGAAGTGAAATGAGAGAGCAGGGATTTTTCCTTACGTTTGAAAATTTATTTATTCCAAATGATGATATGGATGAGCTTATTGACCTCTACAGTGAAAATGTCGAAGAGGTATGCGATTATGCTAAGGAAATATCACAGGGAGTAAGCGAGCATAAAAGCGAGTTTAACGAGCTTATAAGCAAATATCTTAAATCGTGGAAGCTCAGCAGACTGCCAAAGGTAAGCCTTGCTATATTGTATGTTGCAATTTATGAAATGAAATATGCTGACTCTGTTCCTGATAATGTAGCTATTAATGAGGCTGTTGAGCTTGCCAAGAAATATTCAAGCAAGGATGATGCATCCTTTATCAATGGTATCCTTGGTGCAATAAGCCGCGGAGAATAATTATGTATATAGGCTTTGATACAAGCAACTACACAACCTCAGTTGCAGTGTTTGATGGCGAGCATATGATTAATAAGCGTCAGTTTCTTACTGTTAAAACAGGTGAAAGAGGATTAAGACAGAGCGATGCTGTATTTCAGCACACTGTTAATATGCCTGCACTTATTGATGATATTTCAATTGATAATAACAATATAAATGCTGTCGCAGTCAGTTCACGACCAAGAAATATTGACGGCAGCTATATGCCGTGCTTTTTGGTAGGGATTAATAATGCCGTAGCTGTCAGCAGATTTTCAGGTGCTCCGCTTTTCAAAACCTCTCATCAGGTTGGCCATATTCTTGCAGGTCTTTATTCAATAGACAGACTTGATTTAATCAGCAAGCCTTTTATTGCTTTTCATATAAGCGGCGGCACTACAGAAGCCTTGCTCGTTGAGCCTGATAAGAACGAAATCGTCACTGCACGAATTATTGCACAGAGCAGTGACTTAAAAGCGGGACAGGCAGTCGACAGAGCAGGCGTAATGATGGGATTGACCTTTCCCTGCGGAAAAGAGCTTGACAGATTATCCCTTTTAAGCGAAAAGGAATTTAAAATCAGACCTTCAATGAACGGTCTTGACTGCTCACTTTCAGGTGTTGAGAACAAAGCAAAAAAAATGTTTGAAAACGGTAAAAGCAAGGAAGATATTTCTAAGTACATACTTACATACATATCAAACTCAATTGATGAAATGACACAGCGCATTATAGATAATTACGGAAATCTTCCGATTATGTTTGTTGGCGGTGTTATGTCAAACACATTGATAAGAAAACAAATAACTAAAAAGTATAATGCATATTTTGCAAAGCCCGATTTAAGCTGCGACAATGCATGCGGTATAGCAATATATGCCTATCTGAAAGACAGAAAATGAATGTTATTACAGTAACTCAGTTAAACACTTATATTAAATCATTACTTGACGAAACCCCGGTTTTAAAAACAATATATGTTAAGGGTGAAATCAGTAATTTTAAACATTACTATAAAAGCGGTCATATGTATTTGACACTTAAGGATAATAATTGTCAGTTGAAGGCAGTTATGTTCTCCTCCTATGCTTCAAGGCTAAAATTCAAGCCGGAGGATGGTATGTGTGTTATCTGCAGGGGAAGAATATCCGCTTATGAGAAAGACGGCGTGTATCAGCTTTATATTGAAGATATGCAGCCTGATGGTATTGGTTCTTTGAGTATTGCTTTTGAACAGCTCAAGGAAAAGCTTGAAAAGGAAGGTTTGTTTGACCATTCATATAAAAAGCCGATTCCTAAGTATCCTAAGAAAATCGGTATTGCAACATCAAATATGGGTGCAGCAATTGAGGATATCAAGAATATTACTAAAAGACGTTATCCGTTAGCCGAGCTTATTATTGCACCAACAATAGTTCAGGGTGATTCAGCACCTGAAGATATTGTGAAATCAATTGAGCTTCTTGATGACATTGACGATATTGATGTTATTATCGTCGGCAGAGGCGGCGGCTCTTTAGAGGACTTGTGGGCATTTAATACCGAAATAGTTGCTCGAGCCGTTTTTGCGTGCAGAAAGCCGATTATATCAGCGGTAGGTCACGAAACTGATTTTACAATATGTGATTTTGCTGCAGATTTAAGAGCAGAAACGCCGAGTGCTGCTGCTGAAAAGGCAGTACCTGATATAAATGATTTGTTGAAATTTACACAGAGTGCAGAAAGCAGAATGCTCTACAGCATAAGCAAACGTCTTGAATATGAAGCACAAAGGCTTGATAATATCTCTGATGAAAGTATACTTGCACATTATAACGATTTTTTTGATAGAAAAAATGATGTTTTGCTTTCCTTAACTGATGAGCTTGCAGATGCATTTGAAAATAGGCTTGATATGTGTAAATATAATTTAGGATTGCTGTCCGGAAAGCTTGATGTCTTAAGTCCTTTAGCAGTTCTTTCAAGAGGCTATGCGGCAGTTAAAACAAAAAGCAATGAAATAATTAAGTCAAAAAACAACATTAAAGTTAATGATAAAATAAATATTAAATTTATTGATGGCAGTGCCATGTGTACTGTTGATGAGGTACGTTAATATGGAAATGACCTATGAAAAAGCTATATCGCGATTGGAAGAAATAGTATCAGCTCTTGAAAAAAATGATGTTACACTTGATGAAAGCTTAAAGCTTTTTGAGGAGGGGACTAAATTAACCGCTTTTTGTGCTGACCAACTGAAAAATGCACAGCAGAAAATAACAGAGCTTACTAAGGAGTAATTATAATTATGAATAAAATTGAATATAATAACATACTTAATAATGATGTTTCACTTGTCGAGAGAGCTTTAATTCAAAATCTGCCAAAAGCTAAGGACGGTCAAGTGGATGTTCTCAATGCAATGAATTACAGCCTTTCTAACGGCGGAAAGCGTATAAGACCGATTCTTGCACTGGAATTTGCAATGGCGTGCGGAGGAAGCAGAGATGACTGCCTGCCGCTTGCTTGTGCAATTGAATATATTCATACCTACAGCTTAATTCATGACGATTTGCCTTGTATGGATAATGATGATATGAGAAGAGGAAAGCCAAGCTGCCACAAGCAATTCGGCGAAGCTAACGCATTGCTTGCAGGTGATGCATTGCTTACACATGCTTTTGAAATAATCGCAACATCTGATTTAAGCCCGGCAAAAAAAACAATGGCTGTGACTTTGCTTTCACAGAATGCAGGTGTCGGCGGAATGATTGGCGGTCAGGTTATTGATCTTATTATTGAAGATGGTGACCCGACTCTCAGCGAGCTGCTTACTGTTTATAAGCTTAAAACAGGTGCACTTATTTCCGCTGCCTGTCTTATGGGCTGCATCAGCGCAGGCGCAACGGAAGAACAGCTTACCGCAGCATCTAAATTTGCATACTCTCTTGGCGTGGCTTTTCAGATACAGGATGATATACTTGATATTATCGGCAGTGAAGAGGAGCTTGGAAAGCCAATTGGTTCTGATGCTGAAAACAACAAAAAAACATATGCATCTGTAAAGGGAACGGAAGGTGCAAAACGAGATGTTGAGCGTCTTACTGCAATGGCAGTGTCCCAGCTTGATAAATTTGAAAACACTGAGTTTCTCAGAAATCTGGCAGTAAGCCTGATTAACAGAAACAAATAAAGAGTTGATATTATGTCTGTGTTAGATAAGGTTAATTCACCTAATGATGTTAAAAAACTGAATAATAATGAACTTAATGAGCTTTGCAGTGATATTCGCAGCGAGCTTATTTCCACTGTGTCAAAAACAGGAGGTCATCTTGCGTCAAATCTCGGAATTGTCGAGCTTACGGTTGCACTGCATAAGGTTTTCAGCAGTCCGACAGATCAAATTGTATTTGATGTGGGTCATCAGTGCTACACACATAAGCTTCTGACAGGAAGAAAAGACAGATTTGATACATTAAGAACAGAAAACGGAATAAGCGGTTTTACACGGCCTGTGGAAAGTGAGCATGATATTTTTTCTTCAGGTCACAGCTCAACTTCTATTTCTGCAGCAGTAGGTCTTGCCAGCGCTAAGCAGATTAAAGGTGAAAAGGGTAAGGTCATTGCAATTATCGGTGATGGTGCTCTAACCGGCGGTCTTGCTTATGAAGCCCTTAATAATTCAGGTAATAATAACAGTAATCTGATTGTTATTTTAAATGATAATAATATGTCAATAAGCCAGAATGTCGGCTCAATGGCAAAGAACCTGAACACGATAAGAACATCTTCAAAATATGTTACGTTCAAATCAAAGCTGCAGAGGGGTTTGGCAAAAATACCTAAAATCGGCAGTCAGATAAGCAGAAGCTTTACTCTGATTAATTCTCAGATAAGAAAGCGAATTTTGAAATCAACCTTTTTTGAGGATTTAGGTTTCAGATATTACGGACCGATTGACGGTCATGATTTAGAGGCTTTGATAGATGTTCTGAATGTTGCCAAGGCTCACAGTCATTCTGTATTCATACATATCAATACAGTTAAAGGCAAGGGCTATAATCCTGCAGAAAAAAATCCTACGCAGTTTCACGGTATAGGAAAATTTGACATCAATACAGGTGAGCCTAAGTCAAGCGGAAAAAACTTCTCATCTGTATTCGGCGAAACAATGTGCCGCTTTGCCGCTAAGGATGCGAGAATTTGCTGTGTTACTGCAGCAATGGCAGAGGGAACAGGTCTTTATGAATTTTCAAAGAAGTACCCCAAAAGATTTTTTGATGTCGGAATTGCCGAACAGCATGCCGTAACTTTTTCAAGCGGTCTTGCTAAAAATGGATTGATACCTGTTTTTGCGGTCTATTCAACATTCCTTCAAAGGTCATATGATCAGTTAATCCATGATATTGCTATGCAGAATCTGAAGGTAATCTTTGCAATTGACCGAGCAGGCTTTGTGGGTGAGGATGGTGAAAGTCATCAGGGTGTTTTTGATACTTCATTTTTAAACTCAGTTATAGGCTTAACTGTTTTTGCACCTTCATATTACGACGAGCTTGAAGCTATGTTCTATGAGGGTATATATAAAATCAAAGGTGCTGCTGCCATTCGATACCCAAGAGGCAATGAGAAATACAGACCTGAAAGCTATCAGTATAACCATGAAAGTTACAGTGTTTTCGGTAATAACACTGCTAAAAATTGTATTGTTACATATGGCAGGGAATTCAGTGAATGTATTAAAGCATATGAGAGCCTTGAGGATGTCTTTATCATCAAGCTGAACAGAATTAAACCGATTGATAAAAATGTGCTTAATGAACTTAAGAATACAGAAAATATATTTTTCTATGAAGAGGCTATTTCCTCGGGAGGAATAGGTGAAAGCTTTGGAAATATGCTTGCTGAAAACAATATTTCAGCATTTTACAAGCACATTTCTGTTACTGACGAATTTGTAAAGCAGGCTTCTGTTGACTCCCAAATGAAAGCATATAAGCTTGATCGTGATTCTATTATCAGAGAGGTAAATCATGCCATCAAATAAAATACGTCTTGATGCAGCACTTGTTGAGCGAGGACTTGCACCAAGCAGAGAAAAAGCTAAAGCCATTATTATGGCAGGAATTGTATATGTAAATAATCAAAAATCAGACAAGGCGGGTAAAGATGTCAAGCCTGATGATGTTATTGAGGTAAGGGGAAATACTCTTAAATATGTAAGTCGAGGCGGACTTAAGCTTGAAAAAGCAATGGCGTGTTTTCCGATTGACCTCAATAATAAGGTTTGTATGGATGTAGGTGCATCGACAGGAGGTTTTACAGATTGTATGCTTATGAATGGTGCAGTCAAAGTTTTTTCTGTTGATGTCGGTTATGGTCAGCTTGCCTGGAAGCTAAGAACAGACGAACGTGTTGTTAATCTTGAAAGGACTAATTTCAGATACGCAACCTCAGAGCAGATAACAGAGCCAATTGACTTTGCATCCGTAGATGTATCCTTTATCTCATTGAAGCACATATTACCTAATCTTAATTCTTTTTTGAAAGATAACGGACAGGCTGTGTGCCTGATAAAGCCTCAGTTCGAGGCAGGGAGAGAAAAGGTGGGAAAAAAAGGCGTAGTCAGTGATATCAATACACATCTTGAGGTTGTTGAAAAAGTTATTGATATGGCTGTTGAAAACGGTTTTTCAGTGCTTGGTCTTGAGTTTTCACCTGTTAAGGGTCCTGAGGGAAATATAGAGTATTTAATTTATCTGGTCAAATCAGCGGAGCCTGTTATTACTGAAAATGTAAATGCAAAGGTTCTGGTAAGCAAATCTCATGAGGAATTGTTATGATTATTTCAGTTTTACCGAATTTATCAAATCAAGGTGTGGAAAAACTTGCAAGAGATGTTTTTAATACGCTTAACAGGTTTGACACAAAAGTTTATGTATCTGATGAGTATAAGGATATTTTTTCAGATTGCAATGTTTATTATACGGATGCTCTTAATCTGATTCATATCTGCGATGTTGCTATTGCGATCGGCGGTGACGGCACTACCCTTAATGTTGCAAAAAAAGCGGCTCAGCTTGATAAGCATATATTAGGAATTAATGCAGGCAGGCTCGGGTTTATGAGTGGACTTGAAAAGGATGAACTTAGTCTTCTTGAAAGAGTTGTTTACAAGGATTATGAAATTGATGAAAGACTTATGCTTAAAGCGGATGTCGTTAAGAATGGAAAGATAATATTAACTCGGCACTGTCTTAATGATTTTGTTATTTCACGCGGCTTTTTTGCAAGACTTATCGATATAAATATAACATGTGACAATCGCAATGTTATGAATATGCGTGCTGACGGAATTATTTTATCTACACCGACAGGTTCAACCGCTTATTCAATGGCGGCAGGCGGTCCTGTTGTCAGTCCTGAGGCGAGCTGTATGATTGCTACACCAATCTGCTCACATTCTCTTATGGACAGAAGTTTCATTTTTTCAACTGATCAGAAGCTTGTTATCAAAGCAGATAATGATTTGAATAATCCTCCTGTTATGACGGTTGACGGTCAGGAGGCTATTGATATTGAACAGGATTGTGAAATCCATGTTTCAAAATCGGATATGGTTACAAAGCTTATAAAAATAAAACCCGAAAATTTTTATGAAATTCTAAGTAAAAAAATAATTGAGAGGAGAGCCTAATGAAAAAAAGAAGACATGCAAAAATTCTTGAACTGATAAGCTCAAAAAATATTGAAACACAGGAAGAGCTTCAGGCTTTTCTGCTTAAATGCGGATTTGAGGTAACACAGGCAACCATATCTCGAGATATAAAGGAATTAAGACTTGTTAAAGAACTTAATGATAAGGGCAGGTATATCTATTCCACAGGTAAAAAATCATCAAATGATGCATTCAGAAGAACAGGCGGAATATTTGCTGATTCAATCATTCGGGTAGAGCACGCACAGAACATCGTGTCAATTAAATGCTTTACAGGTATGGCTAATGCTGTTTGTACTGCAATTGATGCAATGGAGTGGACAGGTGTTGTCGGAACTATTTCAGGTGACGATACAATTTTTGTTTTATGCAAGACAGAGGATTTTGCAAAAATCTTTACAATGAATATGGAGAAAATCCTAAATGTTAAGAACTCTTGATATTGAAAATATTGCAGTTATTGAAAAGGCAAGTGTGGATTTTTCACCGGGTCTTAATGTTTTAACCGGTGAAACAGGTGCAGGAAAGTCAATTGTTATTGACTCAATTAATGCAATTTTAGGTGAACGTACATCAAAAGAACTTGTAAGACACGGTTGTGACAATGCATATGTCAGTGCTTATTTTGATGATATTCCTGAAACTGTTTCAAAAAAAATAGCTGAAATCGGCTATGAGCTTGATGACAATGCACTTCTGCTTTCAAGAAAAATAAGTGCAAACGGAAAATCGGCATGCAAAATCAACGGAAAAAGTGCTACTGTTTCTATGCTGAAGGAGGTTGGTACTTTGCTCGTCAATATTCATGGTCAGCACGACAGTCAGGCTCTGCTCAATCCTGATTATCAGTATCAATATATTGATATGATGTTCAGTGATAACAGTATTTTTCAGGCTTATAAAGCCTCATTCAAGGATTTAATAACGGCGAGAAGAAAGCTTAAAGCTCTGGCAATGAGCGAAAGTGATAAGGATAAAGAATTAGAACTGCTCGATTATCAGATTAAAGAGCTCGAAGATGCTGATATAAAAATCGGTGAAAGGGAAGAGCTTAATCAAAGACGTGCCTTGATTTCAACAGCAGAAGCAATAACAAACGCACTTAATCTTTCACTGCAGACAATTAACGGTGATGACGAAAACAATGGTGTTCAAAGCAGTATAAATATATGTTTTAATACACTTTTGCAGTTTGGACAAGCGAAGGAGATTTCCGAAGTCTTTGCTGATATTAATGATAAGCTTGAATTTGCTAAGGATAAAATTGATGCTTTATTGCTTGAATTAAGTTTTGACCCTAACGAGCTTGAACAAATTGAGGAGCGTCTTGATTTATTGTTCAGGCTGTCTTCAAAATACGGCAATGATGAAAGTGAAATGCTGGATTTTCTTGAAAAAGCAAAGCAAAGGAGAAATTCTATCGTTTACAGTGATATGGAGCTTGAGAAGCTCAATGCTCAATATGACGAATATTTTGATAAAACAGTCAGACTTGCTGAGGAATTGTCAGCATCGAGAAAAAGACTTGCTGAGGAGTTTGAAAAGCAGGTAAAAGCAGAACTTGAGTTTTTAGATATGCCAAAGCTGCAGTTTAAGGTTGATTTTCAGAAAGGCAATTTAAGCTCGAACGGATTTGACAAAATTGAATTTCTTATTTCAACAAACCCGGGTGAGCCGCCAAAGCCCTTGGCAAAGATTGCCTCAGGCGGCGAGCTTTCGAGAATAATGCTTGCAATTAAGAACATATTGTCGTACAATGATACAATCGGAACATTGATATTTGATGAAATTGATGTGGGTGTAAGCGGCAGAGCCAGCCAGAAAATCGGTCTTAAATTGAAAGCTGTATCAAAAAACACACAGGTTATATGTGTTACGCATTCTGCACAGATTGCATCAAATGCAAACGAGCACTTTCTTATTGAAAAGGATATTACAAGCGATAAAACTTATACAAAGGTGACACCGCTTGATTTTGAATCCAGAAAAAGAGAACTGGCTCGTATTATGGGTGGTCTTGAAATTACAGACACACTGCTTAAAAGTGCAGAAGAATTACTTCTTGCCGATTGATTATAAACGATTTGGAGGATTAATATATGGGAGTTTATGAAGAATTACAGGAGCGAGGATTAATCGCTCAAGTTACAGATGAAGAGCAAATAAGAGAGCTTGTAAATACAGGTAAGGCAATCTTCTATATTGGTTTTGACCCTACTGCTGACAGTCTGCATGTTGGTCACTTTATGGCACTCTGCCTTATGAAAAGGCTGCAGTTGGCAGGCAACAAGCCTATTGCACTTATCGGCGGCGGCACAGGCATGATTGGTGACCCAAGCGGTAAAACCGATATGAGAAAAATGATGACACCTGAAACCATTGCACACAACTGTGAGTGCTTTAAGAAGCAGATGTCAAAGTTTATTGAATTTGGTGAAGATAAGGCAATCATGGTTAATAATGCCGATTGGCTGCTTGACCTGAATTATGTTAATCTGCTGCGTGAGGTTGGTGCTTGCTTCAGTGTTAACAGAATGCTCACCTTTGAGTGCTATAAGCAGAGAATGGAAAGAGGTCTTTCCTTCCTCGAATTTAACTATATGATTATGCAGAGCTATGATTTCTACACTTTATATAAGAAATACGGCTGTAATCTGCAGTTCGGCGGCGACGATCAGTGGTCAAATATGATTGGCGGTATGGAGCTTATCAGACGTAAGCTTCAGGGTGACGCCAACGCAATGACAATTACTCTGCTTACCAATTCAGAGGGTAAGAAAATGGGTAAAACCGAAAAGGGTGCTGTTTGGCTTGATGCTGAAAAAACAAGCCCATATGAGTTTTATCAGTATTGGAGAAATGTCGGCGATGATGATGTAATCAAGTGTATGAAGTTGCTTACATTTATCCCTATGGCTGAGATTAATGAATATGCAAAATGTGAGGGTGCTGAGCTTAACAAAGTTAAAGAGGTGCTTGCATTTGAGCTTACAAAAATGATTCACGGTGAGGACGAGGCTGTTAAGGCACAGCAGGCTGCGAAAGCACTTTTTGCAGGTGGTGCCGATAACTCAAATATGCCTACAACTACTCTTACTGATGATGATTTTACAGACGGTGAAATCACTGTACTTGATATGATGTTAAAGGCAAATATGATTAAGTCAAAAGGTGAGGGCAGACGACTGATTGATCAGGGCGGTGTAAGCGTTAATGACGAAAAGGTCAATGGTGCACTCACAGCACTTAAAGCATCTGATTTTGACAAAGATATCATAATTAAAAAAGGTAAAAAAATGTTTCATAAGTTCATAAAATAATCGCAAAACCTCAACAGAAATGTTGGGGTTTTTCTTATATATTTATTGATTAATTACAATATATGTGATAAACTAAATTTAATAATATTTATTGGTGATAGTATGAGTGAAATTGAGAAAAAGATAAGTGAATTGAGAGAGGCTCTGCGTTATCATTCTGCACGTTATTATAATGACGATGCTCCTGAAATTGAGGACTTTGAGTATGATATGATGATGCGAGAGCTAAAGTCTTTAGAAGAAGAATATCCACAGTTTGATGCTCCTGATTCCCCAACAAAAAAAGTTGGAGGAAAGGCTGACAACACCTTTGAAAGTGTTGAGCATACTGTCAGAATGGGCAGTCTTCAGGATGCATTCAGCCGTGATGAAATACGTGATTTCGACAAGCGTGTCAATGATTACGTAAGTTCACCAAAGTATGTTGTTGAACCAAAAATCGACGGTCTTTCAGTTAGCCTTGAATATCGAGATGGTATATTTTACAGGGGGTCAACACGTGGTGATGGTGATGTGGGAGAGGATGTCAGCGGCAATTTAAGAGTAATTCATAATGTTCCGCTTAAGCTTAATAAGGCTATACCTTATATTGAGGTAAGGGGCGAGGTTTATATGCCTAAAAAGAGCTTTGAACGTGTTGTTGACAGACAGCTTTTAAATGATGAAAAACCCTTCAAAAATCCGCGTAATGCTGCTGCCGGCTCACTGAGGCAGAAGGACAGCAGTGTAACAGCAGGCAGGGGTCTTGATATTTTTATTTTTAATATTCAGCAGATTGACGGTGAGGTATTAACCTCTCACAAGCAGTCACTTGATTTTCTCAAAGAGCTTGGATTTAATACAGTTCCTTTCTATACGGAGGTTAACAGCATTGATGATGCTTTAACAGAAATTGACCGAATAGGCGAGGAACGCGGCAGTCTTGAATTTGATATTGACGGTGCGGTTATCAAGGTTGACGATTTTTCACAGCGTGATATTTTAGGTTCAACAGCTAAATATCCAAAGTGGGCAGTTGCTTTCAAATATCCGCCCGAAGAAAAGCAGACAACGCTAAAGGACATTGAAATTGCTGTTGGCAGAACAGGCGTATTAACTCCTACTGCAATATTTGACAGCATACACCTTGCAGGCACAACAGTCAGTCGTGCTACACTCCACAATCAGGATTTTATTAATGAAAAAAACATCAACATTGGTGACACAATCACAGTCAGAAAAGCAGGGGATATTATTCCCGAGGTGCTTTGTGTTAATGAAAAAAAGTGTGACGGTGCATATATTTTCCCAACAGTATGTCCTTCCTGCGGTGAGCCTGTTATAAGAGAAAATGATGAAGCTGCAATACGTTGCATAAACTCTGAGTGTCCTGCACAGCTTTTGAGAAATCTTATTCATTTCTGTTCACGTGATGCTATGGATATCGAAGGCTTAGGTCCTGCAATTATTGAGAATTTTGTTGAAAACGGACTTATTTCTAAAACATATGATATTTATAATCTTGATTATGAAAAAATAGCTGCACTCGAAGGATTCAAAGAAACAAGTGCAAATAATATAAAAGAGTCAGTTGAAAAATCCAAGAGCAATGATTTAGGCAAATTAATTTTTGCTTTCGGAATACGGCACATAGGCGCCAAGGCAGGAAAGCTGCTTGCAGATTATTTTAAAGATATTGACAGTATTATGAATGCTGATGTCGAGGATATTCTTGAAATTGACGGTTACGGTCTTGTAATGGCACAAAGCGTTGCTGAGTATTTCAGCCTTGCATCAAGCGTCGAGCTTATAAACAAGCTGAAATCTGCAGGCGTAAATATGAAGTCAAAAACAGTTATTCTGGATGAACGCTTTAAAGGGATGACCTTTGTTCTGACAGGCACACTGCCGACATTAAAAAGAGCAGAGGCATCTAAAATTATTGAATCCTTCGGCGGTAAAACAAGCTCCTCAGTCTCTAAAAAAACAACTTATGTTTTAGCAGGCGAAGAGTCAGGCTCAAAGCTTGACAAAGCAAATAAATTAGGTATAGAAGTGATTTCTGAAGAAGAATTTATGGGAATGGTGAAATGAACGAAATAAGAAAAAAGCAAAAAAAGCTATTTAAAATTATGAAAGCACTTGTAATATTCAGTGTAGTATTTATTCTGATTTTCATTGGCTTACAACCAACAATCAACGAATATAACCCGCTGTTGTCAACAGTGCTTACGTATATATGTGATGCACTTGTTGTTTCAGTGCTTGTATTCCTGTTTTCTTATTATTCAAAATATGGGAAATGCGATAGCATAATGACTTCAATTGAAAATGAAATTAATGACAACGGCTGTTATCTGACATCACGAATTGAAAAAGAAAGTGCTGACTATAGTAAGGCACTTTATGATGATTTAAAGAATTGCAGTTTTTCAATGAACAAAGATGTTGAAATAAATGATTTTGATTTTTCTATTAAAGCTATGAAAAAGAAGGAATACTTTTATTGTGCAGTTGTTGAGGAGCTTGACAGAAATGACGTTCTTGCTTATCTGGATACAGTTATCACGGACATTACGGTTAACGCTCTTAAGCGCAAGGGAAATGGTGTCTTATGCTTTATTACAGATAAGGCGGAGAATGATGCCGTTGCTTTGAGTAAAATGATTACGCCTCTTGGTAAAAAAGAACAATTAAAAATTGCCATTGCAATCAGCGAGCTTAGTACGGGCAGGGTATATTTCTTAGGTAATGTTGAAACAAAATGTCAGCAGATGATTGCAAATTTTGTGATGAATTGTGATGTTCCTATAAAAGAACAGTACATATGCCGAGATAAGCTGCCTTTTCAGTATGATTTGGAAGACAGAATAAAAAATCTGACGCTTAAGGAAATAAAAAGTGATTATTTTTCTGTACATTAAGGAGTAGGTATGAATAACAAAGCAAGAAAATTTTTTGATAATTTAAAAGGTAAAAAGGTTGCATTCGTAGGTATGGGTGTTGCGAACGTACCTTGTGCCGAATTTATGGCAAGGCTTGGTGCCGAAGTATATGCCTGCGACCAAAGAAACAAAGAATATATCGGAATTGAAATTTGCGAAAAGCTTGAAAAGCTCGGTGTTAAATTTTCTTTGGGTGACAGCTATCTTGATATTCTGCCTGATATGGATTTGGTATTCAGATCTCACGGTATTCTTCCATTTCAGAATCCATGGATTGGTGAATGTATTGAACGAGGACAGAAGGTTACGACTGAAATGGAGATTTTCTTTAAGCTCTGTCCCGCCAAGATTTTTGCTGTAACCGGCTCTAACGGTAAAACAACAACGACAACTTTAATTGCAAAAATGCTTGAAAAGCAGGGGATAAAGGTTTATCTTGGCGGTAATATCGGAAAGGCTCTGATGCCTGAGCTTGAAACAATTACTGAAAATGATATTGCTGTCGTTGAGCTTTCATCATTTCAGCTTTTAACAATGGGTAATCTTGTTCATTCACCTGATGTTGCAGTTGTTACAAATATTGAATGTACGCATCAGGATCACCATATCAGCCTTGATGAATATGTTGATGCAAAAAGAAATATTCTAATTTATCAGAACGCTGATTGCAGAACTATTCTTAATGCTGACTGTGACTATTCAATCGGCAGCAGGGTATACCATGATATGCGTTTTGATGTCAGAGGCAGGCTTTTTGAATTTTCAATAAAGCATCCTGTTGAAAATGGTGCATATATGAAGGATAATGGCGATATCGTTTATCGTGAAAATGATGAAGAAATGTATGTTATGAATAAAAACGACATCATTATTCCGGGTACTCATAATATTGAAAATTACTGCACTGCTATCTCAGCAGTATGGGGAATGGTTGATGTTGAAAATATTAAAAGTATTGCTCAGACCTTCGGCGGAGTAGAGCACAGGATTGAATTTGTCCGTGAATATAACGGAATAAGATATTATAATGACTCAATTGCCACATCACCATCCCGAGTAATCAGCGGACTTAAAGCTTTCGGCAAAAAAATAATTGTTATTATGGGCGGCTCTGATAAGGGCAATGATATGAGTGAAATGGTTCCTTATATTCTTAAATATGTGAAGCTCCTTGTATTAAATGGTGCAACCGCCGAAAAAATATATGATACCATAATTAGTGATGAGAATTATAAAAACAGTGATATCAAAATAGTTAAAACAGATTATTTGGAAAATGCTCTTAACATAGCAAAAGAAAAGGCACAGAGCGGTGATGTTGTAACACTTTGCCCTGCCTGTCCTGCTTTTGATCAATTCAAAACTTTTGAATACAGGGGCAGAAAATTTAAGGAATTAGTTAACGGATTTGGTGAATAATGGAAAAGACTTTGAAATTATTGAAAAAATTAACAGCACCTGTGGGTGTATCAGGTGCTGAAGAAAATATTGTTAATTTGCTGAAAGAAATATTAAAGCAATATGGTGATGTTACTGTTGACAGTATGAACAATGTTTTCTGTACCTTTGGTGATGGCTATCATTTTCTGCTTGATGCTCACCTTGATGAAATCGGCTTTGTTGTCACAAATATAACCGATGACGGCTTTATAAAATTTGATCAGTGCAGCAGAACAGATACAAGATTTCTTCCTGCTTATGAGGTTTCTGTATGGGGGAAAAGAGAGGTTAATGGTATTATATCAACGCTTCCTCCTCATTTACAGACATCTGATGATGAAAAGAAAGCACCGAAACTCAAAGCACTTGCAATTGATACAGGCTTTACAAAAGAACAGCTAACAGATTTAGTTTCACCAGGTGACAGAATAACCCTTAAAAGAAACTTCACACCGCTTAATAATAATTATTTGTCAGCATCCTGTCTTGATGACAGATCTGGCATTTGTGCAATAATCCTTGCACTTGACAGACTAAAAAATATGCCTTGCAAAATAACAGTAATGTTTTCTTCACAGGAAGAGGTGGGCACACGAGGCGCAAAAATCGGACCATTCGGAAGAAATGTTGACGAAGCAATTTCTGTCGACGTATCATTCGCCTGCACGCCCGGCTGTGACAAAGCGGACTGCGGTGAGATTTCAAAGGGTGCTATGATAGGCTTTTCTCCTGTACTGGACAAGACGATGTCAAAAAAGCTTGTTGCGACAGCAGAAAAGAATAAGATACCTTATCAGTGTGAAATTATGGCCGGCAGAACAGGCACTAATGCTGATGTTATATCTATAGATGGCAATGGCGTTAAATCAGCGTTGATTTCTATTCCTGAAAAATATATGCATCAGACTGTTGAAGTTGTTGACCTTGGTGATGTCAAAGCAGTTGCTGATTTAATTTCAGCTTACATTGCAGAAAGGGTCGGTGAAATTAATGCTTAAAAATCTTTGTTTAATGAATTCTGCCTCCGGTGATGAACATGCGGTAAGAGATTTTATAATCAATGAAATCAAAGACTTCTGTGAATATAATGTTGATAATCTCGGCTCGGTTATCGCTTTTAAAAAAGGAAATAAAACACCATGCAAAAAAGTTATGCTTTGCGCCCATATGGATGAGGTTGGTTTTATTATTACGGATATAACTGATGACGGATATTTGAAATTCAGTGCTGTTGGCGGAATAGACAGCAAGGTAATTGCAGGCAGAGTTATAAAAATTAACGATACTCTCGGTGTTATAGGTCTTAAACCTATTCATCTTCTGTGTTCCGACGAAGCAGAAAAAGCACCGGCTTCAAGTGACTTATTCATTGACATTGGTGCGAAAAATAAAGACGATGCACTGAAATATGTGCATCTCGGTGACTATGCTTATTTTGAAAGTGATTATTATGAATTCGGTGACGGGTTTATCAAATCAAAAGCACTTGATGACAGAATCGGCTGTATGCTTTTAATCGAGCTGATAAAGAATGAAGTTGAATATGATACCTATTTCTGCTTTAATGTTCAGGAAGAGGTTGGACTTCGCGGTGCTATGTGCACTTCTTTTGCAGTTCAGCCTGATATATCGGTTGTGCTTGAAACGACGACTGCTGCTGATTTATGCGGTGTAACAGGCGGTGACAGAGTATGTGTTCTCGGAGAGGGACCTGTGGTTTCATTTATGGACGGAAGAACAATTTATGATAAAGAGCTGTACAAGCTTGCTATGACAACCGCTTTTGATAATGATATTAAAATTCAGACAAAAACTGCTATTGCAGGCGGTAATGATGCAGGTGCAATACAGACAAGCGGCAAGGGCTCCAAAGTTATGGCCGTTTCACTTCCTTGCAGATACATTCATTCAGGCTCAAGCGTTGTGAAGAACAGTGACATTATTGAAACAAGAAAACTTTTGAAAGCGATTTTACCAAAGCTTTATGATTAAAAAAATTGAAAATGTCAATGCGTTTGACAAATATACAAAAACAGATTTATATTCTGTCAGAATTAAAGCACTGCTGAGTGCATACGGCATCTGCTATGATTTTGCCGTATTCTATAAACAATTGAATAATTGCGGTGAAATTACTGCAATTATCTCAAAGCTTGATGGTGATTTCACCATATCTATGAATAACGCTGATGAAGGGGAGCTTGCCGAATTTATCAATGTTATCGGTTACAGCTCCTGTCTTTGCGATGGCCTGAGTGATTATTTTGCTGACTATGATGAGGGCATAATAATGATGTCTGACAGAAAAACGCAATACAATTTGCCTTATACTGAAATTGATGAATATCCTAAGCTGATGGACTTATTTAATTTTCAGGATTATGATAGGGCTGATTTTGAGGCCTGGTATGTTGATATCAGCCACAGAATACGTCACGGCACTGCAAAGGCTTATTCAGTTAATATCAATAATGAAATCGTATCAAGCGGCATATTTTCTTCAATACACAACAACAATGCAGTTCTGACATCAGTTAATACTGCACCTGAATTCCGCCGTATGGGATATGGGTCACTGCTTGTTTCACATATGATGTGTGACATATCGGGTAAGGTTTTTCTTATGCGTGAAAAAAATAAGAACGAGCATTTTTACAGCCGTCTTGGTTTTATTAATACAGGAAAATGGAGATTATACAAATGAATTCTTTTTTCAAAATAAGTGACAGAATTGAAAATACTGCAGATAAAGCAATGCTGCTTTGTAAGGAACAGTTTGATTGCATAGAAGACGTAACAGAATATAATCAGCTCAAAGTGCAGAAGGCATTTATCGACAACGGCATCAGTGAAAGTCATTTTATAAGCAGTACAGGCTACGGCTACGGCGATAGGGGACGAGAAACACTTGACAAGGTATGGGCTGAGGTTTTCGGTGCAGAGGATGCTCTTGTAAGACACAACTTCACCTGCGGCACGCACACTCTGGCAACAGCTCTTTTCGGTGTTCTCAGACCGGGTGATAAAATGCTTTGTGTTACAGGCACACCATATGATACCATTCATGGTGTAATTGGTATATCAGGCGAAGGAATGGGCTCATTAAAGGATTTTGGTGTTGAATATAATGAAGTGCCGTTAAAAGACGAAAAGGTTGATTTTGATGCAATTGAGAAGGCTGTTGATGACACTACAACAATGGTTTACATTCAGCGGAGCAGAGGCTACGAGCTGAGGGCAAGCCTGTCAGTTGATGAAATCGGCAGAGTCTGCAGTATTGTAAAAAAGAAAAATCCCAATGTAATTGTTATGGTTGATAACTGTTATGGTGAATTTGTTGAGAAGAAAGAGCCTGTACAGGTTGGTGCTGATTTGATAGCAGGGTCCCTCATAAAAAATGCAGGCGGCGGTATTGCAACAACAGGCGGTTATATTGCAGGAAGACACGATCTCGTTGAAAAATGTGCCTACAGACTCACAACACCCGGTTTAGGCAAAGAAGTAGGCGCAACCCTTGGTATGAACAGAGAGCTTTATATGGGGCTTTTCTTTGCACCTCACACAGTAGGTGAGGCATTAAAAAGTGCTGTGTTCATATCTGCACTTTTTGAAAGCTTCGGCTACAAGGTTACACCAAAATATAATGAAATAAGACACGATATTGTTCAGTGTCTTGGTCTTGAAAACGCTGAAAGTCTTGTTGCCTTCTGTCAGGGAATACAGAGCGGAAGTCCGATTGACAGCTTTGTGCTGCCTGAGCCTTGGGATATGCCCGGCTATGACAGTAAGGTTGTAATGGCTGCAGGTGCATTCACATTAGGCTCTTCAATTGAGCTTTCTGCAGATGCACCGATCAGAGAGCCGTATTATGCTTGGATTCAGGGCGGTCTTAATTTCCACAGTGCAAAGATTTGCGCAAAGCTTGCTGCCCAGCAAATGGAGGATAAAGGTTTACTGAAATGAAAGAATATAATTTCAAAGGAATAAAGCCGGAGGCTATTGAGCTTCTGTGCCTTAACAGATTTAATGATTCACGCTCTTTTTATGAGGAACACAAAGAGGAGCTTAAGCAGGGAATAACTGTTCCTATGAGACAAATTATGCTTGACCTCAGCGATTTAATGTATGATATTGATGAGAAAATGATGACCGACCCTGTAAGGTCAGTTGCAAGAATTTATCGTGACACAAGGGGCAACAGAAATAAAACAAAGTATCGTGAAAACATTTGGATGTTCTTCAGACGCTATAAAAAGGAATATCCTGAGGCTCCTTTCTACTATTTTGAATTTTTCCCCGACAGCTTTGGCTATGGTGTTGTTTTCTGGCTGTGGCGTCCGACATATTTTAAGGTTGTACATCAGCAGATTTTGAAGCATCCTGACAGATGGCTTGATGCAGTTAAGGCCTGTGAGGATGCAGGCTTGACATATGCGTGCAGGGATGAATATAAAAAGGATATGTACCCGGATGCTCCCGAAGAATTAAAACCATATTTAAAAGCCAAAAATATGTCATTTTCATATAACAGCTTTGACTTATCACGAATAGGAACAAGTGCACTCATTGATGAGCTTAAGCTTGCGTTTGATATTGCAAGACCTATGTATGAATTTTTTATGGATTGCTATGAGATATTAATTGCTGACGGTATTATTAAACCCGAGGATTACGAAAGATAATGGTGATTTTTTGTTAAAATTAGTTTTTGCCAGATCAGGCTATGGTAAAAGTGAATATGTTTTCAACCAAATAAAAGAGTTTGTTGAAAGCGGTCAGAAAGATATACTGCTCATTACACCTGAGCAATATTCACTTGTATGCGAGAAAAAGCTTCTGACCGAGCTTGGCGAACACGGCATAACTAAGGTTGATAATTCATCCTTCAGCAGAATTACAGATGATGTAAGGCGAAAATACGGCAGTGACAGCTTACCCACGCTCTCCAAGGGTGGCAAAGCTGTTATGATGATGCGTGCAATTGATCTTGTAAAAGAGAATTTACAGCTTTTCAACAAGCATCTTGATTCACTTTCATTTGTAAATTCAATGATTAAAATTTATGACGAAATGAAATCCTGTAATCTGAGCTGCAGTGAAATAATTGAGCTTTCACAGAATATCGAAAGTGATGCATTGAAGAGAAAATTATCAGATATTTCTTTAATTATGAGCAGCTATGAAATGCTTCTATTTGACAAGTACCTTGACCCCGCCAATGAGCTTACACGTCTTTATAATCAGCTAAACGGACTTGATTATTTTAAAAATAAATATGTATTTATTGATGGCTTTAACGGATTTGTTGCACAGGAATATAAAATTTTGGAGCTTGTTATCAAAGAGGCAAAATGTGTAACAATCACACTTTGTACCGATTGCCCGGACAATGATGATGCATTCAATCTGTTTGGCTATGTAAATAATTCAGCTAAAATACTTAAAAAAATTGCACTAAAAGCGAATATTGAAATTAAAGAAGAATTTCTTACCGATAATAAAAGAGCACAAAATCACGATATTAAAACATTGGAAAAATGTATTTTTACAGATGATAAGAACGAATTAATTCAGTCTGATAATATTTTTGTTTATTCTGCAAAAAGCATTACTGACGAATGCTGTGAAGCCGCAAGGCAGATACGTTCACTCCTCAGGAAAGGCTGCAAAGCAAGTGATATTGCAGTTATTACACGTGATTTGAATAAGTACAGAGAAGAGCTTTCTGTAACCTTTAAAAAATATGAAATACCATTTTTCAATGATGAACGCCAGCCGATAAAAAATCAGCCGCTGGTTGTTTTTATTGAATATCTTTTAAGATGTGTCAATTACTCATTGAGAAGTGATGACATACTCAGTCTGGCAAAAACAGGACTTACCGATGTAAGTGATGAGGACATTAATGAGCTTGAAAACTATATTTACCTTTGGAACATAAGCGGATTAAAATGGACAAAGCTTTTTGAAAATTCAACAAAAGGCTTTGTGGGTGAAATAAGCTCATCCGATAAAGCACGTCTTGAAAAAATTAATATAACAAGAGAAAAAATAATATCACCTATAATTAAATTTAAAAATGCAGTAAAGGGAGCAGATGCACTCAAAATTTCTGAATCGCTTTACTATTGTTTAATTGATTTTGGTGTTGATGAAAGAATAAAAGAAACCGCACTTGATTTGGCAAGGCTTAATCATACCGCACTCGCTGAGGAGCAGGGCAGAGTATGGGATCTTGTAATGAATATTCTTAATGATTTACCTCAGACTGCAGACAAAAAAACAATCAAGTTAAAGGAATATGCAAAAATTTTCTCTCTAATAATTTCAACCGAGGATTTAGGCACATTGCCTGTTGGTATTGACAATATACAAATCGGTCAGGCAGACAGAATAAGAACCGATAACCCTAAAGCTGTTTTTATCTTAGGAGCCAATGAAGGTGAGTTTCCGCAAACAGTAACAAGCGGAGGACTGCTGAGCGAGGGTGACAGGAGAATACTTCTTGATAATGATTTTAAACTGTATTCATATGGTGAAGTACTCAATCAGCAGGAAAAGTATTTTGCTTATATGGCTTGTACCGCACCAAGTAAAATGCTGTATATTTCTTATCTTGGAAATACCGGAAAAAACGCTGCACCTTCTGAAATAATAACTTCAGTCGAAAGCATATTTGACATTACTGAAAAAACATACGAAGCAATTGATGATATTGATTTGATAGAAACCTATTCTAATTCCTTTGATTTGATGTGTGAAAGGTATTTGACAAATACAGAATTTTATTCTTCATTAAAGGAATACTTTAAAAATGACAGCAGATTTAATTCAATTAAAGCTCTGGCAGAAAATAAAAAATCAAAAATTGAAAATAAGCAAACAGCTACTTCCTTATTCGGTTATAATATGTACGTTTCAGCATCAAGGGTTGAGGATTTTTATAACTGCTCATTCCGATATTTCTGCAAATTCGGTCTTAATGCAAGACCGAGAATAAGAGCGGAAATCGACCCGATGCAAAGAGGTACACTCATTCATTATGTGCTTGAAATGATTCTTTCGACAGTAGGCAGTAAAAAGCTTTCATCACTGACAAATGTTGAAATAAAAGCACTTGTTGACAGATTTATCACCATGTATTTTGAACAGGAGATGGGAAATGCTGCCGATTTATCAATAAGATTTAAGTATAATTACAGACGTCTTTCAAAATTGATATACAGTGTAGTTTATCATCTTGCTGAAGAGTTTGCACACAGCGATTTTGAAGCAAATGCCTTTGAGCTTGATATTGACAAAGATGGTCAGGTTAAGCCTGAACAGATTATTCTTGAGGACGGCGGTACTATACAGATAAGAGGCTCAATTGACAGAGTTGATACATACGTGCATAATGGCGAACGATATGTTAGAGTGGTCGACTATAAATCAGGAAATAAGTCCTTTAACTATTCGGATATTCTGCACGGCTTAAATCTGCAGATGTTTATTTATCTTTTTTCACTTTGTAATGATAAGAACGCTGAGCTTACAGGAATTCCTGCAGGCGTTCTTTATATGCACGCAGCAAGAAATATTTTTAATTTTAATTCCCGAACAGCAGCAGCGAATACTATAAAAAGTGAAGAAAATGCATCCTTCAAAATGAAGGGGATTGTTCTTGATACCGCAGACGGAGAAATTGCAAAAGCAATGGACCACGAACTTATGGGCAGGTATATACCGGTTAAAGCAAAAAAAGACGGCGAGCTTACAGGTAAGCTTGCACGTCTCGAACAGCTTGGATATATACATAAAAAGATAAATGAGCATGTTGCACAAATGGGGATGGAGCTTCATCTCGGCAACATAAATCAAAATCCTGTTAAGGACAAAATGCATAAGAATACCTGTGAGTACTGTGATTACAAGGACGTTTGTGCAAATAAAAGAAATATTGAAAACCGAACACTTGACGATATAAGTGACAAGGAAGTGCTTGAAATTTTAGCTAAGGAGTATAGTGAAAATGCCACAGTGGACACCAGGACAGAGTAATGCAATAAACGCCAGAAATAAAAATATTCTTGTCAGTGCCGCTGCCGGTTCAGGCAAAACAGCAGTTCTTGTTGAAAGGGTAATAAAGCTTATTACTGACAAAACAAATCCTGTTGACATTGACCGTCTGCTTATTGTTACATTTACCAATGCTGCAGCCGCAGAAATGCGTTACAGAATTTCAAAGTCACTTAACGGACTGATAAAGAGTAATCCAAATGACAGTTTTTATAAACGACAGCTTTCTCTGCTGCCGAATGCAAAAATATCAACGATTGATGCATTCTGCGCAAGCCTTGTTAAGGAGCATTTTTATGAGCTTTCAATAAATCAGGATTTTTCAACCTTTGACGAAAGCGAACTGCAGCTTCTTGAGGATAATGTAATAAGTGAAACGCTGGACAAATGCTTTGAAGAAAACAATGCAGATTTCATATCATTGTTTGAAATGTTCACTTCACCGGGGAATGAAAAGCCTGTGATAAATGCAGTTAAAAGACTGCTCAGATTTATATATGCACAGCCATTTCCGTATAAATGGCTTGAAAAATCCGCAGAACTTTATAATCCCGATATATCACTTGCTGAAAGTGTGTGGTTTGACTATGTAAAAAATGAAATTGATTATCTTTCAGCATATGCTCTTGAGCTTGCAAAAGAAAATATGTCACTTATTGACTTTGAGGATGAAAAGATTAATTTAAAATTCAGCGATGTAATAAATGACGATATCAAGGAAATTGAAAGAATACAAGCTTTATCTTATTCATGGACTGATTTAATCAATGAAAGAAAGCCCTCTTTCAAAAGAATGCCGTCATCCTCAAAGGTTGATAAAGCAGTAAGCGAAAAAATAAAGGCAAACAGAGAAGTGTACAAATCAATCCTTACAAAGGATATTGAAAGCTTTTTGATTTCTGATGAAGACGATTACAGAAATGATGCAAAAGTCCTTTACAAGCGTATTCAGAGCCTTACAGAGTTGCTTAAAGCGGTTGATGAAAGACTGATGCAGGAGAAAAAAGAACTCAACTCATATTCATTCTCAGATATAGAACATTTTGCAATTTCTCTTTTATTTAAACTTGACGATGACGGTAATATCATCCGTACCGCTCTTGCACATGAGCTGTCTGAAAACTATTATGAAATCCTTGTTGATGAGTATCAGGATACTAATGAGGCACAGGATTTGCTTTTTACCTATTTATCAAACGGTAAAAATCTTTTTACGGTAGGGGATATCAAACAAAGTATTTACCGCTTCCGACTTGCTATGCCGCATATATTCAATGCAAAAAAGAAAAGCTACGATTACTATAATGCAGAAGACAGCAGCGTAAATGCAAAAATCATTCTTGATAAGAATTTCAGAAGCAGATCTGAAATCTGCAGCTATGTAAATTTTGTTTTCTCAAATCTTATGACCGAGAAACTCGGTGAGCTTGATTATAACACCGATGAATTTTTAAATTATGGTGCTGACTATAAAGAAAGCCTTGTACCGTCAGCTCAGCTCAAAATACTTACAGGTGTTAAGGGCGAGGAATATGACAGGCTGGAGGCTGCCTATATTGCAAAAACGATTATCAAAAAAGTAAATAGCGGCGAGCTTGTTAAAGATGGCTGCAATTACAGACCTATCAACTATGGTGATTTTGCAATTCTGATGCGAAAGGTTAAAGGTCATATTGATACATATTCGCAGGTGCTGTCAGACTTCGGTATTCCTGTTATTTGTGATAATTCAACCAATCTGTTTGAAAACAATGAAATAAGAATTTTGCTGTCATTGATAAGAGTAATTGATAATCCTATGCTGGATATACCTCTGCTCACTGTAATGCTGTCGCCGATTTACGGCTTTACAGAAGATGAAATGGCTCAGCTTAGAATTGATAATCGTTTCGGCACTCTGTACAGTTGTATATATTCTTCAGACAATTCAAAGGCTAAAAATTTTATAAGCAATCTTAAGGAGCTGAAAAAAATCAGCGTTTCAATGTCCGTGGCAGGCTTTATCAGATATCTCATTGATGATAAGGGACTTATCGGATACTTTAACGCTATGGGCAATGGTGAGCTCAGATATCAGAATGTTTTGAAGCTTATTGCTTTTGCGGAAAAATTTGACAGCGGTGTTAATGTAGGATTAACAGCTTTTATCAGATATATTGATAAAATTGCTTCCTCTGACAAAGGAATTGATTCAGCCGCACTCAGTGCTGCTGCCGGAAATTCAGTAACTATAATGTCTGTTCATCACTCAAAGGGACTCGAATTCCCCGTATGTATTTTTGCCGGTACAACAAAGCAATATAACAAGCAGGATCTGAATGATAAGCTGTTGCTTAATACAAGCCTTGGTGTCGGCTTAAAATGCCATAATGAAGAGGAAATGTATCAGTATAACTCATTACAGTATACTGTAATAAAAAATAAAAATGATGCAGAGCTTATGAGTGAAAATCTCAGAGTGCTTTATGTTGCAATGACAAGAGCAAAAGAACAATTCATTTCATTTGTAACAGTAGATAATCTCGAAAGTAAAATTAAAAAGCTGGCATCAAATATCGGCAGCAACGCAATAAGCCCTTATTCCTGCAAGAAAATAAACAGTGACGGTGATTTTCTGTTGATGTGTGCTCTTATGCATGGCGACTGTAAGACACTGAGAGAACTTTCTCCATTTAATATCAAGACAATTCATAGTGATTTTCGTTTTGATGTTGAAATAACCGACGAAATCAGTGCTGAAGAAAGTGATTTCACTTTATCATTTACTGAACCCGATCATAATATTGTCAGACAAATTGAAGAAAAACTTTCATTTAAATATAACAGATGCAACTTGTCTGCATTAAGCTCGAAGCTGACCGCATCCTCCCTTGATGATATGGAAAGAGGTTTTGAATATCTTACTTCTTCAAAACCATCATTCCTTAACAAGGGCGGTTTAACACCGGCACAGCGCGGCACAGCAATGCATACATTTATGCAGTTTTGCAGCTATGAAAATTCACTTGCTGATTTAGAAAAAGAAATTGCCAGAATAAAAAATCTTGGTCATATTAATAATGAGCAGGCTGAAAGTCTTGACAGAAATATGTTAATCAGATTTTTTAACAGTGACCTTGCTTCACAGATTTTTGATGCCGACAAAGTATACAGAGAAATCAAGGTAACATCCTTTGTTCCCGTAAAAGAAATTTATGGCATGGATGCTGAAGAAAGTGTACTGATTCAGGGTATTGCTGACTGTATCATAGAAAAAAATAACGAACTTGTTCTGATTGACTATAAAACAGACAATGTATCCAACGAGGAGGAATTGCTTGGCAGATATAAAAAACAGATTATGTTCTATAAATCAGCTATAGGCAAAACCCTCAATAAGCCGGTTAAAACCGCTCTGCTTTATTCATTTAAGTTAGGAAAATGCTGTTATTATAAATAATTTAAAAAAATACTTGCATTTTGCGGCGGCTTGTGGTAATATATCAAAGCATAATGACATTACTTGTAAAGAGGTGAAAGTAAATGAAAGACGGAATTCATCCAAACTACGATACTTGCACTGTTAAGTGTGCTTGTGGTAATACTTTTGAAACAAAAAGTACAAAGAGCGAATTAAAGGTTGATATCTGCTCAAAATGTCATCCATTCTTCACTGGTAAGCAAAAGCTTGTTGATACAGGTGGACGAGTTGATAGATTCAACAAGAGATATGCACGTAAGGGCTAATCTGAAAATCAATGGCAATGGTAATTACCGTTGCCTTGTTTTTTTATGGTGATCGTATGAAGGAATACAAAACTGTTGAACTGGAAAGCAGTGACGAATTTATTGAAAAAAAGTCACGCTTTATCGGTTATGTCAAGCCCGTCAAAACACAGGCTGAGGCTGCCGAATTTATTAATTCAATCAAGTCAAAGCATTGGGACGCTGCTCACAACGTGTCTGCCTATGTTCTTAAAGAAAATAATATTCAGCGTTCAAGTGACGATGGTGAGCCCAGCGGAACTGCCGGAGTACCGGTTCTTGATGTTCTGCTCAAAGAAGGACTTGTTGATGTCTGCGTTGTTGTGACCAGATATTTCGGCGGAACACTTCTTGGGGCAGGCGGACTGATCAGAGCATACTCACGTGGTTCAAAAATCGCTGTTAATGCAGGGCATATTATAACAATGGCACCCTGCAAAATTATTGATGTTTCTGTTGATTACAGCTTTTATGAAAGAATGAGCATTATACTAAATGATTTTGGCGCAAATATTGAAAACAGCGAATTTACAGATAAAGTCAACATCAAATTTTCACTTAAAGAAAGTCTTGTTGACAATCTCGGCAAGACATTAACTGAACAAAGCAACGGCAAATATGTACTTGATATAGTCGGTGAAAAATTTGCAAAAATATAAATTTTTTGAATATTAACGGAAAAACCTGCCAATCATTCATTTGAAAGGCAGGTTTTATTATGAAAACTTTCAAGGTGTTTGTTCCTGTATTTTTACTTTTGGTTATTGTAACCTCTTGCTTAACATCGGATATCATATCAGCAGAAAGCATATCAGATAAAGTGCTAAGACTTCATATTCTCGCAAACTCCGATTCAACAGAAGATCAAAACATAAAGCTCGGTCTGAAAAACTATTTTTTAGATAATACCAAGGAATTATTCAGCGGCAAAACTATTGAGGAAAATATTGCGATAGCAGAAAACAACAAGGAACAGATAGAAAACATCTGTAACAATTATTTAAAGAGTTATGGCAAAACAGCCTTCGTAACCATTGAAAAAGAATTCTTTAAAACAAGAGCTTATGATGACTTCACACTCCCGGCAGGCGTCTATAATTCTATAAAGATAACAATCGACGAGGGCAAGGGACATAATTGGTGGTGTATTGTTTTTCCGTCAGTCTGTCTTAATGCCTGCAGTGAAACTATGAATGAATATCTGACAGATGATGAAATGGAGCTCGTTACATCCGGCTATACACCTAAATTCAAAATAATAGAAATTTATGAAAAATTAAAGGACAGACTTAATTAAGTCTGTCCTTTATGGTGCCGGCGGCGGGGGTCGAACCCGCACCCTGTTGCCAGGACTGGATTTTGAGTCCAGCACGTCTGCCAATTCCATCACGCCGGCAAACAACATTGATATTATAACTAATCTTTATGTAAAAGTCAATTATAAAATTTAATAATTAACAGCCGAGTAAAATATTAAGCTTATTGATTAACCGTCTTATTGCTATAAATAATCTGTTCAACAAAAAAACAACAAACATACTTTTGTATGTTTGTTGTTTTTGGTGCTGGTGACCGGACTTGAACCGGTACGGTATTTCTACCGAGGGATTTTAAGTCCCTTGCGTCTGCCGATTTCGCCACACCAGCATTGCTTAAATATAATAATAGATTTTTTAAATAATGTCAAGATATATAACAAAATTAATTTAAATTATTTTATCAGAATAAGAATTACCAATATGATAAGAATATAATTGGTGATATTATGAAATCAATCTGGCAAAGCGGCACAGAATTTAAAAAATTCCCATCATTGCTTGACGATAAAAAAACAGATGTCCTCATTATCGGCGGAGGAATTACCGGACTTCTTTTAGCATATGAGCTGAAGAAACAGAATGTTAATTACATTTTGGTAGAGCAGGGGAGAGTCTGCAATGCTGTAACCTCCTGTACTACTGCAAAAATTACAGCGCAGCACGGACTTATTTATCATAAAATTGAAAAGGAATTTAATCTTGATTTTGCAAGGCAGTATCTCAATGCCAATCAAAGTGCGATAAATCGCTACAGAGAGCTTGCCGATAAATTCAAATGTGATTTCGAGGATAAAAACAACTATGTTTATTCCATTGATGACTGCGATAAGCTTGAGAATGAAATTCATACTTTAGAGCGTATCGGATTTATCGCCGACTATGTCAACAGCATTCCGCTTCCGATTAAAACTGTTGGTGCAATCAGGTTTGAAAAACAGGCACAGTTTAATCCGCTCAAGCTTTTATCACAGCTTTCAAGAGAATTGAATATCTATGAAAACACTAAAGTTTATGCAATCGAAAATAATGTTGCATTAACAAACGGTGGCAGAATTACAGCAGATAATATAGTTGTTGCAACGCATTTTCCGTTTATCAATACTCACGGCACATACTTTTTTAAAATGTATCAATCACGCTCTTTTGTTATCGGACTGGATAATGGTGAGGATGTCAACGGAATGTATGTTGATGAGGCAAACGGCGGTATGTCATTCAGAAATTATGGTGACTATCTGCTTATAGGCGGATACGGCAGAAGAACGGACGGCAACTGCTGCTTTGATAATCTGAAAAAATTTGCATCAATTCACTATCCTCAGTCTAAGGTTGAATTTCAGTGGGCAACACAGGACTGTATGACACTTGACGGAATACCTTATATCGGCAAATATTCAAAACTGACTCATAATCTATATGTAGCAACAGGCTTTAACAAATGGGGAATGACCTCATCAATGGTTGCAGCAAAACTGTTAACTGATTTATTGCTCAACAAAGAGAATGAATTTTCGGAAGTTTTTTCACCCTCAAGAACTATGCTTAGACCCCAGCTTTTAATTAATTCACTTGAAGCTGTTAAAAATCTATGCACCGTATCCGGTCACAGATGCACACATATGGGCTGTGCACTCAAATGGAATAAGGAGGAGCACAGTTGGGATTGTCCGTGCCACGGTTCACGCTTTGCAGAAGACGGCAGTATAATAGAAAATCCTGCAGTAAACAAATTAAGGAACAGCCATTAATAGCTGTTCCTTAATTACGAATCAGTTAACAACATTCTGAGGTGTTCCATTCAGATATGCAACAATATTATCCTCAAGTATTTTTAAAAGCCTTGCTCGTGTTTCTTTGGCAGCCCAGGCAATGTGAGGGGTTATATAACAGTTTTTAGCAGTAAGCAGAGGGTTATCCTTGCTTGCAGGTTCAATCTTTAATACGTCAAGTCCTGCAGCCTGTAATTCATCATTGTTAAGTGCATCGGCAAGTGCCTGTTCATCAACAACAGGACCTCTTGATGTATTAATGAGAATTGCAGTTTTTTTCATTTTTGAAATATTATCTTTGTTAATCAATCCATCAGTTTCAGGCGTCAGCGGACAGTGACAGGTCACAATATCACTTTGGCGAAGCAGCTCATCAATGGTTACAAAGCGTACATTCAATTCTCCCTTATCCTTTGGTCTTGGATTATAGGCTAAAACTTTCATTCCAAAAGCTTCCGCTATTGATGCAACACGCCGACCGATTGAGCCAAAGCCGACAATACCGATTATTTTTCCGTCAAGCTCTGTCAAAGGCTTTTTCCAAAAACAAAAATCAGGGCATCTGCACCATTCGCCGCTTTTGACAGCACCGGAATGAAGAGTAACCTCATTTGTAATCTGCAGAATAAATGCAAATACAAGCTGTGCAACGGCATTCGTTGAATATGCAGGTATATTACATACAGTTATACCAAGCGTTCTTGCATATTCACAGTCAACAACATTATATCCCGTTGACTGCAGACCTATATATTTCAGCTCAGGTGAAAGAGCATCAAGAATATCACGATTCATAATCGTTTTGTTAACAATAAGAATATCTGCACCCTTTGCTCTGTTTATAATTTCATCAGGTGCTGTTCTCTCATATACGATATAATCACCAAGCTTCTCTATGCCTTCCCAGCTTAAATCACCCGGATTTGTAGTAAATCCGTCCAAATTAACAATTTTCATATATTTCAGTCCTTTTTACTGTCTTTGCATCAATTATATCCCTTAGCAGCAGAAAATGCAATATTACCTTGATACTTTAATCATAATAAGTTATAATTACACATAGTAGTTATTGGTGAATTTTATGAAAAAACTGCTTGCTGTTATTATTGCCTTTTCACTTACTTTGGCAATTTCATTAGGAATAAATAATTTACATAAAAAAACAGAGCTTGCAAACACATCAATAGCCTATAAAAAATCCTGTCTTGTTATTGATGCAGGTCATGGCGGTATTGATGCCGGAACAATCGGCGTAGACGGCACAAATGAAAAAGAAATTAACCTTGCGATTGCAAAAAAATTATATGATTTTGCAGGGGTTAGCGGTCTTTCTGCCAAACTGCTCAGGGAAGGGGATTATCAGGTTTACGCTGAAGATGACGATAAAACAAGGTCTGATCTCTACAATCGTATGGATTATATTAACAGTGTAAATAAAGCAACCCTGATTTCAATTCATCAAAATCACTTTGAGGTTGAAAAAGAGTGGGGAATACAAATATGGTATTCTCCAAACGATAATCACAGTAAAATTCTTGCTGACAGCATTTTAACTATATCGAAAGATAATCTTCAGAAAAACAACAGAAGAGAAAACAAAAAATCTGACAGCAGTTATTATTTGCTCTATAAAGCAAAGGTTCCGTCTGTAATGGTGGAATGCGGATTTATGAGTAACAATGAAGAAAACAAAAAATTACAGGATGATAATTATCAAAGCAAAATGGCATATTCCATAATGCTTGGTTATAGTGATTATTTGTCTAAGGAGTTATAAATGGCCAAATTAAAATCAGTTTATGTTTGCAGTGAGTGCGGGTATGAATCACCAAAATGGTACGGAAAATGTCCCGGCTGCGGTGAATGGAATACAATGAATGAGGAATTGCCCGCATCCTCGGCAACAAGCAGACACGCAGCAAGCCACAGCTCAGTTAATCAGGTTATGGCACTTGGAGAGATTACTGAGGACGTAGAAAAAAGAATGTCAACCGGTATTAAAGAATTTGACAGGGTACTCGGCGGCGGAATTGTTTTGGGAAGTCTCGTACTAATCAGCGGTGATCCCGGTATAGGCAAATCAACAATACTGCTGCAGATGTGTGAATATCTCGGCAAAAGCAAAAAAATATTATATGTAAGCGGCGAGGAGTCTGCCAGTCAGATAAAAATGAGAGCTAACAGGCTTGGCGTTACAACGGACAGGCTTTTTGTTTTACCGCAAACAGATGTTGGCATAATTGTAGATGCAATTAAATCAGAAAAACCCGATATTGTCATTGTTGATTCAATCCAGACTATGGTTTACGATGAAATTACTTCATCGGCAGGTTCTGTAACACAGGTCAGAGAGTGCACAAACATATTTATGCATGCCGCAAAGGGAATGGGAATTCCGATATTTGTTGTAGGTCATGTTAATAAAGACGGTGCTATTGCAGGTCCAAAGGTGCTTGAGCATATCGTTGATACCGTTTTATATTTTGAGGGAGAAAAAAATTACTCTTACAGAATATTGAGAGGAGCAAAAAACAGATTCGGCTCAACAAATGAAATCGGTGTTTTTGAGATGACGGGCAACGGACTTAAAGAAGTATTAAATCCGTCACTTATGATGATTTCGGGCAGACCGAAAAATACATCAGGTACCTGTGTTGCTTGTGTAATGGAAGGCTCAAGACCTATTCTTGCAGAGGTGCAGGGTCTTGTCTGTGCTACAGGCTTTGGAACTCCAAGACGAATGAGTACAGGCTTTGACTATAACCGAATGAGTATGCTTCTTGCGGTACTCGAAAAAAGAGCAGGTTATTTTTTCAATAATATGGATGCGTATATAAATGTTGTTGGCGGTCTAAAGCTTGATGAGCCTGCGGCGGACCTAACGGTAGCACTTGCACTCGTTTCATCACTAAAGGACAAAGCAGTAGGGGAAGATGTTCTTGCATTTGGTGAGGTTGGACTTGCCGGAGAAATCAGAGCAATAAATAATTGCGAGCAACGTGTAAACGAAGCAATGCGTTTGGGATTTAAACGCTGTATAATACCATTTCATAATTATAAATCATTGTCAAAGGATGTTAAGGTAAATATGGATATTGTTCCTGTCAGAACAATCCGAGATGCCTTCACTGCATTAGTTGAAGAATAATCAAAAAAGCTGTGGATTATATAAATCTTACAGCTTTTTTATATATAAGCAAATAGGGCACAAAAATTATGTATAATTGATTTAAACGCGAAAACCCTTGACATAGCGTGATTTTTGATTTACAATTATACAAAATTAATATTTTGTATAATTGAGGGGAGTTAATTTGATAAAATATGCTGTTTATGGTACCTTCTCAGACAATAGTATTATTTAGAATAATGGCTGCATTGTTCTGAATAATACTATTGAATTGATTGGTTTAAAAAATATTTTTTATTGATAATACGTGTAATTATTATTGAAAGGAAAACGATAATGCGAAAAGAAGAATTCGGACAATTGCCAAAGCTTGTTCAGCAGTATCTGATTTATATTGAGGCGATAAAAAATCACAGTGAATTATCTGTGATTGAATACGCATCAGACTTAAGAACATTTTTCAGATTTTTAGCAAAATCCAAGGGATTATGTGCTCAGGATATATCCGACGAAGAAATCGATTTATCCCCTATTGATTTAAATTTTATACAGGGAGTAAACCTGTCAGATGCTTATCAATTTATTGTATACTGCAAAAATGAGCGTGGCAACAGTGAAGCAACAAGAGCACGCCGAGTTGTTGCAATAAGGCGATTTTTTGGTTATTTGACGGATAATCTCGGACTGCTTGAAAATAATCCGATGAAATCACTTGATGCACCCAAAACAAAAAAAGCTCTTCCAAAATACCTTACTTTGGAAGAGGCTGAAAAATTACTATCTGTTATTGATGGGAAATATAAAGAAAGAGATTATGCAATCATAACACTGTTTCTAAACTGCGGCATGCGCCTCAGCGAGCTTGTTTCCATTGATTACAATGATATAAAGGCAGATGGGTCTTTAACCATTATCGGCAAGGGCAATAAAGAGCGTGTTGTTTATTTGAATCAAGCGTGTATAAACGCTATTGTTAACTATATGAAAGTACGGGCAAATGATGGTGTTAAGGACAGAGCTCTGTTTCTAAGCTCAAGAAATCAGCGAATAAGTCCAAAAACAGTTCAGCATATTATTTATTCATACCTGGATAAGGCAGGAATTGGAGATCGTGGATTGTCCGTACATAAACTCAGACACACAGCAGCAACACTTATGTACCAGCATGGTAATGTTGATTTGCTTCTGCTCAAGGAGATACTCGGTCATGAGAATCTCGGCACTACTGAAATATATACACATATAGCTGATGATGCCACAAGAAAGGCAATAGAATCGAACCCGTTGTCAAAAGAAAAAGCTAAATGGTAACAACTGAAAATAGAAGCTTAGTTAATCCGCTGTCTATAACTGACACTGCTGCAATAGCAATAGCAAGAATAAGATATTTTTTTAAATAAGGATTTATTTCAAACGGTTCTTTGCTGTCGCCTTTAACAAGACTTCTTATTTTAGTTGATAATTCGACGCTTACCTTCATTGTATAAGCAATTGTTGTTATGAGCAAAGCAATATAAGGAACAATCATAATAAGTGAATATCCTACACCTTTAGCATCATAGTTCACAAAATAATAAGAAAGTCTGCTGCCTGTTGCAATACCTATAAAAATAGGTACAATGTTGATTAACGGTGCGCTTATTAAACAGAAACCGAGAAATGCTGTTATAAGAAATAATGAAAAATAAGCACAAAAATTTGAAAACATCAGATTTGAAAAGGTGTTGTCTTTTATTATGACGAGCTCATTGAGCTTATCACTCTGCGCAATTTTATAAAAATATGCGCCTATAAAAAGTCCAACAGCATAAAACAATCCGCAATAGAATATAAACTTATTTTCACTAAAATCAAAACTATTTTTTTCTTCCTTATTTGTTGTTACAAGCATATTTTCGATGCTTTTCTGCTTATCCTTTATTATATCCATTTATTCACCTTTTTCTTGATGATTTTATAAATGCAACAATAATTGCTACTGCAAAAATCAATGCAAGCTTAATTATAAAATAAATTGAATTACTTTTATTAACTAAAAAATTTATAAAAACAAATATGGCAAATGGAACAACAGATATTACAGAGAGTAATAGGAAGTTATTTTTAAATCCACTTATGCTTATAATAGAAATTATTATTGAAGATAAAAGGCAAACTGCAATAGATACATAGCCTGCCACCGACAAATCAAGGTCTAATTTCAGAATAATCGCTGAAGATATAGAATTAAAAAGCATAACTGATGCTATGCTTGATATTACAATTTTAATAAAATAAGTTAAGAACAATCCTTTAGAACTTGTAGCTGAAATTTTAGGCATAATAAAAACCCCTCCGATAAAAAATATTCGGAGAGGTTTTTATTTATTACTAAAAGCTGAAAATTAATCCTTCTTCTTTGTTTCGTCAATAACTTCTTTCTTTGACTTTTTGCTTTCTTTTTTAGCCTTGGCTGCTTCACGTGCTGCCTCAACTTCCTTCTGGTGCTGTTCTGCCTTTGTCTTATTTGTATTGATTGCCCAGCGCTCAATTTTCATTTTATTTCTGTCTGAACCTGTTTCGATAACAAGATCATTTTCACGGATTGTTACAACTCTGCCTACAATTCCGCCGATTGTAACAATCTCATCGCCTATTTCAAGAGAGTTTCTCATTTCCTGCTCTTCTTTCTGGCGTTTCTTCTGCGGTCTGATCATAAAGAAATACATTACAACAAAAAGTACAACCATCATAATAATCATGGTTGTTGTCTGCTGACCTGAACCGGCACCTGCGGCTGCACCTGTGCTTGCTGCCATTAATAAAATTGGATTCATACATTTTTCCTCCTAAAATAAATCATATGTATTATATTAAATAATTATAAATTTTGCAAGTATTTTCTAAATTCTTGTATCAAGTTTTACACAATATTCATTTTTGTAGTCACTAAATGTACCATTGTCTAAGTTCATACGAATTTCAGACATTAAATTATTGTAAAAATAAAGATTATGCATTACTGCTAAACGCATACCGAGAATTTCGTTCGCTTTAATAAGGTGACGCACATAAGCACGAGAGTATTTCTGACAGGTCGGACAATTACATGTTTCATCTATTGGTCTGCTGTCCTTGTCATATTTGGCATTATTTATATTAATAATACCTTCTTTAGTAAACAAATGACCATGTCTTGCATTCCTTGAAGGCATAACACAATCGAATAAATCAACTCCCCTGCTGACAGCCTCCAAAATATTCCCCGGTGTACCGACACCCATCAGATATCTTGGCTTGTCTTTTGGAGCGAAAGGCTCAACAGCAGAAATGATTCTGTACATATCCTCTTTAGGCTCTCCTACCGCAAGACCGCCGATTGCGTAGCCATCCAGGTCCATTGAAGCGATCTGCTTCATATGCTCTATTCTGAGGTCATCATATGTGCAGCCCTGATTAATGCCAAACAGAAGCTGATTTTTATTTATTGTTGTATCAAGACTATTGAGCCTGTCCATCTCAATTTTACAGCGTTCCAGCCAGCGTGTTGTACGCTCGCAGGATTCTTTAGCATATTTATATGTCGCTGGATTTTCAACACATTCGTCAAAAGCCATAGCTATTGTAGAGCCCAGGTTCGATTGAATCTGCATACTTTCCTCAGGACCCATAAATATTTTTCTGCCGTCAATATGAGAATTGAAGGTTACACCTTCTTCAGTAATTTTATTCAGCTTTGCAAGACTGAACACCTGAAATCCGCCGCTGTCAGTCAGAATCGGTCTATCCCAATTTGTGAATTTATGGAGTCCACCCATATCATATATAAGCTTATCACTTGGTCTTACGTGCAAATGATACGTATTACAAAGCATAACCTGACAGTTAATATTCTTCAAATCATCGGTTGAAAGACCGCCCTTGATTGCCGCAGAGGTTGCAACATTCATAAATGCAGGAGTCTGTACAGTACCATGAACGGTTTCAAACTCCCCTCTTCTTGCGTTTCCCTCATTTTTTAATAATGTATATTTTGACATAATTTACCTCATTTATTACAACATAATATAAAATTCAATTAAATATCAGCTTATAAACATTGCATCACCGAAGGAGAAAAAACGATATTTTTCAGCGACTGCCGTATTATATGCGTTCATTATATTATCATATCCTGCCAAGGCTGAAACAAGCATTATAAGTGTACTCTCAGGAAGATGAAAATTTGTAATAAGCGCATCAAGGCATTTGAATTTATACCCCGGGTATATAAAAATACCTGTGTCGTCCTCATCCTCACAAATACATCCGTTTTTTGACGCAACACTTTCAACAGTTCTGCAGCTTGTTGTGCCTACACAGATAACACGCTTTCCGTTCTTATGTGTTTCATTAATAAGATCAGCGGTTTCCTTTGGCATTATATAGTGTTCCTTATGCATAATATGTTTTGTGACATCATCAACCTTAACCGGTCTGAAAGTCCCCAAACCCACATGAAGGGTTACATATCCGATATTGATTCCTTTTGCTTTGATTTCTTCAAGCATTTCAGGTGTAAAATGAAGTCCTGCCGTCGGAGCTGCTGCCGAGCCTAAATTCTCGCTGTAAACAGTCTGGTATCTTTCCTTATCCTCAAGCTTTTCCTTTATGTAAGGAGGCAGAGGCATCTGACCGATTTCGTCAAGCACAGAATAGATATTATCATTACATTTAAAACGAACTAATCTGTTACCATCGTCCTTAACTTCAATAACCTCACACTCGAGCTGATCATTACCGAATTTAAATTCCGCACCGACTCTTGCTTTCTTTCCGGGACCGCAAAGGCATTCCCACACAAGGTTTTCAATCTGTTTTAATAGCAGAAATTCAACAACAGCACCTGTTTCTTTTTTTATACCGTAAATTCTTGCCGGGATTACTCTTGTGTTATTCAGAATTAAGCAGTCACCTTCACTAAGATAATCTGTTAAATCACGAAATACTTTGTGCTGTATTTCTCCTGTTTTTTTATCAAGAAGCATCAGTCTTGATGCATTTCTCGGTTCAATCGGAGTCTGTGCAATCAGCTCCTCAGGTAAATTATAGTAAAAATCTGAAGTTTTCATTATATTCTCCATAAATTATAATTGACATATATATATACTAAGTGGTATTATATTTGCAAGTATGGATTTGGAAATCCTGCCTAACTATTATATTGCATATTAACTTGTTTTACAAGGTATTTTTTAAGGAGATTTGTTATGGAAAAAAAGTTTAATGTCGGTATTGTCGGCGCAACAGGTATGGTAGGACAGAGATTTGCTACTCTGCTTGACGGCCACCCATGGTTTAATGTAGTTTGTTTAGCTGCTTCTTCAAGAAGTGCAGGCAAAACATATAAAGAAGCTGTCGGAAAAAAATGGTGTATGGATGTTGAAATTTCGGAAGCAATGAAAGATATTGTTGTTATGGATGCAACAAATGATATTGAAAAAATTACATCAATGGTTGACTTTATATTCTGTGCGGTTGATATGAAAAAGGATGAAATCAAGGCACTTGAAGAGGAATACGCAAAGCACGAATGTCCTGTTGTTTCAAATAACTCAGCACACAGATTTACACCTGATGTTCCTATGGTAGTACCTGAGCTGAACGCACACCATATTGAAATTATTAAGGATCAGAGAAAAAGACTTGGTACAGAGCGTGGATTTATTGCAGTTAAGTCAAACTGCTCACTCCAGTCATATGTTCCTGCACTCTTCCCTGTTAATGACAAGTTTGCTGTTAAGGATGTACTTGTTTGTACATATCAGGCAATTTCAGGTGCAGGAAAAACCTTTGAAACATGGCCTGAAATGAATGACAATGTTATTCCTTATATCGGCGGTGAGGAAGAAAAGAGTGAGAAGGAGCCTCTTAAGCTTCTCGGTACTATTGAAGACGGTGTTATTAAATCTGCAGATAAGCCTAACTTCACTGCACAGTGTATCCGAGTTCCTGTTTCAAACGGTCACCTTGGTGCAGTATTTGTAAGATTTGAGGAAGGTCAGAAGCCGACTAAGGAAGAAATGATTGAAATCTGGAATAACTTCTCAGGCAGAGCACAGGAGTTAAATCTTCCATCAGCTCCAAAGAAATTCCTCAATTATTTTGTTGAGGATGACAGACCTCAGATTAAATCTGAAAGAATGCTCGAAAATGGTATGGCTGTTTCAATCGGCAGACTCAGAGAAGATACACAGTATGACTACAAATTTGTTTGCCTTTCACACAACACCCTTCGCGGTGCTGCAGGCGGTGCTGTTCTTCTTGCTGAGCTTCTTGCTGCGGAAGGTTATATGGACAGATAATAATTATATAAATACTTAGGGAGAGAATAATCATGAAAGAACCAATTTTTACAGGTGCAGGCGTAGCTATTATTACACCTATGAATGCTGACGGCACTGTTAACTATGAAGAATTCGGAAAATTTATTGACTGGCAGATTGAAAATGGTACAGATGCAATTGTTGTTTGCGGAACAACAGGCGAATCATCAACTTTGAAGGTTGTTGAGCACAACGAGGCTATCAGGTGGTGCGTTGAATATGTTAACGGCAGAGTTCCTGTTATTGCCGGAACAGGCTCAAATTCAACAGCATGTGCAATTGAAATCAGCCGTGAAGCTTGCAAGGCAGGTGCTGATGCATTATTACTTGTAACACCTTATTATAATAAAACAAGCCAGAGAGGTCTTATTGCTCATTACACGGCAATTCATGATGCCACTGACTTACCGCTCATTCTCTATAATGTTCCATCAAGAACAGGCGTTAACATCAATCCTGAAACTGCTAAAGAGCTTTCAAAACTGCCAAGAATTAATGGTATCAAAGAAGCATCAGGCAATCTTGACCAGGTAAAAGCTATTCACGATTTATGCGGTGATGAACTTAACATCTGGAGCGGTAATGATGATCAGATTTATGATTTAATGGAGCTTGGCGGTAAGGGTGTAATTTCTGTACTTTCAAACATCTGCCCTCAGGCTGCTCACGATATTCCTGCTAAATATCTTGACGGTGACAAGGAAGGCAGCAAGGAGTTAATGGATAAGTATATGAAGCTTGCAAAGGCTATGTTTGTTGACGTTAACCCTATTCCTGTTAAGGAAGCTGTTTCACTTATCGGCTTTAACGCAGGTCCTGTACGACTTCCTCTTATTGAAATGGATGAAAAGAACAAGGAATACGTTAAGAATACAATGGACGAATATGGTCTTTTATAATTAACTGACGAGGAATTTAAAATGACAAGAATTATAATTACCGGTGCTAACGGCAAAATGGGAAAAGTGCTGCAAAGCATTATTGCCAACCGTGAGAACTGTGAGATTGTTGCAGGTGTTGATTTAAATACTGCAGATAACGGTGTGTTCCCTATCTACTCTTCTATAGCTGAGGTTAAGGAGGCAGCTGATGCTGTAATTGATTTTTCAAACCCTGTGCTACTTGATGATTTGCTTGAATATTCAAAATCAACAAAAACACCGCTCGTTATTGCAACAACAGGTTATAATGATGAGCAAAAGGCTAAAATTATCGAGGCATCAAAAATCTGCCCGATATTCTTTACATACAATATGAGTATGGGTATCAATCTGCTTGCAAACCTTGCAAAAAAAGCAGTTGAGATTTTGGGCAATGATTTTGATATTGAAATTGTTGAAAAGCACCACAATCAGAAAATCGATGCACCAAGCGGCACAGCTTTAATGCTTGCTGATGCAATTTGCGAGGTAACACCTCAGGCAATGAAATATGAATATGACCGTCATTCAAAGCGTGAAAGAAGAACTAAAAATGAAATCGGTCTTCATGCTGTCAGAGGCGGAACAATCGTCGGCGAGCATGAAATCATTTTTGCAGGACGTGACGAAATCATTACTTTATCACATTCTGCAAGAAGCAAGGAAATTTTTGCAGTAGGTGCAGTTAATGCGGCAGTATATATGTGCGGTAAGGATGCAGGTATATACGATATGAAAGAATTAATTGACTAATAACAAACAAAAAAATCCAAGGTTAAAACCTTGGATTTTTTTGTTTAATTCTCTAATGCGTTCATTGCAATTCGATGACAAAGCTCATTATAGTCTATACCAACTGCTTCTGCTTCCCGAGGCAGCAGACTTGTCGGAGTCATTCCCGGCAGTGAATTTGCTTCAAGAAAATATATTTCATCTTGATTATCAACAATAAAATCAATACGTGAATAATACTTTAAATACAGTGCTTTATGTATTTTTAACGCTGAATTTTGCAGCTTATTTGTCAGATTATTATCAATATCAGCAGGACAAGTTTCCTTGGCTAAACCTGTCTGATATTTATTATTATAATCATAAAAACCGGTAAATACTTCTATTTCTATAGGCGGTAATGGCTTATTATCTAAAATACCAACCGAAAATTCCCTGCCCTTAATATACTCCTCTATCAAAACCTCACTGTCATATTTCTTTGCTGAGGTAAGTGCTCTATAAAGTTCAGACATATTATTTACAATAGTTATACCTACACTTGAACCACAGCTTGCCGGTTTAACAACACAAGGGAAATTCACTCCTGTATCAAGTTCGTTTATACACCAATCTGCAGTTTTTATACCACTATTTCTGGAAATAATCTTTGAAACAATTTTATTCATTGAAAAACAGCATCCATCATAGTCCGAGCCTGTATAATTGATACAATTTAAACTTAGCAATGCTTGCAGTTTGCCATTTTCACCAACATCACCATGCAGTGCAAGATAAACAATATCTGCTTTTTTACAGGCATCAATTACATTGCTGCCAATTATATTATTTTCATTAATGTTTTCAGGCGCTATATTGTTAATTTTATAATCTTTAATAGAATCTGTGTTTTGTGAAAAAGACAGATTGTCAATATCTTCTATACCATAACACAAATCCATAAGATAAACATTGTGGCCTTTATTAATCAACGCTCTGGCTATCTGTGAACCGGACACCAAGGAAACCTCTCTTTCAGGACTTAAACCGCCTGCCAAAACCAATATATTCATTTAATCACCTCGCCTTCATTATATTACTAATTATTTATAATTAATATATCGATTTATGCTTTACAATAGGCAAATCGTGCTATATAATCATTATATGGAAAATTTTAGTTTTATAACCGATGGTGAATACGTAAAAAGAGGATATTTAAAAGAAGATTATAAAGTCTTTCATATTAAAGATAAACGGAAAGAAAATTTTGAATTTCACTATCACGAATTCAGTAAAATAATTTTCTTTATATCAGGTGATGTAAAATATAATATCGAGGGAAAAGAATATCAATTAGAGCCATATGATGTTTTATTAGTAAAAAGCGGCGATATTCACCGACCGATTATTAACGAAAATGAGATGTACGAAAGAATTGTTATATGGATTGATGATAAATATCTGAAATCAATCAACCTAACAAAATGCTTTGAGGTTGCTGACAGCAAAGGGATTCATGTGATAAAAACTGCTGATAATAATTTATTCAAATTAGCTGATACTCTCTCAAATTCAAATCATGATGATTATGCTGCAGAACAGTTTAACAATGCTGTTTTAACTCAAATATTAATACTTATAACACGAAGAATTATGAACAATGATGTTGTCACAGCAGTGTTTAAAAGTGACAAACAAATTGACACAATAATAAGCTTTATTAACTCAAATCTTGATAAAAAGCTTACCGTAAATGATATTTCAAATGAATTTTTCATAAGCAGATACTATTTAATGCACAAATTCAAAGAGTGTACAGGTAAATCTGTATATTCATATATACAGTCAAAAAAACTTATAAAGGCATTAAATAACATTAACAATGGAATGACAGCAAAGCAAGCTTGCTTTGAAAGTGGATTCGGCGATTATTCTGTATTCTTGAAAGCATTTAAAAAGGAATTTGGTGTATCCCCAAGTAAAATAAGATAGAAAAGCAGGTACTTAACTAAGTACCTGCTTTTTAATTAATACAAGGATTTAATTTTTTCAAGCATTGATGGTATCTTAATTGATTGCGGACAATGTGATGCGCACTTGCCGCAACTAATACAGGCATCTGCACCAATATCAATTTTATTATACGCTTCCCTGCTCTGTTCTTCAGTAAGCTCCCCTGTTTTAGATTTGTTATAAACGGAGAAAATTGTACTGATTTTAACATCCTTAGGACAGTCAGAACAGTAATCGCAGCCTGTACATGGTATAATATCACTCTTATTAATCATTGCAGCCGCATTCTGACAGATATTCAGTTCACTATTTGTCATTGGTTCAAATGCAGTAAGTGTGTTTATATTATCCTCCAACTGTTCAATAGAATTCATACCACTGAGAATTGTAATCACATTAGGATGACTGGCAACAAAACACATTGCCCATGATGCTGTACTGCTCTTTGGCTTTGCTTTTTTAAACATTTCTTCAATTTCGGGTGAAACCTCTGCAAGCTTTCCTCCGCGAACAGGCTCCATAACTATAACAGGAATACCTGCATCTGTTAAAATTCGATACTGTTCCTCTGCATTCTGATTTTTCCAGTCAAGGTAATTCATCTGTATCTGGGCAAAATCCCACTTGTGTTCACTGACAATTCTCTTTAAATCCTCAATTGTACCATGAAATGAAAATCCGATATTCTTAATTTTACCTTCTCTCTGTTTTTCAATCAGAAATTCATATGCACCGAATTTTTCACACTTTTCATAGTTTTCTTTGTTTAATGAATGCAAAAGATAAAAATCAAAATAATCGTGTTCGGTTCTTTCAAGCTGCTTTCTGAAAACCTTTTCCATATCAGATTTTTTGGGACACATCCATATCGGAAGCTTATCTGCAAGAAAATAGCTGTCACGAGGAAACTTTTTCAGTGCCGTGCCGATGAACTTTTCACTTTTTCCGGCATGATACATATAGGCAGTATCAAAATAATTTACGCCACTGTTATAAGCGGCATCAACGAGTACCTGACCTTTTTTATAATCAATAAGCGGATTTGCTTCTCTTTTAATCGGTGTTTTACAAGGTAATCTCATTGCACCTAAACCAAGCAGTGAAACCTCTGTATCTTTGAATTTTCTTTTATCCACCATATTAATTTTTACTCCATTGTCCAGGTTACGCCCTGCGGTGTGTCCTTAAGAATAATTCCTCTTGCTTTCAAATCATCACGGATTTTGTCGGCTGTTGCCCAATCCTTATTTGCTCTCGCTTCCTGACGCTGTGCAATAAGCTCCTCAATTTCAGCATCAAGGTCATTTGATTTCCTGTTATAAAGAATACCTAAAACACCACAAAGTTCATCAAAAACCTTGGCAGCAATTTCACATACATTCTTTGATACACTTCTGTCAAGTATTTTAGTATTAATATCCTTAACCAAATCAAAAACAGCGGCAACACCATCAGCAGTGTTAAGATCATCATCCATAGCAGTTATAAACTGCTCTCTGCGGCTGTTTAACAGCTTTATAAGCTCGGCATCATCATCCGTGTCATTTGCATTCTTAATGGCGAAATCAAGACTTTCACGACAGGTATAAAGTCTTTCAAGGGCTGACTTGCACTGCTCAATAATCTCCAAATTATAGTTAATTGGTGAACGGTAGTGTGATGAGATAAGGAAATAACGAATGACTTCATAGCCATAAACCTCGGCAATTTCTCTTACTGTTTTGAAGTTGCCGAGTGACTTACTCATTTTTACATTATCAACATTGATATAACCATTATGCATCCAGTACTTTGAGAAAGCACATCCATTTGCACATTCACTCTGTGCAATTTCGTTTTCATGATGAGGGAAAATCAGGTCCTGACCACCACAGTGGATATCAATGGTTTTACCTAAATATCTTCTGTTCATTGCAGAGCACTCAATATGCCAGCCCGGTCTGCCCTTGCCCCATGGTGATTCCCAATAAGGCTCACCTTCCTTCGCACCTTTCCAGAGTGCAAAATCCAAAGGATCTTCCTTAATATCACCCACGGCAATTCTTGCACCTGACTGCAAATCGTCGATAGGCTGATGACTGAGCTTGCCATACTCATTGAATTTTAATGTTCTGAAATACACATCACCATTTACAGCATAGGCATAACCCTTTTCTTCAAGCGTTTTAATAATATCAATAATTTCATCAATATTTTCGGTTGCCTTCGGGTGAACTGTTGCATCCTTAAAATTCAAACCATGAGCGTCTGTCCAGAATTCTTTAATATATTTTTCCGACACTTCTTCAAAAGTAATACCTTCCTCGTTAGCTCTTTTGATAATTTTATCGTCAACATCAGTAAAGTTCTGTACAAACTTAACATTATATCCTCTGTATTCCATATAACGTCTTAATACATCAAATACACAAAGCGGTCTTGCATTGCCAATGTGGATGAAGTTATATACAGTAGGACCGCAGGCATAAATCTTAACCTCTTTTTCATCAACAGGAACAAATTCTTCCTTTGTTCTTGACATAGTGTTAAAAATTTTCATTTTAAACTCTCCTTTAAAATTTCAATTTCATTTTGTAATTCATTAATTTTTTTCTGATTATTCTGAATAGCATTCATTACAGGATCAGGAATATGAATCTGGTCAAGGTCATCAACTCGTTCACCGTCAATTCTGACAACCTCGCCCGGTACGCCGACCACTGTACAGTTAGGCTCAACATCCTTAACGACGACTGCTCCTGCAGCAACCTTAGCATTCCTTCCGATTGTTATGGGACCCAGCACCTTAGCTCCTGAGCCAATCATAACACCGCTTTCAATCGTTGGATGACGTTTGCCTATATCCTTACCGGTACCGCCGAGAGTAACACCTTGATAAATCATAACATCGTCACCGATTTCAGTTGTTTCGCCAATAACTATTCCACTGCCATGGTCAATAACAACTCTTTTGCCGATTGTTGCACCGGGATGAATTTCAATACCGGTTCTGTGTGCCGAACGCTGACTTATAAACCTTGCTATGAAGGGCATATTATGCTTTAAAAACCAATTTGCTTTCTTGTGACTTCTCAGTGCTTTAAAGCCGGGATATAAAAGAACAATTTCAATAGGACTGCGAGCTGCAGGGTCATGCTCCATAAAGCTCCTTATATCTTCCTTATAAGATTCAAACATAAAAAAACCTCCAAAAAAATGCCCCTGTCAATTGACAGAGGCAATAAAAACTGCGGTTCCACTCTATTTTATACTCAGCTACATTAATAGCTTTTGCCGATAACGAGGCAAACCGCCACAAAATACTAAAATTCCTTCGTGAAGCTCAGAAGTGCATTTCACAGTTAATCAAATACAGACATTACAGCAAACAGCCTGCTCTCTTAAAATGATTCATTCTGCTACTTCTCTTCGTCACAGCTTTTAATCTATAGTACTATTATATCTATTTTTAAAAAATTTGCAACAATTATTTTGTTTTAATTAAATGCCAGCCGTCTTTTGCATAAATAAGACCGCTGAGAACTGCAACAACTGTCGTTATCCAGAATGCAACAGTGCAATAAATATTAAGCCACGGTGTAGTCATATCAATATCAGCACTGCCTTCGCCTATTGCAAGAAGCAAAAACGCCATACCTGTTGTAGACATTTGTAAAAATGTCTTGCATTTTCCAAATCCGTTTGCAGCAATAACGTCACCTGTTGTGGCTGCTGCCATTCTTATTCCTGCAACAAGGAATTCACGTGCCAGCATAAGCATAATACAAATATCCGTATGCCATCCTAATTTAATCAGAATTAAGTATGCAGCAAACACAAGGCTCTTATCAGAAAGCGGGTCCATAAGTTTTCCGAAATCTGTGACAAGTCCTCTCTTTCTTGCAATTATTCCGTCAACCTTATCGCTCATACAGGCAAGAAAATAAACAAGAAGTGTTGCAACCCAATGATATTTAAAATCAATAAAAGCAAACGCCATTAAAAAAGGAATACAGCAAAATCTGAATACTGTTATTTTGTTAGGTAAATTCATATTTCCTCCCCTATCAAATCATAGCCGTCATAATCTGTAATTCTAACATCAATAAAATCACCGACACTCAGCTTACTTTTTGATGTGATAATTATTCCTGTATCTATTTCAGGTGAGTCAAGATAGGAACGACCAATATATTTTTCACCATCGAAGCTGTCAATTACAGCTTTATAAACATTCCCGATTTTTGATTTATTAGCTTTTTCAGTTATTGAATACTGAATATCCATCAGAACCTCAGCACGACGTTTTTTGACTTTATCATCAATCTGATTATCAAAATCAAAAGCAGGTGTATCCTCCTCAGGAGAAAAAGCAAAACATCCGAGCCTATCAAACTCAATGTCTTTAATAAATCTGCAAAGCTCTTCAAACTGTTCTTCACTCTCACCGGGAAAACCAACCATAAAGGTTGTTCTTAGTGATAAGCCCTTGATTTTTGACTTCATTTTAGTGAGAAGTGCTTTAAGTGAATCATATGAACCGTTTCTGTTCATAGCTTTTAGAACTTCGCTGCTGCAGTGCTGAAGCGGAATATCAATATAAGAGCAAATCTTTTCTTCGTTTGCAATAACATCAATAAGCTCATCAGTAACTCTGTCGGGATAACAATAAAAGAGCCTGAACCATTCTATTCCGTCAATTTTAACAAGTTCCTTTAAAAGACCTGCAAGACGGTGTTCCCCATATAACTGTATACCATACTTTGTAGTGTCCTGAGCAATGAGTATTACCTCTTTAACACCCCTTGCTGCAAGCTCCTTTGCTTCGTCAATAATACTTTCAATGGAACGCTCTATGTAACTGCCACGAATACCCGGTATAGCACAATAGCTGCATTTGTTATCACAGCCGTCACTAAGCTTTAAATATGCCCAATGGGGCGGTGTTGAAAGCATTCTTTCACCCTCGAGCGGTAAAAGCTTTTTATCAGGGAAAAAGCTTGTAGGAATGCCCAAAGCTGCTTTCTGGCAAATCTTCACAATATCACCATCTGCACCGATACCTATAACAGAATCAACCTCCGGGATTTCATTCAGAATTTCATCCTGATATCTTTCAGCAAGACAGCCTGTAACAATTATTGATGAAATCATTCCTGCACTTTTATACTCTGCAACCTCGAGAATTGTTTCAATAGCTTCACGTTTGGCATCCTCAATAAAACCGCACGTGTTAATTATCATAATGTCTGCTTCTTCAATCGCACCGACAATCTGAAAGCCTGCTTTATTAAGTTTTTCAAGCATCAATTCACCGTCAACCTGATTTTTCGGGCATCCCAGTGAAATCATACCTACTTTAATATTCATCATTTTCCAACCTGTAAAATGCCGATTTAATATCTGAATAGGAAAAGCCTTTCCTCTGAAGAGCCTGAATAACCCTCTGCTTTCCGTTTTCCTGTTCAAGCTTTGAAGTGTACTTTGCTTCAACTAAGCTGACAATACTATCAACATTATCGAATTCATAATCCTCTAAAACAGCAGAAATTATATCCCCTGCTACACCACGCTTATAGCATTCCTGCTTAATATGGTTTGTTGAATACTTTTTGACTGTATAAAGATAATCAACAAGACTTGCACAAAAATGTTCATCATCAAGGTAGCCGGCCTCAAGGTAACGATTGATGGCCTTGTCAGCACTAACCTCATCAACTGTTCTGAGTAGTTTTGTTTTTAGCTCCTTAATCGAGTGTTCACGCCGTGAAAGCAGGTCACCGCATTTATTAAGTGCTTTTTTATAATTAATGCCGGCAACCAATTCCTGCCATTGCTCATCATCAATTTCAGTACCATCTGCAATATAATGATCAAGCCAGAAATTGCTGTCAGTAGTAATTGCATATTCATTATCAAGGAGCAGGTGAATTTTATTACCCCTGCCCCTCCGGTGTGTTATAATCATTAGTCTTCATCGTCTTCTACTGCAATATCAAGCTTTGCTCTTGCAGCAGCCCTTGTGGTTTTAACAGCCTTTTCTTCAGCAGCTTCATTCTCAGTCTTTGCCATAGGAGCAGCCTTGGCTCTGTATTTCTGTGCAGATTCTGCCTGAATTTCTTCAAGCTTATCCTTAATTTTAACCTCAAGCTCAGCAGAAAACTCAGGATCATTTTTGATTAAATTCTTAATGTTATCTCTGCCCTGACCAAGTCGTCTGTCACCATATGAGAACCAGGAGCCGCCTTTATGTATAATATCGTACTCAACAGCCATATCAACAATTTCGCCTTCCTTGCTGATACCTGTACCGTACATAATATCAAATTCTGCAGACTTGAACGGAGGAGCAACCTTATTTTTTACAATCTTTGCCTTAGTTCTTGAACCGATAACCTCACTGCCGTTTTTAAGCTGTTCAGCCTTTCTTACATCAATACGAATTGAAGAATAGAATTTGAGTGCTCTACCACCTGTTGTAACCTCAGGGTTACCGTAAATAACACCGATTTTTTCACGAAGCTGATTGATAAAGATGATAATACAGTTTGTTTTATTTGCCGTACCTGTCAGCTTTCTGAGCGCCTGCGACATAAGTCTTGCGTGCTGACCTACGTGGTTATCACCCATATCACCCTCAATTTCACTTTTTGGAACAAGAGCGGCAACGGAGTCAACAACGACAATATCAATAGCACCGCTGCTTACAAGCTGTTCCGTGATTTCAAGTGCCTGTTCACCATAATCAGGCTGTGAAACTAAAAGCTCATCAACATTAACACCAAGATTAGCTGCATAAATCGGATCAAGAGCATGCTCAGCGTCCACAAAAGCAGCGACTCCGCCAGCCTTCTGCGCCTCAGCAAGGCAGTGCAAAGCAAGTGTTGTCTTACCACTTGATTCCGGTCCATAAACCTCGACAATTCTTCCCTTCGGCAAACCGCCTATACCGGTTGCAATATCAAGTGAAAGAGAGCCTGTTGATATTGCATCAACCTTAAGGCTTGCATTTTCACCAAGGCGCATAACTGCACCGGCACCGAATTTTTTCTGTATCTGTTTCATAGCGGCTTCTAACGCTGCTTTTTTTTCATCTGCTGCCATAAATAAATCCTCCAAATAAAGTTGTATTTATTATACTAAATATAGTACTTAAAATCAAGTTAATAAACTAAATTATACTAAAATTAGGACTTTTTGAAAAAAAGAATAAAAAATGCTTGCATTTTTTGTTTACTTGTGGTAATATACCACTTGTTCTAAAGATTTAAGGAGGTGTTCGCAAATGGCAAAGTGTGAATATTGCGGAAAAGATGTATCATTCGGTATTAAGGTTTCTCACTCACATAGAAGATCAAACAGAACCTGGAAACCAAACATTAAAAAAGTAAAGGCTATTGTTAACGGCTCTCCTAAAAGAGTTAATGTATGCACAAGATGCCTTCGTTCAGGTAAGGTTGAAAGAGCATAATATTTTCGCGTAAAAACAGCACCGAGTTAATCGGTGCTTATTTTTTTAATATGATAAATGACAATTTAAATTGCTGAAAGAAAAATCAGAATTGAATATGTACATCCCTTACTTAAGAAAGATAAGCACCTGAAAAGTCAAATAGCTTTCAGGTGCTTATCTTTTATTCTTTATTCTTTTTATCAGTAATTTTATTTTCAGTATGATTTAAAAGCTTTTTGATATTGCCTCTGTGTGCTATAACAACAATTAGAGTAAAGACTGCTGCTATTACAGTTAATGCAATACTTCTGTGAAAAGCAAACATAAGCACAGGATAAAGCAGAGCCATTATTATGCTGCCGAGTGAAACATACTTTGTAAAAGCTACTACAATAATAAATACTGCCAGTAATATCAATGCAATACGCCAGTCAACAACAAAAACCATTCCTCCTGCTGTTGCAACGCCTTTTCCGCCTTTGAATTTAAAGAAGCAAGGAAAGATATGACCAACAACACAAAAGAAGCCTGCAAACGATTTTATAAATATATTTCGTTCTATACTCATATCTATTCCGACTTCATTAAGGGTCTGGGGAGTATACTCCATTATTTTCAGTGCAATGAATGCTGCTGCAACAACCTTAAGCATATCTCCGACAATAGTCAAAAATGCATAACCCTTGCCGTATTTACGCAGCATATTTGTTGTGCCTGCATTTCCGCTTCCATAATTTCTTATATCATCCTTTTTAAGCTTATTTGAAAGAATGACACCGAAATTAAGACTTCCGAGTAAATATGATAAAATAGCAATAGCGAAACAGGAAAGATAAATCATTATTTTTTCTTATCTCCCCTTTCTCTTATAATAAAACGAACAGGAGTTCCATCAAGACCAAATACCTCACGAATCTGATTTTCCAAATATCTTTGATAAGAAAAATGAAAAAGCTCAGCATTATTCACAAAAAATACAAACACGGGAGGTCTTGTAGAGGCCTGAGTCATATAATAAATTTTAAGTCTTTTACCCTTATCTGTAGGAGGCTGAACTCTTGCTGTTGCTGATGAAAGCACTTCGTTAAGTCTGCCTGTTGAAATACGCATCGAATTCTGAGAATGAACAAAAGCAATCATTTCAAATAGTCTGTCAATTCTCTGTCCTGTATGAGCAGAAATAAACATAATTGGTGCAAAGCTCATAAATGAAAAATCGTTCATAAGCTTTTTTCTGTATTCATTCATAGTGTTGCCGTCCTTTTCAACAGCATCCCACTTATTTACAGCAATAATACAAGCCTTACCCTGTTCAAGAGCAATACCTGCGACCTTTGAATCCTGTTCAGTAAAGCCCTCAACGGCATCAATCATTATGACACAGACATTTGCTCGCTCAACAGCCATTCTCGCTCTGATAATACTGTATTTTTCAATTGCATCATTAACCTTGCTTTTACGTCTTAAGCCTGCCGTATCAATAAAATTAAATTTACCATACTGATTTTCGATAAATGTATCAGTGGTATCTCGTGTGGTTCCTGCAATATCAGAAACAATTGCACGATTCTCACCGCTGATTTTATTAATAAGCGATGACTTGCCGACATTCGGCTTACCGATAACAGCAATATTAATTATTTCATCATCTTCCTCATCGTCACTGACTTCAGGGAAATATTTGCAAACCTCGTCAAGCATATCTCCGGTTCCGTGACCGTGGGCAGCAGAAACTGCAAACGGGTCACCAAGACCAAGATTATAAAACTCATAAAAATCAGGATCCGGCTCGCCGATACTGTCACACTTATTAACACACAAAACTATTGGCTTGCCGCTTTTTTGGAGCATTGCAGCAACTTCATAGTCACTGGCAACAACACCGTCACGAACATTTGTAACAAAAATTATTACATCTGCAGTTTCAATAGCTATTTCAGCCTGTGTACGCATCTGACTTAAAATGATATCACCGCTGTCAGGCTCAATACCGCCTGTATCAACAAGAAGAAATTTATGACTGAGCCACTCACAATCACCGTAAATTCTGTCACGGGTTACACCCGGTGTATCATCAACAATCGAAAGCCTTGTTCCTATTAACTTGTTAAAAAGAGTCGACTTGCCTACATTAGGTCTGCCGACTACCGCAACAACAGGTTTTGCCATAGTTAATATACCTCATATTATAATTATGCCTATCAAAAGCATAAGAGCAAATTAATAAATCCCAGTGGATACAACAAGTATGCACCGGGATTTTTAACCGTGATCCGGGCGCAAAGAAAGATTCACTCTCTCGGTATAGCACGCCCCAATTTCACACAGAAAGTTATAAGTAAATTATGCTTCTTCCTTAGCAATAACTTCTCTGCCGCCATAGTAGCCGCAGTTGCCGCAAACCTTATGAGATACAGCATATCCGCCGCAGTTAGGGCATTTTACAAGTGTAGGAGCATCCATCTTCCAAACGCTTGATCTTCTCTTATTCTTTCTTGCCTTTGATGTTTTTCTTGCTGGTACTGCCATTTTAATAGCCTCCTTTATTATAATAAAGCATTTATTCATTATCAAGCAATTGCAGCAGTGCCGCCATTCTGGGGTCGACATCATCCTTGCAATCACATTTATTGACATTTAGATTTGTTCCGCATTTCGGGCAAAGCCCCTTGCAATCATCGCTGCACAGTATCTTTGAAGGGAGTGATAACGAAACCTCTTCATTCACCAGTTCATCCAAATCAAGAAGCTGATTGTCAACTACAATATAATCATCGTCATTATCAATATTCTGCAGTTCTTCAACGATAATTTTATTAATTGTAATTGCAAAATCTTTTTCTATTTCCTCAGCACATCTGTCACAGACACCGCAAAATCTAAATTCGATTTTAAGGTCAAGGTAAAGCACATCTGCCTTTGAATAAAGTCTGCCACTAATACTTACAGGCTCTTTAACAGGACTATAAGAACTGTAAATTAAATTACTAAGGTCAAGTGTGTAATCGACAGACAGGCTGTCCTGCTCACCATTCAGCAAATTAATAAGGTTAATTTTCACAAAATCACCTCGCACAAGACACTTTTACGTGTACCTTAGTATTATATATATAAGGGGGCACTTTGTCAATAGTTAATTTTAAAATAAATTATTTGAAATCAGCATCATATCCGGCAGTGATATTTTGGGAATATAAAGAATCTGTAAATCAAAAAAATAAAGCCTTCAAAAACGAAGGCTTTTAACAAATAAAATAATTATTAGTCAATAAACTTAACTGCTGTGCCGGTTGCAACAATCTCAGCAGAACCCTGCATAATAGCAGAGCTTGAATATCTTACATTAACAATAGCGTCTGCACCAATTGACTCAGCAGCCTGAATCATACGCTGTGTTGCAATGTCACGAGCCTCTGAAAGCATTTTGGTATATGAACCAAGCTCACCGCCAACGATTGACTTTAAGCCTGCACCGAAATCCTTAACAAAGTTTTTTGATGTAACTACATTACCGCAAACCATTCCCAAATGGTTAATAGTTTTGCCGTTAATCGTTTCTGTTGTAACAATAATCATTTGTATGTATCTCCTCAAATAATAATTTACATTTCTTCGCAGTAATCAAATACCTCTACAGGTAAATCTTCTTTATCACAACTGATTGTGAAGTAGAAGTTAACATCTGTTGCCTCTGAAAGTTCTGAAAGCATTTCAAAGAACTGAGATAATTTTTCATACTCTCTGCCAACAATTTTGAATGTAGCGTCAACGAGAATATCCGTAACATCATAGTTACCGGCACAGATTCCGGCAAGGAAACCATAAAAAGCCTTGTGACCATTGATTAAATATGTATCTGTTTCAAGCAGGCGAGCCTTGGATGAAACATCATAAGTCAGCTTTGGTTCTTTCTCAACGCAAACAACATTGCCGTCTGAGCTTTCAACACAAGCATTAACCTGATCAATCAATTTTTTTGTTTTTCCCGTACCTTTATTACCTATGATAAGTTTAATCATATTAGAATTCCTCCCAGGTATTTTATTTACAGTTACATATTAACATATGCCAAGTCTTTTTTCAAGACTTTCTTTTTCCTTTTCATAACCCGGCTTACCCAAAAGAGCAAACATATTCTTTTTATAGCTCTCAACACCAGGCTGATTGAAAGGATTTACACCAAGAATGTAACCGGAAACAGCACATACCTTTTCAAAGAAATAGATTAAATAACCAATCTCATTTTCAGTAATAGAATCACATTCAATGACAAGATTACCAACACCGCCGTCAGTATGAGCAAGCAGTGTACCCTGACGGGCCTTTTCGTTAACATAGCTCATTGAACGGCCTGCAAGGAAATTAAGACCATCAATATTACCTTCCTGCTCGGTGATTAAGAAATCATCGTGCGGATTATTGAACTTAATAGCAGTTTCAAACATCAGGCTGCTGCCGCATTCCTGAATATACTGACCTACTGAATGCAAATCAGTTGAGAAAATACAGGAAACAGGATAAAGACCCTTTCCGTCTTTACCCTCACTCTCGGCAAATAGCTGTTTCAGCCATTCGTTAAACATTGCCATACAAGGCTCATAAGAAACAAAGCACTCAAGTTTTGTGCCTTTATTATAAAAAGCATTTCTTACTGCTGCGTATTTTAATACAGGGTTTTCCTCAACAGTTACAGCATTTAAACTGTTTTGTGCTTCTTTTGCGCCGGACATAAGCTTATCAATATCAATACCTGCAACAGCGATAGGAAGAAGACCGACAGCAGTTAAAACAGAAAATCTGCCGCCAACATCATCAGGAACAACAAATGTTTCATAACCTTCTTCATCGGCAAGCTGCTTTAATGTGCCCTTGGCTTTATCAGTTGTTGCAAAAATTCTTTTTGCTGCTTCATCAGCAGAATACTTATTATAAACCAAATCACGGAATACACGGAAAGCAATAGCAGGCTCGGTTGTAGTTCCGCTCTTACTGATAACATTAACACAAATATCCTTACCCTCACAGATTGAAACAAGTTCTGTAAGCATTGATGGACTGATTGAATTACCAATAAAATAAATATCAGGTGTATCTTTTTTTATTGAATTATAGTTCGGTGACTTAAGGCATTCAATAACCGCTCTTGCACCAAGATAGGAGCCGCCGATACCGATTACAATAAGAATATCCGCATTATCCTTAATGTATTCAGCAGCTTTTTTAATTCTGTCAAACTCTTCCTTATCATAATCCGTAGGAAGGGTAAGCCATCCAAGGAAATCATTGCCCTCGCCTGTTTTGCTGTGCAATGTATTCATAGCCTCAACTGCCTTAGGCTCAAGAGCCTTGATATCTGCAGCAGACACTATACCCTCTGCGTGATTTGAAATAAATTTCATAGACATGGTACCACCTCAAATTTGTATAACATATTGTCAAATTTTGCTTGAATAAATATATTACACCATTTTTATGAAATATTCAACACATTTTTAAATATTCTTTAATAAGTGTGTAAATATGTATTTGAAAGTGATTTTATCTACATTTTTATCCGAAGCAAGCTTTATGGTTGATATTTCTTTGCCGCTGCTGCTTACAACAATTGTACCCAGCTCATCCCCTGCTTTAAGAGGCGCCTTTACCTCAGAAGAAATTTTATATTCATATTCAAATTCGGAGGATGCCTTTGGCAGCATAATTTCACCGCAGTCACCTGCTGTGGGTTTAATTTCTTTAACGACACCGTTTTTAACCTTAACATTTGTAAGCTTGCTTTCATCAATCTTAAATTTTTCCACCTTATAATTGGCAAAGCCGTAATCAAGAAGATTTACTGATTTTTGAAATCTGTCGTCACTTGTGTCCGCACCGAGAACTACTGATACCAGATTCAGCCCGTCACGTGATGCTGTTGCACAAAGACAGAAGCCGGCTTTTGAGGTTGTGCCTGTTTTCAAGCCTGTAATACCGTTATATTTATTAACAAGCTTATTGGTATTGTTTAGCTCAGTTTCACCATTTCTCAGGCTGTCAAGCCATACCGTAGAGTACTGTGTAACAATTTCATGTTTCATCACCTCTGAAGCGATGACTGCGAGGTCATAAGCACAGGAGTAATGATTGGTTATTTCGTCATCAAGCCCCGTACAGTTTTCAAAATGGCTGTCCTTTAACCCCAATTCCTTTACTCTGCTGTTCATCATATCAACAAAAGCCGAATCACTGCCTGCAATATATTCGCCAAGAAGTGTGCAGGCATCATTTGCAGAAGCGATAATTACAGCCTTCAGCAAATCATTTACACTCATCTGCTCACCGACCTCAAGCCAAATCTGTGAACCGCCTTTTGATACAGCATTTTCACTTGCGGCAACCATATCATCAAGTCCGATTTTACCGCTTTCAATTGATTCAAGTATTATCAGCATACTGACAATTTTAGTAACAGATGCAGGTGACATATGCTCATATGCATTTTCTTCACTGATAATATCACCTGTATTCATACACATAAGTATACTTGACTTGACTTTAATTTCCTTATCCTCTGCCATTATTTTTACAGGCATTGAAATAAAAATAAGCAGGGACATAACAAAAATAATTATTCTTTTCATAATATCACCATTAAATAATATTACCAAAACCTTGTATTAATAACAAAACTTTGTTATAATCACATAAAAGATTTGGAGGCAGATTATGAAAGCAGCATTTTATACACTCGGTTGCAAAGTCAATCAATATGAAACAGAATATATGAGCGAGCTGCTGAAGAATGCAGGATTTGAGATTGTTTCACCTGCCGAGAATGCAGACTACTACATAATCAACTCCTGTACAGTTACTGCAACAGCTGACCAGAAAACACGGCAGAATGTCAGGAAATTCAAGAAAAAGCACCCAAAATCCGTTGTGATATTAACAGGATGTATGCCGCAGGCTTTCCCCGAAGATGCAGAAAAGCTGATTGAGGCTGATATTGTTTTTTCAAATAAAAATGACGCTGATATTCTTAAACTAATTAACGAATACAATACAAATAAAAGCAGAATTCTTAATATAGAAAAACATAAAGCAGGTGACAGGTTTCGTGAATGCTCAATCAACAGCTTCAGTGACAGAATAAGGGCCTTTGTAAAGATTGAGGACGGATGCGACAGATTCTGCTCATACTGCATTATTCCTAAATCAAGGGGTCGGGTACGTTCAAAGCATCCGGATAATCTCAGAGAAGAAATCAATTCATTGGCAGATTCAGGTATCAAAGAAATTGTGCTTGTCGGAATTAACCTTTCAGCTTACGGAAAAAATGAAAATTTCGACATTGTTGATGCAGTTAAAATATGTGCAGACAATGAAAAAATCACTCGTGTCCGTTTAGGTTCTCTTGAACCTGACCATATAACAAATGATATAATTGAAAAGCTTGCGGAAATTGACAAGTTCTGTCCGCAGTTTCATCTTTCACTGCAGAGCGGCTGCAACAAAACCTTAAAAAATATGAACCGACATTACACTGCCGAAGAATATAAAGCTCTGTGTGACAGACTGAGAAGCTCCTTTGATGATGCCAGCATTACAACCGATGTTATGGTTGGCTTTAATGAAGAGAGCGAAGCGGATTTTGATGACAGTCTGTCCTTTGTAAAAACAATTGCATTTGAAAAGGTGCATACCTTCCCTTACAGCGAAAGGCACGGAACAGCAGCATCAAGAAAAGGTGACAGCGTTCCCAAAGCAGAAAAGGAACGCCGTGCCTCCGTTATGATTAAAGAAACAGAAAAAATCAGACAAAGCTATTTAGAAAATCTTATCGGCAAAACCAAAGAGGTTTTATTTGAAAGCAATATTGGTAACAATACCTATCAGGGATATACAAAAAGCTATCTCCCTGTACGTATAAAATCAAATAAAAATCTCATAGGCAAAACACTTAATGTAAAAATCACTGATTTCTGCAGTGATTACTGCATTGCTGAATAAAGGTTCTTTGTTTCATCGTTATCCTTAAGTGAGCTATATGAAAATATGTAAAAGCCCTTAACTTTATCAAGCTTTGAAAGATATGTAACCTGCCTGGCGAGAATATTATTATTCTCTTTAAATTCGTTCCTGCCTCTTTCCCCCGCAAATTCATCTTCTTTTCCGACCTTATACATAGGCAGTGCAACATAAAGCGTACAGTCAGTCATTTGTATCCATTCTTTTGTGGTGGACATAAATGGCTGATTTTCATTTTGAAATCCGTAGTATATCTGTGGACAAAGGTAGTCAACATACCCTTTTTCAGTTGCCCATTTTCGCACATCTGCATAAAGTGTATTATAATCTGATTCAACATTCGATGCCGGACTTATACCAAATGTAATAGTACTGTTAATATCCTTAATTGATTTATACACAGAGGAAACCATTTCCGAAACATGATTGCGTCTGAAATCATCAAGGCTTAATTTACCGCCTGATTTTTTATAAGCAGAATAATATTTTTCATCAATTGATTTATCTGTTACAGGATAAAAATAATCATCAAAGCATATTGAATCAACTGCATAATTGCCCGCTATTTCTTTAACACCATTTACAATTAATTCTGTCACCTTACTGCAGGCAGGATTAAAATATATTCCCGTATCACAGACAATCAAGTCCTCACTGTCCTTCATAGTCAAGGCTATATTATCCTTTGACAAATCACTGAAATCATTTTTACTGCTGACTCTGTATGGATTAATCCACGCTTCAATTGACATATTATACTTATGTGCTGCATCAACCATTATAGAGAGCGGATCATAAATCAATTCGCTGCCCTGCTGACCGAAACAATAACTGCTTACAGGAAAATAATCCGACTTATAAAAGGCGTCGGCAAACGGACGCACCTGAACGGTAACACGGTTAAAGCCTTTTGACGCCAGTTCTTTGAATGCTTTTGATATTGACTTTTTAAATTGGGTCTCATCATTATCCTCTGTAAATGATGAAAGCTCATAATAGGAAAACCAGACAGCCTTTATATAAGGCTGCTCCACTGTATTCTTTGTTTCGTCAGTTGACGGCTGTGATGCAGTGCAGCCTGCAAGACAAAAAATCAGTAAAAATGATAAAATTATTTTTTTATACACTTGAACACATCCTAAATTTATAGTAAAATAGTCTCGGTGATATTATGGAATACAGACTTGGAAATTCAATAAGAATAAAAAGCAAGGGTGAAACTGTTAAGTTAAAGTGCCCGAACTGTGAAAAAGAAGTTCAGTTTGGCGTTTTTTCTAACTTTGAACGCAGACTTGACCCTGAAAAAATTTTAGATTTAAAAACAGTATATTTTCTTATCTGTCCGAACTGCACATCTGTTTATACTGTTGATGAAGTAACAGGCAATGAATTTACGAAAGGCAGACAGGATGCCATTGACACCTGGGATTTTAAGGATTTAAAGGAATTCAAACCACAAATATGACAGTTTCGCAAATTATCACAATAATACTTGTCTGTTTTGTAACAATAAATATAGCGGCAAGTGCCGCAGCAATAGCTGATAAGAAAAAAGCAATCAGAGGTCACAGACGTATATCTGAAAAAACGCTTATGCTTTTAGGTCTGTTCGGCGGTGCTTTAGGCGAGTACATTACAATGCTTAAAATCCGCCATAAAACAAGGCATAAAAAGTTTATGATTGGTCTGCCTCTTGAAATATTTCTGCACATAGTTTTGATAATTTTAATAGTTTATAAGGTCGCATTAAATCAGTAATGCGACCTTAATTTTATTACAGTATTATGCATATAAGTCCATTACAGCCCTCGTTAATTACACGCTCAATTGTTTCACGGAATTTATCACGTGCATCAAGCGGCATACGATAAAGCTTATTATTAAGTCCTTCACTGACAAGTTCGTGCAATGACTTGCCGAACAGATTTGTATTCCAAATATCCGCAGGATTTTCCTCAAACTCCTTAAGCAGATACATAACAAGCTCCTGACTCTGACTTTCACTGCCGACAATCGGAGCGACCTCTGTGTAGGTATTGCATTTTATCATATGAATTGATGGTGCATTAGCTTTAAGTCTTACTCCATATCGTCCGCCCTGCTTCATAATTTCAGGCTCACTGAGTGTCAGCTCATTCATTTCAGGCATAACGATACCATAACCGTTCTCCTCAACATCATTAAGTGCCTTAGCAAATCTTTCATATTGTCTTTGCATGGAAACAAGCGAAACAAAGTTTCCGAGCAAATCCTTTTCATCCTTAATATCAATATGACAGCTTTCACTGAGAATCTGATAAAAATACTTGTTATCGACATATAGCTTTATATTGACAGAGCCAGTAGATAAATCAAGTGAATTAACAGAAATTGACTCAATATATTCATTCGCTTTAATCTGTTCAACAAAGCCCGAAACACTTCTTATATTACCAAGAACGCTTACATTCTCTTTAACGCTTTTGAAAATTGATGCCCTGAAATAATTGTCCTTTTCGAGTGAATTAATCCAGCCGGGAAAAGAAATACCCACATTTGATATAGGAAATTCATACAAAATATCCGAGAGGATATCGTTAACCTCCTGCTCAGTCAGTTCAAGGCAGTTAACAGGAATTACAGGAACACCATATTTATTTGAAAGTAATGTACAAAGCTCGATAGAGCTGTTTGATCTTGGTTCAACACAGTTCATCAGTACAACAAACGGCTTATCAAGGGCTTTAAGCTCATCAATTACTCGTTCCTCAGCCTCCTCATATTCATCACGTGGAATGGAGCTTATAGAGCCATCAGTTGTTATAACAAGACCAATTGTAGAATGCTCGGTTATTACCTTTTTTGTACCGATTTCAGCAGCCATATTAAAAGGTATTTCCTCATCATACCATGGTGTTGAAACCATTCTTGGCTGCTCTTCTTCAATATATCCGACCGAGCTGGGGACTATGTATCCGACACAGTCAATCAGTCTGACCTTCATTTTCAGATTATCAGCCATATTAAGCTCAACAGCATCCTCAGGTATGAACTTAGGCTCAGTTGTCATTATGGTTCTTCCTGCGGCTGACTGCGGTAATTCATCCATAGCACGCTCTTTGACATACGGATCCCCGATATTAGGGATAACAAGTGTATCCATAAAGCGTTTTATAAAGGTTGATTTGCCTGATCTTACAGGACCAACCACACCGATATAAATATCCCCGTTGGTCCTTTTTGATATATCGTTATAAATATTGTTATTCATAATTTAACCTCACATTCCCGGAACTAATAAAACTCTTTGACAGTCAATTATCTGTGATGTCAAATCATTTTCTTCCATAATTAATGACATATCTGTGGAGAATTTCTTGGCAATCTCCCACACATCCTCATTTTTATTTGCGAAATAAAGTGTGAGCTGCGGTAAATCAGCATTTTCTCTTTCGGTTGCAGAAGATATGTCAGTTATATAATTCAGATTTTCCGGCTTAAACAGATAAGCACTGTACTCAAAATTAATTCTTAATGATATGGTGTTTGCATTTTTAATAACGTAATCAAAGCTGAATAGATTTGCTGAACCCACACCACTCATTTCGTTATCATTAAGTTCAAGAACATAATCACTGCTGCCTTCATAAAAGCAAAGCTGTGAAGAATCATCATAATAGAGGAATGAAAGCTTTATACTGATTGACATTTTGGAATTTTCAATATTACAGTCAACAATATCAAGCTTAAGGTCAAGAATTTCAATAATATCTTTTTCAATATCAAAATTAAGTTCGGCAGTTTTATCGTCATAAAAATAAATGGGGTTGGATTTTAAACTGACATTATCTGTTATTACATCCGTGTCATAATTAGGTATATACGTATCAACAACAAATTCATCTTTTATTGTTGTAAAAAGACTGTAGTTAAAAGTAATCCTGCCAACCATTTCAATATCACATAGTCTATTGCTTACATCGGCCTTAGCCTTTACATAAACACTTGATATTGTTGCCTTAACAAAAGCATTATCCTCCTCACCCGAATCGTTGACATCAATAATTTTGCTTACGGAAAAGCTGTGAATACTTTTTTCAACAGTGCCTTCCTCATTTTCATAAAGCACCGAAGCATCCACTCTCAGCTTTACAAGCATTTTATCTTTAATGATTTTTTTATCTTCAACAATACAATTTGCAAATGTGTTTACAATATTTCTTATCTGAGAATTATTGCTGGAAATTGTAAAGGTTTCATCAAATTCCTCATTACATATACCTGAATCTTTTTCAATCAGTCTGTTGGGATTATACTGCTTTACAAAAGCATTTTTGCAATCAGCAAGGCACTGACCGTTGTTTGCTGAAAAAGCTGTAATATTAGCTCTCACGGCTGTATGAATGTCAATTCTGCGCTGATTAATCAGTCTGAAACTTGAATATTTTGTTACAAGATTAATTTTCGCAAACTTAATATCCATACCGGCATTTGAACTGATAGGTCTTGAAAATTCCTCCTCAAAAATATTTGAAAGAAGGCAGCCACTACTGTTAACATATGTAAGGCTTATTATCGATTTGCCATAAAGCTTAATTGCACCGCCTGTACATTCATAATCAGTAGCAACAGATTTAACACTGCACTTGACCACACGTTCTATATCGTCAAGATACTGCGGCAGATTTTCCTGAAAATCCAGCTCAAAGCTTTCGCAAAGTGCTTCCTTTTCAATGGCTGAATTTAATGATTTGTATTCTTTACACAATTCCATAAATAGTACTCCTTTACAGTTTCTATAAAAACTTATGCAAAGACACTTAACATTATGATATTTTTATATAAAAAACCGCAATGCATTTTTGCATTGCGGTCAGTCTGTCGAAAAAGGTCCGGCTTATGCTGTGCTTTTTGTCATATATATGGTAAAATATATGTGGTGATGAAAAATGATAGAAAAGCACAGAGAAAACCGCGAGCAGG